>MKWU01000176.1_pt1 | contig 118092 bp, 101 predicted proteins | sample 809101 | NCBI WGS metagenome assembly MKWU01 (sample SAMN05860141, study PRJNA318959) | sponge metagenome | host: Aplysina aerophoba | place: Slovenia: Piran, Adriatic Sea, Gulf of Piran | collected 2013-05-07
TACGTCTACTCCCCCGACCATGTCCGCGCGCACGTGTTTCTTTGCATGCTGGCACTGCACGTGGAATGGCACATGCGCCGGCGCCTCGCGCCGCTCCTGTTCGAGGATGACGACCGCGCGGGCGCCCTGGCGCAGCGGAACTCGCCGGTGGAGACGGCCCGGCCGTCGGAATCCGCCCGGCGGAAGGCCGCCACAAAGCGCACCGCAGACGACCTGCCGGCCCACAGCTTCCGCACGCTGCTCGACGATCTCTCGGGGATGGTGCTGAACCAGATGCGCCTGCCGGGCTATGGCGAAAGCCTGCTGTCCGTCGTCACCAAGCCGACCCCGGTCCAGAAACGGGCGTTCCAGCTTCTCGGAGTGGACCCCGACCGGAACGTTCCCATAAGATTGACAGGTTGAACGGCCGCCGCAGGGCCGGAAAACCCTTAAAAACCAGCAGGTTGGTCATGGAATCCTTCTTCAGATACCCCTGAAGTTCCGCCTAAAGAATGAATGCGTAACGATTCAGCGAATCATTGCGCATTCCCGACGCCGATTCTGTCGCGCTCGACATCCTGGGCTTGCGTCCGTCGATTGCCACTGCTCCCCGGCTTCAAGCCGAAGCATTCCGGGCCATCGCCGAGTTTCTATTCGACAATGGCGAGCATCCTATGCGGTTGGACCGGGCCACGACGCGCATTCCCGGCGCTTGCTCCAGTCATTTGGGCGGAAAGCAAACCCGCAATTCGCGTTCCATGCCCGGCCCTTGCTTCGCACTCTCGCCTATTTCAAGCTAAATGGAGGATAGCGGTCCGTCAGCATCATGAATGCATAGGCGGATACGCGCGCAAACCATCGCATAACGCCCTCGACATAGTCGAAAAGCGGTTTAGGGTAGTTTCCGGTGAACAGTATGGACAGCCAGGCCAGAAACACCGCGATGATCAGGCCGATGCTCAAGAAAGCCAAAACGATATAGTGAGGAATCGCTAGCGCCCACTTGAATAGCGGCATCCATCTATTAAGGTCCTCCTGCGCATTCGGGTAGTCCAGCTCCAAGTGGTAGGACTGCTCGTCCTCAGTAGACGGATATAAGTCCGTCATAAGAAAGATGTAAGTAAAAACGCGCCCGCCAAATCGCGAAAATTCGAGGAAAAAATCGAACCACCATCTCGGGTATCGCTGGCGAACCAGTATCATAAGCGCCGTAGCAATGCTCAACGCTCCGAAAATGCCGATCCCGGCCAACCCGGCGTCATGGCCATTATCGACATATGTTCCGCTAGGCACGCCAACCAAAAAAAATAGGAATAGAATGGGAATGGCTAAAACAATGCGGAACAATGCAGTCAAGCGGTTAAACTCGCTGGGCCGGTCGATAGTCAGCCTTGCCGGGTAGAAATCTCCGTTCGACATTTTGCACCTCCAATTTCGCGCAACCGCTTTTACCCCAGAATTGAAGCAGTTCAATGGGAATTTTTCGGATTTCGCTAGCCGCAAGGAGGAGATCAAAAGCGCGTTATACCTGACAATGCCGTAGTAAAACCTCAATTTGCCGAAGCTGCGATTGTCGAGCAGTCCGAGCGCACACATCGCGACTACGGGAATTCCAATGAATGGTTGAATAGAGATTTAGGAGTCTGCCGCATGGTTGCGGTTCGTCATTCGAAGGCGACTCGGTCGTGCTGTCCTATGGATCGGACGAAGGCAATGATAGGAATTTTCTCGGCATCTCGTACTGAACTCCACCGAGTTTTCGCGACAACGGCACGGTCTGCGCAGAATGCCCCGGCCTATTCGAACTTGACGGCAGAAGGGTGCTGGTCGCGAGCATCGTTGGATGCCGCGAGCCCGAAATCGGAAAAAATCCTGCAGTATGCTTGGCTGGGAGACTTCCGAGACGATGTCTTTGTTCCCGAAGGCGGCCCGCAGCTATTCGACATCGGCGGCGGCCGCGAATTCCGGTTCGACAATTGCCTATCAAAAGATCGGGCGGCCGGGCGAGATTCAATGGCAAGAGCGCATCCGCGCATGTTCAAAACGCTATCGCTTGCCTTTTATTGATCCGATATCGTCAGCTTCGCCGCGATCAGGCAGTGGTCGGGCTGATCGTATTCATTGGGCAGTTCCTCGAAGGAACCGGGCACTACGCGCTCTTTCGCTTTCGGGCCTGCAACCAAATGGTCGATAAAATTTTTATACCTAGGATCGCAGCGCGCTCCGATGCCTCGGGTCAATAGATGAAGTTCGCCTGCCGATGTCGAGGACAGTTTGTTCCAGCCCCAGTCATCGGGAACGGCGAGATTTCTGTTGAAATCGCCTAAAATGAAGAATGGCCGACCGGAGCTCCATTGATCTTCAATCCAGGCATTCAAGACTTCGAGTTGCTTTCGGAGCGTCTTGCATGCCTCGGCTCTTCGCTCCTCGCCGTCTTCCTTCGTGCTCCAGCAGCCGGTCTTCAAGTGAATGGACAGCATGCGAATTCCTGCGCCATTGCCAATGGTAATGCCCGTTCCCCACCGCGCAAAACTGTTTCCCAGCGCAAGTTCGACTAGATCGTCGTTTCGAGAGTATTCGATCCCTCGCCGAATGGCGAAGCCGGTTGCCAAATGCTTTAAATACCTGCCGGGCCAGTCCCAGCACTCGCTAATGTCGCCCGTCTCCGGGCGGCTGGAAATCTCGACAGCCCATTCGTCCTCTGGAAACACGCGCCGCGCCGCGGCGAGATTCTCGACTTCCTGGAACGCAACCAGGTCGACTCCCGATTTCTCGATTTGCTCCCTGATCGCGGCATAGTCCGCTTCAATGCGCGGCTCGCACCCTTCCATATCGGAATCGTTCAAATGCTCAAGATTCCATGCGCCGATTTTCAATTCCGCGGCATGGGCCGCAGAGACGGCGAAAACGGCGGCTAGCGCCAAGCTCTTGAATGCGCGCATTCAAACCTCCCGAAATTGCGGATGCCGCGTTAGCGTATGGACCCGATTTCAATCATGGATTTCCAACGATGTCGAGCGGCGATTGAATGAAAGGTGTAGCCCAAAATGATTGATTGGGCCGAATGTGAGCTTCCGACCTTCCAGCCCATAAAGAGGCGCGCTGCTATAGGAATACTTTCTCGCATCGCTTTGCAACAAGATTGAGATACACCCCTTTTCCCTTGGCGCCTTGACTGGGGTTATGGTCGCCGCTATCGCCGTGGCCAATGGGAAGGCTCCAGCAAAGCCACCCGAAGCCGTAAGGAGGCGAAAGGTGAATAGTACGATCTGGTTGTCCTACGACCTCGGGGTGAGCGGAGACTACGAAGGGATCTATTCGTGGCTTGAGAATCACGGTGCAAAGGAATGTGGTTCGAACGTCGCCTTCCTGAAGAACTACGAGTTCGACGGCGACCTGCTGGAGTTCCTGAAGACGGATGTCTGCGAGGCGGTCACGCTGAACCGGCGTTCGCGCATCTACGTCATATTCAATGACGACGGCCGCACGCGAGGCCAATACCTGGTGGGAAAACGAAAATCTCCGCCGTGGACTGGTTTCGGGGATGAACTGGAGCAGGAATTGGATGGAAACTGATGGTTGGTCCGGAGCGAGTGCTGGTCGATTCGGGGTTCTTCATCGCGCTGTTCAATGAGCGGGACCAGCATCACGAATCCGCGCGCCGGCTGGAAAAATGGCTTGATTTCATGCCGATCGTTCTTCCTTGGCCTATCCTGTACGAAACGGTGAACACGCGCCTTGCGCGGCGCCCGGCGAACCTGGCGAGGTTCGGTGCGATTGCACGTTCGCCGGAAACGGCATTGCTGGATGACTCGCTCTATAGGGAGGAATCGTTTGCAACCGTGCTGGCGCAGGACGCCAATGTCGGGCTGAGCTTGGTCGATGCTGTTCTCTGCAACATCATTGAAGACGCAAACGTAGCCATATCCGCAATGCTGACGTTCAACGAACGAGACTTCCTCGCGGCCCCTGCCACCAGTATAACGTCGAGTTGCTAAACTGAATTCGCGGAGTCTAAGGGCGAAACATGACACAGCGCTTCAGCCGACGCGCATCCCGCTACGCGGCTTTGGCTGGGCCCGAGCGTGGTCATTGGATCGCGTAGGGCAGTGATCCAAATAAAGTTGCCAACTGCACCCTGGCGAAGCCCGTTTCTGCGGAATGATGCGCCCGGCACGTGGCAGAGTAATTCTCGTCAGCGTCTTTAGCTGCGGAGAAATATGTCTATCGGGAGCATGGGAATGAGTAAGGACGACATGAGATTGAATGTATTGGCGAAGTATGGATTGACTGATGATATTGCGTATTGAGCAATTGAAGCAGCTCAAAAGGTTGTTAAAGAATCAGGACTAGACGGGTTGTTTATTGCTTCACTAGAAATCAGCGAGATACCACCAGATGTGCTACATGAAGCACAAAACACTAGGGTGTGGCTATCGTCGCGTTTGTGACTGAATTCGTCAAGTTTGTGATTGATTTACGGATGAACAGGGCGGGCGTTGGCAGAGATGTTACTCAGTGCCCGAGGGTGTAAACCAATTTGGTTGAAAAGGGGGTGCGGGAAAGATTGCCAAGGAAGGCCGCCGCTTTGAATGAAAGATTTGAATTGGGCTCTTCAATTCAAATCAATGCGATGCTTCCAAGGCGCGCTGCCGGCTTCGAGATCGCCGCCTCGACCGGAATCGCGCTCGCAAAAAAACGCTTGCAATGCATTGTCCGCGCCTGTAATTGGTTCGCTTCATCTCGTCGTCGCCGGTCATCCGGTAATTTATGCGGACAGGGCGCGTAGCTCAGCGGTAGAGCACTACGTTGACATCGTAGGGGTCACTGGTTCGATCCCAGTCGCGCCCACCATGTCGATAAAAGCCGGTATCGGAATTTCCCGGACGATGTCGCGCACGGTAAATCGGAGGTAGGCCCATGAAGGTCAAGAATTCACTTCGCTCCCTAAAAGCGCGCCATCGCGCTTGTCGAGTTGTTCGTCGAAAGGGCCGGATATACGTGATCAACAAGCAGCAGGGCCGGTTCAAGGCGAGGCAAGGCTAGTCAATTGATCTCGCTCGAGGCTGCGGCTGCATAGCGTCGGCCGCAAGATTCGATCGGCAAATTCGTCAATTTCGGTAATCCCGCCGGTCGTCGATTACCTTCCCGTCCCTTGGCAGCGATCCAGGGCTGCATATCTCGATCTTTCCGGACAGTTTTAGAATCTCCCGGACGGTTTGATCGTAGGGCTGCGGATTCGTGGACTCGGATTCCAGCTTGACGACCATCGAGTCCATTTCATTTTCGCGAATCACGACGACGCGCGCCGAACGGACTTCCGGATGCCTGCCAACGATTTCGGCTACTTGCTCCGGCCTGACGAACATACCCTTGACTTTCGCGGTTTGGTCCGCGCGCCCCTTCCAGCCCGAAATCCTCGCGTTGGTTCGTCCGCAGGGGCTCTGACCGGGAACGAATGAGGATAGATCCCCGGTTGCGAGTCGAACAATGGGATTATCTTCATTCAGGACCGTTACGACCACTTCGCCAATCGCGCCCGGCTCGACCGGATTGCCCGTTCCAGGGGTTACGATTTCGACAACGGCCCCTTCGTCGACAACCATCGGCTCGCCGGCAACGGTCTCGTAGGCGATGTTTCCCAGTTCGGCAGTCGCATAGCATTGCCGGCACTCGATGCCTCGATCTTCATATTCCCGGCGTAGAGACGGGAAGAGCGCGCCTCCGCTTACGACGGCTTTGCGCATTCTCGGCAGTTTCAGATTTAATTCATCCGCCTTTTCGAGAATAATTTTGAGATAGTCCGGCGTGCCGGCGTAGGCGGTCGCGCCGGTATCGGAAGCTACGCGAGCCTGCACCTCGGTATTGCCGGTGCCCGCCGGAATTACCGTCGCGCCAACCGCCCGAGCCGCGTTTTCGAACATGGTTCCTCCGGGAGTAAGATGATACGAAAAGCAGTTCTGAACGATATCGCCGCGCCCGATGCCGCTAGCAAACAGGAATCGACCCAATCGCCACCAGTCGCGCGCGAAACTTCCCGCTTCGTAGATAGGACCCGGCGACTGAAAAATATAGTCCGCATCCGAAGGGTCAATCGCCGAAAATCCGCCGAAAGGCGGGTCTTCCGACTGCTTTCGAACCATTTCCGACTTTCTGAGCACGGGCAGGCGCGCCAAATCGACTGCGGAGCGAATAGTATCGGATTCATCCGGAAGGAGATTTTGCAATGCCGGCACGGTCGCCCTTGCGCGGCGAATTAGCTTCGGAAGCAGGATCGCCAGGCTGGCCGCGCGCTCATCCGCCGATCTTGTCTCAAGCTCGTCGTAGCTAGGAATCTTTGCTTCCTCCAATTGAAAGAACCTGGGGCTTGGAACCTGGAATCCTGCGGATTTCTTCTCGGACTTCCATCTCGAGCTTGACCGTGGCCACGTGCCAGCCGAGCGAACCGAGCCTGCCGAGGTCGGACGGGATCAGTCGACCGCGAACAAGATCGGTCAATTCGGAGAACTTTGCATCGCTCTCGCGCAGGACTTCAAGAATCGCATTGCGAACGAGATCGAATTTCCATTTCGGGATGCGCGTAGTTCCAGGACGGCCGGGATTCGGGGTTCGGCATGCGACGCGCTCGTCGGTCGCTAGTTCAGCCACCTTTTTCTCCTGCGATAGCTTCTTACGTCGCGGAACGATTTGCGGCCGGACTCCGACATGCCGAGATAGAATTCGCGAACATCCGGATTCTTTCTCAGTTCGCTCGCGGGGCCGTCCAGAACCACGCGGCCGGATTCGAGAATATAGCCGTACTGAGCGTATCGAAGCGCGATGTTCGTGTTCTGCTCGGCAAGCAGAAACGTAACTCCCTCATTCGCATTCAAATCCCTGACGATCTGAAAGATTTCTTCAACAAGCTGCGGGGCTAGCCCCATCGACGGTTCGTCCAGCAAGATCATTTTCGGGCGCGACATCAACGCCCTTCCCAGGACGCACATCTGCTGCTCCCCGCCGGAAGCATATCCCGCCTGCGATTTGCGCCGATCCTTCAGCCGAGGAAAGTAGCTGTACACCAAATCCAGATCTCGGGCGATATTCGACGCGCCGTCGCGCCTTGTGAACGCGCCGACGATCAGGTTTTCTTCAACCGTTAAATGCTCGAAGCAATGGCGCCCCTCCATAACCTGGATAACGCCCTTGCGTACGAGTTCGGACGGATCGAGATTCTGCACCGGCTCGCCGTCGTAGGCGATCGACCCCTTGGTCACCTCGCCGCGTTCGGATTTCAAAAGATTCGATACCGCCTTGAGCGTTGTTGTCTTTCCCGCTCCGTTGCCGCCTAGCAGCGCGACGATTCCGCCCTCGGGAACTTCGAGGCTAACGCCCTTTAGAACGAGAATCACATGATTGTAGATTACTTCGATATTGTTGACGCTTAGCAGCGCTTCCCGGCCAAGCTCCGTGTCAGCCGCAAGAATGTCTTGCATTGATCGCAATTTCCCCGGGATGATGGCCCTCCCGCATTCGGGAGGGCCGAGTATTCAATAGGCTAGCATTCACGCGGCTCTATGTTGTTTTCCGCGGCATATTTTTCCGCGTCCTCCAGGACGAGCCTGTTGATCAGCTCCTTGTCCGACTGGATGAGGTCGGAAACCAGCTTCCATTCCTTTGCGTGAGCGTCCCACTGCTGGATCCACGCCTTGCCGTCTCCGCCATGATTCTCGCAGCTTACCGCGAATGGAGGGCCAAAGTTGGGAAATCCATTTGCCGCCATCTTTTCTTCGGTAATCACCAGGTTTTCGAGGCCGTCGCGCATCATCGCGGGAGTGATATCCGCGACTCCGTGGATTTCCTGAGCCGTCTTGATTGCTTCGGCGGTTAACATGGCGCCATACGCTCCACGGTTGTATAAAACCGTGCCGGAATGCTCGCCCGTGCCCGATGCCAGGCCTTTATCAAAGACATGCTTTTGCAAATCGTCAAATATAGGGGCATCCGTGCCGGGACGATGCAGTGCCAAAGCCTTGTAGCCATGAGCTCTTTCGCCCGCCGGAAGAACGTCGTTTTCCGATCCCGACCACCAGATTCCGATGAAATTTTCCAGCGGGAACCGAATATTGGCCGCCTCCTGTACTGCAACCGCATTCATGATTCCCCAACCCCACATCAAAATATAGTCGGGCTTCTTTCTGCGAATATCGAGCCACTGGGATTTCTGCTCCTGACTTGAAGCGAAATCGATTGGAACAAAGTCCACTTCAAATCCGTGAATTTTGGCTAGCTCCTCAAGCGTCGGAATTGGCTCCCTTCCGTAGGCGGCGTTGAGATGGACCAAAGTAACTTTCTTGCCGGCTATGTCGCCTCCGTTGAGATCGAGAATGTGCTTGATCGCGATGGATGCGCCGTCCCAGTAATGGGCCGGAAAATTGAATACCCAAGGGAAGTATCTGCCGTTGGCAGCAGCTGTCCGCCCATAGCCCGAGGACAAGATCGGTATGCCCTCCGCCGTACCCTTGGGTATTAGCTGGTAGGTTATCCCGGTCGACAGAGGCTGATAAACTAGGCTCCCCTGGCCCTTTGTCGACTCGTAGCATTCGACTCCCTTTTGAGTATTGTACGCGGTTTCGCAATCGATAACCTGGACCCTGACCCCGCCGATTCCTCCGTCTCGCTCGTTAAGCAATGTCATGTAGTCGTGGAAGCCGTCTCCCGTCGGGATTCCGCCGGGCGAGAACGGCCCTGTTCTGTAGCCCAGCCAAGGAATCACAAGGTCGGCGTGCGCAACGGGCGCCGCAAGCGCGCAAATCAAGGCCGCCGCCGTAGCTTTAAGTTTCATTATTAAATCCTCCGTTGGTATCGGTAGCGTCTCGCAGGATAGCCTTGATGCCGCGCTTAAGCTAGTAAAAAGTGTTCAGTGCGGGAACGGCCACAGCCGAAGCTTTTCCTTGAAAAGCCTGGCAAGATGGGCAAGACCGTGCGGCTCGACAATGAGAAAGAATATGATCAGGGCTCCGACGATTATGAATTCCGAATTCGTCGCGATATCGGTCGGCCAAGATAGTTTTCCGACAAGCAAGTTCTTCAGCAAGACCGGCAGGAGGACGATAAACGCGGCTCCCGCGAACGATCCGAAAATCGATCCGAGCCCGCCGATGATAACCATGAAAAGAACTAGAAAAGATTGATTGATCCCGAAGGCTTCCGACGCCTCCACCGCTCCCAGGTAAACGCTGAAAAATAGCGCGCCTGCGATTCCGACGAAAAAAGATGAAACGGCGAAAGCCTGCAATTTCGCCTTCAGCGGATTCACGCCGATAATCTCGGCGGCGATATCCATATCCCGGATCGCCATCCAGCTGCGTCCCACGGACCCCCGGGTCAAGTTTCTGGCCAGCCAAGCGAGAGCGAATGCGAAGGCCAGGCAAATCAAGTATTTTGCCCAGGGCTCGGTATAGGGCCCAGTAACGGGAAATCCCAAAACGGTTCTTTCCGGCACCGTGATTTGGCCGGATGCCGAATAATTGTAGAACCAGGGGAAGCTATTGAACAGCCAGACTAGAAAAAATTGCGCCGCCAGGGTCGCGACGGCCAAGTAGAAGCCTTTAATTCTAAGGGAGGGAAGGCCGAAAATAATTCCGACGCCCGCGGTTATCGCGCCCGAAAGGACAATGCAGAATATGATGTTCAGATCCGGGAATGCCGTCATTAGCTTGTAGCAGCCATAAGCTCCAACCGCCATGAAGCCGCCGGTGCCCAGAGAAATCTGCCCGCAATATCCCGTCAGAATATTCAAACCCAGCGCCGCGATCGACCAAACCAAGACAGGAACAAGGACGGCATTCGCCCAGTAGTCGTTGATAACGAGCGGCACGACGACGACTAGCACCGCTAGAATCGCGTAGTAGCGATACTTGTCGAACGAAATCGGGAAGGTTTGGCTGTCGTCCGGATAGCTCGTCCGGAACTCTCCCGCTTCTCGGTACAGCATCGTTCAGACCCTCTCGATGATTTTTTCGCCGAACAAGCCTTGCGGGCGAAAGACCAGAAACACCAGCGCGAGCACGTAGGCGAACCAATTCTCGGTCGCGCCTCCAATGACGGGATTCATGAAGAAGTCGAAAAGTTTTTCGCCGACGCCGATAATGATCCCGCCGAGAATCGCTCCGGGTATCGACGTGAATCCGCCGAGCATCAATACCGGAAGAGCCTTGAGCGCGATGAGGGACAGCGAAAACTGAACGCCGGATTTCGCTCCCCACATGATGCCGGCCGCCAGGCCCACTATTCCCGCGATCGACCAGATCACGACCCAGATATAGCGAAGCGAAATTCCGACCGACAGGGCGGCCTGATGGTCGTCGGCGACGGCTCGAAGCGCGCGGCCGATCTTCGAATACTGGAAAAACAGAACCAGCGACAGCACCAGAACCGCTGCGACGCAGGCGGCTGCGACATCAAGCCTGTCGATAAAGAACCCGTATCCGAAATGATCGTATGTGACGCGTTCGACGGTATCGGAAATTCCGACGGGAAGCGGGAGATCTATGGCCTTGATTTCCCCGCCCCACATCAGCTCCCCGAATCCTTCAAGGAAATACGCAAGGCCGATGGTGGCCATGAACAGGATCACCGGCTCCTGGTTGATCAGGAATTTTAGAATGAATTTTTCCACGGCCATTGCAAGGACGACCATGACGACCGCCGACAACGCGATCGCGGCGACAGCCGGCAAGTTCCAGCCGAAATTGTAGATGTGGGTGCCGAAAATCGCATTTATAAGGTGCGCGAAAGGAACCTGCCCCGACTGCAGTCCGACGAGAGTCAGAGCGGCGAAGAGGACCATGATCCCCTGAGCGTAGTTGAATACTCCGGAGGCTTTGAAAATAAGCACGAATCCGAGGGCGACAAGCGAATACAGAATGCCTGTCATCAGCCCGTTGAGCGAAACTTCGATTGCATACAGCAGCTGTTCGATCAATGCGAGGCTCCTCAGTGCGGAACGCCGAGATAGGCGTCGATGACATCCTGGTTCTTCCGGATTTCCCCGGGCTTGCCGTCGCCGATTTTCTTTCCGTAGTCCATCACCACGATTCTATCCGAAATGTCCATCACGACTCCCATATCGTGCTCGATAAGGGCGATCGTCGTTCCGAATTCGTCGTTGACGTCCAGAATAAAGCGGCTCATGTCCTCCTTTTCCTCGACGTTCATGCCGGCCATGGGCTCGTCGAGAAGCAGCAACCTCGGCTCCGCAGCCAGCGCGCGGCCCAGCTCCACGCGCTTTTGCAGCCCGTAGGGCAACGTGCCGACGGGAACCTTCCTAATCGCCTGAATGCCGAGGAAGTCGATGATTTCCTCCGCTTTTTCGCGATGCGCGGATTCTTCGCGCTCCGCCGATCCCCACCACAGGGCCTGCGCGGCGAATGACGATTTCATGAGCGTCATTCTGCCTGTCATGATGTTGTCCAGCGTCGTCATTCTCTTGAACAGGGCGATGTTCTGGAACGTGCGGGCTATGCCCAGCGCCGCGACGCGGTGAGGCCGCATGAACGGCCGCACCTCTCCGCGGAACAGGATATTCCCCTCCTGCGGATGATAGAATCCCGAGATGACGTTGAGCATGGAGGACTTTCCGGCGCCGTTCGGACCGATTATCGCCCTGATCTCCCCTTCCCGGATATCGAACGACACATCCGAGATTGCGAGGACTCCTCCGAATCGCAGCGTAATTCCCCTGAGTTCCATCAAGGGAGGCTTCGACTCGCCCATCGAAGCTCTTTCGCTGCCGGCCACGTCGCCCATTCGGCTCGCTCCGCTCCTGTTCTTTTGTCCGGCGCGCCGTCAGGCCGCCATTTCCAAATGCGCTCCGGGCGCGCGGACGTCGCAAATTCTCAAAGTCGCGGCAATGCTTCCCTTGCGGCCGTCCTCGTAGGTTACTTCCGATTCCAAATAAACTTCGCTCTTGCCGCCGTAAAACGCGTCGACGATCTCCGAATACTTGTCTTCGATAGCGTTTCTCCTGACTTTTCTGGTGCGAGTCAATTCGCCGTCGTCGGCATCGAGCTCCTTGTGGAGAATGACGAATCGCCTGATCGCGCAACCCGCCAGCTGTTCATCCGACGAGAGGCTTTCGTTCACGCGCTCCACATTCGCGAGTATCATATCGTAGACCTGAGGATGCTGCGCGAGCTCCTGGTAGGATGCGTAGGCGATATTGTTTCGCTCGGCCCAATTCCCGACGGCGGCGAGGTCGATGTTGACGACGGCGGTGCAGAATGGCCGTTCGTTGCCGAATACTACGGCTTCCAGTACGTTCGGGAAGAACTTTAGCTTGTTTTCCACGAATTTCGGCGCGAACAGGCCGCCATTCGCCGTCTTTCCGACATCTTTCGCCCGGTCGATTATGCGGAGATGGCCGGTTTCGGATTCAATGTAGCCGGCATCGCCGGTCGCGACCCACCCCTCGGCATCCTTCGTCGAATCGGTCGACTCGGGATTCTTGTAGTACTCCGCGAACGCGCCCGGCGACCTGAAGTAGACCTCGCCCCTGTCGTCGATTCGAATTTCGACGCCGGGGCTCGGCACGCCGACGGTTTCCGAATGCACTTCTCCGTCGGGCTGCTGGGTAATGAAGACCGACGCTTCGGTTTGCCCGTAAAGCTGCTTCAGGTTTATGCCTATCGAGCGATAGAAATCGAAAATCTCCGGGCCGATGGCCTCGCCCGCCGTATAGCCGACGCGAATGTTCGTGAAGCCCAGCACGTTGCGCAGCGGGCCGTAGACGCAAATGTCGCCGATCCGGTAGAGCAGCCGGTCCGCGGCCGACAGGCGCTTGCCCGAAAGCCGCGCCGGCCCGCATTTGGCGGCATGATCCATGAAGAACTTGAACATGGCGCGCTTTATCGCGCTTGCGTCCTCCATTCTGATCATCACCGAAGTAAGGATGGATTCGAAAATCCTAGGCGGCGCGAAGTAATAGGTCGGGCCGATTTCCTTCAAATCCGTCATCATCGTATCGGCCGATTCCGGGCAGTTCACGCAGAACCCGCACCAATAGGCTTGCCCTAGAGAGAATATGAAGTCTCCAACCCACGCCATCGGCAAGTAAGCCAACACGGAATCGGTTCTGCGAAGCGAATCGAACTCCGAGGAGGAGCGCGAGGATTCGACAATATTCCGGTGCGATAGGACAACGCCTTTCGGCCTTCCCGTCGTTCCCGACGTATACAGCATGACGCATGTAGAGTCGCTATTGACCAGGCTTCTTCTACGCTCCAGTTCCGGGCGAAGCCTCTGCATTTCGGCTTGTCCCCGCCTCTGAATATCTCCGAGGCTCGCGATTTTCGAATGATCGTAGTTGCGCAGGCCCCGAGGGTCCAGGTAGGCGATATGCCGGATCGAAGGCAGGGACTCCTTCAATTCCAATACCTTGTCCACCTGCTCCTGGTCGCCCGCGACGACGTATCGGGCGCCGCAATGATCCAGCGCGTAAGCCATTTCGGATGCGACGGCATCCTGATAAAGCGGAACCGGCACTGCGCCGATCATCTGCGCGGCAACCATGGACCAGTACAGATGAGGCCGATTTCGGCCGATCACTGCGACATGGTCGCCCTCTTCGACGCCGAGGCGCAAAAATCCTAGCGCCAGATCTTCTGTTTCCTGCTTGACCTCGCTCCAGGTCCAGCTTTGCCAGATGCCGTATTCCTTTTCCCGGTTCGCGGTCGCGCTTCCGAATTCCCTCGCATTGCGCGAGAGCAAGTCCGGGATCGTCAGCGAATCACTCGACATGGCGTTTTCCGGGGTCGGCGACATCCGCTTGCGGCTTCGACCGTATACGCCGGCCCCGACCCGGCGCTGTGGGATAGCGCAATGTCACGCACGCACTTCGGCTTGCTGAACTTTTTCAACTTTCACCGCCGCGAATTTGAACTCGGGAATCTTTCCGTATGGGTCCAGCGCCGGATTCGTCAGGACGTTCGCGGCGGCCTCGACATACGCAAACGGCACGAAAACGATGTTTTCGGCAATGCCTCTGTCCGCGCGCGCTTTGATTTCGATCGCTCCTCGCCGCGTCGTCAGCCTGATCGCATCCCCCGCCTCGACTCCGATATTGCGAAGCGTTTTCGGATTCAAGGAGCACACGGCTTCCGGCTCGACGGCATCGAGTACCGCCGAGCGGCGCGTCATGGATCCGGTGTGCCAGTGTTCAAGCTGGCGCCCCGTGGTCAGTATCATCGGAAATTCCTCGCTCGGCCGTTCGGCGGGCGGAACGATGTGCGCGGGCGTGAACTTGCCCTTTCCGCCGGCTCTCGGGAACCCCGATTCGAAAACGACCGGCTGGCCGGGGTCGTCCGCCGACAGGCTGGGATAGATGACGGAACTTTCGCTATCGAGCCTGTCCCAGGTGATGTTGTCGAGCGAATTCATCGAAAGCTTCATTTCTTCGAAAACTTCCTTCGGATGCTCGTATCGCCAAGGCAATCCGAGACGCTTCGCGACTTCGGTCGTTATCCACCAGTCTTCCCTCGCCATGCCGGGCGGCGGAACGGCGGGGCGCCCCATTTGGACCTGGCGGTTGGTATTCGTCACTGTGCCGGTTTTTTCCGCGAATGCCGAAGCGGGAAGCACGACATCGGCGAAGCCGGCGGTTTCGGTCAGGAAAATATCCTGCACGACGAGATGGTCGAGCATGGCGAGGGCGTCTCGCGCGTGCTCGACATCGGGGTCGGACATCGCGGGGTTTTCGCCGAGGACGTACATGCCCTTGACCGAGCCGGCATGGACCGCGTCCATGATTTCCACGACGGTCAGCCCCGGCTGCGAGGAAATGCCATTCGAGTTCCATATGCCGGCGAACTTCGAGCGGACCGCATCGCTCTCGACGCTTTGGTAGTCCGGGAGAAACATCGGAATGAGCCCGGCGTCGGAAGCCCCCTGAACATTATTCTGCCCGCGAAGCGGATGCAGGCCGGTTCCCGGACGCCCCACCTGGCCGCACATAAGCGCCAGGCTGATCAGGCATCTGGAATTGTCGGTTCCGTGCACGTGCTGGGAAATTCCCATGCCCCAGAAAATCATCGACGCCCGGGAACTCGCGAATACGCGGGCGGCCTCGCGCAGAGACTCCGCGGGGATGCCGCAAACTTCAGACATTTTTTCCGGCTTGAACGCCTGCAGGTGGGCCTTCTCGACCTCCCAGTTCTCGGTGTAGGTCTCGACGTACTGCCGGTCGAAGAGGCCTTCCTCGACAATCGAGCACATGATCGCATTGAGCATCGCCACGTCGGTTCCCGGACGGAACTGGAGCATGTGCGTCGCGTGCCGGGCGAGCTCGCTCCTTCGAGGATCCATCACGATAAGCTTGCCGCCGCGTTTGGCGAACTGCTTGAAATATGTCGCGGCGACCGGGTGGTTTTCGATAGGATTGGCGCCGATGACGATCGCCGCCTCCGCATTGACGATTTCGTTGAAGGTCGCGCTTACGGCTCCCGAGCCTACGTTTTCAAGAAGCGCCGCAACCGAGGACGCGTGGCAGAGACGCGTGCAGTGATCCACATTGTTGTGGCCGAATCCCTGCCTGATCAGCTTTTGGAACAGGTACGCCTCCTCATTCGTGCATTTGGCCGACCCGAATCCGGCGACCGACGCGCCGCCGGCGTCCTTGCGCAGCCTTCCCAGCCCGGCCGCCGCCGCATCGAGCGCCTCGTCCCAGGTCGCCTCCCTAAAATGCGTCCACGGATTGGCCGGGTCCGCATTCAATCCCTTTGGAGGCGCATCCGCTCTTCGTATCATCGGCTTCAGCAGCCGGTGCGGATGATAGACATAGTCGAAGCCGAATCGCCCCTTTACGCACAGCCGCTGCTCATTCGAATATCCGTCGGCGCCGTTTACGTAGAGGATTCTATCGTCTTTGATCTTCAGGTCGATCTGGCAGCCGACCCCGCAAAACGGGCATATGCTCTTGACCTCCCGGTCCGCGGATTCGCTGTCGCCGCAATTGTTTTCGTCCATAACCGACGCCGGCATCAGCGCCCCGGTCGGGCAAGCCTGCACGCACTCCCCGCATGCAACGCACGTCGAGGCGCCCATGGGGTCTTTGAAATCGAAAGCGATCTCCGAATCTCGGCCGCGTCCGGACATGCCGATGACATCGTTGACCTGCACTTCCCGGCAGGCCCTCACGCAAAGATTGCAGTGAATGCACGCATCCAAATTTACGCGCATCGCCGGATGAGTCGCATCCGATTCCGGCAAATTCGCTTTCCCGATCGACGGGAAGCGGCTGCTCGCCAGCCCGGCGGCGCCCGCGGTCTTCCAAAGCCTCGAAGACCGGTCTCTCGCAAGGCTTCGATCGGGCTGGTCGGCCAAAAGCAGTTCAACGACCAGGCTTCTCGATTTCTCGGCGCGTCGGCTGCTCGCCTTGACCACCATTCCGTCGGCGGGCTTCCTTATGCAGGATGCGGCCAGCGTCCGCTCGCCTTCGATTTCAACCATGCAGGCTCGGCAATTGCCGTCCGGCCGGTACCCGGGATCGTCGGAATGACATAAATGAGGAATGTCCACGCCTAGTTTTCTCGCCGCCTGCCAAATGGTTTCCCCGGGCTCGGCGCAAGCCTTCCTTCCATCCAGCTCGAATTCTATTTTCCGGGACAATTCAAACTCCTCGAATCGCTTTCCGCCAGGTTGGAGGCATCCCCGATGCAATTTCGAAAAATGCTTCAGCGCCCGAGTGTAGCAATGTCGATTGCGCTAGTCCATGCCAAAAATTCGTTCGATCTGCGCAGTTACGCCATTCCCGCGCATCCCGTCCGCGCAGGCGCCGCGTACTGGCGGTACGCGTCCCGAGCGGCTATATTTCAGTTTAGGAACATCGCAGGCGGCGATTGAGCGGCGAGACGGCGCGGGGCTCCGCCCGGCCTCTATTCCCGCGGCAGGAACCGCTCGAAAAATTACTGCGAAGGCGGCCTCGAATATGGCGCAGCCGGTGCGAATTCGGTAGGAATCGAAGCATGATCCCAGACCGCGTAGCGACCAAGCCCTCGAACAGACCGATCAAGCTTCTCGACGAGGTTTCCGTCAACCGCATCGCGGCGGGCGAAGTCATCGAAAGGCCGGCCGCCGCCGTCAAGGAAGTCATCGAGAATTCCATCGACGCGGAAGCTTCGCGCATAGACGTCGAATTTTCCAACGGCGGCAAGTCGCTGATCCGGGTTTCGGACAATGGCCATGGCATCGGCGAACGCGATCTGCCGCTCGCCATCGCCAGGCACGCGACATCGAAAATCGACGGCTCGGACCTCCTCGAAATCGATACCTTCGGCTTTCGCGGCGAAGCGCTGCCTTCGATGGGCGCGGCCGGCCGGCTAACTTTAACCTCGCGGCGAATGGACGCGGCCTCGGCCTTTTCGATAACGGTCGACGGCGGTTCGGTGTCGGACGTAAGGCCCGCGGCTCTCCAGGAGGGAACCGTTGTCGAACTGGAGCGATTGTTCCATGCGACTCCGGCCCGCCTGAAATTCCTTCGCTCCGACAGCGCCGAAGCGAGAGCCATTGTTTCGACGGTCAGGAATTTGGCCATGGCTCAGCCCGAAATCGCAATTTACTTGTCCGAAGTTACATCTGGCGGAAAGCCTAGAGCCGTATTGAAGGTCGACGCGGAAAAGGGCGAATGGGGTCAGGCGATGTTCTCCAGGCTTCGCAAACTTATTGGAAGGGACTTCGCCGAGAACTGCGTTGCGGTGGATTCCTCCGGGGGCGGAGTCCGCGTGTTCGGATTTTCGTCGCTTCCGACATTTTCCCGCGGCGCCGCTACCCAGCAGCATTTGTTTGTCAACCGGAGGCCGGTCCGCGACAAGCTTCTGCACGGCTCGCTTCGCGCCGCCTACCTGGATGTGCTTCCGAAGGGACGCTATCCTGTCGCGGCGATTTTTCTGGATTGCCCTCCCCGCCTAGTCGATGTCAACGTGCACCCTGCCAAATCGGAAGTTCGCTTCCGCGATCCGCAATCGGTTAGGAATCTGATGGTTGCCGGAATTCGGCGGGCACTGGAATCGCAAGGGCATCGGACCTCTTCGACCATATCGGATGCGATGGCCGGGGCATTTCGCCCCGAGGGAGGCGCAAGCGGCGATTTCAGCGACCGGTTCGATCGATTTCACAGGGGCGATTCCGCAATTCCGCGCGGCCGGGGCGGAAGCGGCGCTCATCAGCCCGCTTTAACCGATTCATTGCCTTTCGACTCGCCGCCCGAACCTCGGAGCGTCGAACCGCCTCCCGGCGCTCTTTTAGGAGTCGCTCGGGCGCAGATTCACCAAAACTACGTCGTTTCCGAAACCAGCGCCGGGATGGCGATAATCGACCAGCACGCCGCTCATGAAAGACTGGCCTATGAAGACCTCAAGCGGCAGTTCCAAAAAAAGGCGGTCGAGGTTCAAGCGCTGCTAATTCCGGAAATCGTCGATATGCTTGAGCCGGAACGAACCAGACTGCTTGAAGCCGCGCAAACGCTGAAATCCCTCGGCCTCGAGATTCAGCCCTTCGGACCGGGCGCGATCGCCGTTCAGTCCATCCCGGCAATTCTACAGGGCGCCAACTGCAAGAACCTGATTCAGGACATCGTCGACGAACTCGACGGAGGCGAGGCCGCGCTCGCCGTGGAAAAGCGCATCAACGAGATCCTAAGCCGGATGGCTTGCCATGGTTCCGTTCGGGCGGGGCGCGTATTGAGCGGCGATGAAATGAACGCATTGCTACGAAGAATGGAAGAAACGCCGAACTCCGGCCAATGCAACCATGGCCGCCCGACCTATATATCTCTAAGCCTCCAGGAAATCGAAAAACTATTCCAGCGACGATAGATTGCGCGCTCTCGATAGCTGGCTCGGCTTCGATCGGCGCGAATCGTTTCGCAACCGCGCCGAGTCCTAGACGCGGACTCCGAATGCCAGGCAAAAGGGCCTATTAACAAAATTTAAGGGCCGACGCGGATTCTTGCGATCGCTTCCATTCGAATTCGCGCTGGAATGCAGCGCGGCGTCCGCTCTAGCCGGCTGCAATCCCCGGCCATCCTTGAACGCTGCAGACCGGACGCTTGACCGCGCCGCCGAGCTCGCAGTCCGGCGCCTGGACTTGACGGGCAGCCAGCAGAGATCCGATGCGTCTGCGATCGGAATTGTCTCTAAACCCGGGTCGGCGCGGCGGTCGAACGACTCGCTGTTCGATTTTCCCGTATTTCGTCCGGCTAGTCGCTATCCGCAGCCATCATCCATCCGGTAACGGACCTTTTCTTGTCAAATACCCGCTTTGCCACGTCGACAATGTATTCGCCTGTCAATTCTCCGACGATTTCAGGCCATTCCTGAATGTCCTCGACCGTCAGGGCCTGCCCGTATTTCATGGCTTGCATCAAGGCCTGCGAGCTTTCACTTTGCCGACTCGCCTGCAATTGCGCCTGAACGCGCTTTAAGTCGTTCGGATCAGGGCCATTCTCCAGAAAATCGTCGAGAACTTCATCCAAAGCAGCTTCCGCCGCCAATAGCGACACGCCTCTAGCGGGCATGACGAAAACGCCGAACGAAAACTCATCGAAGGAAGTGCCGACATAGCTTGCCGACGTATGCAGGGCCAGCATCCGTTCCCTAACCAGCTCGCGCGCAAAGATGGACTCGATTTTTTCGCCGCCCAGCAATTCCTCGGCAACCATCAAGGCAGCGGCGGAACTCTGGTCGCCCGCATCTCGCTTCGGAGCAAGGTAGTGCCGTACCAAGTACGGCATCTCCGCTCTCTCATCCTTGTAAATCAATCGCGTTTCGACGCGATGAGGCGGTTCGGCGGGACGCGACCTCGGTCTGATTCCCGGAACTCGTTCAATGGACCCGAAGTGCTTTCCGGCTAGATTCAGAACCTCCCTGGGGGCGACGTCGCCCGCGACCACTAGAATTGCATTATTCGGCGCGAAGTGGCGGCGGAAAAAATCTATTGCGTCCTCAGCGGATAGTTTTTCGATTTCGTGCGGCCACCCCTTGACCGGAATTCCATACGGGTGGTTCATGAAAAGCGCGGCCAATCGCTGTTCCCCGAAAAGCATGTGCGGATTCGTTTCTCTTTCCTTCTTTTGCGCAAAATGGATTTCGGACCGAATCGCCTCGAATTCCTGCCGGTTGACTACGACGCCCATCATTCTATTCGCTTCGAACTGCATCATTCGTTCCAGATGCGCATTGGCGCCCAGCTGAAGAAAGGAAGTATAGTCGTAGTAGCAGAAAACCTTGGTCCCGCCGATGCCTGCGATCTGTTCGGAAGAGTTTTTCTCCGCGCCGCCAACCATCAACTGTCCTACGAGGTTTGCGACGCCCGACTTGCCGGGAGGCTCGTCGGCCGCGCCGACACGATACCAGACGGTGTGAGCGACATCGGATTGGCTTCGATTCTCGATGACTACGATCTCGAGCCCGTTTTCAAGCCTGAAAGAAGAAACGCTTTCGCTTGCCTCGCCCCAGGTAGCAATAATATTGCTTGCGACAATCAAAGCTGCGGCGAATCCAGATCGCATACTCGTTGCCCCCTCGACTAGTCTCAAGCCAAGCAATAAAATCTAAATCGCGGGCGATCAAGATTGTTCACTGAAAGGTTACCGGGCGATCACGCTCGCTTCAAGAAATCGCGGCTTGGCTCGCGACGCGGTTTTCGGCTCATAGGGTTACTTGCCGGCGCCGGTCCGGCGATTGGCCTACAAGAAAGGCGGCATGCCAAATCTACCTGGATGCGGCCGCTTCGAGCAATGCCTAGCCGCCCGGCCCCTGCACCGGTTTTCCGCCTCAAGATTCCGCCCGCGCTTCTCCAAGCCGATTTATCTCGCCCACGAAGCGTTCGCGAATGACGCACGGATCCATGCCGATTACGGGCACGTCCACATTGCCGGATTCACATTTGGACACGATAATCGTCATCGAACCGGAAGCCAGGGCCTTCTCAAGTTCATCGGCGGTTTGTTCGGCGGCGCATTCGACGACGCTCTCGCAACCGCACGCTCTCGCGACGTCCGCTAGCGAAGTCTTGCGTCCGGCATAGGTGGGCTGATCGCCCGTGGAGCCGTAGGAGCCGTTGTCAATGATCAAGAGCGTAAAGTTGTCCGCCGGGTTGTTTGCGATCGTAGAAAGCGTAGCAAGATTGGTCAGAACCGAGCCGTCGCCCTCGATCGCAACGACCGGGGATTTCTGCGCAAGCGCAAGTCCGAGTCCGATCGACGAGCACAATCCCATTGTGCCCAGCATATAGAAGTTGGACGGCTGATCGAGAATTTCATAGAGCTCCTGCGAGGGCGAGCCTATGTTGCAGACGACCAAACGACCCCGAACAATCGGAGCGATCGCTTTCAAGACATCGTAGCGAATCATTCCGCGCTCCTCCAAAACGCCGCATCGGCCAAAATCGCCACCGGCTTGCCGCACATGTACGAATGCTTGATGATCGAATCCAGGTCTTCCAGCTGGTCTACATTCCTGAAGTGGTAGGCGGGAATGTGCAGCTGATTTAGAATCGCCTTGGTGTGCAGCGCCATTTCGACCTGGCAAGCCACTTTTTCGCCGATTTCTCCTCGATAGCTAATAAGCATCGGCAAAGGAATTCTATAGAACTGTATCAGGGTCGCGAGAGAGTTCACGACCACGCCAAGCGCGGTATTCTGCATAATTATGCAGGATCGAATTCCGCCCATATAGGCGCCGGCGCACAATCCCATTCCCTCGTCTTCCTTGTTGGAAGGAACGTGAAGGATAGATTTCGAATTCTCGACCAGCTCAATGACGCCTGCGAGTTGCTTGCAGGGTACCGAAGTCGCGAATCCAATGCCGTTTTCGACCAGGCAGTCCACAATGCGCCGGTCTGTCAGGGTGGCCATGTCGAAGTATTGTCCTTTCGCTTGAAGCGCTCGAGTTCAAGAATCCATGCGAGCGCCTGTGGTCTTTCTACGCATTCCATGCGCATATGCTACGTACATTGCGGCGGGGCAAGCAAATTTCCACTAGCCGCTTCGCTCGAGCCTTGCGGAAAAAAGCGCGATACCGGCCGCGCCGCAAACGATCGCGATATCCGCGAAGTTGAACACCCAGGGATTTACGATTCCGCAGCACGAAACGTTTAGAAAATCGGCGACGGCCCCCTCCGCCGCACGGTCAATCGCATTGCCTACCGCCCCGCCGACCACGCAGCCCGCAAGCGATTTAGAAATTGCGGATTTGGCCCTGCGTGTGCCCCACCAAACCAGAACCGCCGATATTGCAATGGCGAAGCCTACGAAAACCCAGCGAAGATAATCGGAATCATCAGCGAATATTCCGAAATTTATCCCTCTGTTCCACACCATTTTGAAATTCAGGAAAGGCGGGAACATTTCAATGCTTCCCAATTCACGAAGATTCAAGCTGTTTACGACATAGGATTTCGTAGCTTGATCAATAGCTAATACAATCAGTGCGGATGCGAACAAACTAGGCATCGGTCGAAATCACCGACCCTTCGCCGCCGCTGCGCTCGGCGCTTATTCGGCTGCGGCGAGAACTTTCCGATTCTGCGGCGCTACAGGGCAAATTCGGATTCCCGGGCTTAACGATAGGCTTTTTCTTTTTTAGAGGGTTCCGGCTTCGCCACGGCTTCGATCATGGCTTCCAACGTAACCGAGCCTGTGATTGCTCCATTCATGGAAACGGCCGCTTCGGTCGCCTTGGCGTTGTTCAAAATTTGAAGAGCCTCTTCGATTTTCGCACTGGATTCGACTTGGCAGGACAATTCCTTTGGCGTCGAAGTTGAAACCGAATCGACTAAAAGCACTCGGGCGCGATTGATTTCCTGAATAAAGTCCGAAACGTAATCGTCGACGGGCTTGAGAATGATTTCTTGAGGCGTTCCCTGCTGAACGACCGCGCCGTCTCTCAATATAACGATCGAATCTCCGATTCGAAGGGCCTCGTCCAAGTCGTGCGTAATGAAGATAATCGTCTTGTGCAGCTCGTCCTGCAATTCAAGCAGCACATTCTGCATGTCCGTCCGAATCAGAGGATCGAGCGCCGAAAAGGCTTCGTCCATAAGAAGGATCTCGGCATCGGTCGCCAAAGCCCTGGCAAGTCCCACTCTTTGCTGCATTCCGCCTGAAAGCTGAGCCGGATAATGGGATTCGAATCCGGACAAACCTACTGCGTCGATCCAGCGCTGCGCTCTGTCCCGGGCTTGGTCCTTCGCGACTTTCTGGATGTTGAGGCCGTACATAACATTGTCGACGACCGATCGATGCGGCAGCAGCGCGAATTTCTGAAATACCATGGATGCCTTGAAACGGCGGAAGTCGCGCAGTTGCTCGTCCGCCATGCCCAGTACGTTTTCCCCGTCCACCAGGATTTCGCCCTCCGTCGGCTCAATCAACCGGTTGACGTGACGGATTAGCGTGGATTTTCCCGATCCCGACAATCCCATGATTACCTGGACATGCCTTTCCTTGATTTCGATATTTACATCGTTCAAGCCGAGGACGTGCCGGTGCTTTTCGAGGAGCTCCTGCTTGCCCATGCCGTTCTCGACATGGGCCACCATTTTCTTCGGGTTTCCGCCAAAAATTTTGAAGAGATTTTTTATTGAAACCTTGCTGTCAGACACCGTGGCCTCCCTCCCGATGCTTCTGCAGCCGTCTGCCGTAGCTCTGAGACACTCTGTCGAAAATGATAGCGATCGCTACAATCGCCAGGCCGTTCATCATTCCGAGCGCCAAGTACTGGTTGCTAATCGCTCTAAGGACTGGAACTCCTAGGCCGGGAACGCCGATCATGGCGGCGATTACAACCATCGAGAGCGCCATCATAATCGTCTGGTTGACTCCTGCGAATATATTGGGAAGGGCAAGTGGCATCTGAACATTGAACAGCCTTTCCCGATAGCTAGATCCAAAGGCGTCCGCGGCTTCCAGGACATCCTTATCCACAAGCCGGATGCCCAGATTCGTGAGACGGACTATCGGCGGGACTGCGTAGACGCATACCGCGATGAGACCCGGCACCTTTCCAATTCCCAGCAGCATAACGACGGGTATCAAGTAAACGAAGCTGGGAATCGTCTGCATGATGTCCAAGACCGGCAGTATCGCCGACTGAACGCGGTCGTTGCGCGCCATCAGTATTCCGAAAGGAATGCCGACGGCGATGCAGATCAATGTCGCGACCGACACGATGGCCAGCGTCGACATCGTGTCCTCCCACATATCCAAGTAACCTATGAATAGGAAGGCGGCGATCGTTCCGGCTACCAGCCACCAATTGCGCGATCCAATCCAGGCGAGGGCGCCGATAACGACGAGCACAACCGGCCAGGGAGTCTCGACCAGCAAGTCCTGAAACCATTTCAGAAACATAAGCAGGGGATGGAAAATATTCTCTATGAGCTCTCCGTATTCGCGGGAGAAATCCCGGAAAGAGCCGTCGATACCCTTTTTAAGGTCGCGGAGCGCCTGGCGCTCCATTGTTGGAAATTCAGTGAAAAAGCTCATGGAAATTCCGATTTCCGGTCAGTCGTTCGCGTTGCGCCCCGCCGACAATCAAGCAGCGAGGCGACTTTTTATGTCCGGAATTTTATCTCCGAGGAACGGGATGATTTGTCGCGGTCGCTAAATCGACGACTTAACCTTTTCGGCGACCTCGGGAGATACCCACTTCGTCCAGATTTCTTCGCGAGTCAACAGGAATTCGATTGCGGCGTCTTCGCCGCCGGCTTGCTCTTCCGTCATATAGACGAGCATTTCGTTCATGACCTGGCCCGGGTAAATCCGGCTCATTAAATAATCCGAGGACACGCCGCCGGTTTGCATAAAGTTGTCGGTAACGACCGTATGCACTTCGGAGTGAGTCCAGGACGACGGCTGCGGATCAGCGCATTCCTGTTCGGATTTTACGATGCATCCGTCCCAATTCTCGCTTCCCGCGAAAGGCACGCCAAAAGGCACTAGGTACATTGAGTACTTGCCGATCAGTGTTGTCGGCGACCAATAGTACCCGAACCAGTTCTCGCCGCGTTCGACGGCTTTCGCCATGGATCCGTCGAGGCCGGCCGACGAACCCGGATCCACTAGGATCCAGCCCTTTTCTTCCATGTCAAATGCGCGAAACAAATTCGCGTTGGCCAGCTGGCAGCCCCATCCCGCGGGGCAGCCTACGAACGCGCCCTTCGACGAGTCTTCCGGGTGGGGGAAGAGATCCGGGCGTCCGAGAACATCCAGCACAGTCTCCAGTTCCGGATTATTGTCGCGGGTATAGGGCGGTATCCACCATCCTTCGCCGAGTTCCGTTATCGGGCCATTCACCAGCGAATGCAGCCTGCCCTCGTCGATGGCAATTGCAAGAGGTTCGCGAACGGCATTAACCCAAAGCTCCGGCGCAACATCTGGCTCGCCCTTCTCGTTCATCGACGCGAAAGTCGTAACCGTGGCGCCAGGAATCAATTCCACTTCGCAGCCGAATCCGTTTTCTAGAATAATCGCGTCGACGTTTGCCATCAATTCGGCCGACGGCCAGTTCATTTCGGCGATTGTCAAGGAACCGCATTCCTCTGCCGAAGCCGCGGATGCCAGCATGGCCGCACTCGCGAATCCGCCCAATAGGGCCATAATTTTTCTATTCATTATTGCTTGCTCCATCATTGCGTATAGCGTTTTCTCTACCATGCTATCGGGCAAAACAGAAGTGCTAAATCCTTTTACGACGAAACTGGTTGATTAGCGACAATACTGGTTGAATTCTCCAGCCGGAATCAATCGGTTCGCATTTCAATGCGACTATTTCGCCGGCCCCTTCGACGACCGGCGGCCCCCGGTCGCACCACCTAAATTGAGTTCCGCCATCCGTACCGGGTGCGCTGCCAGGATGTAGCTTCAGACGGGTTTGACTGTCCGCTTACGGGTTCAAGCGGGGATGCGGCGCTCGCAAACGGAGGTCGGCTCGACTTTGGCGGGACAGATCAGGCTTGCCCGCAATTTAGTCCCGGCGCCGGGCCTGAAGGCCTATTGTCCAACCGGGGTCCATTCAGCATGAAACCCGTCCGCGCTAAATTCATTGACGACCGCGTTCCGGAAAACCTAACGCGCGGCGACTGACAGGCCCATACGGGAATGTCAGCAAGCTTTGCGCGTGCGCGGCAAAACTGATGAAGAGCTAATTCAATCGGCGCCGAGCGATCGCGAAAGCCGCCATCGCGCCGGATATTTAACCATGCCAACCCTAGTCAAGGGATCTTTCTCGGCGCAGCTATTCCGTGTCATCCGGTTTCGTTGCGGCAATCGACGCTTCGGCCCCCGGGGTCTTTATGCCCAGCCTCTTGGCGCGAAAAAACTCGGCTTCCTGATCAAGTGAAAAAGGCGCATACGCTCGGTAGTATATGTTCGTGTTGAAAAGCTTTTCCATTAATCTGCCGTCGTTCCTGCGGCGAAACTCCAAATCCTCGCTTGCCAGAACGCCGCGGATGTTCTTGATCAACCCTCCCCGGCTTGCGTAGCGAATCAAGGCGACATCGGCTTCCGGAACTGTTCGGTCGCGCAATGTGGCATTCGGGTCGCCGTCAAGCGCCTGAATCACGTCCAGTTCAGGCTTGGGATACGCTCGATCGACGCCGCCGGTTCGCGGCTCAGGGAGACGACCTAGGGATTGGGGCAATTCCAAAGGATTGGAGGGCATAACGCCTAGTTCGTCAGGCGAACCGGTCGATTTGAATTCAAGAAGCTGAGGGTCGTCGGAACCCGAGCAACCCGCGGCCAATGCGATTGCAGCGCATCCGGCCACCAGCATAGATTTCATTCCCAACATTTTGAACCCCGCCGACATCTCCGGTTTTCAGAACCCGCAATTTCGTGCCTTTCGGGAAGAATTGCAAGCTATTTAGAAGGGCGCCCCAATCGCTTCAGCGCTAAATCACCAATTTCGGAACCAATTCCATTCAATGTCTGAAACTGCGAATTCCGGAAAACGCCATGGCGATGCCAACCCTGTTCGCCTCGTCAATGACCTCTTGATCGCGAATTGATCCTCCCGGCTGAACAACTGCGGCCGCGCCGGCTTCGGCTACCACCGCCAAACCGTCGGCAAACGGAAAAAATGCATCCGATGCCGCGACGAGCGATTTTGCGCCTTCATTGCGTCCCGGATCAGCGGATTTAAGCATAGCCCTGGCTTTGCGGGCCGCCTCTCGGGCCGCGTCGACGCGGCTGGTTTGCCCTGCGCCAATGCCGAGGGTCGCGCCGCCGCTCGCCAATACGACTGCATTGGATTTCGCGTGCTTGGCAACAATCCACGCGAAAAGAAGATCTTCAATTTGCGCTTGCGTTGGCGCGATGTCCGTAACAATCGTCATATCCGAACGATTCAGCGAAGCGGAATCGCGTTCCTGAACAAGAAAACCTCCTGAAATTCGCTTGTAGTCCCGGTCGCCTCGTTCAGCGTCGATGAGCCCGCCCGCCGAAAACACTCTTGAGTTCGGACGGGCGGCAAGAACCTCCAGCGCGGATCGTTCAACATTCGGCGCAATGACGACTTCCATGAAATTCTTGATTATTCGGGCGGCCGCTTCCGGGTCCAGCGTTCGATTGAATGCTACCACTCCCCCGAATGCGGAAAGCCGGTCGCAGTCCAATGCCTTCCTAAATGCCCTCGAGCACGATTCGGCGACCGCGGCGCCGCACGGATTGCCGTGCTTGACGATTGCGCATGCCGCATGCGACGCCGGGTCGAATTCCGATACCAGCCCGAATGCCGCGTCCGCGTCGGCCAGATTGTTGTAGCCCGGCGGGCTACCCTGCAGCTGCGAAGCCGCAACGACGGTTCCCGGGTGCTCGCCGAGCGAATAGAGAGCCGCCCGCTGGTGCGGATTTTCGCCGTATCGGAGCTTTTTCTTCAAGCGCAATTGCATCGAGCGCATTTCGGTAAATTCGCCGGCATCGCTATTCGAAATCCATTCCGCGATCGAGGCGTCGTACCGGGACGCTAGCGCGAACGCCCTGCCGGCCCGGTCGCGACGAAATTTCAAACTGGTCGCGCCGTCGAGCGCGGACATCTCGGCCATCAGCGAGCCGTAGTCGCCCGGGTCGACCGCGACGGCAACGAATTCATGGTTCTTCGCCGCGGCTCTGATCATCGACGGCCCGCCTATATCGATGTTGTCGATGCACTCCTTGAAATCGCCCGATGCGGCCGCCCGCTCGAAGGGATAGAGGTTTACGACTGCGAGATCGATCCCCTTCAAACCGAGGCCGCGCATCTCGTCCAGGTGGTTCTTGTCGTCTCGCGAAAATAGAATCGGCGCGAAAACGGCGGGATGCAGAGTCTTGACCCGACCGCCCAGAATTTCCGGAAATCCAGTCGCATCGGCGATTTCAGTTACAGCTATTCCAGCCGAGCCTACCGCTTTCGAAGTGCCGCCCGTGGCGATTATCTCAACCCCGAATCCGTCAAGAAAGCGAGCCAATTCAATTATCCCGGTCTTGTCGAATGCCGACAACAGCGCTCGTCGAACCTTGATCGAATCATTCATTGCGAATGGATGCCCGGTTCCCGTCAATGTCGGCTGCCTTGAAGAACGCCGGCGTCGGCCCCGCCGATCTTTTCAAAGGACCAGCTTACCTGGGATGCGGCGCCTGCGACAATCGAAGCCAGTACGATCTGCTTGGACTTCCTTTCAACGCAGCTTCGCTCGTCGAAATAGACGCTATCCTCCAGGTCCAGCCTGGCATCGCCGGAAAATCGAAACCGCCACTCGTCGCCATCGCCCGTAAAAAGAGAAATTTCACTGGCGAGATTAGAAATTTCAGCTTCAACCGCGTAATGCAAATGGAACCGAGTCAAGCAATCGAACGCTGATAAATTTCTCTTATTCGCGGCTTCGTTCAATACTTTCCGATCCTCGTCGGAATTCGGCCAGATCGTATCCTCGCCCCAAAGCCGGCGACCGAAGCCGTCAAGACCCAGGCGTCGCATATGCGTCAGCCCGTGGAACGGCCTATAGCCGTCGTGGCTGGCAATTAAAGTCTGCCCGTCTTTTCCCGGCAATTGCTCGACTCTTACGTTTTTCGGAACCAATACGAGAATATCCCGGTCATCCCGCCTAAGCGACCACGGCGAGGACATGGTGGATGAGGAGCAGTGATCGACTTCAACCGTGCTGTGGCTCCTGGTTTCCCGCCATTCGACGCTCCTTTTCGCCCCGAACAACTCCGCGCTGCCGCAATTCACGACCAGCGCATGGTTTCTCGAGTGCATTTCAAGCGCCAGCGTGCTGGCGTGTCCGCGATCCGAGTTCCAGCCGGACGGAGGAGGCGCCGCGTCGACGATTATGCTGATGTCGCCTCCTACGAGCCTCGCATAGCCCATTGCCAGCTTGCCCTTCGCAAATCCGCGGCTGCCCGACGACGAAAGGAATGAATCCAGCAAACCGTCGGCGACCGCTCGGCCCCCGTGGAACCGAGGCAGTTCGCCGCTTTTATGCCTGAGGCTGCGCAATACGGCCGCAATTCTAGAAACCGCATTTCGAATTTCAGCCGGCGGCAGCACGCCTTTTGACGAGAGCTCGCCGCCGACCCATATCAAGAGCAAGCCGATTCTGAGCAGTTCCTCGGGATTTCGGCTAACGATTCCCCCGTCTGAATCAACAACTCTAGAGCAGGCGTCCGCCAGCATTCTCGTTTCGAACGCAACCGGTTCGCCATAGTCGCCGATCGCCAATTCCACGCGGATTAGCCGCGCGAGGACTTCTATTCGACTCCAATCCATTTTTTGAGACTTCAAGCGCCGCCGCAGAAATTTCGTATGCCCGCCGATCGAAGCCGCCAGGCCCCCGGGCGATCCGCTGCTTCCGGCGGTCAATAGATTCCAGTTCGCGACCATGCGGGTCGCCCTCCGGCTCGCAACGAGCGGATTCCAGCCGGCGCCGCGGCCGGCTCCGAAGCGACTTAGCCAGTCGCCGGTCCATTTTCGGGCCATGGCGACAGCTTCCAGGCTCCTTAGCGAAGCGAGGTCGTCGAGCCAATCGAAGGATTGCACGGTTTCCTGAAGACCCTCGCGGTCATGCCTGATGTCCCAGATCGACGATTCCTGAATATCGAAGCGAACGCCGTTGAAATAATACGCGCCTTCAAGCAGCGACCGGCCCTTGTCGGCGCTGCCGGAAGGCCATGGCTCGGCGCGAACCGCCTCCATGCTGACGTCGCTCGCGGACGGAAGCGCCTTGGCCCAGAGGCCGTCCCAGAAGGAACTGCCTTTGGCCGCCGGCCAGAATTCCAAGCCTGACATTTCCGAATTTTCCATGCGAACCCAATCGAGCGACGGTCGCCGCCGCGCGCTTCCATAAGCGATTCCGTGTCAATTGGCACTGCCGGAGCAATCGATCGGCCGTTCAGATTTTCGCCAGCGCCGCCGAGTAGAAACCGTCCATGCCTCCCAATTCCGGCCAATAGTCGGGACGAAGGCGAATTCCTCCGTCTGCCGTTTGCCAGTCCTTTTCGAGACCGAGATGAACCGGGTCGATTCGCTTGACTGCAATTTCGCGGCTGCTTAAGAATTTTTCTACGCGCAGTTCGCCTTCCTCGGCCAGCAGGGAACACGTGCAGTAAAGAACAACGCCGCCCGGTTTCAAGAGTTCAAACGCTTTTTCGAGCAATCGATCCTGAAGTGATGTCAGTTCGCCAAGCGATTTTTCGTCCCGCACGAATGGGATGTCGGGATTCCTCCGAATCGTGCCGGACGACGAGCACGGCGCATCGACAACAACCGCGTCGAAATTCCCGCACCGGCTCCATTTCAGCGCATCCATCTCGACAATATCCGCGGACAATCCGGTTCGTTTTAAATTCGCTTTCAGCAATTCAAGGCGGGCGGCCGAGATGTCGCATGCGGTTACATTCGCGCCGGACGACGCGAGCTGCATTGTTTTGCCGCCCGGCGCCGCGCACATGTCGAGAATCCGCTTTCCGGACACGTCGCCTAGCATTCGAGCGGGAACGGCAGCCGCCATGTCCTGCACCCACCAGCGCCCTTCCTCGTAGCCAGGAAGGTTCGAGACCATTCGATTTCTCGGCATGCGAATACTGCCGGTGGGAAGCAATTCTCCGCAAAGCCGCAAAGCAATTTCTTCAGCCGAACCGGGGTCGGAGGGGGTTACGTCCAGCGGCGCGCCGTTTTCGTGCGCGGCTTCAATCGCTTTCAGAACCTTCCCGCCGAATTGGTTTTTGATCGGAGCCGACATCCATTTGGGAAGCCTGTTCGCCGCTGCGGATGTCCAATGCATCCTTCCCTCGGTCGCGACCTGGCGCAAAACCGCGTTGGCCAGCCCGTTCAGCTTCCTTGAGCCGGAGCGTTCGCCCATGAGCATGACGCCCTGGTCAACGACAGCGTAGATAGCGCGGTCATGGCAAAATATTTCAGCGACGGAAAGGCGAAGCGAATTCTTCGCCCGTCCCTTCAAGGGCTTCGACATGAATACGCTCAAAACAGAATCGATCCGGTTCAAGTGCCTCAGCGCGAACTTGGCCAGGCGCATGGCCGCCGCCCTATCCTGCGGCTCGAATTTCGCTAATCGCGGCCATTCCGCTAGAATCGACAGCGGAACGCCCTCGATGACTACGCCGTCGAGCAATTCCGCCGCTAGCATTCGCTCGATGGAGGGCGATTTTCTCGCTTTGGCTCCCGCCGCGGCCCTTCGCTTGCCGGACATCACGACTCTACTCTAGGATAGACGACATGCATGATGCGCGAAATGTCACGGAATCAAATCCTGGAAACTTGCCGGCCGCGGCCTTGCGAGCCTTGAAGGAGGCGGAGGAACGGCGAATCGGCAAGCATTCCCAAGACAGAGCCCTTGAGATCGGAGGCCGCTCCGGTCCCGATCCCGTTCGATTCGGAGACTGGGAAAAAAACGGAATCGCATATGATTTTTGAAAGCGGCGCGGCTGCGCTTCCAGTTTCCGAGCCGGATTCGCCGATCGCGCCGGCGTCGGCCAAAGTCAAAGCGAAAGCACATCTCGCATGCTGTATTCGCCGGGCGGCCGGTCCAGTCCCCAGAGTGCCGCCTTGAGCGCTCCATGCGCGTAAATCGCCCTGTTGGTCGCTATGTGCCTTAATACGATTCGCTCGCCCTCCGCTGCGAAAATCACGTCGTGCTCGCCCGTTACGTCGCCGCCCCGCACCGCCGAGAATCCTATGGAGCCCCGCTTTCGCGGACCCGTAATGCCGTCGCGCCCCCGCACCGCGACGTCTTTGAGGATTTGGCCGCGCCCTTCGGCCGCCGCCTGGCCGAGCATTATCGCCGTTCCCGAAGGGGCGTCGACCTTGTGCCGGTGATGAGTTTCGAGAATTTCCACGTCGAAGTCTTCGTCCAGGGACCGGGCCACGGTTTTGACTATGTTCAGCAAAAGGTTGACACCCAGGCTCATATTGCCGGCCCGCACGATGGTCGTGTGCCTCGCCGCGGCGGAAATCCGTTCAAGGTCGGTGTCTTCAAATCCCGTTGATCCGATCACGTGCACGCATTTGGCTTGCGCGCAAAGCTCCGCAAGCTCTACGCTGGCCGCAGGAGCCGTGAAATCGATGAACGCCCTGATGCCGGCGAAGATTTCCAGCGGGTCGTCGCGAACGATGATGCCGTTCCCGGCGCCGCCCGCGCAAACGCCGAGATCCCGTCCTATCCATTCATGGCCCGGCCTTTCCGTTGCGCCGCGCAGGCTGGCCCTGCCGCTGGCCGCGACGGTTTCCGAGATTAATCTTCCCATCCGCCCCGAAACTCCGGCAACGGCGATGCCCGGCAATTCTTCCATCGAGTTCTTTCCCTTGTTTCAGCAATCGCTATCGTCTATCGCTGTCGCGTCTTTATTGCAAAGGCGCATGGGATCGCTGCAAAGAGGAAGCATTGCAAGCGGAGGGGCTCGTGGCAAGAAACATCTACAGCGGCAAGGACAGAAGCCAGCGGCAGCTGCGCGTAGGCGAAACCGTAAGGCGAACGCTGGCCCCGATTGTCGCGCAAGGGTTCGGCGACGACCTGAATTACCAGAACGTTTCAATTACGGTCGGCGAAGTGCGCATGTCGCCGGACCTTCGACGAGCCACGGTTTTCGTACTTCCGCTCGGCGGCGAGCAGGCCGAGGAAGTCGTTGCCGCCCTGAACAAGGAACGAGCGGAAATCCGGCGCTGCATCAACAAGCAATTGACGCTAAAATATTCGCCTGCGCTGAAATTCGAATTGGATACGACGTTCGACAGGCTGGAAAAGACGCGGCGGCTGTTCGAACTCGAAGAAGTGCGCCGCGACCTAGAAAAAGCCGAAGAACATTGAGTCGCCGATCAAGAAAGCGCCGCGAATTCGGCCGCGACATTTCCGGATGGGTGGCCGTTGACAAGCCCGCCGGGCATTCGTCGGTCGAAACTCTGAACAAGACCAAGAAATCCTTTTCGGCGCGAAAGGCGGGGCATGCCGGGACTTTGGATCGCGCGGCCAGCGGCATTCTCGCGGTTGCATTCGGAGAGGCGACCAAGACGGTGCCTTACCTGACGGACGCTCTCAAGACATACAGGTTTACAGTCAGGTTCGGCCAATCGACCGACACCTGCGATGCCGACGGCGAAGTCGTTGCCACGTCGGAAAGCCGTCCGTCCGAAGCCGACATCTTGAATGCGCTTGCGGAATTCCGCGGCAATATTATGCAGGTGCCGCCCAAATTTTCCGCAATCAAGATCGATGGCGTAAGAGCGCATGAGCGAGCCCGAAGCGGAGAAGATTTCACGCCGGAAGCCAGAGCGCTGTTCGTCGCGGAGCTGGAGATGCTCGGCCGGCCCGACGCCGATCATGCGGAATTCCTGCTCACATGCGGCAAGGGAGGCTACGTTCGCTCTATCGCGCGGGACCTCGGCGAGTCGCTCGGATGCCTCGGCCATGCCGGTTCCCTAAGACGCATTCGATCCGGGCCGTTCGACGAGGAGTCCTGCCTTGCGCTGGAAACCGTCGAAGAATTGTCCGGATCCCCGGAACTGGACGAATTCCTTTTACCGCTCGAAACGGTGCTGATCGATCTGCCGGAACTCCGCTGCACCGCCGGCGCGGCCGCGCAATTGCGAAACGGCACCCCCGCGCCGGTGTTCGGCGACTTTCCGGATTACGGAGGAGAGGCTTGGGTATCCAGCGGCGGACGCGCGGTCGCCATCGGTGAATTTCGATCAGGCGAGCTAATTCCGAAGCGCGTATTTCGGGATTCCAAGGCGAGCGGCCGCCAATCCGAAGCTATCGAATGAAACCGCAAGTCCGGGGCATCGGAACGAAAGCGGGAAGCGCCGAAGCGTGATCATTCGGAACCATACTGAAAACGGCGTTCGCAGCGTTGCGGAGTACTCGAGCTGCGAGCGATACCGGTTCAAATTGCAGCGCAGCTGGCGCGAGTCCGATACCGGCATCTTGTTTATCATGCTGAACCCTTCAACCGCCACGGAATTGAGGAACGACCCGACGGTTGAGCGCTGCGAAAGGCGGGCGAGATCGATGGGGCACGGCGCCTATCGAGTATGCAATATCTTTGGCTGGCGCGACACCAGCCCCGCCGAATTGAAACGGGCCCGAGACCCGGTAGGACGCGGCAACGACGAAGCGATACTGGAGTCAAGCGATTGGGCCGACGCAATCGTATGCGCATGGGGAAATCACGGAAGCCATATGAATAGAGGCAGGGAGGTAGAGGCTCTTCTTCGCGATGCCGGCAAGGAATTGATGCACCTTGGATTGACTAAAATCGGCCAGCCGCAGCATCCGCTGTACATTTCCTATGCCAAGTCGCCCGTTCCTTGGACGCAAGGCGGATAGCCTGACGCCTTGCAGGAGAGAAGAATATGCCGGTCATCCAAAGGACCGGGCTAGTCCGCCGCGCTCGAGTTCGGCGCTTTCCGCGGAATTCCGAGCCGCTAAAGCCATTCGGCTTCCCCGGGAGTTCGGGAACAATGACGCAAAGTCTGCTAGTGTTGGATTTCAGCGGCGTAGCTGCCGGGGGCTGACGAAATGATCGAGTTCAGAGAATTTGACAAAATCAGGATTTTCACGAACGGAATCAATCTCTCCGCGCGGGTCGGAGGAAGCGGCCCTCCGCTCCTGCTACTGCACGGCTTTCCGCAGAACGGAAACTGCTGGGGGAAAATCGCTCCGGCGCTGTCCGAAAGCTATACGTGCATCGCGCCCGATTTGAGGGGCTATGGCGAAAGCGACAAGCCCGAGGACGATCCGAAGCACAGCTCGTATTCCAAGCGGACGATGGCCATGGATATTGCCGGAATTCTGGATTTCCTAGGCTTCGACAAAGTTCGAATTGCAGGGCACGACCGAGGCGCGAGAGTGGCCTATCGATTCGCACTGGATCATCCGAACCGGGTGGCGAAGCTCGCCATCCTCGACGTCGTGCCGACCGGAGACTTCTGGGCGGGCTGGAACGCGGAAATCGCCATAAGCGCCTATCACTGGACGTTTCTCGCGCAGCCGTCGCCGCTGCCGGAAAATATGATTTTAGCGGACCCGGATTCATTCGTCGACTGGACTATCGCTAGCTGGACGGCCCAAAAGTCATTGAGTCCTTTCGATTCGGCGTCGCTCGAGTCCTATCGAAGCCAGGCGCGCGAACGCGATTGCGTAGCCGCAATGTGCGCCGACTACAGAGCGGGCGCCTTCTTGGATCGACGTGTCGACAACGAAGATCGGCTGCGCGGGCGAATTATTCAATGCCCCGTTCATTTTATTTGGAGCGAGCGCGGCTTCCCCGCGAAAACTCCCGATCCCCTGGGAATCTGGAGGCGCTGGGCCGCGAACCTGACCGGCGAAATGATAAGGGGAAGCGGACATTTTATCATGGAGGAGCAACCGGAGGAAGCCGCCGGCGCGCTTTTGCGGTTTTTCGGAGACTCCGAGTCGAGATCAGGCGCCAAGTAGGAAGCCGCGGAATTTCAGGAGTCCCGGCAAAGCTCCACGCTCCTTGGATCATCCGGTCCCGATTGGCTTCGGACTCGGACAACCTCGGCTTTTTCGCGACGGCTTCGGGGCCGGCCATGAACGATGGCCGCGAAATGCCGAAAATAAATTCGAATTATTTCCCAAACAGCGCAAAAGTAGTTGCGAAAGCGCTTTATTTCCTAATTTGGCTGCAATATAAGCGGCGGTCGCTCGCACGGCGCGAGGATTCAACTGGGACGGCTGGACGACATCCTGGCTTGCCCGAAGGCATTAAATCACGGAGAAACGATGTCGATATCTTCTGCCGAAAAGGCTCGCCTCATCAAGGAATTCGCGACGAGCGAAAACGATAAGGGATCGCCCGAAGTCCAAGTCGCCATACTGACTTCCCGGATAAAGACGCTTACGGAACACTTCAAAATTCACAAGAAGGACAATCATTCCAGGCTGGGCCTCAAGAACATGGTCGCTCAACGCCGGAAACTCCTCGATTACGTGAAACGAAAGAACGAGGACAGATATCAAACCCTCATTAAGCGACTCGGACTTCGGCGCTAGGACCACCGGAGCCGGAATCGTTCGGCTACCACTGGTCTATCGGTCGGGAACCAATCCCGAACCGGTTCAGTTTTCAAATTTCGGCAGCTGAAATTATTGTTCATGCCGTTTTTGAAATTCATTTTAATATCCGGGCACCGAGAAAAACCAGCGTGCCCAATCGACCGATTCTAGGAACAATCGGTATCTGAAAGGCAAGAAATGTTTGAAATTATCAAAAAGCAAATTCAGTGGGGCGACGAAACGCTTGCATTGGAAACCGGCAAGATCGCCCGCCAGGCCGACGGCAGCGTTTTGGCGACTCTTGGCGAAACTAGCGTTCTCGCAGCCGTAACCTTTTCAAAGACGATGAAGCCGGATCAGGATTTCTTTCCGCTTACGGTTCATTACCAGGAGAAATACTACGCGTCGGGGAAAATTCCGGGCGGATTTTTCAAGCGCGAAGCGCGTCCAACTGAAAAGGAAACGCTGACCTCGCGCCTGATCGACCGACCAATCCGTCCCTTGTTCGCTGACGGATTCATGAACGAGGTCCAGGTAATCTGCACAGTGCTCTCGCACGACCTCGTCAACGACCCGGACATACTGGCCATGATCGCTGCCTCTGCGGCGCTTACAATCTCCGGCGTTCCGTTTCTTGGTCCGATCGCCGCAGTTCGCGTGGGATTTTCGCGGGGCGAATATGTCTTGAACCCGGTTGTTGACGACATGGACAACCTGCGCGCCAAGCCGGAGCAAAAACTCGATCTAGTCGTCGCCGGCACGCGCGATGCCGTAATGATGGTGGAATCCGAGGCTTATGAGTTGTCGGAAGACGAAATGCTTGGAGCGGTTCAGTTCGGGCACGAAAGCATCCAGCCCGTAATTGACCTCATTGTTGATCTGGCCGAAACCGCCGCCAAGCCGCCATTCGAATTCGAGCAGCCGAGCTACGGCGACTTGCTGGAACGCGTAAAGGATCTCGGAACCGAATCCGTAAGGCAGGCGTATTCAATCAACGACAAGCTTGCAAGACGGGATGCTCTCGCCGGCGCCCGAGCCGATATCGTGCGCACGCTGCCGGACCTTGACAGGGACAACTCCAATCTGCCGGATGCGCTCAAGAAATTGGAGTCGGAAGTCCTGCGCGGCGGCATAATTGGCGGCGGCTCTCGAATTGACGGAAGAGATACCGCTACCGTTCGACCGATTTCCTGCGAAGTAGGCTTTTTGCCGAGAACGCACGGGTCCGCTCTGTTTACCAGGGGAGAAACCCAGGCGATCGTGGTTACAACGCTCGGCACGGGAGAAGACGAGCAGATTGTCGATGCTCTGCACGGCAATTTTCGCTCGAACTTTTTGCTCCACTACAACTTCCCGCCTTATTCGGTCGGTGAATCGGGTAGGTTCGGCCCGCCGGGGCGCCGTGAAATCGGGCACGGCAAACTTGCCTGGCGAGCTCTCCAGGCAGTGCTGCCGGATGCCGGGGACTTCCCGTACACGATCAGGGTCGTCTCTGAAATCTCGGAGTCGAACGGTTCGTCCTCAATGGCCTCCGTATGCGGTTCATCTCTTTCGATGATGGATGCGGGCGTGCCGCTCAAGGCCCCGGTCGCCGGCATAGCCATGGGCCTGATACTCGAAAGCGACGGTCAGTTCGCGGTTCTAACCGACATATTGGGCGATGAAGATCACCTGGGAGACATGGATTTCAAGGTGGCGGGTACGGAACGCGGAATCACGTCGCTTCAAATGGACATAAAGGTCGCCGGCATTACAGCCGAAATCATGGCAAAAGCCCTGGCTCAGGCGAAAGATGCGAGATTGCATATTCTCGGCCTCATGGCGAACTCGATTACCGAGGCCGGCGAATTTTCAGTTCACGCGCCCCGAATTGAAACTATGTCGATCCCGCAGGACAAAATTAGAGAGGTCATCGGCACAGGCGGAAAAGTCATTCGAGAAATCGTGGAGACATCCGGAGCCAAAGTCGATGTAAACGACGACGGAATAATCAAGATCGCATCGCCAAACTCGGAAGCCATTTCCAAGGCTTACGACATGATTCACGCAATCGTCGCCGAGCCCGAGGTTGGAAAGATTTACAACGGCAAAGTCGTAAAGCTTATGGATTTCGGAGCTTTCGTAAACTTTTTCGGAAAGCGCGACGGCCTGGTTCATATTAGCCAAATAAATGAATCGCGCCTGCGCCACCCATCGGATGTCCTGAAGGAAGGGCAAGAAGTGAAGGTCAAGCTACTCGGTTTCGACGACCGCGGCAAAGTCAAGCTTTCGATGAAGCAAGTCGACCAAAAAACCGGAAAGCCCAACAGACCCTTCTCTTGACCAAAAGCTGGGATTTTCCGAATTCGCAGCCGCCGCAACAGAAAATAGAGTTCTTTCCCGACGCGCGGTCTACGCGGCAGCGAAACGCCTGAACGCGGATTGGCCTTCGATATAGTTCCAAAATCAAGGTTGAATGGTTCTTGATTGCGGCGACGGTTTCGGCGAGCGCAGACAACCGGATCGGCTATAGCGCTTGCGGCGCGAGTCTTGGCATCGCGGAATATTATTGACGCTTCCGGCGGCCGCCCTCCGTTCAAGATTCGCGCTTGTCCTCGCGTAACGCGGGGATCGCGGCGACGCGGTGCCATAAAATTTGTAAATTTTGCCATTGCGGCTTTAACGGGGAATCAAGCCTGTTCCGGTTTCCGGCTGCAGATCGCACCGAGAATTTCAATTGCCTTGCCCGACAGAATTTGATGAGCGAATTGCGTTCTGTTTGAAGGATCGCCGAAGCCGGAGACTTGGGAAATGAGCGATCCAAACACGGACAACATCCTTGAACTGGAAGTGAATGATTTTGGCCCGATCGCCGAAGCCAAGATTGATCCGCGCCCGTTAACTGTATTCATCGGGCCAAGTAACACCGGAAAATCCTATCTGGCAATTCTGATCTATGCATTGCACCGGTATTTCAGTAGCCGTGGCTGGCCTGGAGGTCGACGTTTTTCTCGAAGTTCGCCATTGCTTCACGGATTCGAAGCTAGTGAACTGGCCATGAATTCCATCAATGGGCTCCACGAATTTGCGGAAAGCTTAATCGCGGACACCGAAAAGCCGTCATTAGAAGAAGGCATTGCTCTTCCAGGATCGGTTATGGATGCAATTCGTTCCGGACTTGAAGAGCAAGGCCCATATTTCGGCAATGAAGTCGCGCGATGCTTCGGCATTGAAGAGGGCGGGGCGCTGATCCGTAAAGGCGGCAAGGGTGCCGCGCGAATTGGATTTCGCATGCCTCGCAAGAGTGATGTCGCGCCAATCGAACACGGATTAACCATTGGAACACAGGACAGCGAGTTCAATACCAAATTCCCCCTGAGCACCGAATTGCATGTCGGTGCCGGGAATGAGGACTACGCTGTCAAGGAGTTGCAAAGCTTGGCGATGGATATGATTTCGCCAGGTGGTCAAAACGAAGATCGTGCGAATTTTTATGCTTGGAGGCTATTGGAGGTCATAGCCGATCATTTCAGTCCCCAAATCGTCGGACCCTTGCATCGGCCGGCGTTCTATCTCCCTGCCGATCGGACCGGAATAATGCACGCCCACAGCGTGGTTGTCAGTGCCTTGATTAAAAATGCCGCAATGACCGGGCTGCGTCCGGCCGCACAAACGCCCATGCTTTCGGGTGTTCTGGCAGATTTTCTCGAACAGTTGATCAATCTCGATCTTCGAAGGAGCCTACGCCGAAATTTTCAACACGATCTCGACAAGCGGATCGAACGATCCATACTCCATGGATCGATAGGCGTGGATAAATCCGAGACAATCGGCTACCCGCGCTTCACGTACAGGCCAGAAAGGTGGAACGACAGTCTTTCCTTGATGAACGCTTCTTCGATGGTTTCAGAACTAGCGCCTGTAGTGCTGTACCTGCGCCATGTGGTCGGTCCCGGAAATGTACTTATCGTAGAGGAACCGGAAGCGCATTTGCATCCGGCAATGCAAGTTCAATTCACTCGTCAAATTGCAGCGTTTATTAAGAATGGTATCAGGGTAATCCTCACCACGCATAGTGAATGGGTACTTGAGGAACTCTCTAACATCGTTCATCGGTCTGAACTCTCAACCCTAAATCGAGACGCCGCGGATGAAACCAAGACCGCGTTGCATCCCGACAGCGTGGGGGTATGGCTTTTCAAACAAAGGAAACACCCAACAGGATCATTGATTCAGGAAATAAAATTGGACAAAGAAACCGGCCTCTTTCCGACAGACTATGATTTTGTCAGCGAGGAGCTATACAATGAAAGCGCGAAAATCTTCAGTCGCATTCAGAAAGAGACCGTCAATTGACAGGATCTGTTGCGGGACTGATGGAGAAAGCATTGACCGAATCAATGACTTCACGTGGAGCAATGTAGAATTGAGGTCAGTTCACTCCATTACCGACTAGACTCAGCGATTGACCATGCTGAAGGATCGGATATGCGCGTTCGGATCGTCGATATCGTCGGTCGATCAGCCCGTGTCGAGTGTTCTATGCGCGGCGAGGAAGCCGATAAGCACTGTTCATTCCATAAAAAAATCGGTCATAATTAGATCTAGTCGCCATTGTTCGAAGGAAAGGCGTACCTGAAAGTACAGCATGGAGCGCCAGCCATGATCGTGTCTTTTCTGTCAAGCTTCGCGTCGTGATTGAACCCTTCGATCAAAGCAAAGTCTCGATTGCAGGACAGGAGCGCACCTAGATCCTGCATCCCGAGGTCGCGATAGAGTTCGGCATAGCGACACCGCGTCACATTGAAATCGAACCGGGTTTCCGACTTTTCAATGACTTCAATCTCCATTGCGCCGTCTTTTTGCCAATGGCGCAATGTATCTGCGAACGAATCCAAGGATGAACCATGATCCGCGGCCAGATTCGCACCTTCGTTTCGCGCTAGTTCGACGATAGTATTCGAGAGAATTCCCTCGACTTTTTCACGACCGAATTCTTCCATGAGAGCCTTCAATAAAGGCGCCAGTATTCTAGCCTCGACCTCGCGACGCTTGAGAACGCCCAACTGCTGGGAAAGCTTGTCCGGCGGCGAATTTGACTCCACGATAATCCCTTTCCGCCTTTCGGCCACGACTAAATCCGTTCCAAGATTGTATAATTCGATAAAATTTCCATGTAAATTATCATGAATCTACGCGCGCACCAGCCGGGCAGCCGGGAGCGCGACGACAACTTCGCGGCTGGAATCGCCTACTGCGACTCGCTGCCGCCGCTGGACTCGCCGGGCAAGCGGCGACGGCGCTAGGGCCGCAATCTCGCAATCCGCATGCTGGACTTCAGGGAGTAGGCGCTGCTCTTCGCGTGCGACCCCTCGGTTCCGGCAGCCACGACCTGCCGGAGCGCGCCCTGCGGATGCGCAAGATCCAGCGGAAGATTTCCGGCTGTTACCGAAACGGGACAAGCGCGGTGGTCCGGGCGAACCTGAGGATGATGCTGAAGACGGCGCTCAAGCAGGACTGGAACGCATTGGAGACGCTCGAGGCGGGCCCGGCGGCTGCAGCGGTCAAGCTGAAGACGTCGTAGCCAAGCTTCCAAACGAATCTCGCCCATAAGATGCCGAGCGGTCGCACGACGGTCGAATCTCGACGTGAAAATCCGAATCCCACGGGAAAAAAGATGGAAATTGGAACGTGACTAGTTACCGAATTTGTTGAATTTCGCCCGAAACCCGCTTTCCTGCACACGGAGCGAGGAAAGCGATCTGAAAATCTTTCCATCATCCCGATCTCGTTTCATGCATCCTCGTTGCGCTGTGAAAGTGGTTTTTACCGGATCGCCTTTTTGCAGCCAGTATTCAGCTGCCATTCACATCCTCGCCAGCATCAGAGAAATTGGTAATGGCCACGCTGCCATTCGGGAATTTGGCCACGATGTTCAATTCGCCGCCCATCGCTTCAATGCAGGAGCGAAGATTGGAGACATACATATCCATTCGCGTTTCCAGCCTGGCAACGGTCGGCGCTCTCACTTTTAGAACCTCTCCAACTGCCTTCCGTGTCATGGCCCGCGCCTTCCGCAACTCGTGAAGGGGCATTGCTGCGCGAAGCTCCTTCTTCCGGGCCTCAATCCGTTTCCGGCGTTCAGGAGGAAAATTCTCTGTCAGCCCGATAACGGCGTAATGTCCACTCATGGGATCTCTCCTTCGTATTTCAGTTCCTGCAGGTGTTCATCGTAGAGCCGGTCAACCCGCGGCAAGAGCCTTTCGTAAAATCGGTCGTCGCCTGTCTTATCTCCGCCGATCAGCAAAATGGCCGCGCGTTTCGGGTCAAAGGCGTAGAATATGCGAATGGGATTGCCGGCGCTTTGGGCACGAAGTTCGCGCATGCGACTGTGCAGTGAACCCGCTACTCCCGAAGAAAAGGGAAACTGCAGTTCGGAACCATGCTCATCCAGCAATTAATCTACTGCAACAATGTCGTCCTGTTCGTTCTCTGCAAGCTCCGTCCGCCAATCTCTGAACTCATTCATGTATTCGACATCCGAAGCCATATATTCCGTTACTCCATCAGTGGAAACTTGACAAGGTTTCCGCGACTCTCAAACTCCCTGCCGACAGTCTGCCCAGTACTGCGGCGAAATTGCGCGTGAGACGAGCCGGATCCGTACAGCGTCCCGGAAATGTGACCCGCCAATTAGCCTTCGGACATCCTCTTGGGCTAGCCGCGGGAATCGCGGTTGCCGCGTTGAAGGCCAAAGTCCTTGCGCAGGTCGTCGGCCGGGTTCCGAGGCTCCCTTCAGCAAACCGAGTTAACCAAGTCGGGATGAAAGCCCGAGCACAGCTAGTTGTTTGACTGTCCGTGTTGCGAGCCGCCAGTCGCCATGTCCTTTAAATCTCTATAGGCGGTGCACTCTACGGCTTTGTCCGAGGAGATTCGTTTTCGCAAACAACCGGGCGATTTGATGTATGGAGCTGTCTTCGGACAAAAGGAGTGGCTGCAACTCGATCACGCGTGCCTGTGCCTTAGGCGGCAATTTAAGAGCGCGAATCAAAACGGGCACTTGGCTTCATACTGGACCGCCTTGCCTCCAATCGGATGCCTGAACTCCAACCGCTCGGCATGAAGCTGCAGCCGGTCGGCAGCGGACGCGGCGCGGTCATCGGCATATAGCCGGTCGCCGAGGACGGGATGCCCGATTTCCTTCATGTGGACCCGAAGCTGATGGCTTCGCCCGGTCTCGGGAAACAAAAAGAGGCGGGTAGCGAGCTGTTCACGGCAAATCACTTGCCATCTAGTGGTGGCGGACCTACCGTTCAGCATATCGATTTTTTGCTTGGGACGGTTCGGCCAGTCGGCTGACAAAGGAAACTTGATTACGCCTCCGGACTCGGCGACGTGGCCGAATACTCTCGCGACATATGTTTTTTTGACTATTCTTTTTTCGAATTGGATGCCAAGATTCCGTTGCGCCGCTCTCGTCATGGCGAAAACCATCAGGCCGGACGTCGACATATCAAGCCGATGAACAAGCAAAGCTCCAGAGTATTCAGCTTTTACGCGAGATTCCAGGCAGTCGGAGAGGTCCGCGCTCTTTCCGGGAACCGAAAGCAGCCCGGACGGTTTGTCGACCAGCAACAAGGCGCCGTCTCGGTATACAACGGATAGGGGTTCGCAAGGCGGCGAATAGCGAAAGCCGCTCATGCCATGGATCGGGTCTCGCTTTCGCCCCAGCCGAAGCTTTGCATCTCCTGCAGTCGCGAAACAGTTCGCTGAAATGCGAACGCCCCCTCGCCTTCGATATACAATTTATCGGGCTCGGCATCCGCCGACGCGAATAGCTTTACTCCAGAATCATACAATGCGTCGATAAGCATTATGAACCGCCTTGCCTCATTGTAATTAGCACGAGAGAGTATCGGAATCTCGTCCAGCATCAGAACTCGCACGTATTTCGCAAGCTCTAGATAGTCGCCCGGGCCTAGCGGCTGGCCGCACAACTCCCAAAAACTGGCTCGCGCCACGCCGTTTCTAAATCGCGAGATGCCGACTTCACGACCCGTTACCTTCAATACAAGGGTTGTAGGCTCGCCTCCCGCCAAGGCCAGCCAAATTCGGTCCATTTCTTGATCGGCGGATTCATTCGCAGGGCAAAAGTACTTTCTCTCTCCCATTATTCGATTCTGGCGGTAGTCCGTTTCGCCAGCCAGGCGATGAACTGTCATTTTCTCGTGCAATAGATCAATGAAGGGCAAGAAGAGATTTCGATTCAGACCGTTTTCGTAGAGCCTTTCGGGAGCTTTGTTTGCCGTCGTGCAAATCGCCACGCCGGAGTCGAATAGACAGGCGAACAAGCGGCCAACGATCATTGCGTCGGCGATATCCTCAATTTGCATCTCGTCAAGGCACAGCAGCCGACTGTTGACTGAAATCTCTTTCGCAACAGGAGGTATCGCGTCGCTTACGCCCGTTTTTCGAACTTCGTGAAGACTCGAATGAATGCTCTGCATGAATTCCAGAAAATGAACTCGACTTTTTCTTTCAATCGGCGCTTTTTCGTAGAACATATCCATTAGCATGGACTTGCCGCAGCCGACGCTTCCCCAAATATAGAGCCCTTTGACGTTCGAATTGGTTTTTCGGCTAAAGATCCCCTTAATCAGGCTAGAGTCCCTGCTTCCATCCTTGATTCTTGATGCAAGCATCTCCAGTTCGCCGACAGCGGCGAGTTGATCCCGATCCGCTTGAATTCGTCCATCGGCAACCCGAATATTGTAAGATTCCAGGATTGAATTCACTTGCTCCGCCCAAAAATGAAAATCGATTAACGTTGTACGAAACAAGAGAATTCCGTAGCTGCCCCGGCAATTGGTTGCAAGCAATTCGAAAATGGCGCGGCGCTTTCCGGACAGGCGATTCCGGCGCCATGGAACTACGCCGACTTGCGCGTGCCGCCTGCCGAAATCGATCGCTGCAAGGGATCAGGAAAAATTCAGCCGGGTTTTGGGCGATTGCTCCGAAACCGTCTTTATACGTCTCGGCACCTCCGGTCGAATAGCAATTCGAACAAAGCGTTAATTGATCCATAGGACCGTGGTCGCAAAGACTGCGGTTAGTCGATAGTGGGTTCAAGCCGCGGCAAAGAATGCAAACCACTTCCGCCACGCAGCGGAATTACTCAGGATCAATTTTGGTTTCGCGTGCGAAATCAATCAAAAATCAAGATAGTAGATCTTGCGTTATTTCGACATTGCGCCCGAGGGCGACAAGACCCAAACTGACGGCGATAGAATGCCGTTCGGCCGTATTCCTTGCCAGCCGACCTCCGCAATCGAGAAGCGCTAAAGGAATTTCATCGTCGACATGCATGGCGGAAAAATGGACTTTAGGCGTTCTTGAGAATTCAAACCCCGGCAGTAGCTTTCGGTAATTCCGGGATCCTGCCCTGACCCGAGCATTTCGCCAGAAACCGCATTCGAATGAATGATCGCAAAAACTATCGCCCATTGGAAGAACCCTCGATTGGGCGCGAAATTTTCCGCGGCGGAACTAGCGGCCATTCGTGATCGGGAACGCTGCAGGCAAGGCTTATCCCAGCTTGCTTGCGCGCGCCAAAAGGCGGTTATCGCCATCCGAACAGCTGCGATTGCAGGGAGTCCTGGAACTGTTCGAGATTATTGGCAAATACGGCTAAATTCGTACTCGACTTGGAAATGCGATTCCCGTGCATCCGAAGCCGAGAGATCGAGGAATTGCCTTGCGCTAAAACCTTTGCTCGAAGGGACGAAACAGCATCCGCGGGATTATATTCCGCGGTGCTTGCGGCTTGTTGGAAGATCGAAGCTGAACCCGATCGGCGAGCGGGGCTTGTTGCGGCAACCGCAAATCTCGCCCTTTAGAACGAATAGAACGAGGAATTTGGGCCAAGCTTGCCTCGGAGCCTGGGAAGCTAGTTTCCTATGAGCCGGATCGCGACCGCGAAAATTCGCGTCGTTGCATGCCCGTGTTACTCAAGCTATAGCCGCTGCATGGACAAGGCACGGATACCGCTCTTTACTCCCGTTCTTATAGCGGGCTCCCTGATTATTCTCTTGAGCTTTGCGATCCGCGCAAGTTTCGGCGTGTTCCAGATTCCCATTGCCGAGGAATTCGGATGGCTTCGCGTTGAGTTTTCCCTAGCCATAGCCATACAGAATCTCGCGTGGGGCGTTGGCCAGCCGATTTTTGGAGCCATTGGCGAAAAGCTGGGCGATCGGTTGGCGATTATACTTGGAGCGATTATCTACGCCGCGGGACTTCTATTGTCGAGTTTCGCCGTTACGCCTGAAGCGCACCAATTCTATGAGATCCTGGTCGGGTTCGGAATTGCCGGCACCGGGTTCGGCGTGATCCTTAGCGTTGTCGGACGAGCAAGTTCCGACGAAAATCGCTCGCTGTCGCTTGGCATTGCAACCGCAGCAGGTTCGCTGGGCCAAGTTTTCGGAGCGCCGGTAGCCCAGTGGATGCTGGGATTCATGACCTGGCAGCTGGTATTCATCGCCTTCGCTTTCATCATTCTTTCCGTTCTGTTCGCAATTCCGTTCATTCGCGGGCCGAATACGTCCTCCCGGCAAATGCTGGAGGAAAGCCTAGGGCAGATCCTCGGCAAAGCCTGGCGCGATCCGTCCTTTACCTTGATTTTCGTCGGCTTTTTTTCCTGCGGCTACCAGATTGCGTTTCTAACTGCGCACTTCCCGGCTCTAGTTACCGAAATGTGCAGCGCGATCGACCCGTCGAGCACGCTTGCGGCGCTGGGCATAACGACCACGTCGTCGCTCGGGGCCATTGCGATCGCGCTGGTAGGATTGGCAAATATAATCGGCACGGTGGCGGCAGGATGGCTGGGCAAATACTTCCCGAAGAAATACCTCCTTGCTCTCATTTACACCGCGCGAACCATTGTTTCGGCCATATTCATCCTCCTGCCTATTACGCCGACAACTGTTATCGTTTTTTCTTTCGTCATGGGTTTGCTTTGGCTTGCGACGATACCTCTAACAAGCGGTTTGATTGCGCACATTTACGGCCTGCGCTATATGGGCACGCTTTACGGAATCATTTTCTTTTCCCACCAAATTGGAGGATTCCTCGGCGTGTGGCTAGGCGGCAATCTCTACGACGCGTACGGCAACTACACGGTCGTCTGGTGGGTGGGCATAGCAGTCGGCGCCTTGTCGGCCGTCGTGCATCTTCCGGTCAACGAAATGCCATTGAGATCTAGGCGGCGGGCGGCGGTCTAGAAGTCGCGCCTGAAATGCCGAATGATTGGTTGCCGCCATGGTCGAATCATCGTCTTCGCGATTAAACCGAGCCGGCGTTCGCCGGTCTTCTGGATTCGACTCTGGCAAGTCACGTTCCAGCATTTGAAGGAAGCCTTAGCCAATCCGTCGGCAATTCGAACCCGTTGAACGAAAGAGCCTAGGAGTAATAATTTTGAGTTCCAGCCCGCACGAAAGAAACAAGGCTGCTTTGCGGCCATTGCGAAACGCTCTTTACAATGGCGACATGCAGGCGGCGGAGAATGCGGTCAAATCAATTTTCGCCGAAAACGCGCTGATCCAATTGACCTATCCTTTCGAAACCCTAAGCGGGCCCGAGCAGCTCTCGCAGGACGTATTCGCGTCTCTAGCGAATGCCTTTCCCGACCTCGAACGGCGCGACACGATTGTCATCGGAGGCGCGGCCTCGAACGGGTCCGTCTGGGTTGGCTGCTGCGGATACTATACCGGATCGTTCCGGCGCCCATGGCTCGATATTCCGCCGACAGGCCACCAGGCATCCATGCGATTCCACGAGTTTTTCAGGTTCGAATCGGAACAGGTCGTCGAAATGCAGGCGCTTTGGGACATTCCCGAACTCATGATGCAGGCGCGCGCTTGGCCCATGTCCCCTAGCCTGGGCCGGGAATGGCACGTGCCTGGCCCGGCCACGCAGGACGGCCTTCTCCCGAACCTCGCCGGCGGAAACTGCGAAGTTAGCCTGAACATCGTCAGCAGCATGCTCGCGGCGCTCGGAAAGTTCGCCGAAGGCGGCGTCGAAGCCATGCGGCTGCCGGACTACTGGCATCCCGCCTGCAGCTGGTACGGCCCGGCTGGAATCGGCACTTGCCGCGGAATTCAAGGATTCCGCGATTGGCATCAAATTCCGTTCTTGAACGCGATGCCGGATCGCATCGGTTCGCTCGGAGCGGGAAATTTGTTTGCGGAAGGCGATTATGTCGGCTTTACGGCCTGGCCCGGCATGCGAATGACGATTAGCGGCGATGGCTGGCTGGGCATCGCGCCGTCGAACCGGAAAATCACGATGCGAAGCCTGGATTTCTGGCGATGCGAAGGCGATTTAATTCGCGAAAACTGGGTGCTCGTGGATATTCTGGATGTCTATTCGCAAATCGGAGTCGACGTATTTGCGAGAATGCGCGAATTCAACAAGGCACGCGGGACGCATCCGGGAAATTGAAGAATGAGCCGCGCGGGCCGCAATAGAATCCGCGCAAGTCGAATTCAGATTTTGCCGATCAAGATTTGCCGGCGGCTTGGCGATGGAACTTGATGTGGCTCTCGATGAAGGACATGATAAAGAAATAGCTGTGGTCGTATCCCTCCCGCAAGTGAAACGAGCCGTTCTGGCGGACATCGGCCATCGCTTGCATCAATGATCCGGGCATTAGAAGATCGTAGAACGGGTCCTTCGTTCCCTGATCGATTAGAATCGGACCGGGAAATCCCGTCTCCTTCATAAGAATCGTGGAATCAAACCGCTCCCAAACCGATTCGTCCTCGCCCAGATACGCTAGAAACTGCTTGCGCCCCCAATCGGATTTCGTCGGATTCGCTATCGGCGCGAATGCCGAGACCGATCGAAACCTATCCGGATTCGACATGGCGACCGTCAATGCGCCGTGTCCGCCCATCGAATGGCCGCAAATGCCTTGCAGTTCGGGCGACAGCGGAAAACTGGAAAAAATCAATTTCGGAAGTTCGGATTCGATATATTTGCGCATTCCGTAATTTTTTGCCCAAGGCTCTTCAGTCGCATCTACGTAAAAGCCTGCGCCTTTTCCAAGATCGTAGGCTTCGTCATCCGGAACCGAGTCGCCGCGAGGCGACGTGTCCGGAAAAACAATTGCGACTCGGTGGCGATTGGCAAAATATTGCGCCATTGATTTGAGCATGGCGTTTTCGTGCGTGCAGGTTAGGCCCGAAAGAAACCAGATGACGGGAGTCGCATCGTTCCTGCAATCGGCCGGAAGAAACAACCCGAACGTCATATCGCATTGGCAAGATGTCGACTTATGCTTGTAGACGCCCTGAACGCCGTCGAAGCATTTGTTTTCCGAGACGATTTCCATAATTTCACCCCTTTGAGGAACTGGAATAGAGCGGGATTGAGCGGTTTTCTAAAATCCGGCGATTTCAGCCCGGAGCCGGGACGCCATTCGAAAAAATTTTCCGGCCGACAGCGAAATCAGGGAGTCCCGCGACCCGCGCACGCTATAGGCGAAATGCGCATCGGGGTTCAAGGGGGTCATATTCCTGCGCCAATCGCATAAAGCAGGCTGCTTCCGTCCGAACGCTATTCGCCGAGCTTAGCGATTGCGGAACGTGCCTTTGCCCTCCCATTCGACGGATTCGGCCCATGCCTCCTCCGGATTCGCAATTGCCTAAAGGATTTCCGCCGCCCGGCATCCGGAATGTGAAAGTAGACATGCTGATTCGAGCGCCTCGATCAAGAATACGGCGCGAAATATTTCGCCGCCCGCTTCGAACGGTCCCGCATTGAGCGGCGCACGAACCGAACAGACGGAAAAGCTATGCTACGCCGATGGCGATTCCAGCTGCGAATACGAGGGACCCGCCCAAAACGACCTGCATGGCCGCGCGGAAAAACGGCGTGTCCATATACTTGTTCTGTATCCATGCGATCGCCCAGAGTTCCAGAAATACGATAACGATCGCAATAGTGGTCGCGGTCCAGAAATCGGCGATAAGATACGGCAATGCATGGCCTAGCCCGCCGATTGTCGTCATCGTCCCGGATGCCAGCCCGCGCTTGAAAGGCGACCCCCTGCCGGACAATTGGCCGTCGTCGGACGCGGCTTCGGTAAATCCCATGGAAATTCCCGCGCCAACTGAAGCCGCCAAACCGACGATAAAAGTCGTGGACGTATCCCGCGTTGAAAACGCCGTCGCAAAAATCGGCGCGAGAGTCGACACCGATCCGTCCATCAACCCCGCGAGTCCGGGCTGCACCCAAACGAGCACGAGCTGGCGGCGGGAACGCCGGTTCTCGGAGTCTCGGGCGCCGGAATCGGCGGCTTCTCGATTAAGCGACGCGGCGGTTTCAATATGGCCGATTTCGGCTTCCGCCAAGTCTGCCAGCAGCTCGCGCGTAGTCGCATCGCGGCTGTGATGCGCCGCCTTCCTGTAGAACTCGGACGCCTGCCGCTCCATCGCTTCGGCTTCGGCGCGAATTTTATTCAATCCCAGGTTTTCAACCAGCCAAATCGGCCTTCGGCTGTAGAATCCGGCCACGTGCTCTCGCCGAATTAACGGAATCAGGTCTCCGAATCGCCGCTTGTGCAGTTCGATCAAGAGGCGCCTATGGCTCGACTCTTCGTCCGCCATACTGTCAAACATCGCGGCGGCCTGAGGATAGTCGCTTCTTAGCTTTTCGGCATAAGTTCGATAGATCCTGCCGTCGTCTTCTTCGGACGAGATGGCGAGAGCCAGGATTTCTTGCTCGCTGAGATCCTGAAAACGGCGCCTGAATGGGAATCCCGGTAGCAACTTGTTCGCCTCCGGCGGAAATCCTAGCCTATCGCGCGAATTTATATGCTTGTCGCACCCTTTTCAATGCCAAGCCGGAATCCGGCTTAGCGTCCGATTCGACTACCGAAAAATTGATCGGAAGCCTCTCCGCAAGCGCCTAAAATCCCAAAGATCGACCGGAATTCAATTCAACTCGCCATAAGGCTTTATTCGATACGCGCCGATTCGCGCTCAAGACGAGGCGAGAGATGTTCAAGCTCAGCTTGAACCGAATTCAGCAGCGCGCCCGAATTGACTGCGGCCTTGAACCAAGTGCGAACAAACAGACGCTTTGCCATTCGAATCGGCGGGGATCGGCAATAATCCATTCGGCATCGGATTCGGGCGCTCGGTTGGACAGCCGGAACGGCTCTAGAGCCGTTCCGCCAGGATGCGGCACGTCCCGCTGCGGTTCCGCGGGACAAAAGCGCCAGTGGATTCAATACACGACGACGGAACGGATCGACTCGCCCGCATGCATGAGGTCGAATCCGGAATTAATGTCATTGAGCGATAGCGTATGAGTAATCATCGGATCGATCTCGATCTTTCCGTCCATGTACCAATCCACCATTTTCGGCACGTCCGTCCGTCCGCGCGCGCCGCCGAAAGCCGTACCCTTCCAAACGCGGCCAGTGACAAGCTGGAACGGGCGCGTCGAAATCTCCGCCCCGGCGGGCGCAACGCCTATGATTATGGACTGGCCCCAGCCTCGGTGGCTGCTTTCGAGGGCCGCGCGCATGACTTGCACGTTTCCGGTGCAGTCGAATGTATAGTCCGCTCCGCCGGTGGGGTCCGCGCTCGATTTGGTCAAATCCACCAGATAAGCTACAAGATCGCCTTCGACTTCGGCAGGATTGACGAAGTGAGTCATGCCGAATTTTTCGCCCCATTCCTTTTTCCCGGGATTGACATCCACGCCGACAATCATGTCGGCTCCGACAAGCCTGAGTCCCTGGATGACATTCAGGCCGATTCCCCCGAGCCCGAAAACTATTGCCTTGGACCCGGGCTCGACGCCGGCCGTATTCATGACCGCGCCTATTCCGGTTGTTACGCCGCACCCGATGTAGCAAATCTTGTCGAATGGCGCGTCCTCGCGAACTTTCGCCACGGCGATTTCAGGAAGAACGGTATGTCTCGAAAACGTTGAGCACCCCATGTAATGGAGTATTGGATCTCCATCGAGGGTTGAAAACCTGCTGGTGCCGTCCGGCATCAGGCCTTGGCCCTGCGTCGCTCGGATAGCCGTGCAAAGATTGGTTTTTCGCGACAGGCAGGAAGGGCATTCCCTGCACTCCGGCGTATACAAGGGAATCACGTGATCGCCTTTGCGAACGGTTGATACTCCGGGTCCGGTATCAACGACGACGCCGGCGCCTTCATGCCCGAGAATCGCGGGAAAGAGTCCTTCGGGGTCCGCTCCGGAGAGGGTGAACTCGTCGGTGTGGCAAATCCCCGTAGCCTTGATTTCGACCAGCACCTCCCCTTCCCTGGGACCTTCCAAATTTACATCCATGATTTCCAGCGGTTTGCCGGCTTCAATCGCAACCGCGGCGCGTGTCTGCATGATTAATCTCCCTAAAAAACTAGCATTGGGATATGATTGTAGCAGCACGCCGGTCAATACAAGCGAAAATCAACACGCCGACCCCTTAATGCAAAATAAATCTCCCCGCTTGCCGGAGAGTCCGGCATCGGAACGGATTCGTTCGCACGCGCATAGTCCTTTACGCCTCGCGCCGCCCTGCTAAAATCGAACGGGCGTAAATCAAGGAGACCGAAATGGGAGCAATACTAGCGATCGATCAAGGCACGACTTCAAGCCGTGCAATCGTATTCGACAGCGCCCTCAAGCCGGTCGCGTCCGGTCAGCGGGAATTCACGCAGATTTTTCCCAGTTCCGGGTGGGTCGAGCACGATCCTTCGGAAATACTTTCGTCAACGATTGAATCCGCAAATTCCGCGCTGGCGGAAATCGACTCCGATAAAGTCGCGGCGATCGGCATTACGAATCAGCGGGAGACTGTGCTCGTATGGGATAAATCCACCGGAGCAACGGTCGGCAATGCGATCGTCTGGCAGGATCGGCGCACCTCTTCCATCTGCGAATCGCTGCGCAAGGACGGGCTTGAACCGATTATTGGGGAAAAGTCGGGATTGCTGCTGGATCCGTATTTTTCGGCATCGAAGCTTTCCTGGATTCTCGACAACGTGAACGGCGCGCGAAACCGGGCCGAGACGGGCGAGCTGCTGTTCGGTACTGTCGACACCTTTCTGATTTGGAAATTAACCGGCGGGAGGTCGCACGTTACCGATGCCACAAACGCCTCGCGTACGATGCTCTTCAATATCGGAACGGGCGAATGGGACGACGACCTATTGTCCATCTTCAATATACCGAGATGCATGTTGCCCGAGGTGCGCGATTGCTCGGCGGAATTCGGCAGGTCCGACCCGTCGTACTTCGGTCGTTCGATCCCGATCCGCGGCGTCGCCGGAGACCAGCAGGCGGCGACGATCGGCCAAGCTTGCTTCTTGCCGGGAATGCTGAAATCGACATACGGCACAGGCTGTTTCGCCCTGCTCAATACGGGCGGAGACCGCGTGGCTTCCGCCAATCGGCTATTGTCGACAATAGCCTACCGACTGGACGGCAAAACGACCTACGCTCTGGAAGGCTCCATTTTCGTCGCGGGAGCCGCCGTTCAATGGCTGCGAGACGAGCTTAAGCTTATTGGCTCGGCATCGGACACCCAATCGCTCGCGGAGTCGGCCGACCCCGGACAAAAGCTGTACCTGGTTCCGGCCTTCACCGGGCTCGGCGCCCCATACTGGGATTCCGAATGCCGAGGAGCCGTATTCGGCTTGACGCGCGGCAGCGGTCCCGCGGAGTTGGCGCGAGCCGCTCTCGAGAGCGTCGCGTTTCAAACCCGAGATCTTATGGAGGCCATGAAGGCGGATTGGCCGGAATTGGAGTCCGTAGTCTTGCGCGTGGATGGAGGCATGTCAGCCAGCGACTGGACGATGCAAGCGCTGGCCGACCAGCTAAGCGCTCCTGTTGACCGGCCGGAAGTCACCGAAACCACCGCATTGGGAGCCGCATACCTCGCCGGGCTGAAATCCGGAATATGCCCGCCGCCGGAGGAATTTTCAAAGAGCTGGTCGCTGGAGCGCCGATTCGAGCCTCGCATTTCGGCGGCGCGCCGCGATTCCGATTACGCGGGGTGGAAGGATTCCGTCGCCCGCACTCTCGTCAAGAAAGGAATGCCACGCTAGTTTCACCGTCATTCATTCGAAAGGAACCCAATTTCAATCCGCAATTTCCTATGCCGCGGCCTGTCGCCATGCCCGAGTTTTCCAGCTCGGCTTTTGCAACTCCAGGACTCGCCAAATAGAAGAAAGACTTGCTTCCGCAAGTCGGCGCTGGCCGCACGGCAGGCTTCGCCTTCGACAAGCGCAATGGCAAAAACCGAAGCCTCCAGGCTATGCGCTGCGGTTCGATGCCGCTTAAAACGGTCGAACAATCACGCCTGCGTAGAATAGCGTGCCAATTCCGACGGTAAACAGAATGTTGCCCGCGACCGCATGCAGGACCACTGCAAACGGGAACGATCCCCGCACCTCGTAGGCCCAAGCGAATACCAGCCCGCCGGCAAAGGTCATCAAAGCGACGATCCAGTTCCAGAAGAGCAGATGCGCCAGAGAAAAGACCGACGCATTCAGCAACAGCGCAGCATGCGCAGGCGGCAAGATCGGCCCGTACCGGCGAAAGAACAGCGAGCGGAACACAATCTCCTGCGGCAGCGCCGAGAGAAAGGGATAGAGCACCAGGATTGCCAGCCATATTCCAGGATTCATGCGGTAGAGCAATAACCATCGACCGGGCAGTGCGGCCATCAGGATCCCTACGGAAACGGCTATCGTGGCAATCGCAAATACCGCTACAAACTTCCAGTCGATTTTTCTCCAGCCTCGCGCCAGATCGCGCCAGTGAAAGCCCGGCGTGCGGTGCAGCAGGACCATCCCCAATATGGTGCCCGCGAACAGCGCCGGCAGCATCGCGGATGACGGGAAGTAAACGGCCACAAGGACCGGCGCGGCGAGGAACAGGCACAGAAACTCGATCCAGAGCCGTCGGCGGCGACGTTCGGCGGAGCGCGGTAGCTCCGATCCTAGAGAAGTCATCGATCCATTTCCGTTCGCTCCCGATCCCGGGATTCCGGCCTCCGAGGAGTGCTGCCCGCAGAGGCATCGACTTCATCCAACGCAGCTCCATTCAGGCCGGCGCGCATCGGCTCAGGCATGGCAGGCGACGAAATCGCGTATCGTCGGAGGCAAGGGAATGACAAGAGTGACGGCCAGGCCGCCGGATAGGCAGCCGCGAAGGCGGATTCGCCGGTGGCGGGATCATGCCGTCCGCGGAAAATAAGATTTTCCAGCAGGCGCTCTGCTGGCAGCCGGCCTAGGATGCGGGGATGCATCCGAGCGGAGCTATGCCCGCCAATGCCGCAGAATCGTATCCCGTCAAGCCGCAATCCCGGCGGGACGGTAGTCCGCGCGTCTGGCTTCGGTTTCCAAGCATATCGCTGCCGGCGTGCCATCAAACTGCCTCTCTTCCCGCACTGCGCGCAAAGGATCCGTTGCGGAAAATTCTGCGTACCAGATTTTTGTCGCGGAATAAATTTCGGGGCGAATGGAAACGAGTGCATGCAGGACGCGCGATCTTTCGAGCATGTTCATGATGGCATGCCCGGGTACTTCGCAATACCGGTTGCGGCTTGTGTTGAGAACCGACTCTCCGGAGCGGCTTGGCAGTGCGAGACTGACGGCCCGAAGCATATGCCGACGCGCATGCCGTGAACCGACCGCCGCGGGCTTCGATTTAAAGGTGAGCCCATCGCCTAATCGCGCAAAAATTCCCGGTCGGGCATCCGCCCCGCATGGTGTCGGTCGACTGCCTTGATCACATCCTGGACGGCTGGGCTCCGGCGAATTGTCGCTCAGACCGCTATCGACTTTTCCTGGAAGACCCGGTCTAGCCAGCAGGGATCCATCTCAGGCACGGATTTCAGCAGCTTTTCGGTATATTCGGGATGCGGCGGCGACAGGACTTCGTCTTTGATCCCCTGCTCCACCACCCGGCCATTCAGCATAACTACGATCTCGTCTGAAATCGCTTCGACCGTTGCTATGTCGTGGGTGATAAACAAGTAGGAAATCCCGCGCTCCCTCTGCTGGCGCATCAGCAGCTGCAAGATTCCTTCCTGCACGATTTGGTCGAGCGCCGATGTCACTTCGTCGCAGATAATGACGTCCGGCTCCGCCGCAAGCGCCCGGGAAATGCAGATTCTCTGCTTCTGTCCGCCGGAGAGTTCGCCCGGCAAACGGTCGTAAAACTCCTCGTTCAACTCGATCGACTCGAGCAGCTCGAAGACCTTGGCCTCCTTCTCCTTGCCCTTTAATCCATGGTAGAATTCAAGCGGCCTCCCGATGATTTCGCCCACTGTCTGGCGGGGGTTCATCGCGGTGTCGGCCATCTGGTAGATCATCTGGATTCTGCGCAACTGCTCCTTGCTGCGGTTCTTGATATCGGGCGGCAGCTGGTCGCCGTTAAACAAAACTCTTCCATTCGATGCCGGAAGCAGTCCGGTCACCACCCTTGCGGCGGTTGACTTGCCTGAACCGGACTCGCCGACAATCGCAACCGTCCGACCGAGCGGCAGTCTAATCGAAACATCATGCAGAACCTTGGCCGAACCGCCGTACGAAGCGTCGACATTCTCTATGTCCAGCACGTTCTTCGCAGAACTCTTCGCCTCCTTGCGTAGCGTGCGCACCGCCCACAGCGACTTGGTATAATCCATTTTGGGCTCGGCCAGCATCTCGCGAGTATCGGCTTCCTCCACTTCGTTACCGTATCGGAGGACCTTTATTCGGTCGGCCATTTGCGCCACGACGGCCAGGTCGTGCGTGATGTAGATAGCCGCCGTATTGAAGTTTTCCACGATGTCGCGGATTGCCCCCAGCACCTCGACTTGCGTGGTTACATCGAGCGCCGTGGTCGGCTCGTCGAAAATTATCAGATCGGGACGGGGCGACAAGGCCATCGCGGTCATGACGCGCTGCAGCTGGCCGCCGGAAACCTGGTGCGGATAGCGCTCGCCGATCGAGCCGGGTTCCGGCAATTGAAGCGAAGCATAGAGTTTGCGAGCATCGTCTCTTGCGGTTGAATCGCTACTGATCCCCTCGCGCACGGCGGCTGCAACGGTTTGGTCGATCAACTTGTGCGCCGGGTTAAAGGAGGCTGCCGCCGACTGCGCTACGTAGGCGATGCGGGATCCCCAAATGCGCTGCAGCCGGCTACTGCTCAGTTCGCGCAAATCTATGCCGTCGAAGACGATCGTTCCGCCGGAAATCCGGCAGCCGGGTTGAGTGTAGCCCATGGAGGCTTTGCCGAGCGTTGATTTGCCGGCGCCTGACTCCCCAATCAAGCCAAGGACCTCTCCCCTGTCCAGACTGAGATCGACCCCCCGGATGATCGGATTCCATTTTTCGTCCGCAAATCCCTCAATGCGGATGTTCCGCATCTCCAGCAGCCGATCGCCTCCGCTATTGCTCATCGCGAATTCCGCTTGTCTTGTGAAGGAACCAGTCAACTACGAAATTCACCGCAACCGTCAGAAGAGCGATCGCGCCGGCTGGAAGAAGCGGCGTTACGCCGGCCCTTAGGTCAAACTTGGCAAACTGGATCAGATTGGCCGTTTCTCGCACCATCGTGCCCCAGTCGGCAGTGGGAGGCTGAATACCGACGCCAAGAAAGCTAAGCGCCGCGATAGTCAGGAAGACGAAGCAGAATCTTAGACCGAATTCAGCAACCAGCGGAGGCATGATGTTGGGCAGGATTTCCCGCCTCATGATCCAGCCGAGACCTTCGCCGCGCAAGACTGCCGCCTCGACATATTCCATGACCGCCACATTGATCGCCACCGCCCGCGTTACCCGAAACACGCGAGTGGAATCCAGAACTGCAATGATAATGATCAGCGAACCGGCCGACGGGCCGACGATCGACAGCAGCATAAGAGCAAAGATCAGACTGGGAATTGCCATCAATACGTCGACGCCTCGGCTGAGCAGCTGATCCAGCCAGCTTCGATTGATAGCGGCAACCAAGCCTAGCGCTCCCCCGATCAAGAAAGCTAGGAGAGTTGTCAGAAATGCGATTCCTATCGTGTTTCGGGCGCCGTAGATCAAACGGGATAGCAAATCACGGCCAATTTGGTCGGTTCCGAGCCAGTGATCCGACGACCAGGGCGCGTAGGGATTCGGAAGAACTTCCGCCTCTCCATAGGGAGCGATCAAGGGCGCAAAGAGCGCAAGAACGATGTAGAATACGATAACGACTAGACCGATTATCGCCGTTGGCGGCGCTTTTTTGAGTTCGACCCATGTCCTTTGCAGACGCGTCCGGCGCATGCGGACGCTGCCAACCTCCCCCGCGGCGGAATATGAAGTGTTCTTGTCGGTCATTTTGGATGGAGAAGCCTGGGATTGGTGGCGATTCCAATCACGTCGGCAATAAGGTTCAGAAGAATGTAGGTGGCGGCGAAAATCAAGGCGCAGGCCTGCACCACGGGAATGTCGCGCGAACTGACGGCGTCAACCATGAGCTGTCCAATGCCGGGATAGACAAAAACGACTTCGACCACGACTACGCCGACTACGAGATAGGCGAGGTTGAACGCGGTGACGGTTGCAATGGGCGCCCAGGCGTTTGGCAGCGCATGAAAAAGGATGACCCGCATCGGGGATTCTCCCTTAAGTTGCGCCATCTCGATATAGGGAGAGGCGAGTAAATTGATTATGGCCGCGCGCGTCATGCGCATCAAGTGCGCCACAATTACAAGCGTCAGCGTAAGCGAGGGCAAGGCGGTTTTATATACGCGCTCGCCGAAACTCATGCCTTGCTGCACATCGGCCAAGCTCGGGAATACGGCCCAGAGCGTGCCGAGCAGGAGAACGAGAATGTAAGCGACAAAGAATTCGGGAAACGAAATTGTCGTCAATGTCGAGGCGTTGACGATACGATCATAGTACGAATTCCGCCACAGAGCCGCAGTTATTCCAAGAATCAGCGCTAGTGGAACAGCGACCACGGCTGTCATGCCGGCGAGGAACAGCGTGTTGGCAAGTCTTGGCGCAATCAGTTCGGCAACAGATCTGGAACGATCCACTCCCGACGCGGCCCGACCGGAAAAGGAAGTGCCGAAGTCGCCGGTCATGACTGAACCGATCCAGTCGAAATAGCGGATGTAGGAGGGCTGATCCAATCCAAGCTCCTTCCTAAAAGCCGCGACCGTTTCCGTTGTAGCAGCCTGCCCCAGCACGGCTTCGGCGAAGTCGCCTGGAAGAAACTGGATTGATCCGAATATAATAAGTGAAACGACAAACAGAGTTAGGAGGCCCAAGAGCAAGCGTTTAATAATTGTCGATACAACTGCCATTCTGTTTCCTTCTATGGTCGCCTTCGGCCAAACGAAGCGACCCGAAACGCAGGTATTATAACCTCTGGAATGTTGGATGTAAAATCAAGGCAATGCCGCCGCCATGAGGGTGAACGCAGGCGCCGGGCGGTCCGGGCGGGTGTAGCCCAAAGTGGTTGTTTGGGCCGAATGTGAGTTTCCGACCTTCCAGCCCATCATAAAGAGGCGCGCTGCTATAGGAATACTTTCTCGCATCGCTTTGCAACAAGTTTGAGATGCACCCGGGCCGGGCTTTCGACTTTGCTTTTTCGAGGCAATAGTGTAAACTCCTACTGAAAGGCGCACGACAACCAGATGCAGCGCCTATCCAACGAAAAGGAGTATAGTTATGAAGTCCAGTGCTAAGCGCCACCTTGAGAAGCAGACTCTCAAGCTTCAGCGCGGCCAGATTTCGCGCCGCCAGTTCGTTCGTTCAGCGGTGACTGCCGGCGTGGTTCTGCCAACCGCGCTAAGCCTGGCCGATCAGGCCATTGCCAATACGCCGTCGATGGGCGGACACTTCAAAGCCGGGCTTGGTCACGGCTCTACGACGGACTCGCTTGATCCGGCAACCTATGAAAACGGGTTCATGACCATGGCTTCGTTTTCGCTATACAACCATATGACCGAAGTCGGGCCCGACGGCCAATTGCGACCGGAACTGGTAGAAAGCTACGAAGCGACGCCGGACGCAAAGAATTGGATTTTCAAAGTCCGTTCAGGAGTGGAATTCCATAATGGCAAGACACTTGACGCCGAAGATATCGTCGCGTCGCTCAACTATCACAGGGGACCGGACTCTAAATCGGCAGCAAAAGGCAATCTTTCCGGCGTTGAGGTACTCCGCGCCGATGGCGACAATGTGATTGCCGAGCTGAACGAAGGCAATGCCGACTTTCCAGTTCTGCTCAGCGACTATCATTTCACCATCCGACCATCCTCGGAAGGAACAATCGACCCGACATCGCCAATAGGCACAGGCCCATACTCGTACGTCAATTTCGACCCCGGCGTCCGATTGGAAGGCGCCCGCAATCCAAATTATTTCAAGCCTGACACTGCATTCTTCGACAGCATTGAAATCCTGTCGATCATTGACGTGACGGCGCGCCAGAATGCTGCGCTAAACGACGAGGTCGATGCGATCGACCGGGTGGATCCCAAGACCGTAGCGCTTCTCAGTCGAGCGCCGCACTTGGCCATACTTGAAACGACCGGCACGCTCCACTACACTTTCCCGATGAGAGTCGACACGGCTCCGTTCGACAATTTGCATCTCCGCACCGCACTGAAGCTTGCGGTGAAGCGACAGGAACTGGTTGACAAGATCCTTTTCGGCCACGGGGCGCTCGGCAATGACCATCCGATTTCGACGGCCAATCAATTCCATGCATCGAACATTCCGCAAAGGGAATTCGATCCTGACATGGCGAGGCACCATTATCAGCAGTCCGGTCACAGCGGCCCGATCCAACTCTCGGCCTCTGATGCGGCTTTCGCCGGCGCCGTCGATGCAGCGCAGTTGATCGCAGCGTCTGCTGCCGAGTGCGGAATTGAAATCGAAGTAATTCGCGAACCGTCAGACGGCTACTGGTCGAATGTCTGGAACAAAAAGCCTTGGGGCGCCTGCTATTGGGGCGGACGACCGACCGAGGACTGGATGTTCTCGTCGGCCTACATCGCTGAAACTGAGTGGAACGACACGGCCTGGCGGGATACCGAAGGTGCGATAAAGTTCAACCAAATCGTCGTACAGGCTCGTTCCGAACTCGATTCCGACAAGCGGCGCGCTCTCTACGAAGAGGCGCAACTTCTGATTCGCGACGACGGGGGCGCGCTGGTCCCGATGTTTGCCAATCACATCCACGCGCTCAACAGGCGCATCGGCCATTCCGACGATGTAGCTGCAAATTGGCAAATGGACGGGTCCAAGGCGACCGAACGCTGGTGGTTCGTATAATCTCCGAGCAATAATGGAGCGTTTCCGCTCGAAATGACATAAATTCGCCGCGGCCGCAGGATTTCTGCGGCCGCTGCTCCTCGCGACAATCCAAAGAGTTCGAATGGACTACGACCGTGTGCGAAAGTCCAGTTCGAACCGGAGTCGCCGTCAACCCGCCATCGGAAAACCAAACAACTCCGCCCGGCGGCCCATGGCAAGGGACCACGCGCGACCATTCGCCCCCAGTACTTTTAAGCTGTCTGCCAAACTGCTCGGCGCAAGGCGCAGAGCAAAGCTGAGCGCCCGCCGAGTTCCAAAACAGGAAATGTCTACATTTCCAGCAACTCGGACTTCAGGCGAAGGGTCGTGGCGCACCCTGTTTCGGCTTGGCTTCGCACTTTCGCCAACGAACCGGACGGTGCAAATCGTCGAAACATAGAGACTGCCCAAGGTCGCACCCCACAAGCGGGCTATCGTCCATATTAAATTGCTGCGATGGCAAACCCGGACAGGCAATGGAAATCCATTGTTTCCGGCGCAGCGTAAATTTTCCCGTTGCAGCGCCGCGTTCTCAAAATTCCGATAGTACTGACAAGTTGCGACTTTTTGCAGCGACCAATTCCTGGAACGCCCCGCCCCGGCAAATCCACTGCCTAGATAAGTAGTCAACCTGCACGCGCAAGATGGTCTGGTGAATTGCGACCTGCGACTCCGCGTCGCTACGTCGGCCATTGCGACGAATTTCCGGATTTGCTGCAATTGCTGGAATGGCGGCTGAATCCTCGCGCTATGCATCTTGCCCGAAGCCGGCGGTTGCCCGGCGGCTTACTGTGATCTGAATTGCAGATTTCGAGAGTGTTTTCAGTTTGGCCGGACGAGTCGAGCGCGGTCGGCGCTTGCCCAGTCTCTTCGCTCGGCTGCCGATGCAAGCCAAGAAGGAGTTGAAGAAGAATTTCTCTATAGGTAAAGTCGAATTTAAATCCTCGGAACTGGGTAAATTACGGAAAGAGAAGGCGACGTTATGGGCACAATTCAGACTATTCCCGCACGGGACGGAAGAGCAACTCGCCTAGCCGCGGGGCAGCGCATCCGCATAATCAACACGCATGGCGAACAGGTGGTCGACACCTGGGCGTTTTGCGACGGCAATATAGCGGAATACATGGCCATGGACGCGACCCGCGCGTTCAATTTACGCATGTCGCCAAAGGTAGGCGATTTTCTTTTGACCAATAGGCGACGAAAAATTCTATTGCTCGAGGACGACACAACCCCTGGAAATCACGATACGCAAATGGCCGCGTGCGACCGGTGGAGGTATCATTTGCTAGGCGTCGAGGGCTACCACGACAATTGCGCCGACAACTTAATTGGCGGCCTCTCGTCGCTGGGGTTGGAAGCAACGCACGTCCCGTCGCCTTTGAATCTGTTTATGAATATCCCTTGGACGCAGGAGGGCGGGCTTAGTTTCGACCCGCCGGTTTCTCGTCCCGGCGACTACGTGGTGCTGCGCGCGGAATTCGATTGCATCGTCGCCATGTCAGCGTGCCCTCAGGACATACTTCCAATTAACGGCAGATCTGGAAACCCCACAGAAGCCCACTTCGAGGTCTTTTAGTTAATTTTAGTCAACGCGATGATGGAACCGGCCTATCGGCGCAAAAACCATAGATTTTCCTGATTAATATCCTGCGCAAGCCGAATTTTGGCCGCGCCGCAAGCCTGAATTCCCAACTGTACTAATTGATATGAATTCGCCTAGGAATCAGTCCCGGGCGAGTTCGTCTTCGGACCCGCCTTAATGGCGGCTTGATCCCCGCGTCCCGGGATCTTTCCCTTCCGGCGTCGATTTCCGCCCCCAGGTACCGTCGGCCAAGGGCTTCTTCGGGCGTTGCCTCGCCCTGCCCGATAGCCATAAATTTCAGACGCCCTGACCTCGTAAATTCCTTCGAGTTGAACCAGGGTCGATTTTTCCAGCCGTTGAAGGAGTTTTGTCAAAAAGGGGCTTGACCGGAGCGTCGCCGACGGCTAATATGTCATGAACCCATTATTGGGACCCATGATCACACTCCCGCTTCACCCCGCCGAAGCCGTGCAAATCGGCTCCTCCTGCTTTTCTTTCGCAGCGCTCGACGGCAAAATCTTCTATTTCTCGGACCTCGAGGCGTACGCCCTCCCTCCGTTCCGGGCCGCCGGCTTTCCCCGTCTCATCCTGATTGTCGCGGAAGTCTCAAGTTGATTAACGCGCCGCATCCTTGCCCGATACTCGGTGATCGTCCCGGCGTAAGTGCGGGCATGCCACATGCCGGGTGATCCACCTGAAGAGACCTCTGAACACTCGATTCCGCACTAATCGACCCCGGCTTTGGCACGTTTCATAAAGCCCAGAACGTCGCGCTGTCCGCCGGTTGCCGGACAGGTCATGAACCCGCCGAATCCTATGCCTGGGAGGGCGGAGATTCTCCTTGCAAGCGCGATGGCGCGTTCTGAAGTCCGCACGCCACAGCGACGGCCACCCGTGCCGCACTCCACAAGCACCGTCAAAGGCCGCGACACTGTTTCGAAAGCCTTGCCCAAACCCTCGACCACCACATCGTTGTCGGCCACCACGGACAAGGCTTTCGTCCGTTCGGCCAGAGAACGAAGCCGTCCCAGCTTGCCATCGCCGAGAATGCTGTAGGCAATGAGGATGTCGTCGATGCCGTCATCCTCCATAACTTTGGCCTAACCGATCTTCTGGCAGGTGATTCCGGCCGCTCCGGCCGCGATCTGCGCTCTGGCAAAGTGAACGCACTTGTGCGTCTTGACATGTGGGCGAAGCCTCAAGCCATTGTCGTTACAGTGTCTTTGGAACCGGGTCATGTTCCTGAGCGCCACTTCTTCAAGAATTATCAACGCGGGAGTCTCTAACTTGATCGCATTAGGAGACATGAGGATCCTCATGAAGCGGCCAGACATTGCGGCTCAGGTTGCGGTAGCCGTTTGTGGCCGGGTTGCTCGGATACGGCCCGTCGACCGTGACATACAGAATTCTCGAAGCAATCGCGGAAAACGCATCGTGGAAGTGGTTGGTGGACTTTACCACAAGCATGGCCTTTTCCTCGGGAACTATGCCGAAATTTGAAAACACGTCAGGATGAAAGACCTGGCTGCGCACGGTGTTGAGAATGACGTCGATGCCACCGACCACGATCCAGACGCTGTCTCCGAGCGGCACGACACTCTCGCCAAAGCTCTGGACCGCTTCGCTGAGAATGCGGCGCACCGTGACCTTGGAGTCAAGCGGTTCGCCACCCGCACGTGACATCTTGCCGCCGAAGCGAAGCTGCAGCTCGGCGCCTTCGCCCGCTGACATGCACGTGCGAACCGCTATGGGGTCCCAGATGGTAGCCAATGCTGCATTGCCTATCTCCCGCCTGATCATCTCACGCAGGATTATGGTGGAGTCTCCTGGCACGCCACCTCCGGGATTGTCCCATACGTCCGCAATCACCACCGGACCGTTGGTCACCGCTTTGGCCTCGTCCATCGCCTCGCTTGGTGAAAGAAAGTCCGGGCGTGTCTTGCCCCTCATCGAGAACAGCTCCAGCCCGAGCCTTCTGGCAAGCGCGTCGCCCTCGTCCTTCGCATCATCCGTGATCACGATGACCTTGGCCCCGAGGTCAGGCACATCACCGGCCATGAAGCCATGGATGACCGATACCGAGAGGATCCTGCCGCTGCCCTCGAGCTTCTTCAGCGCGTCGACGAAGCTGCGCATCGGTTCCTGGCTCGTCGGGAAGACATCGATTATCCTGCAATCGAAGGTCGAGATCATCGGCACGATGCCCCCGGAGGCGGCGCGATTCACCAGGTTGACCAAGTCTTCGGCCGTCTCGACGAAGTCGGTATGGGGAAACTCCTTGAAGACCGTGAACAGATCGGCATTCTCCACCCGCTTGTCGGACAGATGACTGTGCGGGTCGAACGTAACCCCGATGATCGCGTCCGGCCCGGCGATCGCGCGAACCGCTTCGATCAGCTCGCCTTCGCAGTCGAGGCATCCCTGGGACACCATGGCACCATGGAGCCCAAGCAAGACTATGTCCACTGGCAGCGCGTCGCGAAGTTCATCGAGAAGCTGATCACGAAGATTCTCCCAGGTGCGCTGGTTGACAATTCCGCCCGGCTCCGCCCAGGTCGCCGTACCCTCGATCAACGTCCACCCGAATTCGCCGGACTTCGCCCGGGCAACCGGATAGATCGCGCTGCACAGAGTGGGCGTCGAAGGGTGCAAGCCAGGGGGCGCAAAGAAACTGTCCTTGAAATCACGCAGGTCCGTCCGCAGCGGCGAAAACGTGTTGGTTTCCGTTGCAATTGATCCTAGGAAGGCGCGTTTCTGACCCATCACCCGACCCTCCCTTTGATGCGCGGAATCGATTCCAGCAGCCTTCTTGTATATTCGTGCCGAGGTGTCTCGAATATCTGCCGCTTCTTGCCGGTCTCCACGAGCTTTCCCCTGAACATGACCGCAACCCGGTCGCTTATGTGGCGAACTGCACCAAGATCGTGACTGACAAACAGCATCGACACGCCGCTGTCGCGCTGAAGCTTCTTCAGCAGATTCAGGACCTGGGCCTGGATGGAGACATCAAGCGCCGATACCGGCTCGTCGGCAATGACGAGACGCGGCGTCAGGATCATAACTCTGGCGATCCCGATTCGCTGCCGCTGACCGCCGGAAAACTCGTGCGGATAGCGACTCATCGATTTCGCATCCATGCCCACGAGTTCGAGCGTCTCGGCAATCCTCTTGCGTGCTGTCCAACGGTCGCGCACAAGTTTGTGAATAAAGAGCGGCTCGGCCAGCGCCCGCTCGATGCTCAGGCGCGGGTTTAGCGAGGCGAACGGATCCTGAAAGATCATCTGGATGTCACGCCGAAGTGGCCGGAACTCGGCAGGCGACAGATTCAGGATGTTACGCCCGTCAAACATCGCCGTTCCTGCCGTTGCAGCCTCCAGGCGGGTCAGTGTCCGCCCGACCGTGGACTTGCCGCAGCCACTCTCGCCGACGAGGCTGAGCACTTCACCTTCATGGATGCTGAATGAAACGCCGTCGACGGCCCTGATCACGGATTTCCTGCGCATGAAGCCGCGCCCGCCGACGCTGAAATGTGTCCTTAGCTCGCGCACTTCCAGCAAAGGGCGGGTCATGTCGAATTTCCTTGCGGAAAATGGCAGCGCACGAAGTGGGCCGGCGCAACGGCCGCTGCAACGGGGTCCACGGTCCTGCATGAATCCTTGGCCGCGAAGCAGCGCGGGTGAAACGCGCAGCCTGATATCAACTCGTCGAGAGTTGGCACCCGTCCGGGAATTGCGTCAAGCCATTCAACGTCTTGATCATGCGCCGGAATCGAGCCGAGCAATCCCAACGTGTAAGGGTGGCTCATGTTCGAAAAGAGCGCCGAAGTCGCTGCATGCTCGACAATCCTGCCTCGGTACATGACGGCAACTTTGTCACAGGTCTCGGCAATCACCGCCAGATCGTGCGAGATCAGGACGATGGACATGCCGGTTCGCGTCTGCAGGCTGTGCATGAGTTCCAGCACATCCTTTTGCACAGTGACATCAAGCGCCGTCGTCGGCTCGTCGGCTATCAGGAGCTTCGGATCGCAGGCAAGCGCCATGGCGATCATGACCCTTTGTCTTTGGCCGCCGGACATCTGGTGCGGAAAGCTGTCGATAAGGCGTTCCGGGTCGGGAATGCGCACGAGGTCCAGCAGTTCCAGCACACGTTCATGTACCTGTTTCCTGGACATTCTTCGATGCTGCAGAATCGCTTCCCCGATCTGGTCGCCGATCCGGTAGACAGGGTTCAGGCTGGTCATCGGTTCCTGAAATATCATCGCCATCCGCTCCCCCATTACACGCCGGCGCTCAACAGGGGCAAGCGCCAGGAGATTCCGGCCTTGAAAGTGAATTGACCCTCCGGCAATCCGCACGGCCGATCCTTCGAGCAAACCCATGATCGCCAGAGCGGTCAGGCTCTTGCCGCACCCGCTCTCGCCGACGATTCCCAGCGTTTCGTTCTCTTCGACAGTGAATGATATACCTTGAACCACGGGCAGGAGTTCGCCGCCGCGCGCGATGCTCAGGTCCAGATCCCTTATGTCGAGCAGAACCAAGGCTCAGACCCCTGCAATGTCATCTTTGAACCGAGGATCGATGTTGTCACGCAACGCGTCGCCGACGAGGTTCATCGAAAAGACCGAAAGGATGATCAGCGCGCCGGGGAAGATCAGCAGCCACGGTGCTCGGGTCACGTAGACTCGTTCCTCGCTCAACATGTTTCCCCAGCTCGGAACTTCCGGCGGAAGGCCCAGCCCCAGAAAGTCGAGCGCGGCCGCCTGCAGCTGCGCGAACGCAAAGATGAAGCTCGCCTGCACCAGCATCGGCGACACCAGGTTCGGCAGGATGTGCCGGAACAGGATCGAGGCGTGCCCGGCTCCAGAGCAGATTGCGGCATCAACGAAAACATCGCGCTTCAGCTTCAGTGTCATTCCAAACAGGATCCGGGCCGTGGTCGTGGCGTAGACGATGCCGATCACGATGATCGTGTTAAGCACGCTGCGATCCAGGAGCGTCATGAGAACCAGCGCCAGGAGCAATGCCGGGAACGCCATCAGCACGTCCACGACCCGCATCAGGAAATGGCCCAGCCGGACAAAGTAGGCTGACAACATTCCGATGAGGCCACCAGCGACCAAGGCGATCAGGACGCTGCCCGACCCAATGAGAATCGCCATGCGCGCACCGTAGATCGCACGGGAGAGCGAGTCCCGCCCAAAGTGGTCGGTACCGAGGAGATGGGGCCAGCCAGGTTCGGAAAGGCGGACGAACGGGTCGAATTCCAGCGGGTCGAACGGTGCCAGAAGCGGCGCGCCGACTGCCGCAATGCCGACGACCAGAAGCCAGCACGTTCCGGCCGTCGCCAGGACGCGACCGCGAAAGACCGACGCGACTGAAGCCGGTACACTCATTTCAGCGACACCCTCGGATCAAGGCTGGCATAGGCGAGGTCCACCAGGAGATTGATAACCATGTAGAAGACCACGATGATAAGGATGACGCCCTGGATCACCGGATAGTCGCGCCTCAGGATGGACTGCACCACGAGCCGGCCGATGCCTGGCAGGGAAAAGACGGTTTCCGTCACCACCGCCTCGCTGACCAGTGCCGCGAAGGTGAAGCCGAATGCGGCGGAAACAGCAATGAGCGCATTTCGAAAGATGTGCTTGATTGCCACGCGGGCCGGGTGCAGCCCCTTGGCCCTGGCCGTGCGCACATGGTCCTCCCGCGAGACATCAAGCATGGAAGCGCGGATCAGGCGAATGATGAGCGCCGCGTTCGGTGCTGCCAGTGTAAGGCTGGGCAGGACCAGGTAGCGAAGGTTCGACGCGCCGCCTTCATCGGCAAGCGACGGAAATCCCGAAGACGGAAACCAGCCCAGTCCGACAGAGAAGATCAGGATCAGGTAGAGTCCCAGCCAGAACGTCGGCACCGACGCGAATAGCATGGCTCCGCCCGAGGTCGCCTGATCGACCCACGATCCTTGACGAATGGCGGAAACGATGCCGATCGGGACGCCGAACAGTACAATCCACAACATTGTCATCGTCGCCAATAGGATCGAGGTTTCGGCACCGCTGGCAATGACCGACAGGACAGGTTCGCGGAAGAACACCGAGGTCCCGAGATCGCCCTGCAGAACATTGGCGAGCCACAGGGCGTATTGCGTCCATAGCGGCTCGTCGAGACCAAGTTCGCGGGAGAGTTCGGCAACTTCTTCCGGCGTTGCGGCATCGCCCAGCAGGATCGAGGCCGGGTCGCCGGGGATCAGGTGGATGAACATGAAGACCAGGAACGAGGCGGCCAGGAGCGTGGGGACCAGGGTCAGGGTTCTGTTCAAGGCATAGACTAACATGAAGCGACCCGCAGGGAACGTGATTCGGCCTCCCCGCTGCAGAACCGCGGGGAGGCCAGGGGACTATCCCCTATTTTGAAACGTTCCAGAAGTGCGGCCAGATCAGGGTGGCCTCGCCCAGGCCGACGAGGTCGGGCGATGCGATGTTGTAGGTGTATACGTCTCCTGTCTTCATCGTCGGCACCTGCTGATAGATCAACGCCTGAATCTCGGTCCAGATCGCCTGGCGCGCGGCAGGGTCGGAGTTCGCCGTGAACTTCGCTTTCAAGGCGCTCTTTTCCTCGGTTGCCCACCACCCTGGATAGTTGTCGTTCATCACCGAGATCAGGATCGGATCAGGCACGAAGCCGTGGTGGGTAAAGAACATGTCCCATTGGTCCGGTTGGGCCCGCTTTTCGATCAGGGTGGCCCAGTCATAGACCTGAAGGTCGATGTTGAACCCGGCTTGCGCCAACTGTCTGGTATAAACAATCGCCGTGTCGTAGTGGAACGGGTAATTTGTCGAGACCATGAACTTGATCGGCTCGCCACTATAGCCCGCCTCTTCGGCCATGGCGCGAGCGGCGTTCACGTCACCCATGCTGAAGTGCTCGGCGCCGGCATTCGTGAACCACACGTTGCCCTCCGGCAGGAACGAGCCGTTCGCGCGCCACAGTCCTTCCGGGCCGATGGCCACGTGCAGCGCGGGCACCTTGTCCAGCGCTGTTTGAATCGCGCGCCGCAGGCCAAAGTTCTCCCGAAGCGGACCGTCTTTCGAGTTCGTGAACACCAGGCCGAAGATCGGACCGCCGTTCAGGATCGTGACGACCGAGGGATCAGCCTCGAGGTCGGCGTACAGATCGCCGGGAATGCTTTCGGCATAGTCATAATCGCCTGCCTTCAGGCCCGCCACCCGCGTCCCGACATCGGGAACCGGGATGAATTGGAGCGTGTCGAGCTCGGCGACTCGCGCGCCACCGTAGCCGTCCGCCTCGCCGTCTGGCGAGACATAATCCTCGAACCTTACCAGCTCCACGTGGCGGTTCGGCTCCCACTCGCCAAATCTGTAGGGTCCGGTACCGATGTAGTTTTCCGGCGCGATCGGCTCTTTGCCGGCCCCTTCGGCAACGGATGCCGGGTAGATCGCGGGCCCGCCATTGATGAAGGCCAGCAGGTTCTTCCAGGGGCCGAAGGGCTGGGAAAGCCTGATCGTGACCTCATGATCTCCCGCCGCCGCCACGCTTTCGACATTCGCGAACAGAAGCCCGCCCCGCGATCCGAATTCGCCCCAGCGGTTCAGCGATGCGACGACATCTGCGGATGTCATGTTTTGCCCGTCGTGGAATTTCACGCCTTCGCGGAGCGTGATCGTGATCGCCTTCCCGCCATCCGACACGGATTCGCCGGCGGCGAGCAGGCCGACCGGAGAGTTTGAGGCATCGAACGTGTAGAGTCCCTCGAATATGTGATGGGCAATCGTCGTCGACAGATCGGAAGTGACAACGTGCTGATCAAGGCTTGGCGGTTCGCCGACGGTCGCATAGCGCAATGTCCCGGACGCGAAAGCCGCACCGGCAAGCATGGTGAATGCACACAGGACAATCACCGGGCGCAACCAGATTCTGATTTTCATGGTCTACTCCTCTTTCAATGGTGCTCGTGTGAACACTATAGTGTAAGTTTATTACATTTCGAATGAAAATCGTCAAGCGGGCTAAGTAGAGGAATTTAACAGAATACGCTTAACGCATTAATAACAAGTGATTTTCAAGCCACTTCCTGTGCAGAAATGGATTGTTCAGAATGATACTTTCATTCTTTTTCCGCTCAGATCGATTCATCGGCTCGTCAAGAGCGTGTTCCAGACCGATCGATTGAAGCGGGGCTGCGCAACTGCGGGGCCCGGTCGAAGACGGGGCGGCGATTCAGCCGCTGGTGTTCCGCCCGGCGCATTCGCCCGATGCCGGACGGAGGCTGGCGGGCCGTCGGCAACGCGGGACAGGTTCGGGGATTTGCTGCCGGAACCTGCCGCGCTGGTGCGCGAGGGCCTGGCTGATCGAACGAAAATTGCCGCCGGTCGCCCTTGCATTGCCGCCCCGTGCACTGACGATACGCGCTTTCCCAGCAAGCGAGGGAAGCCGCGGGCCACCCGGCCCGGCCTGACGTCAGTCGCCAATCGGCTTGGGACCCGTATCCTCGGAGAGCGAGATCATGGAGGTACGAATGCGGCGCAGGTACTCCTTCACCAGTTCCGGACGCTTGCGGGCGGTGCCCGCCGCGAGCACATCGATTATGGCAATGAACACGAGCCGTGAGGCCGAAGGCTTGTAGATGTCCTGATCTTCGGGAATGTCGATCTCGATGGAGACGTCGGCGGACCTGGCGAGCGGTGTGCCGACCTTCGTCAGGCTGATTGATCTTGCGCCGTACTGGCGGGCGATTGCGACGCTGTCCAGGAGTTCCGCCGGCTGGCCGCTTGCGGATATCGCAAAGATGACATCTCCATCGGACAGGGTCGAAGCAAGCATGCGCTGAAAATAGCCGTCTGCGTGCGCCTCGGTGGGAATCCCGAGGCGAAAGAACCTGTTGGCGCCTTCGCGGGCAACGTTGGCCGAGCCGCCGCCAACGCCGATGAACGAGATCCGCCGCGCACTTGCCAGCACGGAGACAGCATGCTGCAGCGCCTCGCTGTCAAGCTGGAAACGCGCTAGGTTGAGAGTGTCGACAAGTGCGCCAAAAACTTGCGTGACGAGCTGCTCGGATTCGGAATCCGCGCGGCTCGGCCCACCTAGATACTGCAGGCTTACAGCCACGCTTTGGGCAAGCCTTATGTTGAAGTCGCGGAAGCCCTCGCAACCGACGGTCTGGCAGAACCGATTCACCGTCGCGACCGAGACATCGGCCGCTTCCGCGATTTCGTTCTGCGTGAGGCGGGTTGCCCGTTCCAGATTCGAGAGAACGAAGTCCGCCACTCGCTGCTCCCGTTTCGGAAACCTGCCGTCCAGTTTCCGCATCTGGGATATTAGGTCGATGATCTTGGTCATGGTCCTGTCGCCCGCCATTTCCCGATCATTCGGACTTGTAGGCGATCACGTCCATTTCAACTTTCGCATCGACCATCAGCGCAGACCGAACCGTGGAGCGAGCGGGTGCGTGATTGCGAAAGTAGCGTTCGAACACGGCGTTGAAGCTGATGAAGTCACGAGGATCATCCAGCCAGACTTTGACCACATGTTCCAACCCGCAATCCGCAGTACCGAGATTCGCAATGACGTTGTCGAACACCCGTTCGGTCTGCTCAACGATGCCGCCGGCGACAATCTCGCCATCCACGGCCGGGACCTGCCGGAAACAAATACGAATTCGCACGCACGCACCGCCTTGGCGAACGGGCGCCTGGTACTGCCGGCCGCATCGTCGGCCGTGTCGAAACGGGTTATGCCGGGCTTCATCTTGCACGCCTCTCAATGTGTAAGTAACTCACATGGTTTGCCGGAACCTGATCGACCCGTCAACACCGTGGTCTCGCCTTGCCCGGATGCGCGCGCTCGGAATGCCTCCACTTGGGGTTGTCTCAACGCGTCGGGCTCGACGACCGTGACATCGTGTCCGTCGATGCGGGAGGATGCATGCGGCACGAATCCCGAACGGACCGGCACCGATAACCCTCGCCCTTTCGCCAGGGCCGTGCGGCGGCGGTCGCGAGGGCGGTCATCGAAGTTCAGCACCGCGGCGGCGGCATGCTTCACCTCGACCGATCAGTCAGCGAGCATTCCACGGCGACTTGTCCGGCGGGTGCCTTTAAGCCGTCCTGCCCGATCAGGACGTCATCGCCCGTGACCTGCACCGGACAGGTCTGGAGGAGATCGCGGGCCGATGCGTGCTTGGGTTCTCCTTTGCGATTGTCGAACTGCCCGTCAAGACCAAGGCACTCGATGACATGGTCCATGACCAGGCTGTCGGCGAGATGCACCTCTACATGGGTGCAAAGCCCGTCGGTGCAGCAGAACTTGTCACCAGGACTTCGATGGATCGCAAACGTCCGGCCATCGTGGTAGTACCGGATCAGGTCCTCGGTGTCGATGTCGTAACGCGCACAGGCGCGAACCCATTGGGTCATGTCCGCCTCACGTCGTTCAGTCCAAGGGGCGATCGCCCGTATCAGGGCGTCGGGTTCGCCATGTTCGAGTGCGATCATCGGAAATCGTGCCCGGATTCATGCTTCCGGCGCCAAACTGCCTGAAAAGGCTCCTGGAAGACGGCCCAGGGTAACGGGCATGCCCTCGGCGACTCGTCCTTGATCTCCCCGGGAAGTGAAGGCATTATGAGCAACCACATTAAATGAAGCAATTGGCGGTTCCCTCGTTCACGGTTTTTAGGGAACCCCGGGCCGGTTCCGCCTCAGGCCGTCGTCCCCCGGCTCTTGCCGGATGCGGACGATTCTTCGCGTTCGAGCCGCGGCGCGGATTCGCTAAGGAAATGCCATTGGGATTCGCCCCCCGATCCGACTTGGAGGCACTTCCATGTTCCAACGACATTCGCATGAATCCGAGCAGCGGGGAGAGGCGTCCGGACAGACGAATGCTCATGATTCAAGGCGTTTCCGTCGGGGCCGCTGCTAATGCCAACCAGTAGATCGGCTTGCCGGCGACGCATCGGAATCTCACCTGAAATTCGCTTGCTGCGCAGGCATGCTTTGCTTTTCGGCTTGAATTTCCATTGCATCCGATTCGGCGCGGCTCGGCGCTCGGAAGCTTGTGCCCGCTGCCGGCGCCATTTCCGGGGTGAGCAGATGCCGAAGGAGCGCGACCGGGTGGGCGCGAAGCGATAGTCGCATGGAAACGTAATCCTCGACGACATGCTCGCCAATAGACATCTCGGGCAGATTTGCCGGCGGCTCATCAAACGGTTCGCCATCGATCTCGTCGGCGAAAAGCGGCATGGGCGCGGAGCCGACTACGGCCTTTGCATCCCAAAGCGCTTGCCGACGGTCAATGCCTAGCGACGCGAAAGCATCCGCTTCCGCCAGAACTTCCAAAAGGCGCGGCGGCGTTCCCGCTCTGCGCCAGATGTCGGCAACCGCTCGGTAGCCGTTTCCTCGAGCCGACGATATCCATACGGCCTCTTCCTCGCGCATCGACTTTATCTGGCGAAATCCCAGCCTGAGAGCAAGGCCGCCCTTTCCGTCGGGTTCGATGGCATTGTCCCAATAGGAAGCGTTTACGCATACCGGGCGAACCTCGATGCCATGCTGCCGGGCATCCCGCACGATCTGCGCAGGCGCATAGAAGCCCATTGGCTGCGAGTTCAAAAGAGCGCACGCGAAAATCGCCGGATGATGGCGCTTCAGCCATGCCGACGCGTAGACAAGCAAAGCGAAGCTTGCCGCATGGCTTTCGGGGAATCCGTATTCCCCGAATCCCTCGATTTGGGAAAAGCACCGCTGCGCAAATTCTTCGCCGTGGCCATTCGCAACCATGCCTTCGACAAATCTCTTTCGAAACGAATGAATCGTCCCCGACTTGCGGAACGTTGCGAGAGACCTGCGCAGGCGGTCGGCTTCCTCGGGCGAAAACCCCGCTCCGAGAATCGCGATCTGCATCGCCTGCTCCTGAAACAAAGGCACGCCGAGCGTTTTTTTCAAGACGCCGCCTAGCGGCCCATCCGGAAACCGGACTTTTTCCTCGCCGTTGCGCCGGCGCAAATACGGGTGCACCATGTCGCCCTGGATCGGACCGGGGCGAATGATTGCGACCTCAATGACCAAATCGTAGAAGCATCTGGGGCGCAGCCGGGGAAGAAAATTCATTTGAGCCCGGCTTTCCACCTGGAACACCCCGATGCTGTCCGCTCGGCAAAGCATGTCGTACACGGAGGGATCTTCCGGCGGAAGCGATGCAAGCGTCCATGCCTGCCCTGCGCAGGACCTGATCAGATCGAAGGATTTTCGAATGCAGGTAAGCATGCCTAGCGAAAGGATATCCACCTTCAAAATGCCGAGCGCATCAATGTCGTCCTTGTCCCAGCAAATGACCGTTCGATCCTCCATCGCCGCGTTTTCGATCGGAACCAGCTCGTCGAGCCGCCCCTCGGTAATGATGAACCCCCCTACATGCTGCGACAGATGGCGGGGGAAGCCATGGATTTCCTTGCAGAGCCGAAGCGTCTGACGCAATCGGCGGTCGGAGGGGTCGAGGCCGATCTCGCGCAAGCGGTCTTCCGGAACGCCGCTGCCGCTCCATCCCCAAATCTGCGACGACAGCGCTGCGACGGTATCTCCGGAAAGCCCCATCGCCTTGCCGACTTCGCGGACCGCGCGCTTGCCGCGATAATGAACGACCGTGGCGCAGAGGCCGGCGCGATGGCGGCCGTATCGCTCATAGATGTGCTGGATCACCTCTTCTCGCCGCTCGTGCTCGAAGTCCACATCTATGTCCGGCGGCTCGTTCCTGGCCTCCGATACGAAGCGCTCGAAAACCATCGATCCGATTTCCGGTGACACCTCCGTAATGCCGAGCGCATAGCAGACAACCGAGTTCGCCGCCGACCCCCTGCCCTGGCAAAGTATTCCTCGCGAGCGCGCGAAACGGACAATGTCGAAAACCGTCAAGAAATAGGGAGCGAAATCGAGCTTGCCGATCAAGCGCAATTCCCGCTCGAGCATCGCTAGAACGGACGCGGGCGGCGGCGGCGGATAGCGGACGGAGAGTCCGGCGCGGGACAGGCGCTCGAGCCGCTCGTTCGGGGTCTCGCCATCGGAAGTCTCCGAGGGATATTCGTAGCGCAAATCGTCAAGCGAGAACCGGCAGCGCTCCGCTACGGCCCAGGCGCGCTCGATCGCATCCTCGTGCCCGCGAAGCATCCGCAGCATTTCCGCTTCAGACCTCAAGCGCCTTTCCGCATTCGGCTGCGCCCGGCGCCCGAGCGAGTCAACGCAAATGCCTTCCCTAATCGAGGCCAGCACATCCGCCAGCTGCGACCGATCGGCGGCATGCATGATCGGCTCCGCAGAAGCAACGCATGAAAGCCCCAGGCGACGCCCCGTCCGCTTCAATCTGGAAAACCGCTCTCGATCCTCGCCATTGTATAAAGGACTCATGATCAATGCCGCGGCATCCGGAAACCGGCGCGCAAGCCGCCGCGCCGTGTCCTCCCATCCGGGCTCGGCTTCCGTTTTCGGGAACGGAAGAAGAAACTCCATGCCCTCGCCCCATTCCAAGATATCCTCGATGCCGATGCGGCATTCGCCTTTCCCGGCCCGGAGCCGACCCGCGGAAAGCAGCCGCGACAGCCTGCCCCAGCCGGTTCTGTCGCGCGGAATCGCAACGGCGGAAAAACCGTCGGCAGTCGCAAGTCTCGCAGCGGGCAGCAGGCGCGGAGCGCTAAGGAATTCCTTGTCCTCCCCGTTCTTGCGCCGCCTGGCGATTTCCTTGAGCTCCGCATGCGCGCGAACGATACCGGCTACCGAATTTTCGTCTGCGATCGCAAAGGCGGCGATTCCCGCTCGCGCCGCCGCGTCTGCATATTCCTCCGGATGCGAAGCCCCCCGCAGGAAAGTGAAATTCGACGTAATGCTGAGCTCGGCAAACATGCGCTTACTATATTCACCTTTTGTTCTTTTTTCAAGGCGCCATATATGGAGAGGGAGGGAGGCGGCAGGCACCAAGATGACGGGGAAGAAGCAACTGCGGCGGGAATCGGCGGCAGCCGCCGGAGAATCATGATCGAGACGCAGGCGCGATCTTGAGCATCAAATACCGATTGAACCGGCAAAACTCCTCGGCGGTGCGTTTGTTCCCATGCAGCCTATTCGCCAACCGTGAACGGCGGCCGCGATTTACCACCAGCCGGAATAAAAATGCGGCCAGAAATCTCGCTAGAGGATGGGAGGCCGACAATCCGCTGTCGATTCTCCTGACTGAATAGCCAATCAGGTTGAAGAATTCTTGCTCCAGTTCAACCGACGGAGCAACTTCCTCGCTAACATCCTCTTCACGAAGAATCTCAAGCGACCTCTCGGCCAATGCCTGGCGAAAATCGCTCAGCAGCCAGCCGCCCCCGACGGTCCGCCTTGTTCCCGCATTGGAGCGAAACGCTTCGGAGCGAAAGCAGTCCGAAATCAGGATATAGCCGCTCGGACGAAGCAAGCAAGCGGCCTTCTCAAGAGCGGCCGCCATGGGCACGTACTGGAAGCTTTCGGAAAACAGGCATACGTCGAACCTGCCATTCGATGCGAAATCCTCGAACGTGGTTTCATGGACGGGCGTATCCGGGCCGAGATTGGAGCGGCAGCGCTCCGCAAGGAAGCTGCTGGGAACGACGACTTCGACTCGATGCCCTAGGGACTTCAGCTTCTTGGCGGTCTCGCCGGCCCCGCCGCCGATATCGAGAATCCGCGACGGAGCGCTGGAAAGAAAGGAAAGCAATTTAGCGCTATAGGCTTCCTGAGCGGCCCCGAGATTCCCGGCAACCGGCTCGAGACCAGCCCACAGGCCGTAATGAAGATTCTCTTTGCCCGTAACGAATTTCGCGGTCGCCGCCCACAAATCCAAGCCGATGGATCGAGTGTCGATCTCCCGCCTTTTTCCAGCCATTGAATCTTCCCAAGGCGCGGCAAGCGCGAAACACCGTTGGCAAACCGCGCGGAACGCTAGCCGCGACGATCCAGATGATCGCTGAACGCTTCGAATACGCTTCTGTAAATGCTCTTCTTGAAGGGAACAATATGCCGAAGCAAATCATCGGCCGCGAACCATCTCCATTCGGAAAATTCCGGCACCTCCGTTCGAACATCTATATCGCGATCCTGACCGAGAAAGCGAAACAGGAACCAAATCTGCTTCTGCCCCCGGTAGCGGCCGCCCCAAAGACGGGGAATCAGGTCGTGAGGCAGATCGTAGTTCAGCCAGCCGTCGGTTCGGGCCAGCGCCTTTGCAAGTTCCGGGCGCACGCCGGTTTCCTCATGCAACTCCCGAACAGCCGCTTCGCCGGGCTCCTCTCCCGCCTCTATGCCGCCCTGCGGCATCTGCCAAGCGTTCCAGTCGCTGTCAATGCGTCTGCCGGCGAACAATAGACCGTCTTTGTTAACCAGCGCCGCCCCGACGCACGGTCGATAGGGCAAATGCTCGAAATCGATCTTCATGGCGCCGATGGCCGAATCCATTCGCCGATGCCCGTAGAGCTGCTACATCGACTGAGCGAAAGACAGCCCGTAGAGCAGGTCGATCGCATAGGCCAGCTGGTAGTCTTCAAATCGGAGTTCGGCCGCCGCTTCTCGCTTTTTGATTTCCTCTTCCAATTGAAGCCGTTCCTCTTCGCTTATGCTGTCGTTCTCCAGCGAATTGCGCAGGTCGGTTTCGGAATACGAAAATTTCTTGCCGTCTTCGCCTTCAAATTCTGAAAGCGGCAACTGCTCGACAATTATGTCGGGCGAAATTCCGAGTCCCTGGATTGAACGACCGGACGGCGTATAGTAGCGGCCCGTCGTTAGTCGCAATCCGCCTTTTTCCTTCAACGTATTTTCATCGGTTCCGATTGTAAACAGCGTCTGGACCGAGCCCTTGCCGAAACTCTTTGTTCCAACCACGACAGCTCGACGATGGTCTTGCAGCGCCCCGGCAACGATTTCCGACGCGGATGCCGAACCTCCGTTTACAAGAACAATTATGGGCTTGCCCTCCATGAGATCGCCTTGCTCGGCGTTGTAGCGATCATCCATTGTCTTGGCCCTTCCGCGCGTCGAAACTATCTCGCCCTTGTCAAGAAACGCGTCCGCTACCGAAACGGCTTGGTCGAGCAGTCCGCCGGCGTTGTTGCGGAGATCCAGAATCATGCCGTTCACGAAGTCGATGCCGCCGGCTTCTTCAATTTCTTTTGCCAATCCATCCTGAACATTGACCAGGGTCTGGCCGGAAAAAGTTGTGATGCGCACGACGATCGCGTCGCCTTCCATTCTCACGCGCGCGGCTGTCAGCTTTATCGTTTCGCGAATAATGGTGACTTCCAAAGGCTCGGATTCTTCTTCGCGCCAGATTGTGACAACTACTTCCGAGCCTACCGGGCCTCGCAGCAAATCCACAGCTTCGCCAAGTGTCATGCCGAGAATGGATTCGCCGTCGACATGAGTGATGAAATCTCCCGCAAGGATGCCGGCCTTGTCCGCCGGCGTATCGTCGATCGGCGTAATGACCTTTACGTATCCGTCTTCCTGCGTAACTTCGATTCCCAATCCTCCAAACTCGCCTTTCGTTTTGACCTGCATTTCGTCATATTTTTTTGGCGGTATGAAAGCCGAGTGCGGATCAAGCGACGATAGCATTCCGTTTAAAGCCGCGTGGATCAGTTCCAGAGAATCGACTTCCTCAACGTACTGGTTGCGGATTTTTTCAAATGTTCTGGCAAACAAATCTAGATCTTGGTAGACATTGGATTTTGGCTCGCTTTCCTGAGCCGATAGCGCGCCTGTTAAAAATACTGCGGTGACAATGCCACTCGCCAAACCTGCCGCAACCGCCAAGCTGAATGGTTTCATTTTAAGTTCTCGTCTTCTTGTAGCAAAATCGCCGCCGTTCGAATTGGCTTGATAGTGCCGTACGCTTGTCGCACCCCGAAAGATTGTCATAGGCTTCTTGCAAGAGCGCGTCGTCGGCACGACGGCGCGCCATTAATCGGCATGCGAGCGCAGGCATTACCCATATAACACCGCGCCGAGAAAGATTCATCTCTAAAGGACATCATTTTTTTGCTATTTCCTTTTCGCACTCCGCTAAATCGACGGATTCGGCAAGGGCGGCCTTTTCGCAGCTTCAGACACGCGCCGGTCCGCCGCGCTTGCTCGCCGACCAAATCCAATCTGAAAACAAGTCGTTTCGCGAAAACGCTTTTTTAGTCTCGATCACTTGGCAGAATGCGGATGACCATACGGCGGAAGCCCAGTTCGTCGAATAGCGTTTATCCGCGGGACGGGATCAATTATCGTCATCAAGCCGTCGCGCCCCAATAAAAACCCCGGATTCGGTTGTTCGGCTTGCAGCATCGAATCGCCATCACGGCGCCCGCGCGATTTTTGATTCACACCCGATCCGCAGTAGGTTTTACCCGCGCCGGGGGTCGCGCAACGCGTAAACGCGCAAGCGTTGATAGGAACCGTGCGGCCCGAAAGCTTCTTGAGAATCTTGATCTCGTCGCCCGGCTTCGGGATCCTCGCAAGAAGCTCGGCAATCCGGCCGTCTCAATCGGCGAGCCGCCTTGCGAGCACTGAATTTCCGCTGATCCGCCGGACGAAAGCTTTCTCCGAAAGGGAAGCCGGATCGGTCGGTGGACCGGAATCCCCGAATGCGGTCGTGGGCGCATCGCCTGCTTGCCACTGCTCTTTTTCGCGACTTGCGTCGTCTTTTCGGAACCGCTACCGCTCCGTCCGGCGGCTTGTCGAGCAAATTTTCGTGAGAGAATCAGGTGTGCGGCCCAAGCCGGCGATAGATTCGGTTAATCGCGAAATGCCGGGACGTTGCCCCTAATACGCAATGCCGCATAAGAGAGGTGAAGGTCGTGAATTCGTATATTTGCAAGGTCCGCCCAAGCGCGGATACGCCGCAAGGGGCGGTTGGCGAACAAATGAGCGCCAGGTGCCCGGTTTGGACCTAGGCACTTAAAGGATCTGGCAATGGAGGTGCTGAGACGTGGCTTGAGTACACGCGACGTCGAGGACGCGTTGCGGGACGAAACCGGGCGGGCTTTTGCTGTCGCGCACGGCAATGACCTCCGGCCGGACGTAAATGTGGCGCCATGTGAGCTTAGCCCAGGCTCCCGAATCCGTGTATTTTATAGTTGTCGTTGACCTGCCAGCCTGAATCGCGCAAGGGCTGCGATCGGCCCTGGTAGCCACATCCGTTGTACCGGGAGGTCGGTCCGTTTGCTAAACCAGATCGGACAGGAGCACTCATCGAGCAACGGAATCAAGCCATCGTCCAACACGAGGCACCCAAGACAGAAGTCCGAATGCAGCTTCTTGCACTGCATACCTCATAAATCAGAAATGGAAATGGTATCGTTGGCCAAGCTAAACTTGGAAAACACCTTGCTTGGATTGAATGGCCCCTCGCGATGGACTTCGTCTAGGCTAACTTTGGATTGCGAACCGCCCATCCTAATATGCGGTGGGAGCGAATAAACTTGGATCGATCACGCCAATCCGACGGAGAAGAAGGGAATGCGTTAATTGTCTAATCTATCAAGCTCCGAAGAAGTGACCCAAGCCGTCGAGGAAGACCATGGTGTCGAGGAAGAGCAAGTTGATGACTACTACGATAAATTGACTCATCCTTTTGATCCCAACAAAATACGTGTGACGACAGAGCCGAAGACCATAGAACGACTCTTTAAGAGAATAAATCTCGGCGAAATAGACCTTGCCCCAGAATTTCAACGCCGTGCGCGTCTATGGAAACCACATAGAAAGGGGCAGCTTATTGAATCGATTCTCCTACGCATCCCACTGCCTGTATTCTATGTCGCTGCGACCGAGGATAACAATTGGTCGGTTGTTGACGGCCTTCAACGACTAACGATTATCCACGATTTTAAGTCGGGACAGTTCCCCCTGACCGGGCTGGAGTATCTAAATAAGCTTGAAGGTATGAGCTTCTCAATGCTTCCCCGATCAATGCGACGTCGCATCGAAGACACCTCGCTCGTACTGAATATTATACAGCCCGGCACCCCGGACGAAGTCATGATAAACATCTTTAAGCGGCTCAATACAGGGGGGCTTCCATTAAAAGGACAGGAAATTAGAAATGCCTTGTATAAAGGTCCAGCGCGAAAATTCTTGGCTTCCATGGTTGCCGACGGTGCATTCCAACGAGCCACCGCTCGTAGTGTAAGCGATGCCCGCATGGATGCACAAGAATGCATATTGCGTTTTTCAGCATTCCACTTGAACGACTGGCACCTGTATAAGAGAAACGACTTGGATGCCTACCTTGGCGAAGCGATGCGTCAAATCAATGGCATCGGAGAGGCAGGGCTCAAAGAATTAAGTGCTAACTTAAGGGAAGCTATGGGAACAGCTGCAGAGATATTTGATACCGACGCATTCCGAAAACGTTATGATGAAAACGGCACTCGCAGGCCGGTGAGCAAAGCACTATTCGAGGTATGGAGTGTAAATCTGGCGAGGCTTGACGCTCGTCAGAAAAGCTTGCTGGTTGAGCGAAAACAATCAGTCAAGAAGGCCTTTATGGAGTTGATGCGCACCGATTCAATTTTTGAAGACTCGATCTCTACATCGACAGGAACCGTCCGGAAAGTGCACAAGCGATTTGGCACGATTGAGGATCTGATTGCAAATGTGCTGAAGGAAATCCCCTCACGAAATTAGAGAATTAAGCCTGGAAAATTTCAAGTGCTTTAGAAGCGAGCACGTTCCTTTAGAACGGCTAACCCTGTTAGCGGGCGTTAATGGCGCCGGTAAAAGCAGTATTGTCCAAGCACTTTTGACCCTGCGACAGATTTGCCTTCTCGGCGCTTTTTCTGATTTACGAGTCTCGTTGTCTGGAGGTTTGGTGGATATCGGGAGAGCGGTTGATATCGTCTTCAATTCTGCCGACGAGGACAAAATTTCACTGGATCTCAAAGCAGACGGTTATCCTACATTTGTGGCGATTTGGCGTGTAGACATCGATTCCTCCGACGCATTTGGAGCAAGCCTGACACGATATAGGAAGCCCTTCGCTCAATGGCGAGCGGTGGGATGGCACTGTTCAACGGAGCGCCCTCTAGCACGCCACGGGTGGCCGGTTTTCATTACTTGTGCGCGGAGCGTTTTGGCCCGCGCAAGGCTTTGCCGATTGAGGGAGCACAGGGAAGACTCTTCGATCTTGGTACCCATGGGGAGAATGTCTTTGACGCTCTGCTAAATCATCAGGATCAATCGGCGCGAAAGGCATGGCACGATCTGCTTCTTAAGCAAATCTAGGGACGGTTTGGCATGTCCCTTGAATACAGGCAGACTGTTGCCTTTGTTCGATCCTGCAACCTGACGAGCAAAACCGAGTTAGAGGATGGGATCATGTTGCGAAATTCCAATGGCACGTGCCGAGCCTCGACGAATTTGCGCTGGCCCCGCTGCGACCGGTCGACATCAGTTCGAATCGCCGCCCGTTCTATCCGGGATGGCGAGCAGCGCAATCGAATGCGCAACTTAATATATACCACTTCACATTCCGGCTTCGCGAGAAATTCTCCGCACTCCCGTTCTACTTGGCGAGCAGGCTGCGTCCCGTCATTTCCGGCGGCGGGTCGATGCCCATAAGCTCGAAAAGCGTTGGCGCGAGGTCGGATAGAGTTCCGTCGCGAAGTCGAACGCCGCTCTCGGCGCCGGAAATCGCCACCGGAACCGGAAAAGTCGTATGGGCCGTGTGAGGCTCGCCGGTTTCGGGATCGATCATCAGTTCGCAATTTCCGTGGTCCGCCGTCACGATTATTGTGCCGTTTGCTTTCTCCATCTCGTTGAGCACGAGATTTAGCCCCCTGTCCACCGCCTCGCATGCCTTGATAGCAGCGCCAAGATTTCCAGTGTGCCCTACCATGTCGGGATTCGCGAAATTTGCGACAATCAGGCCATAGCCTCGCCTGATCGCGTTGACAAACTCTCGAGACACTTCCTCGGCGGCCATTTCAGGAGCCAGATCGTAGGTGGCAACCTTTGGGCTCTGCGCCATGTGCCTGTGCTCCCCCGCATACGGCCGCTCCTTTCCGCCATTCAGGAAGTAGGTTACATGCGGATACTTTTCCGTTTCCGCCAGCCTGAACTGGGTAAATCCGTTCCGCGACGTCCAAGCGCCGAGAGTGTTGGCGACCCGCTGCTTTTGAAAAACTGAATCCATCCAGTCTCGCGGCTCTCCGAAGTAGTCGACCATTCCCAGCGCCGCCGACAAACGCGGCCTGTGAGCTTCAGTGAATTCCGAGAATTCCGGATCCGCCAGCGCCGATGCGAGTTGCCTTGCTCTGTCGGTTCTAAAATTCATTAAAAATACGCCGTCGCTATCGGACATTCCCTCGTATCCCGAGATAATCGCGGGAGCTACGAATTCATCGGATTTTCCATTGCCGTATGAATCCCGTATTGCGCCTTCCGCCGTCGAAGCGTTCGCCCCCTTGCCGCAAGCGATCGCCATCCAAGCTTTTCTAACTCGCTCCCAGCGCCTGTCGCGATCCATGGCGAAGTAGCGACCGCAGACAGTCGCAATCGGGACTGTGTCGGGCAACTCGCGCTCCAGTTCGCGCAAGTAACCCAGCGCCGAGCGCGGAGGAGTATCCCGCCCGTCGGTTACCGCATGCACCGCCGTTGGAATGCCAATTCCGTCCAGGCGGGCTGCGACCGCTGAAACATGCCGGGAGACTCCGTGCACGCCGCCGTCGGAAATGAGCCCGACCAGGTGCGCCGTTCCTCCGCTATCGGCCAGGGTTCCGCAAAATTGCTCGAAGGCCGGCATGTCGAAAAAAGTTCCGTCCGACAGCGCCTTGTCGATCCTGACAATGTCCATCCAGACCGTGCGGCCGGAGCCAATGTGCAAATGCCCCACTTCCGAATTCCCCATTTGCCCGTCGGGGAGGCCCACCGAATGCCCGCTCGTCGACAGGGATGCGGAAGGATTGTTTTCCAGCAGACTTGAAAATGCGGGCGTATTGGCTAGGGCAACCGCATTGCCGGCGGTTTCAGCTCTTGTTCCCCATCCGTCGAGAATGCAAAGGGCGATCGTTTTTTGCAATATTGAGTCCCGCTTCTAACAGCCTCGCTTGGCGACCGATTGACTCGCCGGCGAATTCAATAGCGATGATACGGCGAGCCGTTCAGTATGGTCGCCGCCCTGTAGAGTTGCTCCGCAAGCATCGCGCGCGCCAGCGCATGCGGAAAAACCATCCGCCCGAACGAAATCGCGAAATCCGATTCGTCCAATAGCCTTTTGACCAGCCCGTCGGCGCCGCCAATCAAGAATGCCGCCGACGGGCGGCCTTCGAGCCTCCACTTCATGAGTAGATCGGCAAATTCCGGGCTGCTTAAATTCGCGCCGCGTTCATCCAGAGCGCACCTTACGGCGCCCTTGGGAATTTTTCGGACTAGCAGCCTGGCTTCTTCCTCGCTCCCGCCATTCCTTGCGTCGACTTCTGAAATTGAAGCCGGACCGATCCCTCTCGTCTTGCCGGCTCCGCCGAATTTATTCAGATAGTCTTCGGCTATGTCCGTCTCCGGACAGGAGCGAAGTCGCCCGACCGCGCAAATGACGATTTTCATTCCCGCGCGGAACTAGGCGGAGACTGAGACATCCATAATTTTTCAAGCTGATAGAATTCCCTTACTTCCGGCCGAAAAATATGCACGATAACGTCTCCGGCATCGATCAGGACCCAGTCGCCCTGATCCTTTCCTTCGACGCTCGCCGCACATCCAAGTCCGCGCTTCAGTCTCTCGACAAGCTTTTCGCTTATCGAAATGACTTGCCTGGAAGATCGTCCCGAACCGATCACCATGTAGTCCGCGATTTCGGTTTTTCCGCGCAGATCGATTGTAACGACTTCCTCGGCCTTGTCTTGGTCTAGAGATTCCAGGATTTTGTCTAGCAGTTCGCAATTCCACTTGCTTTCAGAATTGTCGGACTTGCCGTTGCCTTCGGTCGAATTATTGACCGCAAATGCGATTCGCGACAGGGTTAATTCCTCCTTTGGATCGCGAGATGGCGGCTAGCGCCGCGTCTTTGCGTCAAATATAGCATTCGGAAATTGCCTTCTCAAGACGTCGGGGGAAATTAGGCGGCGTTTCTTCCGCAAGATGCGAAAAGTCACTCCGGACGACAATCGAGCGGGCCCGGCCGGAGCCGAACGCGCCGGCGCGGCATTCCAAGCGGCGGCGAACGCTGCTCTTGAGGCGTCGAGCCTGTTTTCATATCGGCTCCCGTCGGCTAATTGGAAAACGGAAACGGCGCAACCGCGAGCGGCGCGGCTGTTCGCCGGATTGACGCAACTAGGAATGGCGGTATGCATGGAACCACTTACGCTGAATGACATCGAATCCGCCGCCGAACTTGTTTACGGCTTCATGAAGCCGACTCCTCAGTATCGCTGGCCGCTGTTGACCGAAGCAATCGGCGCGCAAGTCTGGGTTAAGCATGAAAACCATTCGCCGATCGGAGCATTCAAAGTCAGGGGCGGGATAACGCTGTCGCAATGGCTTCGACGCGAGCATCCGGAAATACAAGGCGTAGTGTCCGCCACTAGAGGCAATCACGGCCAAAGCATCGCGCGCGCCGCGAAATGTTTCGGCATGCAGGCCAGAATTCTTGTCCCGCACGGGAATTCAGTCGAAAAAAATGCCGCGATGAGAGGATTCGGCGCGGAGCTAATCGAATTCGGCATGGATTACGACGAGGCTCGTCAAGAAGCCGAACGAATGGCGGCCAAGGATAATTTGTTCAATGTTCCGCCGTTCCACAGAGAGCTTGTTCGGGGCGTGTCGACGTACGGGCTGGAATTATTCAGGGAAATCCCCGATTTGGATACCGTTTATGTTCCAATTGGCTGCGGTTCGGGAATTTGCGGCTTGATCGCAGCTCGCGACGCACTCGGCCTCGACGCCAAAATCGTCGGAGTCGTCGCGAAAAACGCCCCGGCGGTAAAACTTTCCTTCGACTCCGGAAAGCCGATAGATACGAATGCCGCAAAGACATTCGCCGACGGCATCGCAGTCAGGGTCACCGTTCCCGAAGCGCTGGCCATCTATTCCAGGGGAGCCGACAGGGTCGTATCGGTATCGGACGCGGAAGTTGCCGCCGCTATTCGCCTGCTCTATCGAACCACGCACAATCTAGCGGAAGGCGCGGGCGCGGCGTCGCTGGCGGCGCTGCGCAAAGAGCGGGACAGCGCAGGGCACGGGAAAGTCGCGGTGATCCTTAGCGGCGGAAACATGGATTCCGAATGGTTCACGAAAATCATGAGCGGCGGCGTTCCGGCGCCGAATTAAGCGCGCGCCGGCGGGAACTCCGCTTGATGCGCCTTGGACGCCGCGTCGATAAGTCTACGAACGGACCAGTTCTTCGTACGCGCTCGCAATTTTCCGCGTAAGGTCTCCGGTGTCAAACGCGTAGCCGCCGATTTTTTCGACCGGCGTAACTTCGGCGGCCGTTCCCGTCAGCCAGCATTGTTCGAAACCCTCCATTTCCTCGGGTCGAATATGACGTTCATGAATTGTTACGTCGAATTCCCGCAACAGCTGGATAACCGTCTGGCGCGTAATACCGTTTAGGAAGCTATCTGGGAGCGGCGTATGGACTTCATTGCCTTTGACAAAGAATACATTGGCCCCCGTCGCTTCGGCAACGTATCCCCGATAGTCCATCATCATTGAATCGGAACAGCCTTTGTTTTCGGCTTCATGCTTGGAAATCGTGCAGATCATGTAGAGCCCCGACGCTTTTGCGCGGCAAGGTATGGTTTCGGGACTGGGCCGTTTCCAGCGGGATATGTCGAGCGCGGCGCCTTTCATTTTCGCATCTCCGTAATAGGCGCCCCACTCCCAGGTCGCTATCGCCATGCAAACCTTGTTGGCGCGCGCCGCAACGCCCATGTCCGTGCCGGACGAACGCCACGCGATCGGACGAACGTAGCAATCCTTCATGCCGTTGGCCGCCATGGTTTCCGCTTTCGCCCCGTCGATTTCGTCCAGTGAATACGGGATTTCCATATCCAGCAGGCGGCCCGACTCAACCAGGCGCTCGCTGTGCTGCCTGCCTTTGAAGATCTTGCCGGAATAGGCGCGCTCTCCTTCGAATACGGAGGAGCCGTAGTGCATTGCATGAGTCAATATGTGCACATTGGCATCTCGCCACGGCACCAGCTCGCCATTGAGCCAAATAAAGCCGTCGCGATCATCGTAGGAATCGGCCATGAATTTATTCCTTTCGGGCATATTTGATTGCGAAGTGTTAAACTACTGCTCTGGTCCGGCGGAACTGTCTAGCGATTCAAGCTTGCAACGTCAACAAAGCTGACATAAAATAAAAGCCGTTTGCAAGCGATTTGCGGGAGGCTTGATGCGCGAGGCGGGGAATTCGAAAGGTCCCGGGCGAGAGGATCTGCTTTTCTTGACCGACGACCAGCTTAGGAAAGGGATAGAAGCAATGTTTTTCGCCTATCGAGGCTTTACTCGCGATCCCGACAAAATTCTCGTGAAGCACGCCTACGGACGCGCCCATCACCGCGCTATTCACTTCATAAACGGGAACCCCGGAACGACAGTCGGCGGCCTATTGGAGGTCCTGGGCGTTTCCAAGCAATCGCTCAACAGGGTTTTGCGCAGGCTAATTGCCGACAAACTGGTTGAATCCAGAGCCGGGACCATCGACAGAAGAACTCGGCACCTCTTTCTATCGGACGAAGGCAAAAGGCTCGAAAAAGAACTTTCCCATGCTCAAAGGCGCCGCATGCGCGCCGCGTACCGGGCGGCGGGTCCCGAAGCGGTCGCCGGGTTCCGCGAAGTCCTCGATCAGCTCATGGAGCCCAGATACAGGGGCTACAATAACACGAGGGATTCCCGAAATTGATGCCGGACAACAAGCCTTTGCCGTACATATTGCTCGTAGACGACGATGATCGAATTCGGTCGTTGCTAAAGCAATGCATTGAAAGCAACGGCTTTTTGTGCGCGACCAGCCGAAATGCATCGGAAGCGGAGCGGAAATTGAGCGTGCTCCGTTTCGACCTAATGGTGCTAGACGTAATGATGCCCGGCGAAAGCGGTCTCGAATTTGCCGCTAGACTGGTCCGCAACGGCGAAACGATGCCGATAATCATGCTGACTGCGCGAGATTCGAGCGGAGCGCGGGTCGAAGGATTGCGGACGGGAGTCGACGACTACATCCAGAAGCCGTGCGACCCCGAGGAACTGGTGCTCAGAATAAATGCCGTGCTCCGGCGAAGCGCGCAGCAGGGCGATGATCCAGCTGAACTTGAAATCCTGAAGTTCGGCGAGTTCAACTTCCATTTTCGGCAGGGGAAGCTTTGGCGCGGCGAAAAACTAGTCCATCTGACCGAGAACGACATATCAATTCTGCGCAGGTTCGCGAAATCGCCGAACGAGACCGTTCCGCGCGAATTTTTCGTGGCCCACACCAATTCGGAACCCGGGCAAGAAGGCTTTCGAGCCGTCGACGTTATGATTTCTCGGCTTAGGAGAAAGATCGAGGAAAACCCCCGCCAGCCGCGATTTATTCGCACTGTTCGCGGCGTTGGCTATGCCTTTCTGCCCGATTAATCGAATCGCGACTAACGAGTTAGCCTTGGTCCGCTTCCGATGCGGACGGCGCGAGCCTGCCGCCAACTGGAAAGTCGCGCCGAAAATCGAACGGCGGACGCCGCAATCAGGGATTTAAGGAACATGTCCACCGCAATAATAACGCATCCGGACTGCCTAGAGCACGAAACCCCGTCGGGCCATCCGGAACGAACGGCTCGACTCAGATCGGTTATGACCGCCCTGGACGACCCCAAGTTTGGCGCGGCCTTGCGAATTTCCGCTCCTGTTTGCCCTGATGCCTGCCTCCGCCGCGCGCATCCCGACCGATACGTCGAGAAAATTCGGGATTCGATTCCCGCGAGGGGAACCGCGAGCCTCGACCCGGACACGCATGCAAGCCCACGATCGCTCGATGCCGCGCTGCGAGCGGCCGGAGCAAATGTCGAAGCCGTAGATCTAGTTATGGCGGGGCGAGTGAAAAACGCGTTCGCAGCCGTGCGCCCTCCGGGGCATCACGCGGAAACCGAACGAGCCATGGGGTTTTGCATTTTCGGCAATGCCGCCATCGGGGCGTTGCACGCTCTGGAGCACCACGGCCTCCAGAAAGTCGCGGTTGTCGATTTCGACGTTCACCACGGCAACGGCACGAGCGATCTGCTATGGAACGAACCCCGCGCAATGTTCGCCTCGACCCACCAGATTCCCCTATATCCCGGAACGGGCAAAGCCTCCGAAACAGGCGCATTCGGCCAAATCGTCAACGCGCCGCTGCCGCCGGGATCGAACGGGTTGGACTTTCGCATTACTCTGGAAAATGTGATTATCCCGAAACTGAATGATTTCGCTCCCGACTTGATCATAATCTCGGCTGGATTCGACGCGCATCGACGCGACCCTCTCGCGTCGATAGATCTGGAGGAAGATGATTTTTCATGGGCAACCCACGTGATTTGCGATATAGCGGACGCGCATTCTCAAGGACGAGTCGTTTCGACTCTTGAGGGCGGATACGACCTAACGGCGCTTGCGGCATCCGCCGCCGCGCACGTCAAGGCACTAATGGAGAGAAGCCAATGACCGCGAGCGACGATATTTCGAGCATGTCTTTCGAGCAAGCCCTTAAGGAACTTGAGGACATCGTAGGCAAGCTCGAATCGGAAAGCACGCCTCTCGAGGAATCGATTCAGCTATTCGAACGCGGAAACGAGCTCAAGTTGCGTTGCGAAACGACGCTCAAGGCGGCAGAGGAAAAAGTTCAAATCATTGAGCATGCCGGAGGCAAGCCCGTCGCCTTGCATGATATGAAATTGCAATAAACTTGATTGCCCGGTGTTTCTTCGGCGGCTTGAAGAGGCACAGTCTTCGATCGACGACTGCTTGTCGTCGATATTCCGGGAGTTCGGCCCGCACGATCTTGTCGATGCGATGCGCTATGCCGTTGCCGGCGGAAAGAGGATGCGCGGCTTCCTCGTCCTCGCCGGCAGCAAGCTCCACGACGTTCCCGCGCAACAGGCGGTCCGGGCGGCGACCGCCGTCGAATGCCTCCACGGCTATTCGCTCGTTCACGACGACCTGCCTTGCATGGACAATGACGAATTGCGCAGGGGCATGCCAACCGTTCACAAGAAATGGAATGAATCCCTTGCCGTCCTGACAGGCGACGCCTTGCAGTCGCTCGCCTACCAGATTCTAGCCGAGGCCGAAACTTCGCCGCACGGCGACGTGCGCGCGGAACTGGTTCGCTCGCTCGCGCTGGCGGCCGGAGCATCCGGTATCGCGCTGGGCCAAGCGCTCGATATTGCCGCCGAATCGGCTGAAACGCCTCCAACGCGCGAAGAAATCGAATTATTGCAATCCCGAAAAACAGGGTCTCTTCTCTGCTGGTCGGCGCAAGCCGGGCCGCGCCTGGCTCGGGATGACGACGCTCCATTGCGCAAATTTGCGGAAGCGCTTGGACTTGCCTACCAAATTGCCGACGACATTGTCGATGCCGAAGGCGACCCCGCCGTAGCGGGAAAGCGGCTGCGAAAGGATGCCGGCGCCGGAAAGGCCACGCTGGTTTCGCTGCTTGGCATCGAAGCGGCCAGGGAAACCGGGCGAAAGCTTGTCGAGCAAGCATGCGGCGCGCTGGATCCGTACGGCGCGAAAGCGCATGACTTGCGCGAAGCCGCAAAATTCGCAATTGAACGCGGCAAGTGATCGGGAACGACGAGGGAATCAAGGCGAAATCCTCGAAAGTGAATTCCGGGTAGGCGGCGTCGGCTCATGCACGGCGAAAGCCGTGCCTGCGGATGCGATTTGAAAATGCAAGCCGGACGGCTGTTTCGACAGCGGATTCCTTCGGAATTCAGCGGCCGGCGCATTCCGCTTCGGCAATTCCGGCCAACGGAAATCCGGGCATGTTCACGAGGCCGCCATCTCCGCCGGGCCAAGCGCCGCTTATCGCCCGTTCGCCGATGATAAAGGAAATTGCATCGAGCCCTGAGACCGGTCACTCCGCGGCGCGGTCAACTCCGATAAAGCCGTTCGACTGCCGATTCCAGAACAGCGAAAACAACCCTCCCTTCGAAATGAGGTCTCCGTGGCCGCCCTGTTCCGCGACGCGGCCGTTGTCGAGAACAATTATTCGGTCCATCCGCGCTATCGTTGACAGCCGGTGCGCGATCGCAATGACGGTTTTTTTCTCCATGACGCGGATAAGCGCATCCTGGATCGAAGCTTCCAGCGCTGAATCCATCGCGGATGTCGCCTCGTCAAGAATTAGGATCGGCGCATCCTTCAGAACCGCGCGCGCCAACGCGATGCGTTGGCGCTGCCCGCCGGATAGTTTGATTCCGCGCTCGCCCAGGTAGGCGCCGTACCCCTTGCGACCCAAATGATCCTTAAGATCTTGAATAAACATGTCGGCTTCCGCTTTCTTGGCCGCTTGGACAACTTCTTCTCGAGTCGCCTCGGGACGGCCATACCGGATGTTGTCGAGCGCGGGCCTATTGAACATGGCTGTTTCCTGCGTAACCATCGCGATCTGGCTTCTTAGGCTTTCCTGCGTAATGTCTCTCAGGTCCCAGCCATCAACGGTAATCCGTCCCGATTCAGGTTCGTAGAGCCTTAATAGCAAGGCAGCCAGCGTCGACTTTCCGGCGCCCGAGGCGCCAACGATGCCAACATGTTCTCCGGCTTCGATATTCAAGCTTACATCGACCAGCCCTCCGCTAGGCCGCCCGTAACTGAAGGAAACCGACTCGTAGGCGATTTCGCCCCTTGCTTGAGAAAGCGCCTTCGCATTCGGTCGATCGACGATTTTCCTGCTCTTCGCCAGCGTCTGCATTCCGTCTTCCGCTTCGCCGATATTGGAATAAACCGCCATCAGAACGAAACTGACCCAGCCGGACATCTGAGCGATGCGAAGCGACACTGCGCCGGTCGCCGCGATATCTCCGGCCGTAGCTTCGCCGCGGGTCCAAAGTATGAGCGCGCCGCCGACAAGAACAACGGGCAGGCAGCCTGAAAGCGCAATCAGGCAAAAGCGGAACGAAGAAGCTACCACTCCGAAATCCTGCGCCTTCAGCCGAAATCTGTGCATCGCATCGAGAGCGGCGCCGTCTTCGTGGCTACCGTGAGCGAACAGCTTAACCGTCTTGATGTTCGTAATGGTATCCACGATTTGGCCGCTCAAATTGGACCTCGCGCCCGCGCGGCTGCGAGACCGGGAGCGAATCAAGGGCAAGTACCATCGAATGAGGAGCGCGTAGCCGACAAGCCAAACAAACAGCACGAGCGCAATCCAGACGTTTATCGTGGTCAGAAGCAGTACCGACCCGATTAGCGATGCGACCGCGAATGAAACGACATTTATGAATTCAACAACGGTATCGGCGATTGCGCGCGATGTCTGCAGCTGCTTCTGAGCAATGCGACCCGCAAAATCGTCGTCGAAAAACTCGACCGCCTGGCTCATCGTGTGCCTGTGAAGGCGCGAGAGCACCTGGGCGGACACGTTGGGCATGACCAGAATCGAAGAAACGGCCGAGCTTGCGCCGAAAATGCATGGCCTAAGCAGTAGAAAAAAAGCGATGGAGCCGCCGATCAGCAGCGTATTGTCGGAAAAAAGCGCTTCCTTTTCCGTCGTCAAGGCGCTGTCGATAACAAGGCCGAGCAGCCAGGCCGTGCATACTTCGACAGACCCGGCGATCATCGAAATCGCCGCGCCCGCGAAAATAACCGGCAGCGATCCCTTGAGGCACCAGATATAGAACTTCGCTAAAGTCTTCGGCGGAGGGTCCGATACCGGTTCGAAAGGGTCGATTAGGTCCGCGTATCTCACGCCGCCTCCGCTTCGACGCCTATGAATCCGCCCGCCTGCCTGTTCCAGAAAATCGCGTATAGGCCGCCTTTGGCTAGAAGAGTCGCGTGATCGCCCTCCTCGACGACCCGGCCTTCCTCGATCACGACGATCCTGTCCATGTTCGCAAGCGTCGAGAGCCTATGCGCGATGGCAATTACCGTTTTTCCTTCCATGATGCCGTAAAGAGATTTTTGTATAGCTGCCTCGGATTCCGAATCCAGCGCCGAAGTCGCCTCGTCGAGCAGCAAAATCGGCGCATTCTCGAGAATGACCCTAGCCAATGCGATACGCTGCCTTTGACCGCCCGAAAGTTTCACGCCGCGCTCGCCGACATGCGCATCGTATCCGGTTCGCCCGTCCGAATCTCGCGCTTCCAGAATAAAGTCATGAGCCTGAGCTTGCTTGGACGCTAAAACCATTTCGCTTTCGGAGGCATCGCCATTGCCGTAGAGAATATTGTCCCGAATGGACCGGTGAAGCAACGAGCTTTCCTGCGCCACCAACCCTATCGACTTTCTCAGGCTGTCCTGAGTTATCCGGGCGATATCCTGCCCGTCGATCTCGATCCGACCGTATTCGATATCGTAAAATCGCAGCAGCAGCTTGACAAGGGTTGATTTTCCGGCTCCCGACCTCCCGACCAGCCCGACTTTCTCGCCGGGAGCGATGACGAGATTAATTCCCGCCAGCCCGCCGAAGGTCTTGCCGTAATGGTGCGCCAGGTTTTCAAATCGGATTTCGCCCTTGCCGACCACGAGCTCGGATGCGCCGGGACTGTCCACCAAGTCGATGGGTTCCGCGATCGTTTCCAGCCCCTCCTCAACGATTCCGAGAGCTCGGAAAAAGGATGTCAGGGACCACATCAGCCATCCGGTCATGGCGTTCAGGCGAAGCGCTAGAGCCAAGGCGGCTGCGACTGCTCCGACTGTAGCCTGCCCTTGCGACCAAAGGATGATTGACCAGCCGCCGACGCCGACGAGCAAGGCGCCGTTTAGCAGAGTAAGAGCTAATTCCATGGACGAGTAGATGCGCATTTCGCGCGCGAATACGCGGCGCGTCTTCTCGATGGATTCCTTTGCGTACTGGATTTCGTGATCGTGGTAGGAGAAAAGCTTTACCGAGTGAATGTTGGTGTAGCTGTCGACGATGCGGCCCGTCGTCTCCGAACGCGCGTCCGAAGACGCCTTTGACGCAGGTCCGACATTTGCGACCGTCCAGCGCATCAGGCATCCGTAGAGCGCCAGCCAGGCAATCAGCGGAATCGCGAGAGCGACGTCTGAATCGGAGAGCAGGACAATAGCGCCGACGACGTATGCCAGCGCAAAGGTCATGGCGTCGAACACCTGATAGACCGCATCGCCGGCAGCCGGCGGCGCTTGCATGATGCGGTTTGCAATACGGCCGGCGAAATCGTTCTCGAACCATCCGACCGACTGGCGAAGCACTTGGCGGTGCGCTCGCCAACGGAACAGCGTTCCGTAATTCGGCAGAATGCCGTTGTTGAGAATTCCAAGAGTTGCCGCCTGCACCGCAGGTCGAACTGCGAGCAGGAATACGGCAATGAGTAGCAGTTCGAGCCAGTACTGCGGCCAGAAGCTTCCGGCTTCGGCTACCGAAAGCAGATCGACGACCCGTCCCATGTAGTAAATGAGCCCGATCTCGACCAGAGCCGTCAGAGTCGAAAAAATTGCGGCGAGAATGAAGATTCTGGAAAACGGCCGAGAATACTCCAGCATGAACGGAACAAGCTTGCGCGGCGGCGAATCGGAATCCGCATAGGACGCGTACGGGTCGACTAGGTTTTCAAAAAATCGAAACATGCCGCCAGAGCTCCCCCGCGCGCGCTTGGAAGACGCGCGTCAAATAAATTCATGAATACTTCCTTCAGGAGAATATCAACTCCGGTCGACAAAACCGCCTCACGGCGCGCGGTTCTGTGTTTCAAACGCATTGCGTTCGGATTTGCTTCCGAACGGCCAATGGCATTCCAGGCGAATTCCCAAAGGCCACATCTCGGCTAGATGCGAATCATCTCTTTCGGCCGGCTTGGCGCAATATTGCCGGAACATCGGCCTGAAGGCATTGTTTCGGGACCCCGGCTTCAGGAGGATTTCGAACCGACTCCATCCAGTTTCAAACTCAGCAGTTCGTTCCGGCTCATTTTCAGGTCGGAAGCAAGCCACGCCTGCCTCATTCCGCGCATCGCCCTCCCGAGCTCCGCCCCTCGCAGAGTTGGCATGAGGTCGCGCGCTCTCACCGGAAATTCCGTCCTTCCGCCGCGCTCCAGTTCGAATTCAAAATTCTCCTCCACTGCAAGTCCGCCGACGGCGGAGCGAACGAGCGCAGCATCGGTCGCCATTCCGACGCCTAGCGCATTCGCAAGCGCAGCAACTCCCAATCGCGAGTTTATATGCGAACGCAAAATTCGCCAGCGCTGTTCCAGCTTGCGGCTTATTCGCAGCCTTTCGGCAACGGAAGCGCTTCCTACCGCGGCAAGGCGACGAATTGCGGCGTTGCGGCATCCGCGCCGCGGCCGGATTCCGTGATGCCTCTCGATTTCGGCTAAATCGCGCAAGACTCTTGGTTCCGTTCCGGGGAGCAGCAGATCCCAAATTCCCGTTTCGACCATGCTCCGCGCGCAGGCAGCCGGGTCGGGCGCCGCCATCAGACCCAGAATTTCCTGACCGATTCTCTCGCGCGGCAATGCGGATACATTCGCCGCCAATTCCTTGATCGCCTGAAGCCCGCCGGGGTCCAAGGCGGCGCCGGGGTCGCCGAATAGGGCGGCCATTCTAAAGAATCGCAGCATCCTCAAATAATCTTCCTCGATTCTAGTTCGCGGATCGCCAACAAACTTAATTCGTCTCGATTCAAGATCCGCAAGCCCGCCAATCGGATCGAGCACGCGCCCGCAATGGTCGGCGTAAATCGCATTCAGCGTAAAGTCGCGCCGTCGCGCATCTTCTTCCAAATCTTCGTGATAAGCTACCGAGGCGCGCCGTCCATCGGTTGCAACATCTCGCCTGAAGCTCGTAACTTCGAACCGGCCGCTTTCGGAAACCACCACGACCGTGCCGTATTCGATACCGGGCACAGCGGTTCTGAACCCATTCGCTTCCGCAAGTTCAAGAACCCGGGATGGCTCCGCGCTGGTCGATATATCGATATCCCCGATATCCTCGCCCAGCAAATCGTCTCGAACGCAGCCGCCAACGAAAAATGCTTTATAGCCGCGCTTGGCCAAAAGCTCCACGAAGCCGCCCGCTTCGGTTCCCTTGTACCAAGAACCGCGCAGGCGCATCAGGTTTTCAGACGTTCAGCCAGTCCGAACAGAATCCGTGCCGTCGCGCCCCATATTCGGTAGCTGCCGTAGTCGATGACGTAGAAATAACGCCTGGCGCTTCGCCATTCGAGAGATTCTATCCGGTAGCTGCTCAAGTCGGCCAGATAGTTCAGGGGAACCTCGAATACTTCGGCAACTTCTTCAATTTGCAGGACCGGCGTGAAATCGGACGCCACGCATCCGACGACCGGCGTGATCAAGAAACCGGTCGCCGTTTCGTGAACGGGGCCTTGCCCCAGGATTTCGACATTTCGCGGATCAAGCCCGATTTCCTCTTGAGCTTCGCGCAGCGCGGTCGCCGCCGGCCCGCGGTCATGGTCCTCCTTGCGCCCGCCGGGAAATGAAATCTGCCCGGCATGATGCCTTACAGTCGCCGTTCGCCTGGTAAGAATCACATTGGCCGAGTCGTCCCTTGCGACGATCGGTATTAGCACGCTCGCGGACTTGAGCGGGCGGCCAGCGGGAAACTCCTCGCCGTTCATGAGGTCAAGGTCCGATGTCGTCTCGTTCCAGTCCTCAAGAGCGCATTTGACTTGGTCGATCAGCGCGAATCCAGGCATTCAGCCTCTTTGCGCCTCGAAGCCAAGGCTCGAAGGGTCGAAAACGTACGACTCGCCGCAGAACTGGCAGACGGCATCGACCGTGCCTTGTTCAGTCGTCATGGTCGCAATGTCCTTCGCGGAATAGACGGACAGGCTACGCCGGACTTTATCAGGGCTGCAAGTGCAGCCGAACTCCACAGGCTGCTTATTGAACACCCTCGGGCCTTCCTCGTGAAACAATCGAAAAATCAGCGTCTCCAGGGTTGAGTCCTCGCCGGCGATTTCCTTATTCGTCGCAGTAGCGAGAAGGCAGCTCACGCGGGACCAATCGTCGGCATGCAGCATCGAGCCGTTTCCGTTGAGTCCCGGGCGCGGTTCTAGCCCCGGCGATTTATCGGGCATGTGCTGGACCAGAATTCCGCCCGCTTTGCAGATTTTTTTGCCGTCCGGCGATCTTTCGGTTGACAGAACTATGCGCGTTGCCAGCTGCTCCGACTGTTCAAAGAAGCTTTCCGCGCACTTGGCGATCGTCGTCCCGGTGATCGGCGTTATTCCCTGATAGGGAGTTTGCCCCTGCCCCTGATCAATCAAAACGGCGAAATAGCCTTGGCCCGTCTCCTTGAACGGCAAGCTCGCGACCGGGTCGACACGCTCGTTGTCGAAGCTGGAATAGACCCTGATTCTTGCTGGCATGCCTATCGAATCGGGCGCAAAGTAATCGGAGGCAATCAGTCGGACAGGCCCGTCGCCCCGGAACTGGAGGGAAAGCTTCCAGCGAAGCTTGATCGTCTGTCCGATTACGGCTGTAAGAACTGTAGTTTCGGCAACCAGCTCTTCCACGCTTGGCGGATAGTTCCTACGACTCAGTATATTGCCGAGCACATGCTTGAAACGGACGATTCTTCCTCGAATGTCGGACTTATCCAGCTGGAAGGGTAAAACGGATTCGATTGCCATTGAGGAGCCGGGATAGTTTTCCAGTCGCGAGGATTAAGGCTTTTCAATCATTGCGAATTCTCGGAATATGGCAACAGGGTATTTTTCGCGCGAGGCGGATGCCGCATGATTCCAAAATTTGGCGAACCGGTTGCTCCCGGAATCGACTACAAGGAACGAATCGGCGCGTACGCGCTGCTGCCAAGGAACGATCTTGTCTTGATCACTCATCAGGCGGAACCGATTCCAGAATTTCAGCTTCCGGGCGGGGCTATCGATCCGGGAGAATCTCCGATGGCGGCGCTTCATCGAGAGGTTCTGGAAGAGACAGGATGGAAGATCGGCGCCGGTCGATTGCTTTGCAGCTTCATGCGCTACGCGTATTTGCCCGAATACGATCAATGGGCGCGAAAAGTCTGTCATGTATTTCTCGCGATTCCGGTTCGGCGTTTGGGACCGCCGGAAGAAAAATATCACACCGCCCACTGGATGCCCGTGGAGCTCGCAATTGAACTCCTGGACGACCCCGGCAACATAGCGGTCATGCGCGCCTATGCATCGATCGGGAACTCAAGATATTTCTCGACGAATTTTCGAAGTCGCAAAACTTCGGTCGCGCGAGGCCATGTCCGTTCCTAGCCGAATTTCCGGACGAGAAGCCAAGCGTCCGGAGGTGCCGCGCCCAATCGATGCAAGTCTTACGATGCGACCGCACGAAGGCGGTCGCCAACCTTTTCCGGCGAAACAGCGGAAGGCTTCGAGCCGCGCGCCTAAATTTGGCGCAACATAAATCGAAAGCTGCAGGAACATCGGCTAAACGCGTGCATCCACCGTCCTATGCAGCCGGCCGACCCCGATGAGTTGTGGCTCCTCCTCTCCCGTGCGCCTACTTCGCAGCGCATTGCTTTCCAGTCCGGAACTAGCCGGCTCCAACTCGACTGAATTAGGCTGGAGCGAGTCGACGGGCGGATGTGAAACTTGTACCCGGCACGGACTAAACCGCGGGCCAGCGAGCAATGATATCATTGTCGCGGTTGCGGCGCCGATCGGATTTTCGCGATCAATCCGCCGCTCGCCGCCGGAATAGCCCGGGATCCGGCTGCTCGGCTTGCAGCATCCAATCGACATCGCGCCATCCGCATGAAATGCGGTCCCGGCCCTCGCAGCTGCTTGCCGGTTGCGCCGACGATCAATATTGCATAGATGCCCTTCTCTTCCCGAAACAATTTCGGAGACACTTGATGAACGCGCCTAGGAAAGTCGTTCTAGCATATTCAGGCGGCCTGGATACGTCGATCATACTGAAATGGCTTCAAAGCGAGTATCGCGCGGAAGTTGTCACATTTACAGCCGACTTGGGCCAGAACGAAGAATTGGAGCCCGCCCGCCGCAAAGCCGAAATGATGGGCGCGACCGCTATTTTCATTGAAGACCTGAAAGAGGAATTCGTTCGGGATTACGTGTTTCCAATGTTTCGCGCAAATACCGTGTACGAAGGACAGTACCTGCTCGGAACTTCAATCGCTCGACCTCTGATCGCAAAGCGATTGATCGAAATCGCCGAGCAAACCGGCGCGGATGCGATCGCTCACGGCGCCACCGGCAAGGGAAACGACCAAGTGCGGTTCGAGCTGTCCGCATATGCGCTCAACCCGGACATTCGAATCGTCGCTCCGTGGCGGGAATGGAATTTGTCTAGCCGCGCTAAATTGATCGAGTTCGCCGAAAAGCATCAGATACCCATTGCCAAGGACAAGCAGGGCGAAGCGCCGTTTTCGGTCGATGCGAACTTGCTTCATACGTCCTCGGAGGGGAAAGTTTTAGAAGATCCGTCGGAAGAAGCGCCCGGCTATGTTTACCAGCGAACCGTAGATCCCGAGGATGCGCCGGACGATGCCGAATATGTCGAGATTTCCTTCGAGCGAGGCGATGCCGTCGCAGTCAACGGAAGGCCCCTATCGCCGGCAAGATTGCTCTTGGAACTCAATGAAATCGCGCGTCGTCACGGAGTTGGTAGATTGGACCTCGTGGAGAACCGATATGTGGGAATTAAATCGCGCGGAATCTACGAAACCCCCGGCGGAACGATTTTGCTACATGCGCATAGGGGAATCGAGCAAATAACGCTGGACCGGGGAGCCGCCCATCTCAAGGATGAGCTCATGCCGAAATACGCCGAGTTGATCTATAACGGCTATTGGTTCAGTCCCGAGCGCGCGATGCTTCAAGCATTGATCGACGAAAGTCAGGTGCACGTATCGGGTTCTGTTCGATTGAAACTCTACAAGGGCTCCGCGCATGTTGTCGGAAGGAAATCCGACCAGTCCCTATACTCGCAAGAGCAAGTTACTTTCGAGGACGATCAAGGCGCCTACGACCAAAAGGACGCGCAGGGATTCATAAAGTTGAACGCGCTGCGACTGCGCTTGCTTGCAGAACGGCAAAAACGATTGAGCAGCCGTTGACGCAATCCCCTAAACTGGACGATGCCGCTCAGAAGCGGTCCGAGCAAGGAATCATTGCTGCTCGGGTCGCAGTTCAAGGCCCGGGCCGGCATCGCTCGCCGCGCGCGTCGCTGTAGCGCTTCTCGTACTTCGGCGCAGAGCGGCGTTTCTGCGTTCATCGACGCGGCCGAAAGCGCAAGCCGCGCGGATGCTTAGGCATTGGGGAATAGCTGCTTGGTAGCCGCCTGGGTTCAAGATCGCCGGCCGGGGCGGTGCGCTAGGCGAGTTCCATTCTGCTTGCCGATACGGTCGCGCGCGTGGGATTGCCGAGCGATCCTCCAGCTTTGCGTTCCGGAAATTAATTTTCTGTAGAAGGCGGTCCCATTCCGGGCTGAAATCGCCGGATTGCCCCCGTGCGCCAATTTTTCGCTGGCTCCTCGAACGGCAATGCTGGAATTGTTGCGCATATTAGGTTGCTTTTAGCCAATTGCATCTCTAGATAATTGCCGACACTATCGGCGAGTTTTCACTCGCCGCTTGCGACGGAGTTTCATCATGCGAAGAGCATTCGGAACGAATTTCGCAGCTGGAGCAACCAGATCTCTGGCGGCATTTTTCCTTGGACTGTTCACTCTGGCTTCCTCAAGCGGCGCCGCTACGGAAACCGCCGTTTTTGCGGGCGGCTGCTTCTGGTGCGTAGAATCTGATTTCGATCGGGTGGACGGCGTTCTGGAAACTGTTTCGGGGTATACGGGCGGGACTACGGAAGATCCGACGTATCGCCAAGTGACCAGAGGCGGGACCGGGCATCTGGAAGCGGTACAGGTCACATTTGATCCCGACAAGGTCTCCTACAAGGAACTTGTCGACCTATATTGGAGGTCCGTGGACCCGACCGACGACGGCGGTCAATTCTGCGACCGAGGGCATAGCTATTCGACCGCCGTATTCGTCAGCGGCGATAGGCAGCGAATGGCGGCGGAAGCTTCGCTGGCATCCGCGCAGAAAGCTTTGGGAATGGCCATAGTAACGCCAATAAGAGACGCGGCGGAATTTTACACGGCGGAAGACAAGCACCAGGACTACTATTTGGGGAGCAACCTCGTAATTACCCGTTTCGGGATTATTCCCCAATCAGATGCCTACAAGCGCTACCGAAAAGGGTGCGGCCGCGATGCGCGAGTATTCGAGCTGTGGGGCGAAGACGCGCCGTTTATTAATTAGCGGCGATTCGCAACCTCGCGACTAGAACATCAAATTGTTTCGGATCAGGATTCTTAGGAAGTAGATTCCAACCAATAATACAACTGGAGAAAGGTCGACTGCGCCGGTTCGCGGTAAAATCGAGCGAATGCGCGAATACACCGGATCCAGTAAGTTGTCCAATGCGATCCAGATCTGCCCGACAATCTGTTGCCTGGCATTAAGCACCGAAAATGCAATCAGCCAACTCATGATCACATGGGCGAGGACAATCACCCATGCGATGTCAAGAATGAAAAGAAGCAATTCGGCAAAGGTGTTCATAAATCCAGATCCAACCCGCATTACGCCGACTCTATTTAGGCAACTCTTCGTTAAATTGCAAGCAGATGCACGTACAAATGGCCGCAGACGCAATAATTCGCTTGCGCCGCCGCTAGCATCTCCGCGCGCCGGCCGAGGTCGTCGGCCATTCTGTTGCTCGGAACGAAGCATCCGAACCCCGGAAGCATGCTGGCGCGCCCTTTTTCCGCCTGTTGCTCCCGGGCTTCTTCACGCGGGCGCAGACCGCCTGCGGCGCATGGGATCCGCCGAAATAAAGGAAAACGCCCCGTCAAGAATTTCCGCCCGTTTCAAATTAGGTGCCAAGCTCATTGGCGGTTGACAATTTTTCTCACTCGTGTTTAAATTGACGGTAGAGCAGAAAAGTCGGATCGCCCGCATAGAACTCCAATAGACTAGAATGGAGCTGCGCGCATTCGACGGAACAAGCGCGATGGTGCTAAATAATGAAATGTAAACGCGCAGAAGCTGCGTTGATTCCAATGCGAATTATTCGCATCGGAAATGTTTTTTACCATGGGATTTATCAAAGCGCCGCCGCGAAACTGAATAAGCATGGCCTTGCGTCCCAATTCGGGCGCGGAGCGTAGCATGAAGTTCGCGCGAGTTCCGAAATCGCTCAAGGCTTTAGGCGCGCGCTCGCGCTAAATATCGAGGATTGGACGGGTCTTGGCTATTTTCGGCAAGCGAGTTTGGGGGTGGATGCACTTCGATTGGGCATCCCAGCCCTATCATACCGTCCTAACGACCTTTATATTCGGTCCCTATTTCGCTTCGACGGTCGCCGCGGACCCGACGGTTGGCCAGGAACAATGGGGGTGGATGCTTTCTGCGTCCGGCTTGCTAATCGCCGCGCTGGCGCCAATTCTCGGAGCATGGGCCGATACGGCCGGAAACCGAAATTCCTGGATCCTGTTTTTCTCGGCGCTGTATGTTGCCGGCGCTACGGCGCTTTGGTGGGCAGCGCCCGATACTGTCGACGCAACTCTTATTTTGCTGGCGTTCGCCATCGGATTGGTCGGCGTCGAATTCGCCACGGTTTTCACGAACGCTATTCTTCCGGAGCTCGGCGACAAAAATGAAATCGGCTTGATCTCGGGATCGGGATGGGCATTTGGCTATGTTGGCGGCCTTACGTCATTGCTGCTGGTTCTTGTCTTCTTTGCGGAAAACGATGCAGGCCGGACGCTCGCGGGCAACTTGCCGGCTTTCGGTCTCGACCCGGACGCGCGAGAAGGCACGCGGTTTTCGGGTCCCTTTACGGCAGTCTGGTACGTAATCTTCATGATTCCGTTTTTTCTCTGGACCACTCGCCGCACCGGGGAAACCTTGGTTTCGCCGAACAAAATTTCAACTCCATTGCTCAAGGGTGCGATTGACGGGTTGAAGGGACTGCGGCGCACGTTCGCCAGCCTCCGAAGAAACTCGAGTTTCTCGGCATATCTGGTTTCGTCGATGTTTTATCGCGATGCGTTTAACGGGATTGCGGCATTCGGCGGGATTTACGCAACCGGCGTGCTAAAATGGACGATCATTGAAGTCGGCATGTTCGGAATAGCGGGAACAGTCGCAGGCGCAATTTTTGCTTTCGCCGGCGGATTCGCGGACCGACGGTACGGTCCGAAGCCAGTAATCCAAACGTGCATCGTGATTCTCGGGACAGCTACCCTGCTGATCTGCTCGGTATCGCGCGACGAAGTGCTGCTGATTTCAATAGACGATGGTTCGGCTCTTCCAGACATCGCGTTTTTCTGTTTTGGACTCGTTATCGCCGCAACGGGCGGCGTACTCCAGTCGGCATCGCGAACGATGGTTGTTCGGCAATCGAATCCGGAACGGATAACGGAAGGATTCGGCCTCTACGCTCTGTCGGGCAAAGCGACGGCATTTCTTGCTCCGTTCCTAATCGCATTGACGACGGCTCTAACGGGAGATCAGCGACTGGGGGTAACACCTCTTGTGCTACTTTTTGCAATCGGGTTTATTTTAATGAAGTGGGTCCATTCGGACGGGAAATACAATCGAGGCAACTAATGGCTAAAAAAATATTCACGGCACTCGCCGTTATAATGACCTTTTTAGCGCCTGGTTTGGCGCTCGGAGGGGAAGTGAAAGCCAATAAGCTATTTGGCAGCATGCAATCCGGCAGCTCGCAAGCGCCCAAGGTGATCGGATTCTATTCTAAAGGGTGCCTTGCAGGATCGGTTCAATTGAAGGAAACCGGGCCGACGTGGCAGGCAATGCGCCTCAGCCGAAACCGGCACTGGGGGCATCCATCGTTGATTGAGTTCATCGAGCGGCTAAGTTCCCGGGCCGCGGAACTAGGATGGAAGGGTCTATATGTCGGCGACTTGTCGCAGCCGAGAGGCGGCCCGATGACAAGCGGACATGCATCCCACCAAGTTGGCCTAGACGTGGATCTTTGGATGCTTCCAGCCAATCGACTTGATTTAACTCGGCAGGAACGGGAAGAAATTTCGTCGGTGGCCGTCAGAACACCGGACCAGAAATCCGTCAACGGGAATTGGACTCGAACGCATTATGAAATCTTGAAGTCCGCGGCCTCGGATCCCGCCGTCGACCGCATATTCGTTGCCGCTGCAATCAAGAAGGAGATGTGCGAGACCGCCGGAAAGAATAGGATGTGGCTCCAGAGAATCCGGCCGCTGTACGGTCACAGCCACCACTTCCATGTTCGCCTCAAATGCCCGAAAGGCGAAGACTCCTGCGTAACCCAGACTCCTACGGTCGCGGAGCTGTCCAAGGGAGGCGACGGCTGCGACGAAACATTGGAGTGGTGGCTAACCGCCTATCTCGAAGCCCTGAAAAAGCCGCCGCCAAAAAATCCTCCTCCTAGAAAAAGAGGCTATCGCGACTATGTCATGGCGGACTTGCCGCGCGAATGCGCGAATGTCCTGGGAGCGAGCTAGATCGCTTTGGCATAAAGGAGCGTTCATCCGTCGAATTGCCGCAGGATAGGATGATGTAGGCTTTGAGTTCAAGAATCGTGGAAATCGAAAACGTCGGAATCGCTACCGACGCAATTCGAGTATTCATCCTGAATACGGACGGCAGGTACTGCGCCTGGGATGCGGGGGCGCACATAAGGGTTTCGGTTCCCGACGGCGGCGACCGCTGCTATTCGCTTCTGGCTCTAAGCGAGCTTTCCAAGTCTCAATGGGCGATCGGAGTATTGCGCGAAGACGGCGGCTCGGGAGGCTCGCTGTTCATGCACGCGCTGAAAAAGGGCGATATCCTAAGCGTTGAGGGGCCGTACAATAACTTCCCATTGCATTCCGGTCCGGAACCCGCGGTTCTCTTTGCCGGCGGAATCGGGATTACGCCCATTTTTTCGATGGCTGCGCACCTTGCGGAAAAGAAAAACGAATTCGTGCTTCACTACGCGGGGAAAACAAGAAAGTCGCTCGCATTCATTCGGGAACTCGAACTCATTTGCGCTAATTCGCTGCGAATACATTGCGACGACGACGATTCGGCCCTTAGAATCGCCGATGCTCTTGAGGCGTCCCGAAGGAATGCGTACATTTATACCTGCGGACCCGCAGGAATGATCGAAGCCGTCAGGGCCCAGGCGACCATGCTCGGCTGGGCCTCGGATCGAATTAAGTCCGAGCTTTTCGAAAACGAAGCGACCGAAGGCGAAAACGAAGAATTCGAAGTGGAGATCCATTCGACCGGCCAGGTAATTCGCGTCGGAAAGAATCAGTCAATAATCGACGCGTTGGAAGATGCCGGATTGGACCCGCTCTACGACTGCCGGCGAGGCGACTGCGGAATCTGCCAATGCGGAGTCGTTAGCGGCATTCCGCTGCATAGAGACTTGATTTTGACCGACGAGGAAAAAGCATCTAACAAAGTCATGCAGATATGCGTTTCGCGAGCTGTCACGCCGCGCTTGGTTCTGGACATTTAAACGGAGGGCGATCCAAATGGGAATGTACCGCGATCGGCCGGATTCGGTGAGCGGCCTGGTACGGGACCGCGAAGTGCACCGCGATGTCTACGTCAATCCCGAAATATTCGAAATTGAGATGGAACAGTTGTTCCGAAATGTTTGGATCTATGTCGGCCATGACAGCCAAATCAAGAATCCCGGGGATTACCTGACAACCGAAATCGGGCGCCAGCCGATTTTGGCCGTCCGCCATTCGGACGGCTCGGTCAACGTCCTTCACAACCGCTGCCCGCACAAGGGCGTCAAGATAGCTTCCGAATCGTGCGGCAATACCGGAAAATTCTTTCGATGCCCCTACCATGCCTGGTCGTTCAGAACCGATGGATCGCTTCTAGCCATTCCTCTTCGCAAAGGCTACGACGGCACGGGATTCGCGGACACCCGAGCCGCCAAGGGCCTTGCCAGGGTGGCGGCTGTAGCCAACTACAAGGGCTTCATATTCGCAAGGCTGACCGCGACCGGGCCTGATTTCCACGAATACTTCGGCGAATCCCTGTCCACGATCGATAACTTGGTCGACCGGTCGCCCGAAGGCAAAGTCGCGATTTGCAGCTCTCCAATCAAGTACATGCACACTTGCAACTGGAAGATGCTGGTCGAAAACCAAACGGACACCTGCCACCCGATGGTTGCCCACGAGAGCTCGGCCGGAACCGCAATCAAGGTTTGGGATCGCGAAAAGGACGATTCCGGCGAAACGCCCATGGCCGTCCAAGTCTACGCGCCATTTGCCAGCCCTTACGAATTCTTCGAAAAAGCAGGCATTAGAGTTTGGCCGAACGGGCACGGGCATACCGGGGTTTCGAATTCCATCCATGCGAAATATTCCGGCGTCGGGGGCTATGTCGAGCGCATGGAAGAAGCCTACGGGCCGGAGAAAGCGCACGCAATTCTGGGGCAGGTTAGACACAATACGGTTTATTTCCCCAATGTCATGGTGAAGGAGACAGTGCAGATATTGCGGAATTTCATTCCGCTCGCCGTCGACAAGACGCTTGTCGAAAGCTGGGTTTTTCGGCTCGAGGGCGCCCCTGACGAATTCTATCGCCGCGCGCTAATGTACAACCGGCTGATCAATGCTCCGACTTCGATCGTCGGGCACGACGACCTGGAAATGTACGAGCGAGCTCAGGAAGGCCTCCGCTCGAACGGAACGGAGTGGGTAAATTTGCAGCGCCTTTATGAAGATGACGAAGGCGCGGACGATACGGCGGTCATAAACGGCACTTCGGAAAGGCAGATGCGGAACCAGTTCGCGGCCTGGGCAAAATACATGACGCTGAACATGTCCGGGAAAGCGCAATGACGCCGGAAAGAATTGCGGAGTTCATTTATCGCGAAGCTCGAACTCTCGATCTGATGCAATGGGACGAGTGGCTAGGAATGTTTCTCGAGGACGGCCGCTATTGGATGCCGCTCGAATGGCAGCAAACGGATCCGGAACTCGAGCCATCGCTAATGTTCGAGGATATGCTGCTGTTGAAGGTGCGCGTCGAGCGACTGGCCGGCGAACGAACTTTCAGTCAAAAGCCCAAGAGCCGGTGCCACCATTTGCTTCAAGCTCCGCAGATCTTGAGCATTGATTCCGAACAGGGAAAATGCTCGGCTCGGACTTCGTTTCTATATTCCGAGACTCGAGGGGACGCGCTGGAGAGATTCTCCGGATGGGCTACGCATGAACTCGTCGAAACCGACGGCGGGCTGAAAATCTCGCTTAAAAGAATTGACCTTATAAATTTCGATGCGCCGTTCGGCAACATTCAGCTCTTCATGTAGAATTTCTTGCTTCCTCCCCGATTTTTTCAAGCCTCCCGCGCGCGTTCAGTCGCGCGATGCAACGGCTCGCTCGCTAGTATAGGCGCAACGGCCACGAGCTATGCGGGTGCGGAAACGGAAGTTGGCCAAAGGATCAATATCGCTGCGATTTACCCGATATTGCGAATAATTTGATCGCAATGGAAATTCTTCTTGCCGAAGGCGTAACGATTCCCGTTGTCATTTTTGCCGTATTCGTCGCGGCGTTCGCAGGATTTATCAAGGGTTCGATCGGTTTCGGGCTTCCGAGCATCATGATCGCAAGCTTGGGAGCATTCCTTGACCCGCTGCTGGCGCTGGCGTTTTTGATTCTGCCGACATTCGCAACGAATACGGTGCAGGCATTCCGAGACGGCATCTCCGGAGCCCTGTCGGCGATTGCAAAACACTGGCAACTGCTCGTCGCGTTCTTCATCACGCTACTTTTTAGTTCACAGATCGCAACGTCGATTCCCAAAGACGTTTTTTTTCTTTTGCTAGGAACCCCGGTAACGTCGTTCGCCCTGCTTCAGCTCATTCGGTGGCGTCCGCGCGTCCCTCCGGGGAGGCGCAGCGCTTGCGAATTCGCCGCCGGAGCCGTCGCCGGCTTTTTCGGCGGTCTCGCAGGCGTTTGGGGACCTCCCGTCGTATTTCTGCTCAGCGCGCTCGAAACTCCGAAGCGCGAGCAAGTTACGGCGCAAGGCGTAATCTACCTGCTAGGATCGCTGCTGCTTGTTCCCGCGCACCTTAATTCCGGAATACTGAATCGGGATACGTTGCCGCTTTCATTGTTTCTCTGCATTCCTGCGGTCGCAGGACTAATCGCGGGATTCCTAGTGCAGGATAAGCTTGATCAGGAAAAGTTCCGAAAGATCACTTTTATCGCCGTAACTCTGGCCGGGCTGAATTTGATTTTTCGCGGGGTCGTATTGTAGCCGGTTTGAATTCCGGCGATTGCACTGGAATTGAACGATCCTCGTCGCCTTTTGCGGCAGCTGCGTTCATTCGAGCTAAATTTTCGCGACGCGATTATTTGCAAGGGAAACGCATGCTCACTCGGGCAAGCCCCGAATCGTGCTAGCCCCGGAGAATCCCGGCGGCTCGGTTCCGAAGCGCGCAGCGGTGCGCCGCTTCAAACTTGGAACCGGCCTCGCGCGGCTTCATCGCGGTCAAATTCAGCGAGATGCAGCCTCGGCGATTGCGCTTCCCCATGCGCCCTCGGCCATTCCCGTTGCATCCGGTTTAGCAGGTCTGCATCGGCGAATCCCCGCTTCTAGACAGCCTGCGAAAAAGTTGGCTCGACAGGAGAGTCCGCGAGCGGCGAAACCAGCCGCAAGGGCGGCGAGGCTTCGGGCCCGTCTCGACCCGGCCTGCCGACCTGCGCGTCGCAGGAAATATCCGCAACGCCTTGACTTGGATTTCCCGGCATACCCGCCTTGATCGAAGGCGCAATCTAGTCTTGAGCATGCGGACGAACTCCTCGGCGGATCCTGCCGCGCCGCGCACCATTCCCGAAGGCTTGGCAATGCGGAAAATTAGGCGCCGCGTTCGCTGGAGATCATCTGCCGGCAATGGATCTTTCCTAGCGACGGCTCTTCCAATACGCGTGCGAATTCACAACAGCGAATAATTGTAAATAACTCGAGCTTTTTCCTCTCTGGTTCGAAATGTCTGAAAATGGCGCGAATCATGCTGATTCGCGGCGAAATCCTGATAAACGCAAGAAATTTACCGCCATGGGAGATTTCTATTCGAAAGATTCCCGGCCATTGACAAATAGTTTAAGCGGTGGGAATACTTTCCTATCGGTCGGCCCCGACGGCAACCTGCAATAAGGGGCGGCACCGACTTATGCTCGGCTGCGGAAGGCGGACCAGATCCGCCGATGCCGCGCCGCAGGAACCGGATCAACAATTTGGGAGGGGGAAACCTTGACACAAACAATTGCTCAAAAATTCACCTACGGCTGCGCTTGCGCCGTGCTAGCGACCGCCGTATCCGCGATCCCGGCACTGTCGCAGATGTATCCGATGCAGGCGCTGCCCGACGACGGCGAACGCGATTTCTGGTGGTATCATCAGGTAGTCGATGCCGACGTGCTTGCGGCGATGCAGGATGCGGTAGGGGCGCCAGGCGCACCGTTCACCGGCAGCCTCGAAAAGCCGATTCAGATCGCGGTCATCTACCCCAGCCAGGACGTTTCCGATGCCTGGCTCCGCGCGTACTTGGCGATGGAAGCTCGGCTGAAGGAAATGAACATCCCGTTCGAGGCCGTCCAATTCGCTTCCGGCATGGACAACCACGATCTGCAGACCACCTACACCGACCAAGTGCTGCAGGATGCCGAGTTCTACGATTATGTCGTATTCGGCCCGACCGAACTGGGATTGCAAGCCGACAATGTGAAGCGGCTGATCGACAGCCCCGATCTCAAGGTCATCGTTCTTAACCACGACCAGGTTCCGCAGATCTGGGGCGACGAGCAACCGCTCGCCTTCGCCGGCTTCTCCCACCTCGCCGGCGCTCTGATCATGTGCAACTATGTGATCGAGAACGTGGGAACCGAGGGACAGGTCGCCATGAACCGCGGCACCCCCGGGTCAGTTGATAACCAGCGATCGGGCGGCTTCGCAGAATGTCTGGAGGCAGAGTCCGACTGGGAGGTCGTCTACGAGCACTACGGCAACTTCCAGCGCGAGGGCGGCTTCGACGGAACCAACCTGATCCTCACCGGATATCCGGAAGTCGACATGATCCACAACGCCAACACGGCGATGGGAATGGGATCGCTGTCGGCGGCAGAGGCGCTTGGAGTCCTCGACGACGTGTTCATCACTGCCTGGGGCGGCACGGGAGAGGAGCTGGAAGCCTTGCGCGACGGCTTGCTCGACGCGACCCCGATGCGCATGGGCGACGATTTCGGCGTTTCGATAGCCGAGATCATAAAGGCGGATCTTGAGGGGAGACCCGAGGATATCCCGCTGGTCTTCCTCGGACGGATAACCATTGCCTACAAAGGCTTGTCGGGCGAGGAAATCGATGCGCTGGAGCGTGAGGCGTTCCGCTACACGGGCATCGGCACCCTAGAGCGCTAAGCAACCGACGACCGAACCCGAACGCTTTGCCCGTTCGGGTTCGGATTCAATCCCGATAGCAGTTGCGAGCAAGGAGGCCGAGCATGTCAGGCAACGTTCCGGTACTGGACAACTTCCGCCTCGACGGAAAATCCGTTATCGTCACCGGCGCCTCGCGCGGCATCGGCCGAGCGCTGGCCAAGGGCCTCGCCGAGGCCGGCGCAGACGTGGCGATACTTTACGAAAAGACGCGCGACCGCGCCGAGAGCCTGCTCGAAGAGCTGAGGGCGCTCGGCCGCAACCGCTCCTACGTCAGCCAGGTCGACATCGGCACGCCCGAGGACCTCCAGCGGATGGCGGCGGAAGCCGAGGAGCGATTCGGCCGGATCGACATCCTGGTTAACAACGCCGGCATCGCCCACAACGCCGCGGCCGAGGACATGACGCTCGCGGAATGGGAGCGGATGATCCGTATCAACCTCACCGGCGTATTCCTCAGCTGCCAGGCGGTGGGCCGCGTAATGATTCGCCAGAATGCGGGAGTGATCGTCAACGTCGGCTCGCTGTCGGCGCGTATCGTGAATTACCCGCAGAAACAGGCGCATTACAACTCGGCAAAGGCGGGCGTGCACCTGCTGAGCAAGTGCCTCGCCGTGGAATGGGCGCCTTACAACATCCGGATTAATGTACTCGTCCCCGGCTACATCCACACCGAGTTGCTCGACCCGATCATCGCCCGCGATCCGCAGGGCGCCGAGGACCACTGGCGCAAGCCCGCTGTGCAGAATCGGTTCGGTCGCCCCGAAGAGCTAGCCGCCGCCACTGTCTACCTCGCCTCGGATGCGTCGACATTCATGACCGGCGAGGAGATGGTCGTCGATGGCGGCTACACCCTGCGCTGACAATCCCAAAAGGACAGTCCCATGACGGATATGAAGCCATCGCTTCTGGAAATGCGTGGCATCGTCAAGCATTTTGGCGGACTGACCGCAGTCGCGGGCATCGACCTTAGCCTGCAGCGCGGCGAAGTTCTCGCCATCGTCGGCGACAACGGCGCCGGCAAGTCGACACTGATAAAAATCCTGACAGGCGTATTTGGCCCTGACGAGGGCGAAATCAAAATGGATGGCGCGCCAGTGCGAATCGGCAGCCGCCGCGACGCCCGGGCGCTCGGCATTGAAGCGGTCTATCAAAGCTTGGCCTTGGTCGATGCGCTTGACGCGGCAGGAAACGTGTTCCTGGGCCACGAACTGAAACGATCGTTTCTGGGCATCCGCTTCCTCGACAACGCCCGCATGGCGAAGGAGGCCGCCAGAGTTCTCAAGGACAACGTCGGCATCGAACTCGGCAACCTTGGCGAACCGACGATCCACCTCTCCGGAGGCCAGCGGCAGGCAGTGGCTATCGCGCGGGCGATATACCACGCCGACCTCAAAGTGCTGGTCATGGACGAGCCGACCGCGTCGCTCGGACCCGAGGAAACGCGCAGCACGCTATCCCTGATCCGCCGCCTCAAGAATCAAGGCATGGCGTTGATCGTTATCAGCCACAATCTCGACCACGTGTTTGCCATCGCAGATCGGGTGATGGTGATGCGAAACGGTCGCTGCTCCGGCATACGCAGCACTGCATCGTCGACCAAGCAGGATGTCCTCGGCCTTATCGTGTCCGCAGAGTCGGCAGCGGCATGACTTCGAAGCCCTGATCCAGGCGCATCGACCGCCGTCCGGCGGACAAGCCGCGCGAAGGCTCGCCAGGCGGTAATTCTTTTCGAAGTTTCTACTGGTGGACTCGTTCGCTTATTAACGATTCCACTCCTGCATGATCACCCATCGATTTGACTCAAGATTCAATGCCGGCGACTGGATGGAGGCGACCCCACTGAACTAGACCACAAGTTCGGCAGCTTTCAAGACCGCCGCCACAATCCACCCGGCTACCCATTTTTATGCAGGCGGGTTAATCTCATTTCTCGCCGACGTTATGAATGGCATTGAAAATTAATCGGGAGAATCCAGGTTGGCGATTCTTCCAAAGGGATACCAATGGCAGACGCCAAGATCTTAATGTCTAGCCAATCGTCACAATCTAATTCGCATCCTTTACGGCGTGGATTTGCTACGGGAAAATCACCCGAGCCATCGCTTAGCGGCAGTCCGCGCCGTCGCTGCGCTGGAGAACCATTCCATAATTCCCGGCTATGGATCCGTGCCGTTGAGATCTCGATAACTGCGCTCATTGACAAGAACAAAACACGCTGGCAATGTCGCCGCCGATGGTCGGCCATTCGGGTGATACCGGATCAGTGGCTGGCGGAGTGATTGCAGTATAAGAACCGGCAGGGGAGGGCAGCCAGAATGGAATCGGCTATGAACACCGATATCGGGCGCGGTTCGCGCAAGCGGCAAGTACCGTGGTACGAGCGCTACGTGAATATTCTGGGGCCGGTGGTCATGATCGCGGTCCTGTGCCTAGTAATGGCGTTCGTCGAACCTGGCTTCTACCGGCTCTCGAACTTAATGATCATTCTCCAGGACGCGTCGATTTACATGGTGCTGGCCATGGGAATGACCATTGTCATCACCGGGCGCGGAATTGATCTTTCGATCGGCGCCATCGCAGCTCTGTCGGCGGTGGTCATGGCGCTGCTGATCAAGGATCTAGGTCTTCATGTCGTGCCGGGTATGCTGATTGCCGTGCTGGTCGGCGTTGCCTGCGGGGCCGCAAACGGCTTCGTCATCACCCGCGTGCGCGTTCCCGACCTGATCGCCACGCTTTCGATGGACCTTGTGTACCGCGGTATCGCACTGGTCCTCGCAGCCGGCATCGTTCTCTCGCGCCTGCCTGAGCCGATCCCGTTCCTAGGCCGCGGCCGGCTGTTTGATCTATTCCCGGTTGCAGCGCTAATCGGCATCGGCACGCTCGGCGTCGGCTTGCTGCTCTATCGCTTCAGCAATCTCGGCCGCTATGCGATCGCCATTGGCGGCAATACCGAGTCAGCCGTTCTGGCCGGCATAGACGTGGCCCGCCACAAGCTCTACCAGTACATGCTAATGGGAGGATTGGCCGGTTTCGCCGGAATAATGCTCACCGGTCGCCTGAATGCAATCCAGGCGACTTCGGGCCAGGGCCTAACGCTGCATACCATCGCTGCGGTTGTAGTCGGAGGCACATCGCTCTTCGGCGGGCGCGGCTCGATGCTCGGCTCGCTAGTCGGCGTACTGCTGCTGTCGATGGTCATCAATGCGCTGGTCAACCTGCGTCTGGACTTCTTTTGGCAGCAGGTGGCGGCGGGCGTAATCATAATCGTGTCGGTCGGATTCTACAGCAGCCTGCAGGAAGGCGGCGGCGCGCTGAGAGGGCGGCTCAAGGGATGGCGCCGACGCTTGTTCGGTCCTTAAGCGCGGAACTGATCCACCGATCCCACGCCGATCTACCGGAATCTGCGGGTGCCGATCTTCTGTCTGATCCCTTCCACACGCTTCATTCAGCGTTTGTGAGGCATGTGCATGAGGCCGAAGCCTTCCTGATTGCCGGCTATGGGTTCGGCAACATGCACGTCAACAGGGCATTGCGGAACAGGTTCCAGAAGTGCGTCGGGAAGCCTAAATCGGCGCCGCGCGTGGTTGTTCTGGAGAAATCAAGGCCGAACCGGTCTGCAACCCAGAGACTGGAAAGCCACAACTTCTGGGGCTTCGAAAGGGTGCACGCCTTCAAGACGACCTTTTCTGATAGAACCGGTTTCCCTTCGGACAGCAACCGCACAGTCGCAGGCTACATCGAACAACGGAAATTCGAGGAAGATGCAAATCGCATTGTAGCGATATGGCATGGCGGATTCGAGCAGGCGATTTCCTGTCCAGACACTGTTAAGAAAATCATCCACCGGCTGCTGAAACAGTGCAAGGGACGACGACGGTCATGACATTGGCGGTCATTGACGTTTCCCGCCCTGCTTCCTGTGTTCTCCCCCCGTCACTGCGGGAAAAACGGGTCTCGGGGGAAGTGCCGGAAACCGGCCGGTTCAGGTCTCCGGAATGGTGGTGAAAACGGAAGGTCCGGGCGATTGCAGGCTTTCTGCAGTTTGTGAGGGCCTCTCAGCACTCACACTGGCGGCGCAAGCCTGTCGGGCGGATCTCTGGCCGGACCGGGATTGCGTTGGCTCAAGGTGCTTTGCTGAGCGGACTTGCCAGAAAAACGAGCGTTTTTCTGGCGACCCGATCCGGCATGTCACAGCCGGAATGTTTCCACTATAAAACCCGTTGCTAAAGTCGATACATGGTTGCAGGGTGCCGCCCGGATCATTGGACACAAGTGGATGTGCACGGCGCAATTCCACAAGCACCTGCAGTAATCTCGCTCGACGAGATCTAGCAAATCCACATGTGAGCGCCGGGCGCGAGGAGCCTCGACCGGCCCCGAAAGCAGAGGAACTCTCTCGATGTCTCTCGAATCCGACCTGTCGCGCTTGATTTGCGACCAGTTCGATAAAAACAGTATTTCCTTCAAGCGCTCGATGCGCCTCGCACGCCTCACTGCGCGCTACTTCGAGATGACCACGCGCCGAATCCAGCCCATTCCTCGGGACGTCCACTTCTCGGACCAAATCCACACCTCTCTGGGTAAACTCTCGCGAGAAGGGGAAAGTGACAGTTCTGCCCGGGACGCTTGGGGTATGGTGTTTTGGCTTCGCCAACACCTCGTCGACGGCATCAACGTCAACGCATTTCTCAGCAAGAACATCCGCAACGCGGACGGCTGGGACGGTCTGCTTTGGACCTACGGAATGCACCACTTCCACCTCGGCCGCGAAACGGACAGGGACGGATTCGTGAAACGCTCGAAGCACCTCCTGTTCGCCATCGTTACCGCGACGGACGCGCACTTCGTCGACGTCAGGCCGCACCCGCCAAAAAATGGCATCGGATGGGTGAGTCAGGAACTCCTGCAAATTGTTCATACTAGCTGGCCAAACCTGATTGAAGCAAACGTCCTTCACGGTGTGATTGGTAGCGAACTGACCGACGAGCAGATGCAGGAGCTGAGGCGCAAGAACATAAACTACGCGATGAACATTGACGGCAAGGCCATCGCACCTCTGCGCGGCGGCATGGCGAGTGACGGGTCAAGCGTGCTGTGCACCCAATCGGCAATCTCGCTCTTGAATGAACTGCGATACCATGAGGATGTCCTCCGCAACGTAAAGGTCCGCCAAGCTGTCACAGAGGACTTACGTGGGAAAGGGCATGACGTAGAATTCACGCTCGAATTCGAACTGATGATCCTTGAGGAATTGGCCCCGACACCGGAGCTAATCGCCAAGCTGACCGCTGAAGGCTGCATCAGCCGAGACCTCTACCGGCGCGGGTTAGCAATCGTCGAGAAAAAATCGCGATCACTGATCGCAATCCACGACTCGTGAGTTACCCCCCTCTCCCCAAGCCTGAGACCTCATCGTCACTCGCAGCCGTTTGAACGCTTGAAGCATACCGGCTAGAGGGCTACTTCTGGCTTCGTCACGGGCCAACAACGTTCAGCTTCCCGAATTGCAATGAGATCCGACCTGCTACCTCTGATCAGCGAGCCGCACGAAGATCTTGCGGCCGAATACAAGACGTGGCTCGACCTCCGTCGGGAGAAGGATAACGCCACACTGGCCAAGGCCTGCATCGCACTTGTCATTCACGGCGGCGGATTCCTCGTACTGGGTTTTGACGAGGACGGCGATTCGCTAAATTCGGTTGCCAAACCTGCTGAAATCGGTGAAATCACGCAGGATGGCATCAATTCTATCATTCGTCGCTACGCAGATCCACCATTCCACTGTCAGTCGAAGGCGACGAAGCAGCAATTCTAATTATTCCCCTTAGAGATTTTATGTCGTTGATATAAAAGCTTTTTTTTCGCCAAGGGAAATTTTTTCGATTTTTTCCCCGGACGGGGCGAATCAGGTCGGCCATTCCGAATCGCCGCCCTGAATGACGAGTAGGCCGCCGAAAACCAGAACATTCCACTAATGCCGGCGGTAAATACTCGCCCCCTATTTCTCGCGA
>MKWU01000177.1_pt1 | contig 117992 bp, 121 predicted proteins | sample 809101 | NCBI WGS metagenome assembly MKWU01 (sample SAMN05860141, study PRJNA318959) | sponge metagenome | host: Aplysina aerophoba | place: Slovenia: Piran, Adriatic Sea, Gulf of Piran | collected 2013-05-07
TACCGATATCGTGCGCGTCCGCTATGTGGTGCAATTCAGCAAAGATTTACAGTCTGTCACCGGTACGCAGAGGGGGCGGGTCTTTCCGCTTGATCAAGACCCGCTGGACCCGGAGGCGGTACCGGCCGTGGAGTTTGACTCGCTCTTCACCGGACGGCGCGTGACGGTCGAGGCCGAGTAGCAACTAACGCGGGTATAGCGCTGTTATTTGCCGACCTATGGACTACCAGCCAATCACGTCTTTTCTTAAGCCTCGGATTGGTCGGCGCCCATTGGGAAATGGTGATCTCCGGCCGGCTAGGCGAAAAAGTAACCTCGGCCAGAGATGTTCTATCCTCCGAACATATACTTCATGGTGAACATCGCCGAGTATTGATGCGGGCCGCTGAAATGTTCGTTGGAGCGAAAGTCAGGGTTCTCTCGATGAACTGGGTGATCGCGGTAGCCTGCCCTGGCTTCAAGATCGTCCATGATGGAATACGTCAGCTTCACACCTGCCAGAATCTTGTCAGTCAGATGGTAATCGGTGCCAACATAAAAATTTCCAACCACGACCGTATCCCACATATCGGCATCCTTATGGGAGTTATAGAATGACAGATCCTTCGAAGGATCGGCCAAATCCTCGTAGTTGGTGGAATAATACACGTCGGACATCTCGCCGAACGCGACACCCAGTCCAACACCCAGGTAAGGCGTAACCTTCGGGTGGAACACGTCCAAAAAATCGTAATACACGTTCAATGACAGGGTACGCGTCGTGAGATCGTCAATCCTGGACACGCTGTTGGAGACAACCGTGTTGCGTGCGGACGGTTGATACGGAGCTCTGCCATCCAAATAGGTACTGCCGGTGAACTGCTGGTCAATGTCGTTCTTGCGTTGTGCGGCCGAAATTTCCAGGCGCCAACGGTTGAACGTGCGGCCGAGCGAAATCTCGAACGCGCTGCCGAGATCCAGGTCAAGATCGTAATTCCAGCGGTACCCCGGAATGGCGATCCCCTCAATGTCCTCGCTCAGACCCGGATCATCACAAGTACGAGGAGAACAGTATGTATCCCGATTCCAGCCCTTCTCTTTCATGTCGTGAACCCAACTGGCTCCAATTCCCCCACCAATATACCACTGGGACCGTTGTGGTTCCGCACCTGCTTCACTTGACATGGAACAAACCAGCATCATTGTACCGACAGCAACCCACCGCATTACTGAGCGTTTCATCGGGGATTCCTGGGGACGAAATGAAAAAAGAATACAAACCCGGCAATGAGGCACAGCAGCACATAGGTCTGCCCCCCATACTCCTTCATGAACATAGCCCTGTCCCCTTCTGAAGAATATGTGCAAGGCATTGCAACAACTTGTTCGAGAAGTCAAGTAACTCATAGCCTCGGACTGGGCAGAGGCCGCTATCCTACACGCGGCACGGGCGTAGCGGCCTGGATCGCTAAATCCCTGATTTTGCTACAGACCTGAGAGGGAGGGCGTTTGCCGGTCAGACCGGACGAGGGGTGCTCTCTTCGTGGCCTGTGCTGGCGTTGAAATAGGTCCTAGACTCTGCTGCTAATCCGATCTACGACCACACTCAACGCGGGTCGTTGGGAAGCGCGCGCTGGGTGAAGCCGACAACCATGCCAAAGGCTTGCTCCGGCCCGAGAATGACGGTGTCTGCGCCGTCCGGTTCGGGTCGGAGTTGCTTGTCTCTCAGAAAATCCTGGACTTGGCCAAGGTCCGCGGTCTTGAATATCAGGGAATAAATGCCCTCGCCGTTTTGCTCCAACTCACGGCCTTCCGGGCTGGTCGTGGAAAGGGGCTGGGCCAGTTCTACGACCGTGTCTTCTCCAACAGCCACAAAGGCGCTCTGCTTGCGCCCCTCGGTGTGCTCCTCGTGGAGCAGGGTCCCGTCCAGAATGTCGCAATACAGCCGCTTGGCCGCGGACAGGTCCCTGACGACTACGCCGATGTGCGAGGCGCGCTGGATGCCGAGCGGATGCTGGCGCCAGGGATCGCTTGACCAGCCCGGTTCCAGCCGCGGGTCAGCGATGTAATCGCCGGACAGGGCAAACTCCAGTTGGCCTGGTGTCTGTCTCGGATGCGTCCAAATGGCTGCCGTGTCGTACGGTGGCTGCACCTCTTTGCCGACAAGGTTATAGAGCCGCAGGCCGGCCGTATCGAGACGGGCGGAAATGGCCGCAACATCGTCCACATACCAGGCGATGGAGTGGAAGTGCTGTCCGAAACGGTCGTGAAATCTTTTCACCGACGGGTTCCTGAGGTTCTCCACGCGGGCGGGCATCATCGGTTCCATGATGACGTCGCCGACGGCAATCAGGGAGGCGTTCCGCCCGGCCAGCTCTTCATAGCCGTTATAGAAGCGCGTGACGGAGAACACGTCGTCATACCATCGGTCAACGGCTTCGAGGTCGTCCACAACGTGGGTGAGATGAAACAGCTTGCCTATGGTGAACATGGGTGCCTCCCCTTGCGTCTGCACGCGCGAGCCAGTCACGGCCGCGCCGATTTGCTCAGTCGTTGTTGGCCCAGCTCTCTTCGTAGTTCGTGTGCATGCGGCCACGCGCGTGGAGGTGCTGTATCTTCCACTCTCCGTTCACTTTGACGTAATCGTCCTCATAGCGCGCCGCCAGCCATTTGGCCTGGTTGTTCTTGTAGAACGTGAACGGCCCAAAGAAGTACCAGATACCGGTGGCCCGGTCGCCGTCGATTTTGATGATCGGGTTCATCACCTGGTGCTGGGAGAAGCTGATCAGCGTCTGGAATTTTTTGAACAGCTCGCGAATGGCCGCATGGCCTTGGGCTTTGCCGAAACCAGCGCCTTCCCAAATACCGTCTTCGGCAAAAATCGTAGTGATGCGCTCCGGGTTGTGGTCATCATCGCAAATATCGCAGTAGGTTGCCTTGAGTTGCTTGATGGCCTCCAGGTCCTCAATACGGGTTAATCTCTGTTCGAGTGCAGCTACATCCATTGTCTTTCTCCTTCCTGCGTTTCAGACTCAGTTCTCACCAGCCCGGAGCACCTGTCCCGGCAGGCCGCCGACATGTGCTCCCTCTTCGTACAGCACGTGTCCGTTGACGATCGTGTATATAATACCTTCCGACTGCGTGACGAGCCGACGCCCGCCACCGGGTAGATCATGCCGAACCTCCGGACGTTCCGGAGAGCGAACGGTGTTCAGGTCAAAAATGGTGATGTCCGCCGCCATTCCGGGCTGCAGCAGGCCGCGCTGAGGCAGGCCGAAATACTGCGCCGGCTCGGAGGTGATACGCTTCACTGCATGTTCCAGCGTAATCGCCTGTTTGTCGCGCACGAAGGTGCCTAACAGATAGGTTGGATAGCCCGCGTTACACAGCATGTCGACGTGCGCACCACCGTCAGAGATGCCAATCAGCGTGCGTGGGTCACTGAACTTCTTTGCTACCCGTTCCTCATTGATATCGAGCCGCGGCAGCATGTAGTCGAGTTGGAGCCCATCTTCAAGCGAGAGATCAAAGAAGGCGTCGAGTGGTGCCACGCCACGATCATGGGCTATCTGTGCGATCGTTTTCCACTCAAGCGCCTTGAGGGCGGGCTGCGTCGCTTCCTTCACCTGCGTCTTCTTCCAGATGTCACGCAAAAGCGGACGGTGTTCCAGATCAACAGCAAACGCGCGACGAAACTCCGCGTCCGCATAGGTCCGCCTTTGATCTTCGAGCGAGGCATCACCGAATACCGGCTTCATGGAGCGCAGGCTGGCGAACAGGAACGGGTTGCGCAGATTAAACTCAACCGTCAGTGGCCGCACGGCAACCTGGGGGCGGCAGCCGCGGGCGAGCAGCGGCGCAACCTGGTCCAGGGTGTCGGTCCAGGCTTCCGGGGCGTCATCCCGGTCGCGCAGATTCAACCAGGTGACGGGCCGTCCGCTCTCCGCTGCGAGCAACTCAAGCAGCGCGTATTCTTTTTCGGAAACTGTGCTCGGCTGTTTCGTCAGCGCGATTTCAATTGTGCCGCAGCCGCGTTCCGCGAGGAGCCTGGAATAGGTCCGCAGTTCATCCCGGCTCGCCAGACGGCAAGCCAGCGGTTTGGCTTTGTAGCCGATATGCTGTGGCAGGACCGTGAGCGAGAAGCCGAGTGCGCCGGCGTCAAGCGCTTCGCCCAGCAGCGCGCTGATCTTGCCTGTTTCATCCTCTGTCGCCTCACGCTCCATAGCATCGTCCCCCATGACGAACTGACGGAATGGCGACAGGGCGGCCAGAAATCCAACGTTGATACCGACCCCGCGCTGAGCCGCCGCATCCATATACTGCGGGAAACTTTCCCAGTCCCACGGCAGACCCTGGCTGAGGACCTCGTAGGGAATGGCCTCAACATGGACAAGGTTCGAGGTCGCAATATCGCGCTCCTCTGGCTTGCAGGGAGCCAGTCCGACACCGCAGTTGCCCATGATGACGCTGGTCACGCCATGCCAGGATGAACAGGTGACCAGCGGGTCCCAACAGATTTGGGCGTCGTAGTGGGTATGCGGATCGATAAAGCCCGGCGCAACAATGAGATCTGAAGCGTCGATTACGCGCGCAGCCCCAGCCGTGATCCTGTCCGAGCCTTTGCCTATCTCGACGATACGACCAGCGCGGACTGCCAGGTCGGCACGAAAAGCGGGCTGCCCGCTGCCATCAACGACTGTTCCATTTTTTACGAGTAGATCGTAAGCCATTGTCATTGCCCCCTTTTCTTTTGGCTCGGGTGCTTTCCTAATCACTGCCCGTGGCAAGCGCGAGTTCGGGCTGCTCCCCAGGCTGTCCGATCTGCCAAGTACGGGCAAGGTCCTGAGCCCGCACCATGCGCGCATAGGCACGGTTATGAGCCAGCAGACTCTCGTGCGTGCCCTGCTCCACCACCCGGCCGTGGTCCAGGACTACGATCAGGTCGGCGTTGCGGATGGTGCTGAGACGGTGGGCTATGGCCACGGTGGTGCGTTGCGCGGTAAGGCGCGAAATCGCTTCTTGGATCAAATGTTCGGTTTCGGTGTCTACCGAAGAAGTCGCCTCGTCAAGAATCAGAATGGGGGCGTCTTTGAGCAGCGCCCGCGCAATGGATAGGCGCTGCTTTTGCCCCGCGGATAAGCGGACCCCACGCTCCCCAATGAGCGTGTCATATCCCTGGGACAAGCCGAGGATGAATTCCTCTGCGTTGGCCGCCTGCGCCGCGGCGCGCAACTCGGCCTCCGAGGCGTCCGGTCGGCCAAAGAGGAGGTTCTGGCGGACGGTGCCGTGGAAGAGAAAAACATCCTGCAACACCATGGCGATGTTGCCGCGCAGAAAGTCGAGGTCCAAAGACCCCACCTCGTGTCCGCCAACGCGAACAGCGCCGTGTTGGGGGTCGTAAAAGCGCGGAATGAGGTTGGTCACCGTGGTTTTTCCCGCGCCGGTCGCACCAACCAGGGCGACCATGGTCCCGGCTGCAACGGTGATGTTGATATCGTGGAGAACCGGCCGGTCCGGCTGATAGCCGAACGTGACGTTCTGGAGCTCCACGTCCCAGGTCAGCCGGGCTGGCCGGACGCCGTGGGGCGGGCTGACAATATCGGGCTGGAGGTTGAGCAGTTCAAACACCCGCTCCGAACTGACCGTGGCTTTCTGGAGCGTGTCGTTGATATTGGCGAGTTGCAAGAAGGGTTGATAGATCTGGGTCAGATACACAATAAACACAAACAGGTCAGCCGCACTCACCCGACCGCCAAGCGCCATGACGCCCCCCAGGAGTGCGATGAGCACCACCCCGACTCCGCTGGTGACTTCGATCACACCGACCGGAACGAAGGACAGGGTACTGGCCCGCAGCATATCGTCCCGTAGCCGTTGGCTGCGGTGTTCGATCGCTCGCGCCTGGAGCTTTTCCTGAACAAACGACTTGATGACCGTCACCCCGGACAGATTATCCTGCACCTGGGGGGTCAGGTCTTCGAGACGCTGCCGCACGGGACGCCACTCGGTACGGACTTTTGACACCGCGCGAAAGACGATCCAACTGGCCACCGGCAGCGGCAGCAGGGCAACCAGGGCGAGCTGCCAGTTCAGATAAAACAGCACACAGATCATGGCCGTTGGCAGCACAAAAGCGTTGATCGTTTCCGGAATGCCGTGAGCGATAAAATCCTCGATGGCCTCAATGTCGTTGATCGAGCGGGCAATCAGTCCGCCGGTGCGTTGCGTATGGAAAAAGCTGTGGGGCAGACTCTGCAGATGGGTGTACACCCGGACCATGAGGCTGTGCAGGACATCAAAAGACACCTCGTGGGAGAAACGCCCATAGCCATACCGAAACAGCCCCCGGCCGACATACACCACCAGCAGCAGTCCGGTAACGCCGAGTAGGGCGGGCAGCGTTCCGCCCCCTTCGGTGATCCACTGAATAATCCGACGGATGAGCAGCGGAGGCACCAGACCGGTGCCGGCGAAAAGCAGACCGCAGGCGACCGCCACCAGCATCTTTTTTTGGCTGGCGCGCAATAATTGCAACAGACTCAATAGAGTGGACATGCGTCTCCTTTTCCCTACCCCTTACCACAGACAGGTGTCGAAGTGGTAGCTGACATTTCCCTTTCAACCCCAGGACAAATCGGTTAGGACAGATACTGAAACCCTGCTTGGTATGGACTACCAGGTACGCCCTGCCCCGCAGGAGAAGGAGAGCAGCATGACAGCCAACCGGACGTATGACATTGATGTAGAGGACGTTGAATATCTCCGTCACGGGGACAAGCCCTTACTGGCACGCATGTTCAAGCCGCGCGGACCGGGGCCGTTTCCGGCTATTATCGAACTCCACGGCGGAGCCTGGTGCTTAGGCGACCGCCTGATGGACGTCTCCATCAACGAACCCCTGGCAAAAAGCGGGGTGGTCGTGGCCGCGCTCGATTTCCGTGTACCGCCCGAAGCCTCGTACCCCGGCTCCCTGGCTGACATCAACTACGCCATCCGCTGGTTCAAGACGCAGGCCACGGAGTTTGGCAGCCGTCCGGACCTCGTGGGCGCATTGGGCAGTTCCAGTGGCGCCCATCAGGCGATACTGGCGGGGATGCGACCCGCCGATGGCCGACAACCGGGCCCCCCCCTCCCCTCCCGGGGACCCGCCCCGGGTAGGCGGCTGGCGTGGCCCGGCCGATGCCAGATACGCGGCCCTCCCCTTACCTGCCGGGGCACCGGACGTGGATGCGCGTCTGCGTTGCGCCGTCCTGTGCTGGCCGGTTATTGATCCCCTGGCACGCTATCACTATGCCAAGAAGCTGAAAGCGGGCGGGAAACCCTATCCCGATTTGATAGACCTGGTGTTGCCCCTGCACGACAAGTACTGGAAGACCGAAGAGGCCATGGCCGAGGGCAATCCGGTCCTCGCCCTGGAACGCGGCGAGCAGGTCGAACTGCCGCCCGCGCTCTATATACAAGGCACCCAGGATAGAGCCCATCCCCGTCCCGACCTTGACCGTTTTGTCGAACACTACCGCAAGGCCGGCGGTCAGGTCGCCCTGGAGATGTACGAAGGCGAGGCCGAAGGGTTTATTATCAGAAATCCGTCTTCACCAGCCTCCGAACAGGCCCTTGAGAGAATCATCGCCTTCGTCCACGCCCAGCTTCAGTGAGGATAGAGCGGGCTGCTCCATATGGCCGTCGCTGATTTCACGCGGTTGGGCATTGCTGATGTTGTCGGCCTGATTCGGACCGGTCAGCTCTCGCCGCTCGCACTCGTTCAGTCCTGCCTCGACCGCATTGAGTCGTTCAATCCCGCTTTGAATACCTACCTCACCGTCATGGCGGACGCGGCGCTAGCTGCGGCCAAAGTAGCGGAACAAGCAGTGACGGCGGGAGACGCACTCGGACCACTCCACGGCGTTCCCGTTGCGCTGAAGGACAACTGCGAGGTTGCTGGGGTTCGGATGACAGGCGGGACTCCGTTCCTGAGGGATCATATTGCGCCCGCCGATGCCGAGATCGTCTCGCGCCTGCGCCAGGCGGGCGCCATTATCCTGGGCAAGCTCAATATGCACGAGTGGGCCATTGGCGGCACAACGCGCAATCCGCATTATGGCCCATGTCATAATCCCTGGGACCCCACACGCATTCCCGGCGGTTCCAGCGGGGGCTCGGGTGCGGCCGTTGCTGCGGATCTGGCTCTGGTTACAGTCGGTACGGACACGGGCGGGTCGGTGCGTATTCCGGCGGCGCTGAATGGAGTCTGCGGTCTTCGGCCGATGATGGGTCGCATCAGCAACCGGGGCGTCATCCCGGTCAGTTGGACCTTTGATACGGTTGGTCCGCTGGCCCGCCGGGCAGAAGATATCGCGCACGTCCTGCAAGTTCTGGCCGGCTATGATCCGCACGATTTGACCTCCCGCGATCAGCCGACCGGGAATTATCTGGCCGAACTCAACGACGGCGTCACCGGTTGGCGCGTGGGCCTGCTCGGCGGACATTTCCAGACAGAGCCCCAGCCGGCGGTGGTGACGCTCGTCACGCAAGCGGCCCGTATGTTTGAAGAGCTGGGAGCTCACATAGAGGAAGTGGAGCTGGACGGCGCGGAGGGAACGATTGAACGCGCGAGTGAGATGCTCCTGGCTGACGCCGCGGCATTTCATCAGGCACGGCTTGCGGAACGAGCCGAAGACTTCGGGCCGGACGTGCGGACACGGTTACGGATGGGCGCCCTGGTCAGCGGCAGCCAGTATGCCCTCGCCCGCCAGGAGCAGCGCCGCTGGCAACGCCAGCTCAAGCAGACCTTCGAGCGCTACGATATCCTCCTGGCACCGACCTGTGGCATTCCGGCTCCACTTATTGAAGAAAGTGAGGGCGTCCAGACAACCCGACTCCTGACCCGTTTTACCTATCCGTTCAGCTTGGCCCAACTGCCCGTGCTGAGCGTCCCGTGCGGGTTTACCCAAGGCCCGCTCCCGGTCGGGATGCAGCTCATAGCCCCGGCCTGGGCAGAAGCCAGTATTCTGCGCGCGGCACAGGCGTATCAGCAGGTCACGGACTGGCATCTGCGGCGGCCTAACGTGGAATAATAGGCAGTACGATGTGAGAGGGGCGACTCTCATCATGGAACACGCGCTGTAAAGCTGGCTCTAGCTGTCGCGCCTCGGCGGCGGATTGTCCCGTCTGCGGATTCCGATCAAAGCGCGGGAAATTCGAACTGGCGATCTCAACTCGCAGGCGGTGGCCGGCTTTAAAGACATTGCTGGTGGCCCATAAGTCTATGGAGTATTCGTATACCTCTCCCGGTGTGAGCAGTTTCGCCGCCGCCCGCGATTCCCGATAGCGCCCGCGCAGAATGCCGTCCGTGAGGTTGCGTGCATAGCCGTCCGGCTGGACGTCCACCAACTTGGCGGTAAAATCCGTATCCACAGCGCTGGTCGCCGCGTACAAACTGAGCGTGATGGGACCAGTCACCTCCAGGTCTCGCTCCAGGACTGGCGTAGTGTAGACCAACACATCATTCCGCTTCTCGATTGCGCGCTGATCAAATGCGCCGCCCGGCATAGCAGCCGGCCAGCCGGTGACCCCGCCGCCTCTGGTCGGCACGGGGTGGCGTGGGTCGGAGACATACACATCCGCCGGTTCCATACGGGGCGGCTCGGGACTCAACCCGCCATCGCCGCGGAGGCTATTCGCGTGACCGTTACTGTGGAGGTAATATCTGGTGTATTGCGTGCGGGCGAGCGGCCATTCATCCTCCGTCCGCCACACATTCTCGCCCATGACAAAGAGGCGCACCCGCGGCTCCTCTAAGAGCCCGTTCTGTTTTCCTTTGAGCCAATAGTCAAACCATTTGATGTGGAGGCCATCCAGGTCCGTGACGGCGGCATGGCTGGAAAAACCATAATCCACCTCTCCGACTACGTTGCCGAGGGGTAAGGTATGATACCAGGGACCAATAACGAGTTTTTGTCCCTGCCGGGCTTCCTGGGTCGCCCCATGCTCACGCATGCCGAGATAATTCCGCAGCGTCCCACCCAGAAAAATATCGTACCAGCCGCCCACATTGCAGACCGGCACCCTGACCGCGCGATGCCGGGCTTCGATATTCCAGCGTGCCCAGTACTCATCGTCATCCGGGTGGCTAAGCCAGTCGTAAAAGTACGGGGCGGTCTCGTTCAGGAACGGAAAATCGTTCAGGGGCAGATGCTGAAACCAGACGCGCAGGTCATCAATCGCGCCGATCAACTGCCTGAGATGGTCCGCAGGCGCACCATCTTTCTGTATCCGGCGCATCAATGTATCCGGCGCAAGGCGCGCCAGCGTCCAACTGGCGTTAAACCCGAGGGCAAAGGCTCCGCCCTGATACGTCCAGCCTTCGTGATAGTGGGAGGCCGTAATCAGTGGAAAGATTGCTTTGAGATGGGGCGGCGTACTGATCGCGGCGAGCCACTGGGTCGCACCCACATAGGACGCCCCATACATGCCCACCTTCCCATCGGACCAGGCTTGGGCCGCACACCACTCCACCGAGTCATAGCCGTCCAGAATGTCATCTCGAAAGGCATAAAACTCCCCGTCGGACGCATACCGTCCGCGGGCGTCTTGGATGACCACGGCATACCCCGCGCTGGCCGTCCGCACGACGTCAAGCATCAGTATCACGCCAGCCAGCAGATTTTTATTATACGGCGTACGTTGGAGGATGACCGGGTATTTCCCTGGGGTAGCCGGGCGGTACACGTCGGCTCGCAATATGGTCCCATCCCGCATCGGGACAGGCACGTCTTTTTCAATGCTGAGACTTGATTCTCCCATAACGTTGCTCCCGACCGGTAATACTCACCACGCTTACAAACTGTCCCTGATACGATTCGGCACCTAGCCGACCAGCGGCTCGAATGTCAAGGAGAGCACTCGTCCTGCAAGCAAGAGAGAAAAGCGGTGGGGCCTTAGCCCGCCCCGGCTAGCCTGTAACTGGAGGATATTGCCTGGTACTGTTCTGACTGCGACGCTGAAGTGTGGCGTGAAGAGTGGGATACAGCGTAGGAACTGCCTTGGGAAGGATATTGGCGCACCTGCCAGATGTTTAACGCGAACAACACAAAGCAGGTGTGTGGTCAGTGTGAGGCTACACATCCGCCAGTTGATTGAACAAGCGTTCACTAGCCGAAGATTGCGGCTGCAATCAAGAGTAAACAGGACTAAGGGGGCCGGTATGGACACGCAGAATGGGAAATTTGTCGATTGCTCGGGCGCGTCAGCACCAAAGCTGAACCTCTGGCCGTCCGTCCTCATTTCCAAGGAAGACATTGAGGCCGAAGTCGCCCGCCTCGCAGATGGCTCCACTCCGGCAAATGGCCGGCGTGCCTCCCAGATCGTCCATCCAAACGCTCGTGAACCAGGTCTCGGGCTTGCGCCTGGCATCCGCGTGACGCTGAACGTACTGCGGCCAGGCGAGCAGACCCAGCCGATTCGCCATAACTCCACCCAGGTGGATTTTTGCATCCGTGGTGCGGGCTCCGTTATGGTGCACGGCAGGCGTATCGACTTCGGGCAGTATGACGTGTGGAATACTCCATCAATGGCCCCATATTGGTACATGAATGACGGTGATGAGCTGCAAGTGCGACTCACGTATAGTAACGCCGCTCTGCTCGAAAAGATGAACGTGCATATTGTGGATGACGGCCCACCGCTGACAGAAGGGCCTGAGAAAGCGCCGGAAGCAGAGGCAAGCGCGCGGGGTGAAGGCGAAAGTCCCTTTGGGACCTTCCAATTAAACGAGGCCGGCGCGTTCTTAATGCCCTATGAGCGCCTTATTAATCCGACAGCAGTAGCGTCCGCCCCGCTGCACTGGCCCTGGCAGCGTGTCAAGGCGGAACTCGATAAATTGGCTGCGCTGGGCAATGACTATGTCGGACGACGGTTGTATCTGCTGTACAATCCGGCCACCGGCAGAACAAACGGTACCACCCAGAATTTCTTTGCGACCATGACGGTACGGCCGCCTCGAATAGTTGACCGTCCACACCGCCATACGTCGGCGGCAATCAACTATTATTTTGCCGGTAGTGGACGCAGCACGGTTGAGGGGAAAATCTACGAGTGGAAAGCAGGCGACCTGATGCTGTCAGCACCGGGTTGGGGCGTTCACAACCATGCATCGTATGATGAGCCGGTGTACGAACTGACGATTCAAGACCAGCCCCTCAATATCGCCATGGAGTCGCTGTTGTGGCAGGAGAGTTTACAGCAACCCATGAAAGTACTTGGTGCGCAAGCCGGGTTCGCCACCAACCGGAAGGTTGGGGGGAATTAGGAGTTCGCTAAGCGGCCTAAAATCCTGCACAGCCTGTTGCTATATAACGACTTCATCTCAACCGAACAGAGCAAATTTGGTTACTGACAGACCAATAAAGGAGATCACGATGAAAATCGGATTCAACATGCCACAGCTCACGACGTTCGCTAGCCGGCGGGCCGTCCATGAATTTGCAGTCCGTGCCGACCAGTTGGGCTATGACTCGCTGTGGGTCCAAGATCACTTGTTGTATCCGGAACACCCGGCCCAGAGCCATCCCATACACCAAGCTGTCCTTGGGCCGGACAAACTCGTGCAATGGCCCGAGGCGTACGAAAGCTTGCTCGCACCTTTGGAATCACTCGCCTATGTCGCTGGGATAACCCAGCATATCCGCGTCGGGACTTCCGTTCTGGTCTTTGGCTATCATCGGCCCGTGGCGCTCGCCAAACAAATCGCAACTATTGACCTGCTCTCGGGCGGACGGTTCGATCTCGGTATTGGCCTAGGCTGGTCACGCGAAGAATATGCACAGATGGAGACGCCATTTGAAAAATTGGGCGCCCGTTGTAGTGACTTTATTCGCGCCTTACGCGCAGCGTGGAAGACGAATCCAACCCAGCATGACGGTCCGTTCTACACTATTCCACGGGGATTAACCTCACCCAAGCCAACACAGCGTGACGCACACGGCAATCCAGCCGTACCGATTCTTGGTGGCTTTTTGAGCGACGCAGGCTTGTCACGGGTGGCTGAGTTGTGTGATGCCTGGCATCCGGCTGGTCATACCGTCGAGCTTGCGACCACGCGCATGCAACATATTAACCAGATGGCAAAAGAGGAGTTTGGCCGCGGTCCGCTTCAACTCGTCCATCGTGTGTTTGCCGCCCCTGCCTTACCCAGTATTGAGAAGATCGGCGACCAGCTCATGCAGCCAAACTGGATCGGCACGCCTGACGAGATGTTGCCACAGCTCAAAGAGTGTAAGGAGGCCGGCATCGATGAAGTCGTTATTGACACGAGCTTCTTCCAAGAAATGACGAGTGAAGACGACTGGATCGCCCAACCCGACTTTTTTAAGCCGTTGTTGGACGAAGCGCATCGGTAAGTGAACAAGAGGAGGACACTCATGTCCGCGCGCCTTATCGATGGATACGTCTCAGCCGACGGCCATGTCGTTGAGCCGGCCGATTTATGGACGACCCGAATGGACCGGCGTTTCCGCGACCGGGCGCCACACATCGAGACCCGCAAGTCGGTCGATTTCTATGTGATCGACGGGCTCGACCCAGTGGCGGTCGGCCTCGATGGCGCGGCCCTGGAAAGCAAGATTGCCGGCAAAGTCGAGTCGCCGGTAGCCCGTCACGCGGATACCCGTCCGGGAGCCTGGGACCCGCAGGAGCGGCTCAAAGACCAGGCGCTCGATAACCTGCGGGCCGAGGTGATCTACCCCGGCCAGTGGAGTCTCATGTTCTACCGGATTGCAGATGCCGAGTATCAACGCGCGGCCGTCCGGGTGTATAACGACTGGCTGAGCGAGTTCTGCGCCTATGCGCCACATCGCTTGCTTGGCGCTGCTATCCTGCCCATGCAGGGCCCCCTCGAATGGGCTGCCGAAGAAGCCGAACGCGCCGCCAAGATATGCCTCAAGGCGGTCATGATCCCGGCCGCCGTACCGGCCCGGCCGTATATTCATCCCGACTATGAACCGTTGTGGGCACGCTTGGAAGAAATCGGGCTGCCGGCGGTCGCCCACTCGGGAACCGCCGCTGATATCGGTGCCTCCACCCACGAAAAAGCTCGTCGGATCGGTCCGGGTATGGCGTTTATGGATGAAAAGGCTTTCCAACCCATGAACGCGCTGACCGAGCTGATCTGGAGCGGCGCGCCCCAGCGCTATCCCAGGCTGAAGTTTATCATTTCCGAGGGCGGGATCGGCTGGATTGCCTGCCTGCTGCGCCTGATGGATCACTGGTGGGAAGATCACCGCCACTGGATGCAACCGCAACTCAATGAGCCACCCAGCACTTATTTCAAGCGTCAGTTCTGGGCCACGTTTGAAGATGACCGGGCCGGGATTCTGACCCGTGAACTCATTGGTGTGGAGCGCCTCATGTGGGGGGCCGACTATCCCCATACCGAAGGCACCTTTCCCAAGTCCCAACAGCAGATTGCCAAGGATTTTGTCGGAGTCCCGGACGACGAAGTGTATCAGATGGTGGTCGGCAACGCGGCGCAGCTCTTCGGGATACAGCTCTGAACAGAAGGAGAACACGCATGATCGAACCGTATAATGCCGTTGGTTTAGTCCCGACGTTTTGGGGTATCCGCACACGGGCGGATATGCAGAAGAATATCGAGCATATTCGCAGTCTGACCAAAGCCGCCTTCTGGCTCTCCAATCTTGATATTCCGGTCCGGCTGCTCGCCATCCCGGAGGGTGCCTTGCAAGGATTTAACGACGAGGTCCTGGACGTCGATCACACCGAGTTTGCGCAGACGTGTGCGATTGACATACCAGGCCCGGAGACCGACCAACTCGGCGAACTCGCGCGTGAGTACGGTGTCTTCATTATGGCCCAGGCCAAGGCGCGGCATGAAGACTGGCCCAAGCTATTTTTCAATGTCGGCTTTATTCTCGATCCGGATGGCCAGCTCCTTCTCAAACACTATAAGATCTCCTCCCTGTTGCCGTGTGAGCGCTCGGTATCGCCCCACGATCTTTTTGACTGGTGGATCGAAAAATACGGACGTAACCTGGAGGCCTTTTGGCCGGTGGCCGACACTGAGCTTGGCCGACTCGGCATCATGATGGCCATGGAGGGCAACTACCCGGAGAACGGCCGCGGGCTGGCAATGAACGGCGCGGAAGTCGTCTACCGCGCCTCTCTGCCCGGCCCGTTCACCCAGAACGATATCTTTGAGATCTCCAATCGCGCCCGGGCGCTGGAAAACAATATGTATATTGTTGCCCCCAACATCGGCGGCTATCACCTCTACCCGGACAGCGAGACGCCGATTGACGCCGGTAGCGGTCAGTCCATGGTTGTGGATTACAAGGGGACGATCGTCGGCAAACAGCGTGACACCAACGGGTCGACCTATGTCAGGGGCGTGATCGACATCGAAGCCTTACGCCACCACCGGGCCAACGCCCAGGTCACGAACTGGATGAAGGACGTGCGGGCGGAAATGGCGCAGCTCATCTATGAAAAACCGATCTATCCCAAGAATCGCTATATCGACAAAATCCCCGGCAACCACGCACAGTACAAAGAAGAGGTCATCGACCAACAGATTGCCCTGATGCAAGCCCGCGACATTTGGAAAAAGCCGGCGAAGTGAGGGGATGGGCAGGATGAACCATGAAAGATTACCATAAAAGCTCAAAATTGAAGTACCTCTTGAAACGTTCAAAGACAATCGGAATGTCTTGGCTTTGATTACTAAACTTTGGGAAGAGGGAGCCGAAGTGACATCGGCTGACTTAAATTTTGATTTGTTTCGCGAGGAGTAGAAAACTAAGTCCAATCACGATTGAGGAAAGGATTGGAAAATGCAAAATCTCCAACGACGGTGGGGAAAGCCCCTTGTTATGCGCCGACACAAACTTCGGGCATTGATGCGGCACATTCAATCCGTTCCCCACTACTCAACACCACCAAAAGTGGATTACAACTTTACCGGGTATCAGGAATACATCACGTCTTCTGTGACGGTGCCACCTGACTACTTTTCGCTGGATTACCATTGTGACATCCTCCATACAAAAAATGGTGACATTATTGTGGGGGATTTGATCACACACGGACTAGTCTTGCACAAACGGTTTACCGGCATTGAAGATGAATTTAAGGCGCAAGATTGTCGGGCGCATGAATTTGGGAAAGTGTTCGGTCTGTCGCAAAATTTGACGGAGGAACTCACCCATCCACACCTGGAAAAAACCTGGAAGATCACATCTGAAGATATAGCGCGAGCGATAGGGAAGGTGCTCAATGGAGGCACGCTCGTCTATCATCTGTGGGATCATGTATGGAATCGATGCCCTATGACAGAGATAGCACACGCAGGATATGATCGAGAAGTATGCCAACAATGGGAAGGCTTTGATACGTTGCCGTGGTACTTGAGAGGAGGGAGAGAACCATGAGCTTTCCACAAGCAGACCTTGATGTGATGTGGGAGAAAGCGATTGCAGGGGTCTCAAAGATTCAAGTCGGACACCCGAAGATTGATCGTAAAAAAGAATCGATTGAGAAAAGTAAATTCTATTTAACGTCTTTTATAGCGAAGAGGACGCAGGCTATATTGCTGATATTCCTGATCTGCCCTATTGTTCAGCTTTCGGTAAAAGCCCGGAAGAAGCTTTGCAAGAAGTGCTCAAAGCAAAAAAAGCGTGGCTAGAGGCTGCTCACGCAAATGCCAAGCCTATCCCAGAACCCCGATATCGACCGGTCATCTCTCAGACAGGTCAATAAGTTCAACAGATTGCCCTGATGCAGGCCCGCGATATCTGGAAAAAGCCGGCGAAGTGAGGGGATAGGAATTCAGCGCAGGAGGATAGATATGCCATACGAATGGCTGCCCATATCGGAGTTGGATCCACAAAGAGGCTCTTTTCCAGCAGAAGTCCAGTTCCCCGACAACTCGGTTGTCCCAGTTACATCAGAAAATATTTCAAGGCCATCGTGGAGAGGGCTCTTGGTCAAAGTCGTGTGTTGGCTCTGGAAAAACGGGCACCTCAGAGAAAGCCATTGTCCCATTCAGACGCCGAGAAGTAGAACCCGTTATGTGGTCCATACCGAACCTGTTCATCCGTACAGCAGGACGGAGAGAGGGTTTACGGCTCACAAAAGAGTGGGACCATTGTCTGTCGAGACGAACAGCAACCCGGAAGGGATCGCCCACGCCTGTCGAACCGTCATTGAGCACGTAGGCCAGGACCCGGCGCAATTCAAAGTCTGGTTTTCTCCACCAAAGACTTAATCGGGTATAGGGAAATCTGATGAGGCATCTAATAATGTGCAATAATTTCCCGCGCAAACTCGACAATGCTCTCCTCAACATAGCCCCACGGCGGAGAGATCACCATTTGGGTCAGACCGGCGGCTTCTAATTCTTTGAGGCGCGTAATCACCTCCTCTCGGGTGCCGGTCATGCTCATGGCTCGAACCACCTCCGGGGTAATGAACTCTTCTTCGCCCGGATGCAGAAACCGCGAGTGGGTTACGTGAATGTCATCCCAGCGTTCGTCCAGATACGCCCGGTATCGTGGAGTGAGAAACGGCTCAAAATAGGCGGGCGCTTTCTTGCCCTGCCGAACGACCTCATACGCATAGTGCAGCCCAACGGCAATACGTGGCCCGACTCGGCTGAGGACCCGAGGACTATTGAGCGTTTCGCCTGGGCGCAGTACGCACGCGACGTCGACAGTGACGACCGGATAATCTTTGTGTTGTCCTGACGATTGCCGCTTACCCTTGGCCGCTTTCTCCAGTGTCGCCGTCAGTGCGTCAGGAGTAATGGTACTCACCGTAATCAACCCATCACCGAGTTCTCCGGCCAAGGCCAGCGCCTTGGGATATGAAGCGGCAAGATAAATCGGGACAGGATCGTTGACGTTAATATAGCCGTGCTCGCGGTCGAGGAAACGGATCCGACTGTGACGGCCGCGTTCCTGGTATTCAACTGCTTCTCCGCGCAGCAGTTTTCGACATACGTCGATCGTCTGCCGAAATGTATCCAGGCGGACGGGCGGCATGCCCATGGCACGCCAGGCAGTGTGGCCAGTCCCCAGCCCCAGGATGGTCCGACCTGGTGCGAGTTGGTTCACCGTGGCGATCGAGTGGGCAATGACCGGGGCAATACGGGTGCCGGCAATCGCTACGGCCGTTCCAAGCTGGATGGTGCTCGTATGCTCAGCCGCCAGGGCCATACACGCATACACGTCCGAGGCCAGCATCTGGGTATCGACAAACCAGGCGTTGGTGAAGCCCATTTGTTCGGCCAGCACGGCATGCTTCCAACTGTTTTGAATATGCGACTGAAAACTCACCCCGAAGTTCATGGCAGGTCCCTACCCAATCTCGACGTCTTCGACAATAAACATGCGGGAGTTGGCGAAGTCCACAAACTTTGCCTCATCCGGGCGGATAATTTCGAGATAGCGGGGATGGGTAAACGCCTTGCCAATATCCTCCACGCTGTCAAACCAGAGCTCGGCGATACCATCGAATGGCTCATAATCTGACGGTGGGAAACCTGGCACGGGGGCGGTGAGCGTATGGCCCTGGACATATTTGCGGACGTACTGCCAGAACTCCGGCACGCTTCTGACCAGCGGACCGTGATTGTTTTTCCAATAATCCTGAAACTCGGCCACACTCATCCCGGCCTTGCGACGCGCGCACCCAATAAATTTAACCATACGTTCCCCCTCCATAAAAAATCAGGCAAAAAGAATCGTTGGCATGGTCGGGCAAATCCGTGTACGAGTCAAGTTGTGATCCCGAAGGAGGACGTATGCCCTACGCGAACGATAACGGAGTCAAGCTGTGGTACGACCTGAACGGCAGCGGCGAGCCGCTGGTTGTCACCGGAGGATTCGGTCTTTTACATGACCAGTTCGCGTATATCCGTGACCTGCTTACCCCCCACCTCCAGGTGATCGATTGGCATTACCGGGGTGCCGGCTTGTCGGACCGTGCGTGGCCCGGCGGCTATCCTTTTGATCGATGGGTCGATGACTTGGAGGTGATTCTTGATCAGGCGGGTCTCGGCACGGTCCATTTGTGGGGCACCTCGACCGGCGCACCGCTGAATGTCCGGTTTGCTGCCCGGCATCCCGAGCGAGTCAAAAGCCTCATCACCTATCCTGGGGTTTCCTTTAGTCCCGAGAGCCGCCGCATGTTTCAGGTTTTTCAAGACGTGACCGAAGCGTTCGGATATGAGGCGCTGGGACGCCTGACTCAATGGATAGGCAGCGCCGAGCACAATGTCTTCGGCGACAGAGCCAATGAGATCGCTCTTTTCGAAATCGAGTCTTTCAAGCGCAACTTCTCTATCCCGTCTTTGGCAAAGACGCTGGAGACTTTTGCCCACTGTGAGCTGTCTGCCGATGTCGCCAAGCTCACGATGCGGGTCCTGGTGTTGATGGGGAACTCCGGCCACCTGGGAGCGGCCACACCAGGACAAACCGCGGCGATTGAATCTTTTACTGCCCTGTGTCCCCATGCCGAGGTGAGGCTCGTCGAGAACGGTGGCGGGACCTATCACATGATCGAACAGCCCGAACAGACGGCTTCCGTTGTCATTGATTTTGTGAACACCCATGCCGGAGCCTGAGCAGGGCCAAGAAGACCATGCTAAACCTTGACGGCAGGCTGAGCGCTTTGCGATAAGAAAGTATCCAGTCCAAAGGAGGGACCCTATGCTCGATTGCGTTGTCAAAGGTGGGCAGGTCGTTACTCCCCAGGCCGTCGGGGAAATGGATGTCGGTATTCAGGGCGAAAAGATCGTCGCCGTCGGCTGGTCAGGCACGCTGTCGGAGCAGGCCACGCAGGTGATTGACGCCAGCGGCAAAATTGTCATCCCAGGTGGCATCGAGCCCCACGCGCATATCGGCATTCCCGTGCCGAGCGAGTGGTCGGGTCAGCCGGATATCATGACCCAGCCGCCCCAGGACGCCAGCCGGGCCGCCGCGTTCGGGGGGGTCACGACCATCGTCGATTTTGCTGGGGATCTGAGTTTTGCAGAGGTAGAAGACGCAACACCCAAATCCATTATGAGTGTCGTGGAGGAACGCCGCAGTGTGTTTCGCACCCACGCCTACACCGACTATACCTTTCACTACATTCTGGCGGGCGAGGTCGCGCCGGAGACCATTGGCGAGATTGGCGAGGCCATACAGGAAGGCATCGCCAGCTTCAAGATTTTTACGACGTTTCATCCTATCCGGGTTCCCTATGGACATCTGTGGACGATATTTGCCGAGGTGGCCAAGCACGGCGGCATTATGGCGGTCCACGCCGAAGAAGACGAGGTCGTGCGTTATATGACCGAAAAGCTCAAGCGTGAGGGCCGCGACCAGGGGTATAACCTCCACTTGGTGCACAACAACATCTCTGAAGACTTGGCCTTTCGTCATATTATCCGTCTGGCTCAGCATACTGAGGCGGGCATTTACTTTGTGCATACGACTGCTAAAGAAGGCGTGGCAGCCATCGCCGAGGCGCGCAACGCCGGTCAGCCGGTGTATGGCGAGGCGCTCCATAATTATCTCCAGTTCACCTGTGAGGATTACAAAAAGCCCGGCGGGACCGCAATTCATACCTATCCGGCGATTAAATTCGCGGATGACCGAGACGCGCTGATCGCCGGCTTAATGGACGGCCGTCTGGCGACCACGGCCACAGATGAATACACGACCCATAAAGGTCCGAAGTTGTGGGGCGATACCATCGAGACCGTCTGTGGCGGGCATAACGGCATTGAGACTCGCATGCCGGTCGCCTTCACCAAGTTTGTGGCCGAGCGTAATGTGTCTCTGCAACGCTTTGTTGATATTACCTCGGCCAACGCCGCCAAACTCCTGGGGCTCTATCCCCAGAAGGGAGCGATTCAGCCGGGGAGCGATGCCGATCTCGTTTTGATTGATCCCGACATGAACAAAACGCTCACTATGGACGATCTGCACGCAGACTCTGACTACAGCATCTGGGAGGGCTTTACCTGCCAGGGCTATCCGGTGCTGACCATGCTGCGCGGTAAGGTGATTGTTGATCAGGGCAAACTGGTCGGGAGTGCGACGGACGGCCAATGGCTCAAACGGCGGGTGTCGGGCGATATCATCTCCCGGCCAGTGGTATAGAGTCCCGAGGACCGGGAGGGTTGCATGAAAAAAGTAGGCGGGGTGCTGGCCTGGCATCCCGAAGTGGCCATGACCCAGGAGGAGATCGACGATTTTCTGTCCGGGCGCTGGGTTGTGCGCCTGGCGACGCTGGCGCGGGACGGATATCCGCACGTGACGCCGCTGTGGTACTACTGGGATGGCCAGTGTCTGTATCTCGCCCTGACCCGGAATCGACTCGCCTTCAAACACCTCAACCGCGACCCGCGCTGCTCGGCTGCTATAGATATGGATGACCGCCCGCTTATGGGAATGCGCACCAATATGGCCAAGGCGGTGGTGATCAAGGGCAAGGCGGAAATGGTGGCGGTTGGCTCAGGCAAAACCGTGCACGTCGAGGCCGGCCCGTGGCAGGGCGAGCATACCCCGGAGCACCTGATGACCCTGCTGGGCAACCGTTATAGCCTCTCGGCTCGTGACGGGGCACTCGGTTTTAGCCACGAGTCGTTTGGCGAACTCTTCGCTCGACCGGAGGGACGGGACAGCCAGCTCTTTAAGGACAACGAAGGCCGCGTCATCACGAAAATCCAACCTCAAAAGATCCAAGCCTGGGATTTCTCAAAGGCACCCATGGGCTATGTAGAGTGAAGCGCAAGGAGACAAAGAGTAAACGTATCCTCCACTAGACATGAAGGGCTGGACACGTTTACTCTTTACGGCATGACACGTTCTTTCACTGTTGCGGCGGCCCAGCTTGGGCCGAGTTCCAGCACCAAGGCCCAGACCGTCGAACGCATGGTCGCACTGATTCAAGAAGCCGGACGGCGCGACGTCGAACTACTGACCTTTTCCGAGCTTTCCCTGACCCCGTATTTTGCCACGCGGGTACGCGAAGCCTGGCAGGATTTTCCCGAAGACGGTCTGCCTTCAGCCGTAACCCAGCCCCTTTTTGAGGCCGCGCGTCAGGCGGAATTACACTGGGTCTTTCCCTTTGCCGAGCGTGAAAACGACCAAGTCTATAATACGGCGGTTCTCATTGATCCGAGCGGGACCATTGTCCAGAAATACCGCAAGGCTCATATTCCCGGTGTGGTCGAGCCACGATGGGAGGGCCTCGATATTTTTGAGAAGCGCTATTTTACAGAAGGGAATCTGGGCTTTCCGGTGACGGCGTTGCGTACCGGCGAGTCGGCCAAGCTGGGCATGCTCATCTGTTATGACCGGCGTTTCTCAGAGGCCTACCGGGCGCTCGCGCTCGGCGGGGCTGAGCTGATCTGCATTCCATACAATACGCCCACTTTTGGCCGCCCCCCAGAAGAAGGTCATGAAACCGCCGAAATTCTCCTGCGCGCCGCCGCCATAGAAAATCAAGTCTTTATTGTCGCGGCCGGAAAAGCCGGCGTTGAAGATGGCGTCGAGTATATTGGAGGCAGTGAGGTCATCTCACCCGAAGGGAAGATATTGGCCAAGGCCCAGACTGACGGAGATGAACTGGTTGTCACCACGATCGACCTGGACGCGCTCGCAAAGCTCAAAGCACGCTGGGATTTCATGCCGGACCGCCGGCCCGAGCTGTACCAGACCCTCTCAGACGAGGACGGTACACCCGTAGCGTCAGCGGGAAAGTGAGGGGTATCAGCCTTCGTGCCTGAGGATAATCCAGTGGAAGAAACGACGATGAAAGCCGAGCAAAACATCTCTGGACGCCCAACGCACCAGAACGCAACTGACGAAGACATCCCGACCCTTGATCTTGGTCCGTTTCTCGCAGGCGAAGACGGAGCGGCCGAAAAAACCGCAACAGAACTCCGCTCCGCGCTCGAACAGACTGGTTTCTTCTATATTCTGAACCACGGCGTTGCCAAAGGCCTGCGTGACCATCTGATTAAACAAACCGCGGCGTTCTACTGCCTGCCGCTTGAGCGGAAGCTGCCGCTCAAGATGAATGCCTACGGGGTCGGCTATGTACCCAGGCGGGGCGAGTTGCTCAAAACCTCGCCATATTACACCGGCACGAAAAAACCCGACGTGTGTGAAGTCCTGATTCTGCAACGCGACTGGGGACCTGGCTCGGAAACGCGCCAGAACCCGTGGCCAGACCATATGCCACTCTTTCGACAGGCGGTTCAGGATTTTTTTGAAGCCACGGAGGACCTGGCGATTCAGATGATGCCCTTATACGCCTTGGCCCTCGGGCTTGAGCGCGACTTCTTTGCGCATAAGTTCCGCAAATATAAAGCCCTCAATGCCCTCCGGGTTTCGTATATGCCGCCGGATACGCTGGCTGACGATGAGTTTCACGTCGGTCCGCATACGGACGGATCGTTCATGACTCTGCTGGCAACATCGGAGCAGCTCGGCTTGGAAATTCTGTCGCCGTCTGGTCAGTGGCTGAAGATGCCGCTCATTCCAGATGCCTTTGTGGTCAACGCGGGCGACCTGTTAACCCGTTGGTCCAACGGACGGGTCCGGTCCACACCGCACCGGGTCATCAACACCTCGGGGGAGGACCGCTATTCGGTACCTCTCTTTGTGCAGCCCACGGCGGACACAATCATTGACTGTCTGCCAACCTGCCGCGGCCCGGACAACCCGCCCCAAGAACCGCCTATCGCCTGTGTCGATTACCTCCGGTGGTTTATGGCAGAGAATTTTGCGCTGGGAAAGCGCAGCTACGATAGGCCGGAGTCGGCATAGGTCACTCGGAAAAGGAACAGACTTCATCTACTATCATGACTCGTACCCCTATCGGACGACTACGCTTGGTTGGTATTCTGGAAGGTATCTCTTTTCTCGTGCTGCTCGGTATCGCCATGCCGCTGAAGTATGTGTGGGGACAGCCGCTGGCGGTACGGATTGTCGGTCTGATTCACGGCCTGCTGTTTCTCTGGTTTTGCGGCGTATTACTCACCGCAAAAGACGCGGCCGGCTGGGACCTGAAAAAAGCCGGTCGGATTTTCGTTGCCGCGCTGTTGCCTTTTGGACCCTTTGTGATTGATAGGGGATTACGCAGAGAGGATGAGGCACTGAGGGAAAAAACACCGGTCTAGAAAAGGAGAAAGCCATGCAAACAATCAGTAAAGAGCACATTGTCCGTACCTTTGACGCCACCCATCCACCGGCGGCCCGCGTCCAGCCGGGAGAAGTCTTTGTCATGGAAACCAACGATCGCTTCCGCGACTGGAACGACGGCGGTCAGTGGCCCATGGAGCAGTTGTCCGTGATGACCGGCCCGGTATGGATCGAAGGCGCCCAGCCCGGCCACACTCTGGCAATCGAAGTCCTGGACATTAGGCCTGCACTGGGCTTTGGCTATGTGGTGGCGATTCCGGGCTACGGCTTACTCAAGGACCAGGTCGAATTCTGCAAAAAGGTCGTGCCGATTGAGGGCAATCGTATTCGCTACAACGACACGATCAGCCTGCCGTTTATTCCGAATATCAGCAAAATTGGCCTCGCTCCTGCCGATGGCTCCCTGCCCAGCAACGCGGTCGGCGCTTTTGGCGGTCAGCTCAGTAATAGTCAGCTCGGCAGCGGTTCTACTGTGTTTCTGCCGGTGAGTGTCGAGGGTGGCCTGCTGAGCATAGAAGATGTGCATGCCCGGATGGGCGACGGCGAGGCAACGGCTTCGGCGGTTGAAATCGCGGCGGAAGTGACGCTACGCTGTCGTGTCGCGCACGAATTTCCGGTGCAGCGACCGCTGGTGATCACGCAAGATGAAGTCCTCACCATGGGTGACGGAGAGACGATGGAAGTCGCCGCACGTCAGGCCCTGGAAGACCTGTCTCGCCTCCTAGAGGATCGCGCCGGGGTCAACCCAACCGAAGCCGCTATGCTGGCCAGCGTTGCCGCCGACCTGCGTATTTCAGAAGCGGCTGGCTCTCCGTGTCATGTGCGGGCCGCAATAGATCGGGACATTCTCAATCTATAAGTATCCGACCCAACCGCTTCCTCAGCCCTGGGGCGGTTTGAATGCCGGCGCCATCACGGCGCTGGCATTTGTCGTAATCGCCAGACGGATATCTTTGACCGGCTTGTACTCCGGGTCATCCACAAAGTCCTGTATTGCTTGCTCGGAAGGGAATTTGACGACCACCACCCCTTTTGCAGGCTCACCCTGGAGCGGGGTTGCGTTAAAGTCGGCCACCACGACTTCGGCCTTATACTTGGCCAGAAAAGGTAATACTCCGGGGATGTACTCTTTCTGGTATCGCTCCGGATCCGTAATCGTCTGGGTCAAAATAAAATAGGCTGACATCGTTATCCTCCTTGAATAGTGTTTAACTCTTTTGGGCCTGTCCGAACGATCCGCTGCCGGAGTCCAGAAACGCCTGTTCTTCCGGTGTGGACGTTCGTCCGAGCAGGACGTTGCGGTGCGGAAAGCGACCGAAGCGCTGGATAATAGACAGATGCTTTCGGGCCGAGCCTTGAAAATCTTCGATTAGTGCGGTCCACTCCGGGGGAGCGGTCGCCAGCACGGCATCTCCGCGACGTACCGCTTCCTCTTGGAGTGCCAGGTCCTCGGCGTGCTGGAACGGCATCAAACAAAACAGTTGCTCCAGCACACTCAAAGAGGAATAAAAGGTGCGCTCAAAGCCGCGCCGGGTGACGTGTTGCGCTAAGGGATCGGCTGCAAAGGCTGCGGCCGTGCCGCGATAGAGATTACGCGGCAACTGATCGAGGGCGATAATCAGCGCCAGCCACCCGCGAGGATGAGACTCCCAGGACGCCAGTCCACCGGACTGGGCTTGCCTCACGAGATCGGAAAAACGGGTGTGGATGACGGCGTCGGTTTCGGGTGTGGCCTGAAACCAAAAAGGATAACGCCCTTCGGCCTTGCGCGCGTCTGAAGCCGCGTCGGCGAACCAGAACTGAAGCAGTTGTTCGGGATCCATAGGCGTCCGGCTTATTCGCTTGACTGAAGAACTCTGACGTTCTCCCCGTCCTGAACGAGAACGGTAGGGGCCATCCCCACAAACAGCCCCGAGTCAACAACGCCGGGAATCGAGAGGAGGTCTTGTTCAAATTGGGCGAGAGCTGGAATCGTACTGATCGCACAGTCAATAATAGCGTTACCGTTATCAGAGAGGAACACACCAAAGTCAGTCTCACGAGGTATTGGGTCGCAGGATAACGCCCGGAGGTGGCGACAGCACGTCGCCACCCCGAACGGCACGACTTCAACCGGCAGCCGGCCGCGCTCTCCGAGCACGGACACCAACTTTTCAGTACCCACCAGAACGATGAATTTTCGGGCTGCGGCAGCTACGATCTTTTCGCGGACCAGGGCACCGCCGTAGCCTTTGATGAGGTTCAGGTCGGGATCAACCTCATCAGCCCCATCGACGGCAATATCAATACTCTCGACGGCATCAACCGTCGTCAGGGGAATGCTCAACTCCTGGGCGAGAGCCTTCGTTACTTGGGAGGTCGGAATCCCACGAATACGTAAGCCGGCACGCACCCGAGCGCCAAGCGCACGCACGAAAGCGCTCGCGGCCCGGCCCGTGCCCAGACCAACGACATCTCCGTCTTTAACAAATTCGAGGGCGCGTTCGGCGATGGTCATACCTTGCTCTGCTGTGTCAGGAGAAACCCCTAGGCCAGGGCTTGCGTGATTGTCTCGCACAAGGTTTGCAAGCCGGCCGGTACGTCCGACCCGAGGTGGACGCGCAGCACTCGCCGCCCCCGTTCGGCCAGCACCGCAAGGTCACCTTGGGCTTGAAAGCGTTTCAGAGTGCCAAAACTATAGCGCTGGCCAGGAATGTCCAGATCGTTGGCATCGTCTGACGTAATCTGCAGAAAAACGCCGGAGTTGGGACCGCCCTTATGCAGTTGGCCGGTGGAGTGCAGGAAGCGCGGACCAAAACCGAGGGTAGTGGCCACTTTCTTCGCGTCCCGTACGGCACGGCGCAGGGCTTGCAGTTCAGCGCAGGTTTCCTCGTTCATTTCAATATAGGCGTTGATGGCAAAATAATCGCCTGCCTGAAGCAGGCCGAGATGCGCACTAAGCAACGCCACCGCGTCCTGGCCGGCTGCCGCAGCCTGGAGCGCTGTAGTATTTGTCGAATCCGAGAAGAAGCGTAGGCCCCGGTCCTCTAAAAACGGCGTCTCGTCCGGCACCTGGCCGGTCTCTTCAAACGTCACGGTCAGCTGTCGGGTGGCCTTTTTACTGGCTTCCACATCCGGCTGGTTAAACGCGTGAACCCCGAGCATGGCGCTGGCCACAGCCGTCGCCATTTCCCAGCGGAAAAATTCCTGACCAAGGCTGGGCGTATCGTCGAGGCTGATACGCACAACCGGCTGGCCGGCTTTTTCGAGTGCGTCCAGAGCTGCATCCTGTTCGGCCGCAGGCACGCTGTTGAGTCGGATGTAGATAAAGAGCCGATCCTGACCATAGACCTCGGGCGGACCCAGGGGCTCTGCGTCAATCGGAATAAGCCCGTGGCCCTCCTTGCCGGTCGACTCGGCAAGGAGTTGCTCAAGCCACGCGCCTAAGGCGTCGATACCCGGCGAAGTCACGAGCGTCACCTTGTCTCGACCGTGTTGCGCCAGGGTGCCCATAATCGTTCCCAGCGTGACACCGGGATTGACCTCGGGCGGCACACTCGCCGAGCAGGTCTGGACCATCAGGGCGGAGCGGTCCAGAAAGCGCTGGACGTCAATGCCCATCAGGGCGGCCGGAACCATGCCAAAATTCGACAGGGCCGAATATCGTCCGCCAATGCTGGGCACTCCCGGAAAGATGGAGCGGAACCGACGGTGTTCGGCAAGCTGTTGGAGCGGGCTGTCGGGGTCAGTGATGGCAATAAACCGCGAGCCAGCTCTGTCCGCGCCAATGGCCTGGGCGACTTGGTCAAAGAAATACTGCGTAAAGACGCTTGGCTCGGTCGTCCCACCCGACTTTGAAGAGACAATAAACAGAGTCTTCCTGGGATCGATTTTTTGTGCACAGGCTCTGACCTGGGCCGGCACGGTCGAGTCAAGCACAAGGAGTTCCGGATAGCCGTCCATCACGCCAAAGGTGCGTTTCAGGACCTCCGGGCCCAAGCTCGACCCGCCCATACCAAGCAGGAGAATGTGCTGAAAGTCGTCAGCCTTGATCTCTTCGGCAAGCTGCATGAGGGGGCTGAGATTCGTCCGCTGCGCCTCGACGATATCGAGCCAGCCAAGCCACTGATTCTCGTCACTTCCCGACCAGAGCTCAGGATCCTTTTGCCATAAGCGCCGGACTTTCCCCTGTGTCCGCCAGTCTTTCAGGGTGGTTTCAATGAGGGCGGAAACGCCATCCAGACTATACGTCTGCTGAGCCAGTTCACTGCCCAGCATGGCTTGACGCTTGCGTTCTATTGAACTCAGCAGAGCGTCAAACGGTTCAACGAATTTACGCACGGCTTCAGCCAGGAGCTGGTCGGTCGCATCGTGCAGAGACACGCCGACCTCGGCCAAGGTGCGGATGATAGTCCGTGCGTTCTCCAGGTTTTCTTCCCAGTTGGTGGTCAGCCGTGGCTCGGCTCGGCCTCCATCCCGGAAGGCCATAAAGGTTTCGCCCGGCATGGTATTGACGGTGTCCGGGCCAATCAGTTCGTCAACATAAAGCGTTTTGGAATAGCGCGGGTTTTTCGTACTCGTGCTGGCCCAGAGCAGGCGTTGCGGTCGCGCCCCGTTTGCTTCGAGGGCCTGCCAGCGTTCGCTGGCCATCAGATTTTTATACGTCGCATAGGCAATTTTTGCGTTCGCAATAGCGACTTTCCCGAGCAGGCGCTCGATCTTGGCCTTTTGCTCTGCACCGTCTGCGGCCTCAACAGCCTGGCTGAGTTTCTCGTCGATCAGAGTGTCGATGCGACTGATAAAAAAGCTGGCGACACTCGCCACTGAGCTCAGGTCCCCGCCCTTTTGAGCGAGCTGCTCCAAGCCGTCCAAGTACGCCTCGGCAACCGCTTCGTACGCTTCAACCGCAAAGAGCAGGGTCACATTGATATTGATCCCCTCGCCGATTAGCTGGGCGATGGCCGGAACGCCGGCTTGGGTGGCCGGCACCTTAATCATGACGTTGGTCCGATCGACCATTGTGTACAAACGCCGGGCTTCTTCGAGGGTCCCTTGCGTGTCATGGGCCAGATAGGGAGAGACCTCAAGGCTGACATAGCCGTCTTTGCCCTCGGTTTTCCGATAGACCTCAAACAGCACGTCCGCGGCCAGCCGTATGTCCTGAATCGCCAGACGCTCATACACGTCTATGGCCGACCCCACCCCCTGTTCAACCAGGGCCTGCATGGGTCGATCGTAATCGGAACTGCCCGTCAGCGCCTTCTCAAAAATGGCCGGGTTCGACGTCATACCGAGCAGGCCGTCGTGCTCGACCATGGCCTGGAGATCACCAGAAGAGATAAGGCTGCGCTGGATATTGTCATACCAGATACTTTGACCCAATTGCTGGACGGCAACTAATGGATTTTCCATGCTCTTCCTCGTCCTTCCCCCTCACCCCAGGCACTCATTCCCTTCGACAGGCTCAGGACAGGCCTACCGGGTAGGGCCTGAATGGCATCAGCGATCTGCACGACCCACCCTTTTCTAGCATAGCTCCTTTCTCGTCAGCAAAGGGGGCGGACTGGAACGGTGAGCGCCGGCAGGCTGTCCGATCTCCTACGAGACTGGTCCCGCTCCAAGGCTCTCCAGGCGCTCAATCCACGCCCTGAAATGAGAGCATTTAGATCGGAGGTTCTCCAAGCCGATACGCTCAGCCATCTGTGGGCCAACTCTTGTTTTCGATCTTTCGTATTCAGAAAATTGGCCATTGATCCGCTTCGATGGAGCCGTATGTTGCCCATCGTTGATCAGTTCCGGGGACTGGACGCCATCGACAACTCTCTGCAAGGCAGAAATTTTGGAATCTGCATTGTCAAAGAAGAAAGCGAACTGGGATACATCAGAAAACAAATACGCCTCAAATTCATGCAACTGAATAAACGGGATGAAGCGATCATCGCGGGTCTCATCGAGCCACGATCTTTCGAGTGCCTCCACTCGCTTGTACGGGGTGTTGCGTAATTTCTCAGCTTCTTCAAGGCCAGGAAAGTTACGATGGAGCGCATAAAGGTCAATCATCGTGGTAAAGAATACATCATTCCCCGAGTCATGCTTGAGAAAGCGATGAATATCGCTCTGCATTGCTGTGAAGTTTCTTCCACCTCCTCGATGAACCCTTCTTTTCTTTCTAGCGTGCGCAATTAAAATCGCTCCTTGCATGTAAACGCCAAAATTCGCCAGATGCGGCTTCAAGACGGTATTAGCAAATGTCAGTTCTGTCGGACCTTCGGCGAAGAAGTAGAGGCGGGCCATCAGTGTGGCCCGCCGCCGATAACGTTCTTCTGCCAAACTTCCCCAAGCGAGTAGTCCTCCAGCCAGGCGTCAAGTCTTTTGGCGTCCTGTCTGTGAAATTCTGTGGCTTCATTATTTCGCTCGACAACTATAATATCCTCTGGCTCAAAACTGTCGAGAAACGTACTGGACTGCGTACTAACGAGAACTTGCGTGTGGCAACTTGCTTCTCGAAGAAGTGAGGCAATCACATTGAGCGCATATGGGTGTAAACCAAGCTCCGGTTCATCCACCACTATCAATATTGGCAGGTCTTCTTTGGGCTGTAACAACAGCGCAATCAGGCAGATAGCCCGTAGCGTGCCGTCGGAGAGTTGGTGGGGGCCAAAAACGCGATCAGATCCACGATGCCGCCAGTTGAGGATAATGTCGTGCGAGTCGGTCGTCTCCAGATCGAAGTCGTCAAAGAAGGGAGCCACCTGCCGCACGGTTTCTACAATCCGGCGGTACACGGCATTCTCGGAGGACGGCACTACCCGCCCAGTCCCTACAATCCGGCGGCGCACCGCTTCCTTATGAGACTTCAGCTTATACAGAACCGCCGCCAGATTCGCTGCATCGGGCATGAGCCAGCGGTTGTCGCCAATGTAACAATACTGCCGAACTCTTGAAGTTGGAGAAGTATCGTGGAAGTGATAGACGCGACAACGGTTCAGCAAATGCTTGAGCGTTTTTTCCTCCTTTTCCGCTGGTTCGTTTCCAATACGTGATTCCTGATGACCAACTCCCGTCGATACGATCACCTTTGGGTCTGAAGAGCCTATCTGGTAGAAGAACAGCATCTCTTCAGCAAAAATCAGCGTATCGCCTGCTGCGTGGGCTAATCTTATTCGATAGGTGGCTGTCCCGTTATCGACTTCAAACGCCATTTCCGCTTCCAATTGAGGGGTTATTTTAGGGCCGAAGTGCAAATTAGCCGAAGCACGCCCAGTCTCCCCGATATATTGCCGGAGCCGGCCAGCCATGAGTTCATTCAGCAACTTGAAGAAGGCAATAAGATTGCTCTTCCCGGCCCCGTTAGCACCGATCAAAATATTGAGCGGTCGGAGAGCCAGCTTCATATCTTTAATGGATCGAAAGCCCGCGATCCTGATACTTTTCAATTGTTGCATAGTACTCTTGCCTCATTTTCTCTATGCGCCCCACAAAACGCGTATCAATACTGTGGCTAACCCACGCAACAACCTGGGCCGTTCGGGTATGTTAGCGGTATCTCTCCTGTTGTTGCCGAGTATGACCTGACAGGCAAGACCCTTCATGTGCCAGCAGGCTACCCGCACTCCCAGGGGGTTCAGTCGGGTATGTCGGATCGCGCGCCTGCGGCTTGAGCGAGCCGCCCTTCTTGCTGGGAAACGGCTTGAGGACGGTCGCGCGCTGCATCAACGATACAGAAAAAACCAAAGGGCTCATCGCCGCCAGACAGAAACTGATGGGGGGTCCAGGGAGCAACGTATACGGTATCAAGCGCCTGCATCTCCCAGGCTTGATCGTTCAGCACCACCCGTCCCTGCCCGCGCACGGCAATCACAACGTGGGCGTGGGCGTGTTTCTCCAAGCTGGAGTAGCCGCCCGGTTCGATTTCAAAATAGCGCAGATGAAAGCTGGTCTCTTCGGCCTGCTTGCCGACCAGAACCTGGCGGACAATGCTTTTCCACTCTCGGCCCGCTTCCTGTCCCTGCTTGTAGGCTTCACATTCGACCTCGGACCAGGTGTACGGGTCATGGTCTTTTTGCGCGCGAATGAGACGACTTTTGGGAGCGGACATGGTCTTCCTCAGGCAAACTCAATAATCGTCTTGAGTGAGTCTCGCGCGTCAGCCGCGTTGCGATAGGCCGCGTGGAGTTGCTCAAATGGAAAACGATGGGTGATGAATTTTTCGGCGGTAATGACGCCGTCCTGAACCAACCGAAGCGCCTCGCGGGTATCGTTCGGTCCGCACGAATAGCTGGGGATCAGGCGGACTTCGTTAAAATACAGATCGTTGGGCGAGAGGGTCAGTGTGTCGTCCGGTTTACTGGCCGTAAACAGCACCACGGTTCCGCCTTTGGCCGCACATCGCAGGCCGAGTTGCATGGCTTCGATCGAACCCGGTCCGACAATGACGACCTCAGCCATCTCGCCCTTGGTATATTCCCGTAGCGCGTCCTCGACACTACCATCTTTCACCGTGTGCGGATTCAGCGTGAGATCAGCGCCGAGTTCACGCGCCTTTGTGCAGCGGTATGGGACGAAGTCGGTTCCAATAATGGTTCGAGCCCCGGCATGTTTTGCCAGGGCGACATGCAACTGCCCCATAATACCGAGTCCGATCACAAAGACACTGTCGCCGGCCTGAAACCCCGAGCGCCGCAGGGATTTGACCGCGCAGGCCGCAGGTTCAACCAAAGAGCCGTCGGCAAACGACATCTGCTCTGGCAGGCGTAATGTATCGCCGGATAAATTGTCCTTGGGCACCACGAAGTATTCAGCCATGCCGCCGGGAACGATCTTTGTTGCCCGCCAGGTTGGACACTGGACGAACTCGCCGCGTTGACACGCCCGGCACGAAAAACACGGTGCGTGATGATGGACGAACACCCGGTCGCCGGGCTGGAAGTCCTCTACCCCCTCGCCAATTTCAACAATTTCACCCGCAGGCTCATGCCCAAACACCAGCGGGGCCTTTTTCTTCATGTACCATCCCATCACATCGCCCGAGCATATCCCGCACGTTCGCGTCTTCACCAACGCCTCGCCCGGCCCAACAGTGGGGATAGGGTCGTCTTCAAAACGGATATCAGTTGAGTCGTACAAACGAGCGACTTTCATGCTGGGCATAGTGATAGAAGTTTCCTTTCTGCGTCGTAACCTGGACCATTATGCCAGGAGAGGATTTCGCGGCAAGCCGGACTGAGTTCTTGCGAAATCACTCGGAAGAAAGTTATGCTTTTAGTATGAAAACGGCGATCTCCATCCCTGATTCCGTATACACTGATGCGGAACGCCTCGCCCAGCGCTTAGGGAAGTCTCGCAGTCAGTTGTATAGTGAGGCGGTTGCGGCATATATCATCCGTTACGATACCGAGACGCTGACAGAAGCTATGAACAAAGTGTGGGGCACTGTTGGTGTCCATTCCGACCCTGCCTTTTCATCCGTGACTCGACGCATTCTCGGACGGAGCGAATGGTAGTAGCTCAAGGTGAAGTTATGCAGACCGTGAAAGTTCCGTTAGATAGTAAACAAGAGCAGGAGGAGAAACAGCGAGCCGGTTACTTGTGCAGACCTATTAAAAAGGGAGAGTTCGATATTTGGGAAGATGAACAAGTCTGGGGCGAATTAGGCTGACCGAGATTCGCGCGGCCCTCCTGTTTGCGTTGGGCTTTTAGCATAGCCCCTCCTTGGTTGACATTTCCTCGCATATTGGGCGTCCTCACGCCCGTCAGCTGCCAGCATGGTACCCGTTGAGTCGGGTCGCCTGCTGAATAGAACAGCCACCATACAGCGCGGGAGTAGCTACCCGCGCCGTGGTGAATACGCAGGACTCACTCCATTCCATGTTGTGCAGTTGACACGGCCCGGCACGCCTGAGCCACGTCAAAAGAATTCAAACGCAAGCTCATCGAGTCGGGCTGTTTGAGACATACGTACTTCTCCCTATCTAAGCCGTCTCTACTCTCCAGCTTTACCATATATGCCGATATCAGCCGACAGCCTCAAACGGCCTGTTGGCCCGCTTGTACTTGCCGTCTTCCTTCTCTACCTTCACTGAAATACTTTTTCTCATTCCTGTTTCAACCGGGAGGCCAGTATCCCTACGACACGCCAGTCTCCCCTGCGGGACGACGGAGATCAAGGCTCAAATCTAATCGATCATACGGAACAACCGGCGCGCGCGCGTTGCCGTGAGTTGTACTTGGCCGGAATTCGACGAGGCCGACTTGACGCAGGTATTCAAGATCGCCACTCACGTTCTTTACCTCTCGCCCAAGGAGCGAGGCCAATGCTCGGACTGACTGCGGGTGTTTCTCGGCCACTACCCACAGAAGGGTGAGACGCTTTGGCGTCAGACATTTCCGGAAGGTTTCGATATCAACGAAGAAGAGAGACCCCTCTGCCGGTAGAGTGGATTTCTCTTCTGTTCGTCGAAAGATAGACTGCAATTCTTTTTTATTCTCTTCCCAGCTCTTGATCCCGACCTTCACACGTTTGACTTTCATAATTCACCTCGGAGAACGGCTTCTACATCCCTGACAAAAGTGTTCCATAATTGTTCAGGACTCGTAAAATGATACGGTTCCTCTTTCCCACGGATGTGGCGATGATGTGGTTTGCCTGGGTGAATATCGTACAAGACGATTATTTCTTGTGTCCGGGGATTTCCGAGATAACAGCGATATCGAACGCCTTCAGGATAATCTGAACTCTCAGGGACAATCCGAATATCAACTTCTAACAGAAGGTCCTCTCGAAGTTGGATTTTCCGGTGAAAAGGTCCGCCTGAAAGATTCATATTTTGTAGGCATCATATACCTACAAAATTAGCCTATCAAGCAAGTCGCTACGCCCCACTCGTCACATACGTAGCGAGGTTGATCGGGCCGAGCGGAGCGGCCAGGGCGGCCAGGCGAGTCATTTCCTGGCGGAAGCGCGGGCCGTGGTGCACGTTGGTCGCTATGTGGGCCATTTCGTGCAGCAGGATGCCTTCCCCTTTGGGGAAGGGAAAAGCCTCCAACAAAATTCGGCGCTGTCTCTTGTCGCAGTAGCCGGCTATATATTTGCTCATTTCGGCCGGCACCCCAGGCACGATGAGCGGGTCATGGAGCGTGACACGGTATGGGGGCAGCGTATTGGCGAAGTACTGGCGGTTGAAATACTCGAAATGTCGCTGGTACTGCTCCTGCCACTCGGCGAGCTGGGCGGCGGTAGCTCTATGGCGCTTGCGATCTTTCCAGGTAGAAAGAGTGGAGCGGGTGGCTCCCATGTATTTTTCCTGTCGTGGTCTGCGGTTGTATGAGGAGGGAGAAGAACTCTCGCCCTCCCCCTCTCCCAGGGGGAGAGGGAAACGCGATAAGGCTGGGAAGGGCCTAGGCCGCCATCATCCACTTGGCCATGCGCAACATGTCCTGCGGACTCTCGGGCAGTTTGCGCATGACCGAGGCCTCAAAGCCGGAGTGCATAAGACAGTTCTGACACAAGGCGTCTTCGCGCTTTTCCCAGTAGTCCCAATCCACACCGTTCCAGAACTCGTCCCAGGTCTTGAAGTATTTCTTGCCGATTAAATAGCACGGGTCCTTCCAGCCAAAGGGTGTCCGGGTGACATTGCCCCACGGCGTACAGGGATAGTCGCGCTCGCCAGCGGCGAATTCGAGGAACAACGGGGTGAGCGAAATCTTGTAGCGCTCGGACAGTTTTAGCACGTGTTTGAACTTCTGGTTGATCTCGTCCCGATACAGAAAATGGTTGGTCTCAAGCGCCTGGTAATGATAGCCGGGCGAAATCATGATGCCGTCCACTCCCAGCCCGGTCAGCATCTCGCACATCTCTTCGATCTCTTCCATGCTGGTTTCGCGGAACACCGTGGTGTTGGTGCACATGGAGTACCCGAGCTGTTTGCCGCGCTTGATCATTTCAACGGCCGTGTCAAAGACGCCGGGCTTGTCACACACAAAGTCGTGGGTGTCACGCATGCCATCCAGATGCACGTTAATGGATAGGCGCTTATGCGGTTTCCCCTTGGCGTAAAATCGTTCCAGCAAAATCCCGTTGGTACACAGATAGATGTGACGCTTGCGGTCAATAATACCCTCGATAAGTTCCGGCAGCTCCGGATACACGGTCGGTTCTCCGCCACAAATCGACACCACCGGCGCGCCGGACTGATCTACTGCTTCAAAGCATTGATCGAGCGAGAGTCGATCTTTGAGATCGCCCTGGTGTCGTTCCGGCGTACAGCCCACACAGGCCAGATTGCAGGTGTATAAGGGCTCGAGCATGAGCACGACGGGATAACGAGACTGGCCGTTCAGCTTGTTCTTGAGCTGCCATTTGATCATGTCGGTAGTGATATGTAATGGAAACCGCATACCCTTCCTTGTCCTTGGCCTGTCAGGCCGTTTGCCCCCTTCAGCCCCACCGGCTGACCGTTCGGTTAGGGAATATTACCGATCCGTCTACAAGCTCGCAAGGGGGAAAGTCTGAACACAGCATTTGGTGCTTTACAAGTTTTCGGGCCTTGGTCACAATAGAACTATGGCAAAGAAGAAGACTGGTGGGCGGGGGAGTGGTGGAGGACAGGAGAACGCGACGCTCGGAGAGCTGAAAGAGGTTGCGACACGGCTGGGCATTCAGGTCCGAGAGGAAAAGTTGCTGCGCGAAGTTGGGTATCGCGTTCGTGGCGGAGGCTGTCGCGTGCACGACCAGGACGTCGTCTTCCTCGACCGAGACCGGCCGGTGACCGAACGGGTTGACATTCTGCTTGATGAGCTCTCGCACCGCGAGGTCGACACGCAGGCGCTGTCGCCGTCAATCCGTCACCTTCTGGCAGGCATAACAGGAGAGCACCCAGCATGAGTGAGCGGCTTGACACCTTTCGGCTCTGGATCAAAGAGCAGGGCCTCAAGGCCACCGCTCAACGAGAAGACATCGCCCGCGTCTTTTTTGCGATCACGCGCCATATCAGTGTGGAAGAACTCTATAGTGAAGTCCGCCAGATCAATCCGCGGGTGGGCTATGCTACCGTCTACCGGACCCTCAAATTACTCAAGGAGTGTGGACTTGCCGAGGAGCGCCATTTTGCCGATGGACAGGCGCGCTTTGAGAACATTGAAGCCGAACGGCACCACGATCATCTGATCTGCGAACGCTGTGGACGTATTATCGAGTTCGTCCAGCCCCGGATTGAAGAACTCCAGGAAGAGCTTGCCCAGCGCTACGACTTTGTGGCGACTACGCACAAGATGGAAATCTACGGGATTTGCAAAGAATGCCGAGAAAGTCTTGACCCGCTTCAGGGGCGTTCCTTCAACGGCTAAGCGTCGAGCCGAAAGAGGTGGGCGGTATTGCGCCAGGTGATCTGCGCCACCTCTTCAAGCGGCACGGCTTTGAGTTGGGCAAGCGTTGCCGCTATCTGGGATACATAGGCGGGCTCGTTCCGTCGGCCACGGTATGGGACCGGGGCCAAATACGGGCAATCGGTCTCAATGAGCAGGCGATCCATGGGTACGATGGGCACGACCGTGCGCAATTCCTGCGCACTCTTGAAGGTCACAATCCCACTAAACGACAGAGACAAACCAAGCGCGAGCAGAGCCTCGGCTTCCGGTGCAGTGCCGGTGAAGCAGTGCATCACGCCTCGAACCCGGCCGCCACCTTCCTGGCGGAGAATCTCAGCCGCTTCAGCGTAGGCCTCACGGACATGCATGGAGAGCGGCAGGTCGAGTTCGAGCGCGAGTTGGATAAAGGTACGAAAATGCTGCCGCTGCGCTTCACGGGGAGAATACTCGTAGTAAAAATCCAGGCCGGTCTCACCCAACCCCACGACCTTGGGCTCCTGAGCCAAGCGGCGCAGTTGGTCATAGGTTTCCGGGGTAATCGTTTCGGCATTGTGCGGGTGCACCCCAACCGTGGCAAAAACATCCGGTTGTTCCTGAGCCAGCGCTACGGCTTTTTCGTTATGCCAAAATTCGCCCGTCGCTCCAATCGTAATAAAACGTCCGATGCCGGCCTGGCGCGCACGGGTCAGAAGCGCAGTCCGGTCTTCGTCAAACTGCGTGTCGGTCAGATGACAGTGTGAGTCGACCAGGCGCATGGTCGGCGTCCCCTCCCTTAGCCCGCCGCCTCTTGCTCCGGCACATTTTCGTCGAGTTTGACAAATAATGGCGCGGGCTGCCGCATCGCTTGGCCGGGGGCGAGCGTCCCCGGTTCCCACCTGCCGGTCGCGGCGCTGTTGTCATAGCGCAGCACGTGATGCTCGCCACGTGCGTCTTTGACGGCCTGCGTATACTGACGGCCAAAGAGCTGGCCATCATAGCCGAGGAGTTCATGGAGCTGTTGGCTGGTGTGGGGCAGTATGGGGGCCCAGAGAATCTTCAACCAGTCAATAGCTTGCAGCGCCACATAGACTGACGTGGCGGCCTGTTGCGGGTCCGTCTTAATCGTACTCCAGGGTGCCGCGTCGTGCAGATACTGGTTCGTCCGTTGGCTCAGCCGGCGGACCTCCTGCATGGCGGCTTTGAGCTTGACACCGTCGTATAAGTCCCCAACGCTGTGGAAACCGGCTTTGACCTCCTCGAGCAAGCTCTGATCTTTTCCGCTCAACGGACCTGGTTCGGGGATAACGCCCTGCCAGCGCTTATAGGCAAAGCCTAACACCCGGTTCACCAAATTACCCCAATTCGCCACCAGTTCGTTATTCACGCGTTCCACAAAATCGTCCCAGGTAAAGTCCACATCGTTGGCTTCCGGCGCGATGGCGGTGAGCGCGTACCGCCACGCATCAGCCTGGTAGCGTTCGAGCACGTTCAGGATGCTGATAATATGCCCCTGGCTTTTGCTGAACTTCCGGCCGTACATATTCAGGTATTCGTTGGCCGGCACGTCATAGGGCAGATTCAGGCTTTGGTAGGCGATCAGCATCGCCGGCCACATCATGGCGTGAAAGGGGATATTGTCCTTACCGATAAAATTATAGATACGGGCCTGGGGGTTGGTATTGGCGTCCCACCACTGGCGCCATTGTTCGGCCTCGTTATTGAGTTGAGCCCACTCTTTTGCCGCACTCAGATAGCCGATGACGGCGTCATACCAGACATAGATACATTTCCCTGCGGTGTTCGGTAGCGGAATCGAGACGCCCCACTCCATGTCGCGGGTGATAGGGCGACCGCGCAGTTCCGTTTGTTCCACCTGGGTGCGCGCAAAATGGATGACATTTGGCCGCCAGTGCGTTTTGCCGTCTTGCAGCCAGGACCGCAGCGGGTCCTGGAGTTTCGACAAGTCCAGGAAGTAATGCTCGGTCTCCCGGACTTCGAGGCTGGTATTCCCGGTAATCCGTGAGCGAGGGTTCTTGAGCTCAACCGCTTCGTAGGTACGCCCGCACTGATCGCACTGGTCCCCACGCGCTTCGTCGTAGTCACAAAACGGGCAGTTGCCCTCAACATAGCGGTCGGGCAAGAAACGGCTGGCTTTGGCGTCATACAATTGCTGCTGGCTGGCCTGGTAAATATAACCGCCCTCAAGATGGGTACGAAAAAGATCCTGCGTCACCTCCCAGTGGTTTTGGGTATCCGTATGGGTGAAGAGATCGAACGTCAGACCGAGCTTGAGGTAGCTGTCGATAAACGTGGCATGAAACCGATCAACAATCTCGGCCGGGCCGACACCCTCGGCCTCGGCCCGGACGGTAATAGGGGTGCCGTGCGTATCGGAGCCACTCACCATCAGGACATGGTTGCCGCGCATCCGCTGGAAGCGGGCAAAAATATCGGGCGGAAGATAGGCGCCGGCAATGTGACCGATGTGTTGTTCACCATTTGCGTACGGCCAGGCGACGCCAACAAGTATATGTCGTGGTTGGTCCATGTCTGTCTCCTCGAATCTTTCTTTCCTAGCGGGCAGGCGCAGCCTCAGCAAGTTCCAGCAGCATATCTTCTACTGCGAGTCGAGGATGGGCGTTCCGACCCAGGGCCTGTATCGTCTCGTAGACGACGGTGAGATCGTGTAAAGCCCGGGCGAGGCCCACTTTTGCGGTCGCCTGGGCCAGGGCGGGCAGGCAGTCCTGATAGCGCACGACCGCGCTGTTGCCCAGCAGGAGGTAGCGTAGCGCCTCTTCATACCAGGCCAGAACGAGTTCCAGGCGGGCGCCCTTCTCCAGTGCTGTTGGCGTCTCGGCTTTCTTCTTTGTCTTGGAGCTACGGTCGGCTACCAGCCACTCAGCCAGTTGGGACAAGGTTGAAAAAGAAGCCCCGTGTACCGTGGAGAGGTGCTCGACAACCCGCTGGCGCTCCTCCATCAGTGTGGGTGGATCAAGGCTGAGGGCGCGGCCAATACTCCCGCGGCTATAGCGGGCGAGGAGGCTCGCGGTGTCGGCCTCCAGACCAGCCTCCTGCCTCAGGATGCGTTCCACGTCCTGAACCGGTAAGGGAGCAAAGCGAACGTGTTGGCAGCGCGACAGCAGGGGGAGGGAGAGCGTGGCCCCGCTCGCGGCAACCAGCACGACAATCGCGTCGCCGGGCGGCTCTTCAAGAATCTTCAGCAAGGCACTCTGCGCCTGGTCCGTCAAGATATGCGCCTCATTGAGTATGCAGACTTTCTTGCCGCCGCGAGCGGGCCGGAGCGCCAGAAACCGCTGCATCGCCCGAATCTGGTCGATACCCATGCTCTGCTTTCCGGGCAGGGGCGCACTCAAATAATAGTCCGGGTGAGAGCCCGCTTGCAGAGACACACAGGCCGGACAGGAGTCACACCCATGCTGGGGGGCCTCCTGGCAGAGTAAAGCGTGCGCCAGGGCAATGGCGGTACACCGCTTGCCGATGCCGTCCGGCCCGGTGAAGAGATAGGCATGGGCAACTCGATCTTTGGCCAGTGCCTTGCGCAATGTCGCCAGCGCTGAGGCGTGGCCGTGTATCTGATCCAGCAGCATGGGTTTTTGTCTCTGACTTTAGAGAAGGGCGGGCAGGCGTTTGCGGACACCGGCAAGCACAGCAGCGTGCACAGCCTCGATATCCTGGGCCGCATCAATCAGGCAGACCCGCTCGGGCTCGGCGCGGGCAATGGCGAGGAACCCCTCACGCACCCGCTCGTGAAACGCGAGCGATTCGGCTTGAAATACGTCCTTCCGCTCATATTTGCGCCGTGCCAGGCCGTCTTTGATCGGCAGGTCCAGCACAAAAGTCAGTGCCGGCCAACAGCCGCCACAAGCAAACGCATTGAATTCAGCAACAATTTTGAGATCAATTTCCCGCCCGTAGCCTTGGTATGCCGAGGTTGAGTCTACAAACCGGTCGCATAACACGATCCGCCCTGCGTCAAGACCGGGTCGAATGACGGCGTGTACGTGTTGCGTCCGGTCGGCCAGCATGAGCAGCATCTCGGCCTGTGGCACTGGGCCGGCAGTCGATGCCGCCGGCTCGGGAGAACCGCTCGGCTTGTCGGGTTCGGCGAACGCCGGCAAAAGTGGAGCATCGTCCTGAGGCGGACACGCCTCGACACGCGGTCGACCACGACGCTTGTTGTATAGGAGCAGCTCACGCAAGCCGCTCCCTAGCGGCGTGCCGCCTGGCTCCCTCGTCGTAACAACATCGTGTCCCCGCTCGCGCAACACGTCGGCCAACAGCTTGAGTTGGGTGGTCTTGCCGCATCCCTCTCCACCCTCAAAGGTAATAAAAACTCCACTCATACTTTCTACTCTTTCAGTCTGCGAAGTATAAAGCTAGCCGACTTCCAATCCGACTGATCGCATCAGTGCCAAAGCATTGCTCTTTTGGACGACACCGGTCCGCATGCGGTAGTCGAACCGCAGCTCGCCGTCTTCGAATTGATCTTCAAAACAGACATTAACCACACGCGGAGACAGGCTGTCGGCGATCCGGGCCAGGGCGAGGTCATGGGTTGTGACCAAACCAATGGCTCCCCGCTCAAGCAGACTGCGGACCACGGCTGTCGCCCCAATCTGGCGGTCGTGGGAATTCGTCCCGTGAAAAATCTCGTCCAGAAGAAAAAGCGCGGGTACCGGACCTGCCGCGCTATCCATCAGTTGGCGGACGCGCATCACTTCCGCGTAGAAACGGGACGTCCCGGCATGCAGAGAGTCCTGGATGCGCAGGCTTGCTCCAAGCGTCAGCGGGGAGAGGCGGAGGTACCGCGCCCGCACCGGGGCACCGGCCAGGGCCAGGACGGCGTTCACCCCGACGGTCCTGAGCAGTGTACTCTTGCCCGACATATTGGAACCGCTGACGATCAAGGCCTGAGGATGCTGATGCAGAGCCACATCATTGCGCACACAGTGTCGTTCGGGCAACAGTGGGTGGCCGAGACCCGTCCCTTCAAAACAGGCGCTCCGTTGACCGTCCTTTTTCTGGGGCACCAGTTCCGGGAAGGGGTCGGTCGGGTGCTCATACGCATAGCCGGCCAGCGCATTCAGGGCCTCGAATTGGCCGATCGCATGCAGCCAGTCGGCAATGGCCCGGCCCGAGACGGCCCGCCAGCGTTCGAGGGCGCAGGCGAGCTGGGTCGTCCACAGCAGCAGGCCGGCCAGCGGAATAAAAATCTGATTCTTGCGAGATTCGAGCAAGGTAATCAAACGGTTAAGGCGGGCGATCCGGCGTGAGGGCGGTAAGCCGTTGGTTGCAATCAATGCCTGGAGACGGGTCAGCCACGGACACGCAAACGCCTCTTGTTCGAGACAGGTCAGGACTGTGGACAGCAGGCTGAGTTCGCGTCCGAAGCGCTCGATGTTGGCAATGGCGCGTCCAACCCGCTGCCGGACGCTGGCGGCAAAGAGACCCTGCACCACACTCGCCACTACAAACGGGATCGGCCCAATCGAGGTCAGTCCCCAGGCGGCCAGGGTCACCAGCGACAGCAACGAGAGAATACCGGCTACAATAGACACTCGCCAGCCGGAGAGATGGGGTGGCGGGTGTCCCCAGTCTTGCAGAATATGGGGCGAGACGCCGGCGTCAATATCCTTGCCACGGACGGCAAGCTCTTCGCGCAGGTCGAGACGGAGACAGAGTTCATCAATGGCGGTCTGGCGGGCACGGATATCCTCGGGCGTCGCGGGTATTGTCAGCCAGGCGGCCAGGGTCTGTCGTCCACTCGAGGTTCGCGCGGTGCATAGCAAGGCAAACACCGAGCCTGGACCAAACAGGTCGAGATCGACAGCATAGGGATGACCAGCCTGCTGACTCTCTTGCAGAAACACGCTCCCCGGCTCTCCACACTCAACCCAACGATCCTCAAGTCGGGCTAATCCTTGAGTGTAAAACGCTACACTCCGCTCTGCCCGCAGCCGCCGGTGTCTAATTCGCTCATGGTAAAGCACGAGTCCGGCGAAGCCGATTACAAAAGGCAGCAACCAGCCCCACGCCAAGGTTCCGGGCCGCAGGAAAAACCACGTAAAACCACAGCCGACAAGAAAGAGAATCAGACGCGCGTGGCCTATCACTCGGTCCCGCTGCGTACACCGGTGGAATTGGCTTTCGCGCTGACCCAGCCGTTCAGTATACGCTGCGTGCGGGTCCGTAGGGCGCGGGCGGTCACCAGTATTCCGCGACAGGTCGGCCGACATCATGCTGTAGTCCTTTTCACGTTCTCCAAAGGTAGGGTCGGGTCAGCGCAGGCTGAGATACCAGGCGATCAGGGATTCCCCGACGAAGAGATAACACCCGGCGCCAAACGCTAAGAACGGACCGAACGGTAAGACGAGTTTGGAGTCGGCCCGACGGCGTAGCATGGTAGCAACCCCGATCACCGATCCGGTGCAAGAAGCAAGCAGCAGGGTAAAAGGTATGGCGCGCCAGCCCAGAAACGCGCCTATCATAGCCAACAGTTTGATGTCCCCCCCGCCCATGCCCTCACGTCTGGTCACGGCCCAATAGCCGAAGGCCACTACCAGCAGGACGCCGGCCCCGACGCCGGCCCCTATGAGCGATTCCCAGAACGTCAGGTGTGGAGAGATCGCGGAAAGGAGCAGGCCGAGGATGATCCCGGGCAGACTGATGACATCGGGAATAATTTTATGATCCACATCAATAAACGTGATAACGACCAAGGCCGCGGCAAAAACGAAATACCCCAAGGTTACCAGGGTGACGCCAAATTGAACCAGCAGCAGACCGGCAATCGCTGCGGTCAGCAGTTCGACCCAAAAGTAGCGGGCAGAAAACCGGGTGCCGCATATCCGACACCGTCCGCGTCGGACCAGATAGCTGAACAGCGGAATATTATCGTACCAGGCGAGTGGGGTTGAGCAGCTCCGGCAGTGAGAGCCTGGAGAGATCACCGACTCCTCAAGAGGGAGACGGTAGATACACACGTTCAGGAAACTCCCGATACAGGCGCCGCAGACACACGCAAGCAGGCAAACAAACAGCGGGGGGAGGTCAATGGGTAGCAACCACTGTAGTCTAATCGATCCGGACCCGACCGGCAAGATTGATCACGATGCGTTTTGAGAATCTTCCGTCAGGAGATGCCAGCGTGAGCGGCATTCCGCCGTTGATATGGCCACGAGGAACAAAAAGCAAGGCCGCTGAGTTTCCAATTTGCGTCCTTTGGTTCGCCTCCTCCGTCTGTATAAACAGACGCTGTTATGCAGGAGGTTTTCGATGAACGGTCAATCTGCAGTGGAATTCACAACTCCGGCCCGAGTCCACATCGCTTTGTCGGTTCGTGACGCGGAGCGCGCCGCCATCTTCTATCGACACCTGTTCGCCCAGGAACCGACCAAGGTGCGCCCTCGCTATGCGAAGTTCGAGGTTGCCGACCCGCCCCTGAACCTCACCTTGAATGAAGATACAAACCAACAGACCCGGCCCGGTCCGAGCGCCCACTTCGGGGTTCAGGTCAAATCGACGGAGACCGTCGCTCGGATTGCCGCCCGGTTGCAGACCACAGGGCTCAAGCCACGCCTGGAAGACGCCGTCTCGTGCTGTTACGCTGTGCAGGACAAAGCCTGGGTAACCGATCCGGATGGGAATGCATGGGAGATCTTTGTGGTTCTGGATGCCGACGTGCCGGATCACGGAAGAAAGAAAAGGGAGACCGGCGGTGCAGGGGCAAGCAATGTGCCTGACCGGGAGGCGATTCAAAGCTCCACGTGTTGCACAATCGAATGCTGTTCGGAGTAGGAGTAACGATGAGCGTCTCAACTGAGCACGCCTGGCAGGCGCTGAGCCGGCAGTTGCGCGCGTTCTTTCGCCGCCGTGTCACGGATGACCAATTAGCGGAGGACCTGCTCCAAGAGACATTTATGCGGGTCCATAACGGACTCGCCTCCCTCCGGAAACAGGAACGGCTGGCAGCCTGGGTTTATCGTATTGCCCATAACACGCTAAGGGATTATTTCCGCACGGGCTCCGTATCGAAAGAGGTCCTCGCCCCTGACGGCGTCGTGGCGGACGCCATCCCTGAAGAGAACACTGCGGAAGAGAACTATAACAAGGAGATCGCGGCCGGTCTGGGCTGCATCGTACAACAGTTGTCGCCACGGTATCGTGAGGCAATAGAGCTGACAGAGCTTCAAGGGCTGACACAAAGTGAGGTCGGCGCCCGCTTAGGCTTGTCCCTGTCCGGGGCCAAGTCTCGCGTCCAACGCGGTCGAGCCAAGCTCAAAGACCTGTTACTGGAGTGCTGCCATTTTGAGCTTGACCGGCACGGCAATGTGATCGATTACCGGCCGCAGCACGCGTGTTCGGGCTGCGGCGAAAACCCGGCTACGGCTCAAGCCTCCCCAGCCACGACGAATCAGTCAGAATAGCCGCTGTGGGGAAAGAAGAACGGTCGACACTCCGCACCCCTCATAGAGAGCCTGCCCACTGCACAGACTCCTACCTTGCCCACCCTCTCGGTTACTCCATAGACTCAGGTCGCGTGGGCGGCTGCGCATTGCATCCTTTTCCGAGACCACATAGTTTTCAGACAGAGAGGGATGAAAATATGCCGCATGAAACATTGTTGAAATTCAATTACCCGAACACCCTGCTGCGTGAGTATACGCACTGGGCGGTTCTCTTGCGCCCGCAGCAAGTGACGGTCGGTTCGCTTGTGCTGGTGTGTCGCGCGGAGGTCACGAGTATGGCGGAGGTCTCAGCCGAGGCGTTTGCCGAGTTGCCTACCGTCACGGCTGACCTGGAAGGGACTCTGAAACGGGTCTTCGCCTTCGACAAAATTAACTATCTGTTACTCATGATGGTGGATAAGCACGTCCACTTTCATGTGATTCCGCGCTACGCCACACCACGGACGGTAGGCGGCGTTGCATTTCCCGACCGATCCTGGCCCAAGCCGCCCGATGTCACCCAAGCGTTGGAGTTGGCCGAGCAACAGTTCACGGAATTATTCCAACTGCTCCAGACGGCGTGGCCGGCATAACGCGCCTGACGCGGTCGGCCCTGCGGTGTTGAGACTCATCCTTCTCCTGGAGGAATGTCCACGATATTTGAGAAAAATATCGGTCGTGTAAAAATATCGAAAGAAAGAGCGATAGGGGGGTTGCAAAATTTACACTAACAGCTAGTAAGCTGTATCTATGATGCATGCTGCTGTGGAGATGATGATGGTGGATGTGGAAGGTGGCGAGCAGCAGCCCCGCTATTCGTCATACAACCCATTCAAAGCGCTCCTCCGTAACGTTTTATCCGATGCCTTTGTGGTACGCGATTTAGTGCGGAAGGGTAACAGTTTGTTTCTCTCTCAGTTTGAGTTGGACCGGATGTGGTTCTTCTCAAAAGATGAGAGCCCGTTCAGCTTCTTGTGGATCTGTCAGCACCTGGATCTCGACCCGCGGAAAATCCAAGCCTTGTATTTCTCCGCTGAGCCGGCGCGGATCCCACGTTGGTGGGCGGCGTAAGAGAGCACGTCCTTTTTCTCGGCTCTGGCCGCAGGACGAGTTTATTGCCCAGCCTTCGCCTTGCGTAAGGCCTCGGTCAAGAGCGGTACGACTTCGGCATAGTCGCCGACAATACCGATATCGGCAGTTTTGAATATCGGCGCTTTGGCTTTGATGTTAATGGCCACAATGGTGCCGGCCTTACGCAAACCGACCATATGCTCGAACGCGCCCCGAATACCAATGGCAAAATACAGCTTCGGCGCGACCGCTCGGCCGGTGATGCCAACCTGATGTTGCCTGGGGAGCCAACCCAGGTCCGAAATATCCCGCGTCGAAGCTAGCGGAGCCCCGCCTAACACATCGGCCAGTTGTTCAATCACGGGCAGATTCTCCGGCCCGCCGATGCCTTTTCCAACACCAATAGCGATATCCGCGGCATCCAGGGCCGCGGCTTTGGCCGCGTCGGCACCCGTTTGTGACACCAGTTGCACTCGGCTATGGACATCGTCATCAAGCGTCAGTCTTTCAACCCGTGCCTGACGGCCGGGAACGGACTGAGACGGGGACAGCATACCGGGACGGACCGTCGCCATTGCGGGCGTTGTTTTCGACAGAATCGGCGCAACAATGTTGCCGCCAAACGCAGGTTTGAGTTGCAGCAAGCGCCCCTGAGTATCAACTTCCAGGTCCACACAATCGCCGGTAAGACCCAGCCCAAGCCGCGCCGCAACCCGCGGGGCCAGGTCTCGGCCAATCGCGGTTGAACCCAACAGCAGCACCTGTGGCTTGTGGGCTTGAATTGCCTGACTTAACAGCGCGGCGTACAGGTCGGTGTCATAGGAGGCAAGACGGGCATCATCGGCCCGGTAGACCACGTCGGCGCCATACTCGGCCAAAGGCGTAATATGGGCGTCGAGCCCGCCGCCAATCAAGACAGCACCTACTTCACCCCCGTACTGCGCCGACAGCTCGACGGCTTTGCCTAAAAGCTCAAGGCTGACCGGCCGGAGGGTATCACCCAAGGTTTCAGCCACAACCCAGACCGCTTTCCCCGGCTCGGGGTCAGCGCTTCGCTTCTTCTTTTCGCCCGCGGTATTGTTCTCCGCCCACGTTCCAAACAGCCCGCGGGCTAAGAGAGCTTGGACCAGGCTATCGATCTGTTCCGCCAGCTCCCCTTCAAGCACACGGTTTTCACGGCTGTCTTCAACAGTTTGGACAGACTCCACCCAGGTCGGCGAGCCTGAGGCTCCAAATCGCGTAAGGTCCGCTGAAAGGTCGCCTGCGGTAACCGTCTCTACCGACTTCTCTTGGGCAGCTTGTCGCTCAGCCTTCCTGGGGAAACGTTCCGGCGCCAGGTCTTCGGTGGCCGACACCAGGGCCGGCAAGGGACAGTCAAGGGTGTCAAAACCGCTATCGGTCTCACGTTCGACCCGGATAGTCTTGCCATCGGCGTCGAGCGTTAATGCGGCCACACCGGTCACCTGAGGAATATCAAGCAACTCGGCAATCTCCGGTCCGACCTGACCGGTTTCCGCATCGGTGCTGTGCCGACCACACAGGATGAGATCGTAGCCTTCCTGCTCACACGCCAGAGCTAAAGTGCGGGCAGTCGCCAGCGTATCCGCTCCTGCAAAAGCCCGGTCCGTCAGATGCACGGCCCGATCCGCCCCCAGAGCCAGGCAGTACCGGAGGGCCTCTTCTGCCTGGGGTGGTCCCATCGTCAGCGCAACCACCTCGCCGCCGTGTTTTTCCCGCAGTTCCAGCGCTTTCAACAATCCCCGGACATCAAACGAACTGACCTCGGACGGTACGCCCTCACGCTGGAGGGTTTTTGTTTCCGGGTCGAGCTTCATGGCCGAAACCATGGGCACCTGTTTTACCAACACAATACTCTTCATAGACACGCCCACTCCCTGGCTCAAAGCGGTGCGCAGCAATCTATCTTGCCTGTCCGCACAGCGTCAACCAAGCCGGCGAACCGTAGCTTCTCTGCCAGGCGAGCTTCGCATTGGACGGGCTTCACCCCTTCGGAAAACGGCGCTTCGATCTCATGCATGGAGGGATGAGGAGACCAACTGGAGCTACTCTGCCCCGCGTCCGGGTGTATAGTCGTCGGCCGACAGGCTGTAGTAGGTAATGATCTTGCGCTCCTTAAACCACCAGCGGCCTTCGTCCTTGATGAATTTGTCATCATAACGACCAAAGACGACCATGGGCTTATCAGTCGATTTAGTGATGGCGTCGGCATCCAGATAGCAGGTTGAGGTGGCCTCGTTGTCCGACACTTCAATCACGGGCGACTCGATTTTGTGGCGCAGAAAGCGCACGCCGTTCCGCAGCGTGTTGTCATAGTTGGCATACCAGCCCTTCACCGCGTCGCAGCCCTCATAGCGCTTATCGCTTTCATAGGCCGGGAGCAGAACTGCGTCGCGGTGAAACAGGTCGGCGATTTCGTCTACCGTGCCACGGTCTACCACATGGCAGTAGGTGTGGAGCAGTTGCTGAATGGCAATAATGTCGTCCGCGTAAGACATGCTCGGTCCTCCTGTTGCGTGTTTATTGTCTCCGTCCACGTATACGCAGTAATTCGTTAATCGTCAGATCAATGTCCTCATCCCGCAACAGCGGCGCCGCAACACGCTTCCGCCGGACGGCATCGAGGCTGATGTCCGCCGTGACAAAATCTTCCTCGTAATAGCGTCCCTTGGCAATGCACTGCCCAAAAGGGTTGATCACCTCCGAGCCCCCCCAGAACCCTACCCCGTCTTCAAAGCCGACCCGATTGGCATAGATCACAAACACCCCGAAGGTTTCGGCATAGACACGATTCATCGCCTCCCAATAGCGCGCGTTCTCGTCCTGTTGTCTCTTGTCGGCAATGCCGCGCAACGGACTGGAAGAAGGACAGATGAGCATCAGGGCTCGATCGAGGGCCGCAATATACACCGTGGACGGATGCCACATATCTTCGCACACCAGGGCTGCCGCGCGCCCATACGGAGTGTCAAAGGCGCGCACGCTATCCCCACGCGCGAAATAGCGTTGCTCGTCAAACATGCCATAGGTTGGCAGATAGACCTTGCGGTGGACGTGACGGACGTCACCCGCACTGAGATAGACGGCAGAATTGTAAAAGCAAAAGTCCGGGCTCTCTTCGACCAGTCCGGCCAAACAGGCCACCGACTTGCTCAACTCCCGCAGTTGGATGAACTCCGGCGCGTCCTGACGCAGGGCGACTGTCGCAACCATGTCCCGCAGGTGATAACCGGTCAGACTCAACTCGGGAAAGATGAGCAACTCAACATTCTCATTTTTGGCGTGGGCAATGGCCTGTTCGTAGAGGGCCAGGTTGGCAGCAACATCTCCGAGGCGCGGGCTGATCTGGGCAATGCCGATTTTGAAGTGCGTGTTCACAGTGGTGGGGGGTTACGCTGGACTGCCTTTTCCAAACAGGCGCTTCAGCCAGCTGCCCAAGGTCCCCCGTCCCCCAGGTTTGCCATCTTCGTCGGGGAAGGCTTGAATCTCGGCCTCCATAGCCCTGAAGAACTGACCGATCAGCATTTTCGCCGCACCGTCGACCAGGCGTTGTCCGACGCTGGCCAGCAGCCCACCGATCTGGACGTCGCCGTGGTAGGTCAGTATGGTCTGGCCGTTTTGCTCGGCTAAATCAACCGTGCCCGACCCCTTGAGAAAGCCCTGCTTGCCCTTCCCGTCAAGGCTGAGTTTGTAATGTGAGGGTGGCTGGATCTCCTCCATCCTGACCGTACCGTTGTAGACGCCTTTGACCGCGGCCACACCAACCTTGATCTCTCCACTATATTCATTCTCGCCGCTTTCTGTCAGGCTCTCACAACCGGGCATGCACTTGGCGAGTTGGTTCGGGTCGGTCAAGAATCTCCAGACCTTCTGTTGGGGGGCTAGAATGGTTCGTGTTCCGTTGAGTTTCATAATTGGTGTCCCGTGCGCGCAGCCCCACTCCTGACAGATTATGTTCTGAGCGGTCGGAGGAAGGCGCGTATATCATTGACCAGGAGTTCAGGTTCTTCCATCGGTGCGAAATGCCCACCCGAGGCCATGGGCGTCCAGCGTTGTAAATTGTAATAGCCCTCGGCCCACTTGCGCGGCATGAGAATAACTTCTTCTGAAAAAACGGCAACGCCGGTCGGTGCCTGGACAACCGGCGTCTGCTCATGCGACGGCTTCCAGGGATTATGGGTTGCTTCATAATAATAGCGTGCGGACGTGCCAAAACTCTGGGTAACCCAGTATAACGTCATCGTGGTACAGAGATCATCCTTGCTAAAACGTTTTTCGACATCCCCGTTGCAATCGCTCCAGGTGCGGCGCTTTTCCAGAATCCAGGCACACAGCCCGACCGGCGAGTCATTGAGGGCAAAGGCCAGGGTCTGCGGCTTGGTCGTCTGCAAGGCAGAATAGCCGCTCTCAGCGGCAAAAAAGTTCAGATTCCTTTCATGCCAGCCCTCCTCTTCCGGTCCGTACTCGGACGCCTCGGGCATGGAGCCGACAAAAATATCCAGCGGAGCCATGAGGTTGACATGACAGCCGAGCAGGTGCTCGGCGTACTTATGCCCAAGCTGGGCGGTAATGAGCGCTCCCCAGTCGCCGCCCTGAGCGGCGAATTTTTCATAGCCCAAGACATCTTGCATGAGCCCGCGCCACAGATCGGCCGTTCGCCAGAAATTGATACCTGGGGTGGTCAGCGGGGTGGAAAATCCATACCCCGGCAAGGACGGCACAACGACATCGAACGCATCGTTCGGGTCGCCACCGAACGCGGCCGGATCGGTCAGCGGTCGAATGACTTTATGAAAATCCCAGAAGGTCCACGGCCAGCCGTGGCTCAGGATCAGCGGTGTCGGATTCGGGCCTTTCCCCGGCTCGTGGATGAAATGGATCGGCACACCGTCAATCGTCGTCTTATAGTGGGAGAAAGCGTTCATATCGCGTTCAACCGCGCGCCAGTCGTAGTCGGTACGCCAGTATTCGACCACTTCCTGGAGGTAGGCTTGATTCGTCCCATACGCCCACTGCTCGTTGGCAAACTCCCCCGGCCAGCGCGCCTTTGCCAGCCGCTCGCGTAAGTCTGCCAACACCGCATCCGGGACAGAGACCGTAAACGCTTCTTTGCTGCTCATGGCGCCCTCCTTTTTGGCATACAGTGCGCTTGGCACCCAGCAGGACAGATACTGCCCTTCCCCGCTGCTGGCAAGAGGGGCTTCCCCTGCTGAAACGCTCAGTCCACCTCGACTGTCGCCGGCGCCATGTCGGGCTGCCGCTCGAATTGGGCGGCAATCCGTTCCAACTCTGCCCCGGATATGGTCTCTTTCTCTAAGAGGACCTGGGCTGCCTGACGCAGAATGGGGAGCTTCGTCTTCAATATTGTGGTGATACGTGCGTGCTGTTCCTCGATAATACGGCGCACCTCATTATCGATCTCCCGCGCGGTCTCCTCGCTGTAGTCGCCCAGCCCCTGCGGCTGGCCGTTTTGCAGGAACATGGGCTGGCGCTCCTGGTCAAAGCTCTGCTGACCGAGCGTATCGCTCATCCCGTAGGATTTGACCATGCTCTTGGCCGTATCGGTTGCTTTGAGCAGATCGTCTCGGGCCCCAGTCGAGATCTCCTGGTAAATCAGCTCTTCGGCCACCCGACCGCCGAGGAGCACGGCGATTTTGTTTTCCAACTCGGATTTGGTCAGCAGAAACCGATCTTCGCTCGGCAGTTGGAGGGTATAGCCCAAGGCCGCGACACCCCGCGGAATAATCGAGATCTTTTGGACTTCGTCCGACCCCGGTAACGACATGCCTGCCAACGCATGCCCGATCTCGTGGTGGGCGACACGCGCTTTTTCTTTTTGGCCTAAGACTCGGTTTTTCTTTTCCAGTCCGGCAATCACCCGCTCAACCGCCTCCTGGAGTTCGGGCAGGCCCACCGTGTCTTTGCCGCGCCGGACCGCCAGCAGCGCCGACTCGTTGACGATGTTGGCTAAATCCGCGCCGGCAAAGCCCGGCGTCATGGCGGCAACTACTTCCAGATCGGTTTCAGCCTCAAGAGGAACAGTGCGGGCGTGTACCTGAAGAATAGCCAGCCGACCGGTTTTGTCCGGACGGTCTACTACCACATTGCGATCAAAGCGTCCGGCCCGCAGCAGGGCTTGGTCCAGGATCTCAGGTCGGTTGGTGGCTGCCATGAGAATGACCCCAGCCCGCTGATCAAACCCGTCCATTTCCACCAATAACTGGTTGAGGGTCTGTTCCCGCTCATCGTGAGAGACGGGTCCCATGCCGCGCGCTTTGCCCAGGGCGTCCAGTTCATCCATAAAAATAATGCAGGGGGCCTTTTCCTTGGCCTGGGTAAACAGGTCGCGGACGCGGGCCGCGCCGACACCGACGAACATCTCCACAAACTCTGAACCGCTAATCGAAAAAAACGGTACCTGGGCTTCTCCCGCCACCGCTTTGGCCAGCAGCGTTTTCCCCGTCCCCGGCGGTCCCACCAGCAAAATGCCCTTCGGGATTTTCCCCCCCAGCCGGCTGAATTTTTCCGGCGTCTTGAGAAACTCAATGACTTCCTGGAGTTCCGTCTCGGCTTCTTCGACTCCCGCGACATCGGTGAAGCGGACTTTGACATCCTGCTCCATATAGATCTTGGCCTTACTCTTGCCGATCGACATAAAGCCGCCACCGAAGCCACCCCGCTGGGCCATCCGCCGCATCAGAATCAGCCAGACGCCAAAGAATAACAGGACCGGCAGAATCCAGGACAGCAGGTCACTGACAAACGTGCTCTCAATCTCACCGGCAAAGCGGACCTCGCGAGTGGCCAGTTGCTCGGCCAAGTCGGATGCCACCCGGACCGTCACAAACTGGCTGGGCTGTCCTTCGACGGGATCGTTGAGCGTCCCCTGGATATAGTGCTCCGAGATACGAATCTCCGCGATGCGGCCGTCATTCAAGTATTCCTGAAACTGGCTGTAGGGAATCTGTTCGATGCGGGTCGCCTGCATCCAGACACTATGCAGGATGACGACCCCCCACAGGGCAATGAAAAGATACCAGATGTTAAACTTTGTCTTTTTATCCATGACAGATTCATTATAGCGTGCCAGAACCGGCTGCCTAGTCAACGTCGTCCATCTCCCGATAGAGCCCTGCGCTCTACGTCGGGACGCGACAGTCGCCTTGCGCTTTCATCTGAGCCGGGCAATAGTCAGTGCCCATGCGTCACGCTCCCACGAGTCGTTTCATCCGCGTGAACGGCCTTGCCCTGCATTATCTGGAATGGGGCGAGTCGACGAATCCTGCGCTCATCCTGCTTCACGGCGGCTCGGCCCACGCCCATTGGTGGGACCATATTGCCCCGACGCTGGCACGGACGCACCGTGTGCTTGCCCTCGATCTCCGCGGGCATGGAGAGAGTGCCTGGACGCACCCGCCCGCCTACGAGATCGCGGATTACGTCGCGGACCTTGAAGGCATTGTCGCCGCTCTTGAGCTCGACGCTCCCGTTCTTATGGGTCACTCGCTTGGCGGCTTTGTGGCACTGCATTACGCCACGACAGTTACAATGAACCACGGCGCATTCGTCATTGTCGATATCGGTTCCCGGCTACGCCCGAGTCGAACGATGCGTTTGCTGCGTTCCCTGCCACCACCGACGTACTCCACTGAGGCCGATGTCTACACTCGATTTCGCCTGCTACCGGCAGAGACGTGGGCAACGCCCGAGTTGCTGAGACATGTTGCCCGACACAGTATGAGACCCGACCATGCAGGGCGTTTTCACCTGAAAAGCGATCGTGCGGTCATGACCCGCCAACCGTGCGACCTGGAATCGCAGCTCGCGCGCATCACTTGCCCCATCCTGTTCATCCGGGGCCAATACAGCAGGACGCTTTCGGCTGAGCGATTATCCCACCTGGTCCATACCTGTCCGCGGGCCACAGGGATTGAAATTCCCCAGGCCGGACACCACGTTTTCCTCGATCAGCCCGTAGCCTTTCTTGACACCGTAACTACTTTCCTGCACGAGACAAGTAGGGCTTCCGCCTGATTCACGGAGAAAGACGGAGGGTACAGAGGGGCTGCCATCCGGGCGCTGGCATGATAGGAGGTAGGGTCTATGTTCTGGTTTGGATTTATCGTTGGTGCGGTCTCGGCCGCCGTATTTATTCTGTATGGCAATGGTGAGCTGCTGGTGAAACTCCGCGATCAGATAAAAAGCGCCTCTGATCGGTTTTGGGAGTCGCAGAAAAAATAAACGCCTCTGCATTCCGATTCCGCAATAGCGCCTTTTCTTTTGGCATTCTTTTTGTCCCGCTCACTTTGTTCGCCTCTTGGCCTTGTGCTAGAGTTCGGTTCGGGCAAGCGAGAAGCAGCCGCAGGAAGCATATCATAAGGAGGGTAGGCGTATGGCAAAGCCGCTGGATGGAATCCGTGTCCTTGACTGGACTATATGGCAGCAGGGGCCGGTCGCGACCATGATGCTCGGCGACCTCGGGGCTGAGGTCATCAAGCTTGAAGAACGCGTGGGGGGCGACCCTGGGCGGGGCGTAATGCAAATTGCCGGAGCCAAAACTGGTGCGCGCAACTATTATTTTGAAGCCAATAACCGGCATAAAAAGAGCCTCACGCTCGATCTCAAGAAACCCGAGGCCAAAGAAATCGTCTATAAGCTAGTCGAGAAGTCAGACGTCTTTGTCCAGAACTATCGGAAGGGCGTGGCGGCCAAGCTCGGTCTCGATTATGCCACCCTCTCGAAATACAACCCGAAGCTGATCTATGCCAGCGCAACCGGCTATGGACCGAACGGGCCGGACGCGGGTGAACCCTCCTTTGACTATATGGGCCTGGCCCGGTCCGGGATCATGACCGCGGCCGGTGAGCCGGACATGGAGCCTATGAACATCACCGGTGGTATCGCCGACCAAATGGGCGCCATTATGCTGGCCCACGGCATTACCGTGGCCCTGTTGGCCCGCGAACGTTTGGGCGTCGGCCAGGAGGTCGATACCTCACACCTGGGTAGTATGATGGCCCTCCAGGGGCTCAATCTGGCCTGTCGCCTGACCCTGGGTAAAGAGTTCAAGCGTTTTTATCGCACAAAAGCGGTGAACCCACTCTGGAATCACTATAAATGCCAGGACGATAAGTGGATCTGTCTGGCCATGCCGCAAGCCGACCGCTACTGGCCGGATTTCTGCAAGACGCTCGGCATTCCGGAGTTGGAGAAGGACCCGCGCTTTGAGAACATGAAGGTGCGCGGTCGCAACGCCGAGGAAATCATCGCCATTGTCGATGAAATTTTTGTCTCAAAGCCACGCGTCGAATGGATGCAAATCCTGAAGGACGGCGGTGATTTTATTTATACCCTGGTGAATAACATCACCGACCTGCCCGACGACCCGCAAATGCAGGCCAACGACTATGTCGTGGATTATGCCCACCCCACCTGGGGCGAAACGCAGATCGTCGGCTCACCCCTGATCTTGAGCGAGACACCGGCCGACCCGAAGGCCCCGGCCCCGGAGTTTGGCGAGCATACCGAACAGGTCCTGATCGACATGCTGGGCTATTCCTGGGAGGACGTGGGGAGATTGCGAGAGACTGAGGTGCTGTAAGGCTTCCGTAGGGGCAGCCCGTGTGGCTGCCCTTTTCGCTACGACCAAACAACCCGATGCCGCAACTCTTCCCCCCGCACATAACGCCGGAGATTCTCCAGCCACAGCTCACCAACCCGCGGCAGATACAGCGGCGAGGTTGAGGCTGTATGCGGGGTGATAAACACATTCGGCATATCCCATAAGTCATCGTCCACGGGCCACGGCTCTGTAGGCAGGACGTCAAGGCAGGCGTGACGCAGACTCCCCGTCTGCAATGCTTCTTTAAGCGCGGTCACATCGACGATGACCCCGCGCGCGATATTGATCAGGGTGGCAGAGGGTTTCATGAGAGCCAGCTCATCCGCACCAATAAGTCCGTGCGTCTGGGGGGTGGCCGGAGTGGCCAGAATGACAAAATCTGCTTCGGGAAGAAACCGGTGAAGGTCGGCCAGCGTGCCTTGCTGCTCCACCCCGACCACCGGTTGAGTTGATTGACGAATACCGAGGATCCGCAGCCCAAAGCCGGTCAGCATGGCGACAATGCGACTGCCAATAGCACCCAGACCGACGACCAGAGCGGTTTTATCGCTCAGGCTCTCAAGCCCGAGTTCCTGCCAGCGGTGTTGGCGTTGACGGGCGGACAATTCACCAAATCGTTTTGCGGACCACAGCACAAAGCCCACGGCAAACTCAGCCACCTCAGGGGCGTTTGTGCCAGGACTGTGGGAGACGAGCGCCCCTTTGGCCCGCATGGCATCATAAAAACGGCCGTCCGTGCCGGCGTCTTCGGTATGCGCCCAGCGCGGCTGCGGGAGCTGTATCATGGTGTCGATGAAGGTTTTGCGATACGCGTCGCCGGCTAACACGATGAGGTCGCAGTCATCCGGCGAGGCGGACCAGGAGCCGTCCGGCTCAATCAAGGCCCAACCCAGCTCTGGCACGATAGCCTGGGCAGCTTCTCCAAAACGGACAAAAAACTCTCGGCCAGCCGCAACTTTCATCAAGACCTCCCTCTCCAGCGGTCTTACCACGAAAGAGAATCGTATGCCTATGGAAGCAGGAAATAGAGAGCCCCACGTTGACTGGACAGCCCAGTCCAAATATGCGACACGGCAGCACGGAGGAGTACTTGCATGAAATTCGGCATTATCCACGACTTCCGCAATCCAGCCCAATGGCACCGCCCATATCCGGAGCTGTATCACGCCATGCTCAATCAAATCGTTCGGGCTGAAGAGCTGGGCTATGACAACGTCTGGCTGGCGGAACATCACTTCACCGAAGACGGCTATAATCCGTCCAGCCTGCAGACCGCCGCAGCCATTGCCACGCGAACGAGCCGCATCCGGATCGGGACCTATATCCTGCTGATGCCGTTTCAGCATCCGGTCCGGGTGGCCGAAGACACGACCTGCATCGATATCTGGTCAAACGGGCGCTTTGATCTGGGTGCCGGGCAGGGCTATGCCGCGGGCGAGTTTCAGGCTCTGCATATCCCACGCACAGAACGTTCAGCTCGTTTGGCCGAAGGCGTCGAATTGGTCCGCCGCCTATGGACTGAAGAAAATGTGACGTTCGAAGGCCGCTTTACGCAGGTCAGCGACCTGACGCTCTCTCCGAGGCCGGTCCAGCAACCGCATATTCCGCTGTGGATTGGCGCGCGGGCCGACAAGGCGATTCGACGCGTGGCCCAAATGGGCTGTCATCTCATGGCAACGATCGGTCCGGACCCCGCCCCGCTCTATATCCAGACCCTGAGAGAAAACGGCTATGACCCGGCTGATTTCAACATCGGACAAATCCGGATGGTCTACGTCGCCGAGAATGAGGACCAGGCTTGGGAAGATGTCCAGGAGCATCTGCACTATTCCATGCAGTACTACGGCATCATCCTGGCCGAAGCCAACGACGCACCGGGCGACGCAGACGGCTGGCAGTTCACCCACGCTAGCCAACTCCGTGACTCAGGCTTTGGCCGGGCCGCCATGATCGGCACCCCAGACCAGGTCGCCCGCAAAATGGAAAAGTTCCGCCAGCGTTTTCACTGCACCCATTTTGTGCTGGGTACACAACTCCCGGGGCTTGACCCGCAAAAGGCCACGCGCTCGTTGGAGCTGTTTGCCAAGGAAGTCCTACCTGCGTTTCGGGGCAGGTAGCGCATCATATCTTACGCCCATTCCAATCTTCTCACTTTTCATTACAATGGGGCGTAGGAGTTTTTGCCATGCTCCAAAGACTACCTCAGTTGCTCAAAGAATTAACGCCTCAAGAACAGGCACAGGTCGAAACCTTTGCGGCTTTCATTCTCGCTCGTCGTAAACTACAGCAGCCGCAGCTCCTCACGAACGATCTTTCAGTCCAAGAACTCACCGAGCTTGTTGCTTCGGCAGGAAGCTTTGAGTGGCTCGAAGAGGAAGAGGATATTTATTCCCCGGATGATGGAGAGGCAGTGCAGTGGCCCAGTCCCCCGTCAAACGAGGAAGCGTAGTTCTGATACGCTATCCGTTTACGAACCTGGCCGGAGCAAAGGTTCGACCCGCACTCGTTTTGACACCTGATTTTCTACTACCTCGTCTTGATGATGTCCTCTGCCTCTTTATCTCATCCTCAATCCCCGAAGACCTTCTTCCGACCGATCTTGTCCTGGATGCCGAGCATTCTTTTTTTCCCAAAACAGGCTTGAAGCGCCGCTCTGCGTTGAGAGCACACAAATTAGCCTTGCTTCAAAAATCCCTTGTGCTGCGCCAGCTAGGAGAAATTGGGCAACCGCTCCTTGATGAAGTCAATCAGCGGTTACGATTGGCCTTGGGGTTGTAGTTCTATCGCGGACTGAGGCAACTCACGAAGTCCGCAGCATCACAACAACCATCCACCCCCGGCTTGCAACGTACTCTATTGCTGCCCGGCCAGTTCCTGCTCGATACACGCCAGGGCTTGCTGCGGAGTGGAGACCGCGGTGTAGAGACCGCGGAATTTCTGGTTGATGAGCGCTTCGGCAAAGCCGCGCTCGAATTGCTGCAACAGGCCGTCGAAATAGCCGTTGGTATTCACCAGAATAACCGGCTTGGAGTGAAAGCCGAGCTGCTTCAGGGAGATCACCTCAAGAACTTCCTCTAATGTCCCAAACCCGCCCGGCAGGGCGATAAACGCGTCCCCACGTTCATCCAGGCCCTGCTTCCGGCTGCGCATATCATCGGCGGTATGCATTTCATGCCCGGCCTGTCCGTAGCCGTCTTCGAGAAAGCGCGTCAGGATCACACCAACCACCCGCCCGCCGGCGGCCAACGTGGACTGGGACACGGCTCCCATCAGGCCGGTATTGCCGCCACCATAGATTAAGGTGTAGTCGCGCTGCGCCAGCAGTTGGCCCAATTCAGCCGCCACGTCCAGATACACCTGCGGACAACGTTTGCTTGACGCGCAGTAGACGGTGATAGCACGCGGGCGATCAGGGAGATGGGAAGCGGGCATTGCTGAGTAACTAATCTGTTATGCAGTGGGCTCGGGAAGGAGGTCTGAGGCACCTGGAGAGGCAGCCCCCTCCCCGCTTCTCCCTTATGAGAGATTGTTCACCACACCGTCCATGCCACTCCACTCGACAATCGGCGTGAGGCGGCGTTTGGTGATCAGGCCCTGGGCAACGAGGGTCGAAAAGGTAGTGAAGGTCTTGGCATGATCTTGGATATCCAGAACCAGCACCATCTTCGCCTCTTCGTTCGAGGCCCAGGGTCCGGCTTTCAGCGTGACCCCCTCAGGAAAGCCGGTCTCCCCGCTTAAGACCCCCTTGAACATGTTATGGACCTCCTTGGTCCGGGATGGCTCCCAATATATCTCATCCAAATAGAGCGGCATACGATTTCCCTCCTTCTGGGATAGATTTGCTCGGGCATAGCAAAAAAACCACATCCGGCCTACCCCTCAACTCCGCCGGCAGCCCTCCCGCCTTTGGCATTCCGGGTGCGGTATGCTAGCGTCTGCGCCAAGGCGTCGTGCTGAGAACGTTGACAACACGGGAAGGAGGCACCAATGGCACTGCCGCTGCAAGGGATTCGCGTGCTGGATATCGCCAGCATGTTGGCTGGTCCGTATGGAGCGACCATGTTGGGCGATATGGGTGCGGACGTGATTAAAATCGAGCCCCCCTATGGGGATGAATCCCGTGCTATTGGTCCCAAGGTCGAGAATGACAGCGGCTTTTATGTCGGGATTAACCGCAATAAACGCGGCCTGGTGCTTGACCTGACCCAGCCGGAGGGCAAAGCCCTGTATTTCCGGCTGGTCCGAACGGCCGACATTATTGTCGACAACCTCCGCCCTCAAGCCAAAGCCAAGCTAGGGGTGACATACGAAGAAACGTGCAAGTATAACGACAAAATCATCTGCATCTCGGTCAGCGCCTTTGGCCAGGACGGACCGTATGGCGGCCGGCCGGGCATTGACCCCCTGGCCCAGGCGCTGACCGGCTTTATGAGCGTTACCGGAGAGCGGGACGGCAAGCCCCTGAAGGCCGGGCCGGCTATCGCCGACGCTACCTGTGCCAATCTGGTCGCCTTTGCCGCCATGGTCGGCCTGTGGACCCGCGAGCAACAGGGCATTGGCCAGCAGATTGAGTTGTGTCTGATGGACGGGCTGATCCACGTCCAGCCGTCCCAGGTCGGCCAATTCTTTCTCAGTCAGTACATCCAGCCGCGCGTCGGGAATGCCAGTCCGTTTTATGCGCCCTACGGAACCTTCAGGTGCAAGGATGGTCGGGACATTCAGATTGCCTCTTTTAATAACAAATTCTTCCATAATATCTGCCGCGCGATCGAACGTGAGGACCTGATGGCGGACCCGCGCTTTGAGACCGGAGAGCTTCGCCTGCAACACGAAGCCGCCCTCAATGCGGCGTTACAGGCCGAATTTGCCAAAAGAGACGTAGATGACATGATGCAGCGCTTGAGTGCAGCGGACGTGATGGCCGCGCCGGTGAACACCTTGCACGAAACCTTTGCCGACCCCCAAGTCCGGCATAACAACATGGCGGTCGAGGTGGACCATGCGCGGATCGGTCCCCTCAAAGTTAGCGGTATTCCGGCCAAGCTCAAGAAAACACCGGGCGCCGTGCGCCTCGCCCCTCCGACCCTGGGTCAGCATACCTGGGAGATATTGCAGGAGATGGGCGTGAGCGGCGATGAGGTGGAGCAACTGAAACACAAGGGTGTGATCAAGTAGATTCGGAAGGGAGGGTCCATGCCCCGAGGAGCCGATGGCATCGTTCTGGCCCTGAAAGAGGCCGGTGTCTCGACCATTTTTGGTATCCCCAGCATTCATAATATCGGCCTGTACGAGTCCTTACGCCACGAGCCCTCGATTCGGCATATTGGCTGTCGGCACGAAGCTGGCGCCACCCATATGGCGGACGGTTATGCCCGGGCGAGCGGCGGACTGGGCGTTATTGTTTCGTCAACCGGTCCGGGCGCGGGCTTTACGGTTTCGGCCCTGCAAGAAGCCTGGGGCAGTTGCTCGCCGGTTCTGATGATTACGACCAATATCGACGCCGCCAAGATCGGCAAAGGTTTGGGCGTCCTGCACGAACTGGAAGAACAAACGTCTCTCTTTCGGACCATTACTAAAGAGGTGATTATTCCCCGGACGGGTGATGATTTGTATGCGGCCGCCAAGCGCGCCATCGCCCTGACTCAGGCCGGCCGGCCCGGCCCGGTGTGTTTGGAAGTCCCCACCGACCTGATGGCTGGAGACGCACCTGCGGGAACTCCGACACCACCGAACGGCACTCCAGCCCCTCCGCCGTTGCCCCCCCGGCTTGACGAGGCGGTCGCCATTTTGCGCAAGGCAAAGCAGCCTCTCATTCTGGCGGGGACGGACGCGGCCCGGGCGAGTGTTTCCGGAGACTTGGCCGGAGATGTTCAAGCCTTGGCCGAGACCCTATGCGCACCCGTCATCACCAACACGCCGGGCAAAGGCGTGGTCCCGGAAGATCACGCCCTGGCCTTCGGCAATGCCGCGCGCAAACTGGTGGTCAAAGACATCGTGCCCGGCTGTGATGCGGCAGTCGTGATTGGTTCCCGGCTGCGTGAGGTCGATGCCAAACGCCGCGGCTTGGTCCTGCCCGAACAGTTGATTCATGTCGATTGGGACGAGCGCTGGATCAGCAAAAATTATCCGGCCGCGCTGCCGCTGGTCGGAGATATTGGCGCCATTACCCGCGCGCTGCGCAATCAACTCGAAGGAGAGCCCTACACCGGTCCGCGCCAGGAACGGACCGCGGCGTGGCGGCAGCAGGCGGATGCGGAGATCGAGAGACTTGCCCAAGAGCGTCCGGAAATTCAGTCGCTCAAGGCGATTCGGGCCGTACTACCACGAGACAGCGCCCTGGTGGTCGATAACACCCAGCTTGGCTATTGGGCGGAGTATTTTTATCCGTCTTATCAGGCGAATGGGGTCATCGGGGCCAAAGGCTCCGGTCTGCTCGGATTCAGTTTTCCAGCGGCCATTGGCGTCAAGATAGCGCGGCCGGATACCCCGGTTGTCGGCCTGATCGGCGACGGAGGCTTTCTTTACACGGCACAGGAATTGGCCACGTGCGTGCGCCACAATGTTGGCTTTCCACTTGTTGTCGTCAACGATGATGCGTTTGGGGTGATCGGTTATTTGCAGCGGACCGCGTATCAAGAGGCATATCAGGCTCAACTGACAAATCCGGACTTCCTGGCCTTCGCCTCAGCCTTCGGCGTCCCGGCAACGCGCGTCCAGTCTCCGGCAGAGCTCCAATCGGCCCTGGACCGGACACTCGCCTCTGGAGAGATGCATCTCATCGAGTATCAAATGACCATTCAGGAACCCCCGTTTGGGAAGTATTAGCGCAAGGAGGCAGCATGACACAGCGTCGAACCACTATTTGGGGCTGGGGCTTTGAAGACGAACAGCCGACCCCGGAACAGAAAAAAAATATCGCCAAGGGCATTGCCGAGAGCGTCGGAGCCAGCGATTTTAGCCTCGACCCGGAGCCGCGCGTTGAAGACATCCAGCTCCGCACGCCGCGTCTCTCACCGCCCGAGGCTCTTGCCAACATCTGCTCGACCGAAACCTACGACCGCGCGGCCCATGCCTATGGCAAAGCCCTGCCCGATATTGTGCGGGCCTTCCGTCTGGATTTTCCAAACCCACCCGATGTGGTGGCCTTTCCCAAGACCGAGGACGACGTGGTGGCCGTTTTAGACTGGTGCAACGAGGTAGGGGCTGCGGCTATTCCGTTTGGCGGAGGATCGAGCGTAACCAGCGGCGTCGAGCCTCCGACGGGGGACGCCTACCCTGGGAGCGTGTCCATCGACCTGCGCTATCTCGACAAAGTGTTGGAGATTGATGAATCCTCACGCGCGGCCCGCATTCAGGCCGGTGTGTACGGCCCGGCCCTTGAGGCCCAACTCAAGCCGCACGGCTATACCCTGCGGCATTACCCCCAGTCGTTTGAGTTCTCGACCCTGGGCGGCTGGATTGCCACCCGCTCGGGTGGGCATTTTGCCACGCTGTACACCCATATCGACGAGTTGGTCGAGTCCACCCGAGTCGTTACCCCGAACGGGATTGTCGCTTCGCGTCGCCTGCCTGGGTCGGGCGCCGGTCCAAGCCCGGACCGCATGTTTATCGGCTCGGAGGGGATTCTGGGTATCATTACCGAAGCCTGGATGCGCTTGCAGCATCGTCCGATCTATCGGGCCTCAACCGCGGTGCACTTTGAAAAATTTGAGAATGGGGTAGAGGCGATTCGTTTGCTCAGTCAGTCGGGCCTGTATCCCACCAATTGTCGCATTCTCGATCCGACCGAGGTCAAACGGAACAATGTCGGCAATGGTACGGGCGGCAGCCTGCTCATGCTCGGCTTTGAGTCTGCAGACCATCCGCTCGAAGCCTGGATCAATCGCGCGCTTGAATGCTGCACCGACCTCGGCGGCACGACACCCAACGGGGTCGTGATTAAAGGCGGTGGAGAAACGACAGGGCGGGGAGGCTCGGTTGGCGACTGGCGTAACGCCTTTATTCGTATGCCCTACGCCTTTTCGACCATGGCGGCCATGGGCGCGATATTCGACACCACCGAGAGCGCGATTCCGTGGAATCGGTTTCACGAATTCCACGCCGGCGTGATGCGAGATGTCCAAAGCGCGCTGGATGAGGTGTGTGGTGGTGGCGTGCTGTCGTGCCGCTTTACCCATGTCTATCCCGACGGTCCCGCGCCGTATTTCACCTTTACCGGCATGGGCAAAAAAGGCAGCGAGTTGGAGCAATGGCATGAGATCAAAACCGCAGCTTCCGAGGCGGTCGTGCGCTATGGCGGCACGGTGACACATCATCACTCCGTCGGACGGACCCATCGTCCGCAGTATGAGAAGCAGCGCCCGGACCTCTTCGCCAGCGCCCTTCAGGCTGCGAAAGCCGCCCTTGATCCGCAGGGTCTGCTGAATCCGGGTGTGTTAATCGATCCGCGTTGCTGATTCCAACGACGCATCATATGAGGAGGAGCAGTAGATAACCATGACGATGGAAATGAAGAACATTCGTGAGGCCATCATGGATGGCCAGACCAAAACCGAAGACTTTGAGGGGCTTCCGCTTCCAGAGTCGATGCTGGCGGTCACCACGCATAAAGACGACGTGAACATGTTCGAGGGGCTTGAGTCCTGGGAAAAAGATCCTAGAAAGAGCCTGCATCTTGACCAAGTGTCGGTACCGGAGGTCGGCCCGAACGAAGCCCTGGTCGCGATCATGGCCTCCAGCATCAATTTCAATACGGTCTGGAGCGCCATCTTTGAGCCCCTGCCGACGTTTTTGTTCCTGGAGCGAAACGCCAAGAAAAGCCCGTGGGACAGCCGGCATAATCTGCCGTACCACATCCTGGGCAGCGACGCGTCCGGGGTGGTGTTGAAGGTCGGGCCTGGGGTGAACCTGTTCAAGCCGGGCGACGAAGTCACCGTTCACTGCAACTATGTGGACATGCAGGCCCCGGACGGCCACGACGATTCCATGCTCGACCCGGACCAGCGCATCTGGGGCTTTGAAACCAATTTTGGCGCTCTGGCTGAAATTGCTGTTGTCCGGGCCAACCAGCTCATGCCCAAGCCGCCGCATCTTACCTGGGAAGAGTCGGCGTCCATGCCGCTGGTCAACTCCACCTCATATCGTATGCTGGTCAGCGAAAACGGTACCCATATCAAACAGGGCGATATCGTCCTGATCTGGGGCGCGGTTGGCGGGCTGGGCGGCTTTGCATTGCAGTATGTGTTGAACGCGGGCGCATTCCCCATCTGTGTGGTGTCATCCCAGGACAAGGTCAAGTTATGCGAAACCATCGGCGCGCGCTGGGTGATTGACCGGAATGCAGACGGTTACCAATTCTGGAATGAAGACGGGTCGCAAAACCTGGGCGAACTGCGGCGCTTTGGCAAGCAGATTCGGGATATGACGGGCGGCGAAGACCCGGATGTGGTGTATGAGCATCCGGGTCATGAAACCTTTGCGGCGAGCGTCTTTATTGCCCGCCCTGGGGGGCAGATCGTCACCTGCGCTTCCACCAGCGGCTACAATCACGAGTATGACAACCGCTATTTATGGATGAACAAGAAGCGCATCATCGGCTCGCACTTTGCCAACTACAGAGAAGCCTGGGAGGCGAATCGGTTGGTCTGCAAACGCGCCATTCATCCCCTCCTGTCAGAGACCTATCCCCTGGCCGAGACCGGTGAGGCAGCCTATCGGGTGCACCACAATACGCAGATCGGAAAAATTGGTGTGCTCTGCCTCGCCCCGGAGGAAGGGCTGGGCGTCACGGACGAGGAAGGCCGCGCGCGGCATATTGGGCAGATTAATTTGTACCGAAATGCCGTCAAAGGCGATTTTCGCCTGGTGAAGACTGAGCCGTAATAAGTCGTAGGGGCAACCCCCTGTGGTTGCCCAACCCCGCTGCCCTATGCCCAGCATCACTATCCGTTCCGCCACTCCAAACGACGTGCCGCTCATCCTTGGGTTCATCAGGGAATTGGCCCGATTCGAGAACGAGCCGGACGCGGTCAAGACCACACAAGAAGACCTGCTGCGCGACGGCTTTGGCGAACAGCCCCAATTCGAGGCGCTGATTGCCGAGCGGAACGACAAGCCGGTCGGTTTTGCCCTGTTCTTTGCGACCTACTCCACCTGGGAGGGACGGCCGAGCCTATATCTCGAAGACCTGTTTGTCGTCGAGTCAGCGCGTAAATATGGAGTCGGGCGGGCGCTCATGGCCAAACTGGCCGCTCTTTCAGTCGAACGCGGCTATCAGCGCCTGGAGCTTCAGGTTTTGGACTGGAACCCCGCCCGCGAGTTCTACCATCGTCTGGGTATGGGCCATATGGACGAATGGCTGCCCTACCGGCTCAGCGGTCAAGCGCTGCATGCACTGGCGGCTGAGTCAAAACCCTCGTAGGGGGGTTTCTCACCCTCATACGTGTGTAACCCAAATGCCTGATCCAGGTGTCTCATACAAATAGAGGAAGACTGCGTCCATGCTCGTTAGGGTTGGAATAGCTGAGATGGGAGCACTGCCGGCTGAACGTGAGGAGTGTTTTGGCACGTTTGTGGCCCTTCAGCGCGACCGGGCGAGGCGGCTGGCCTGGCGCCTGGTCGGCGGCGACGAGGCCGCGGCTGAAGATGTCACCCAAGAGGCTTTCGTCAGGGCATATCAGGCCCTGGGCCGCTTTCGGGGTGAGGCCAGTCTCGAAACATGGTTCTATCGCATCCTGGTTCGTCAGGCGCATAACTATCGTCGCTGGCGGGCGGTGCGAACCCTCTGGCAGCGTGAAAGCGTAGAAGAACCCATTGATCCAACATCAGCCGTGCAAAGCGATCCAGGGTTGCGGCGGCGGATCGCTCAGGCCCTGGACCAACTCTCACGTCGGCAGCGCGAAGCCTTCGTACTGGTCTATCTTGAGGGCTTTACGGTGCAGGAGTGCGCCGATTTTTTGGGAAGCCCGAGCGGAACCGTGAAGAGCCATCTCCATCGCGCCCTGGTAAAAATGCGCACAGAGTTGGCCGACCTGAATGACGAAACAGGAGATGCAACGGAGACAGGAGGCGCGTAGTCATGCCCTCTTCAGATGAACGTAAAGACCTCAGGCCCGACGATCGACGCTTTATTCAGCGTGTGGCCGACCACTATACGCCCCAGCCACTTTCGGCGGCGCGTCAGGCGACGTTTGACCGAAGGCTTAGCGAACGGCTGGCGGACTCGGCCCGGCTTCCTTTCCTGCGGCCCGCCGGCCTGCTTGCAGCGACGTGTGCGGTGCTACTGTGGTTTGCACTTCCCTCGCAACAGGTTTCCGACCCGAACTTCAAAGACCTCACTCCACGGTCAGCCTCAACACCACTCGCACAGGATACCGACGCGGCGAATACGCAAGACATAACCTCTCACGCCAGCCTTTTGGCGTATGCTTATTATCAGTCGGAAGCGCAGACTGACTTTCTTCCTGCTGAATATCTTGCCCTGGCTGATGCTTTTGAACTGTTGTGACGGCTGTTATGAGAAAGACCCTCATATTGATGTTTGTTGCGGTATTCGCTCTGTGTGAATGGGGCGGCTGGGCGGCTGACGGCTGGGCGCAGCCCCCAGGGCCGTCCGCCCGTCATACACCTCCCGGTCTGCGCCTTGAGCGCCTTGTCGAGGAGTTGGGGCTTGATACACAAACCCTGGCCCGGGTAGACGCCATCATCGACGCTTCACGCGCCAAGAAGCGGACCCTGCGGCGTCAATTGCGCGAAGCACGCGAGCAGATGCACGGCCTGTTAGCAGCAGAGGAGCCCCAGGAAGCCGAATTATTGAAACAAGTCGAGCGTATTGGTGGCCTGCGGACGGAACTCCGCAAAGAGCAATTAAAGACCATGCTCCGCGTCCGCGCTCTGCTGAGCCCGGAGCAACGCGCCTCATTGCTCGAACGGCTCAACAAGAGCCCCCGGCGTGGCCGGCGCGGGTTTGGCCGGCATCAGGACTTTCACCCCCCTCTCTCACCGGACGAAGCTCGGTAAACCAGAATTTGTCCACGCGTGTCTAATCAGACAGACGTATATACCAAGGAGGTCGACATATGACAAAAAGCAAGTGGATCATCATCGGTGCAAGTGTGGTTACCGCAGGACTCCTGCTTACCTCACTCGTGTCCGCTCGCCCCGGACACGGGCGTTCCGGTTGGGGCGGGCCGGGTGCCTTCCCCTTGCGGGTGTTACAGCACTTGGATCTGAACGACACTCAGCAGGCTGCTATCGAGGCGATCAGGGAAAAACATCGGGAAAGTCTGACCGGCCTCAAAAAGAATCTGAGGGAGGCCCGTCAAGAGATCATGAACCGCCTCCTGGGAGAGTCGGATGTTGAAGCCGGTGACTTCACTGCCCTGCAAGCCAAATTGAATCAGCTGAGATCGGCTCTATTTGAAGAATCTCTGACCATGGCATTAGCTATCCGTGCCGAACTGACCCCAGCGCAGCGCGCGCAGGCCGCGACCAAGCTTGAGGAGATGCGGGCGCGTTGGGCCGAGAAACGCGCCAAGCGGCATCACGAGGGATGTGCCGAACGGCATCACGAGGAATGTGCCGAACGGCATAAAATGAAGGACAAGGACGGCTAACCGCCCGGCGCAATCAAAAAACGGGGCAGCCATCCAGGCTGCCCCGTTTTGCACTGCATCGACAGTCGCTACTGCGCCACTAGGCCACCGTCCACCTGCATAGGAATACCGGTCACAAACGAGGCAGCGTCGGAACACAACCAGACCACAGCTTCACCAATTTCCGCGGGCTGCCCAAAACGGCCAACCGGCTCCATGGACACGGCGAGTTCATCGAATCCCGGAGACAGTTGTGCTCCCCGTTCGACCATGGGGGTTTGAATCACTCCCGGACAGACGGCGTTCACCCGAATGCCGGATTTGGCGTATTCCAGGGCCGCCGTCTTGGTCAGACCGACCACACCATGTTTACTCGCCACATAGTCGGGCAGGCCGGGAAAGCCAACCAGCCCGGCGGCCGAAGCCGTATTGACAATAGTCCCGCCGCCCTGGCTGAGCATCTGTTGAATCTCGTATTTCATGCACAGCCAGACGCCGGTCAGGTTCACCGCAATCGTCCGGTCAAACTCTTCCTCAGTACAGTCAATCGTCGGTTTCACACCCCCCTCGATGCCCGCGTTATTGAACGCACAGTCGAGGCGGCCATAGGTCTCAACTGTCTTTGCGACCAGCGTCTCCACATCTGCGGCCTGCGACACATCGGCTTTGACAAAAATGGCTTCTCCACCCGCGGCTTCAATCTGCTGCACGGTTTCCTGACCACCTTCCACCACAATATCCGACACAACGACTTTGGCACCTTCTCGGGCAAAGACGAGCGCCGTGGCCCGACCAATACCGGACCCGGCTCCGGTCACGAGTGCAATTTTGTTGTCCAATCGTCCTGGCATATTTTCCTCCTATTTGGCTCCTATTGGGTGACCAGACCGCCATCGACCGCCATGGGGTGGCCCGTTACAAACGAGGCCGCATCGGAACACAGCCACACCACGGCCTCGGCAATTTCCTGGGGCTGGCCGAGCCGACCGACCGGCTCGACTGCGGCGACCGACTCCGCCAGCTGCGGATTGTGGCTGAAGGCCCGCTGGACCATGGGAGTATCAATCACACCGGGACAGACTGCATTGACCCGAATCCCGGCCTTGGCATATTCCAGGGCCGCTGTTTTTGTCAGTCCCACGACCCCGTGCTTGGCTGCAACATAGGGAGCGATACCCTGAAAGCCCACCAGCCCGGCGACAGAGGCCGTGTTGACAATGGCTCCGCCGCCCTGTTTGAGCATCTGTGGAATTTCATACTTGAGACACAGCCAGACGCCTTTCAGGTCGATAGCCACGACCCGCTCCCAGTTGGCTTCGCTACACTCAGTGGTGGGGGACTGCTCGCCCTCGATGCCCGCATTATTGAACGCGCAGTCGAGGCGGCCATAGGTTTCAACCGCCGTGTTGACTAATGCCTCAACCTCGCCGGCTTGAGCGACATCGACTTTCACAAAGGTGGCCTGTCCGCCCGCAGCAGAGATCTGCTGCACGGTTTCCTCACCACCCTCAGCCACAATGTCCGAGACAACAACCTGGGCGCCTTCCCGCGCAAAAGCGAGCGCCGTTTGCCGTCCAATACCCGAGCCTGCGCCGGTTACAAGCGCAACTTTTCCCTCGGTCAATCCTGCCATACGTTTCCTCCTGTTTCGGTTGGTTTCTTGAAAGGGTGTATCAGAAAAGGGTGTGTCAGATGACCGGTCCTGGCGAGAAACGACACGGCAGATGCTTAATCCCGTGAATAAAATTATTCGTTAGCCGCTCAGGTTCTCCAGTGATTTCAAGGTCCGGAAGACGCTGAAAGAGTTCCCGGAACATGACTGCCATCTCCCGCCGGGCCAGGTTTACCCCTAAGCAGAAGTGGGCACCCGCCCCAAATCCGAGATGCTCATTCGGACTCCGCGTAATATCAAAGCCATACGGGTCCTCAAAGACCGCTTCATCCCGATTGGCCGAGGCATACAAAAGGAAGACCTTCTCACCCTGACACAGCGGCTGGCCACCGACCTCGGTGTCACAGGTAGTTGTGCGCCGCATATAAATGACCGGGCTGGCCCAGCGGACAATCTCTTCGATAGCGGTCTTGGCATAGGCGTCAAAGTCCGACTGCCACAGCGCACGCTGGTCCGGAAAGTCATGCAGGAGCTTGATGCCGTGGCTAATCGCATTGCGCGTGGTCTCATTGCCGGCGGCAACCAAGAGGACGAAAAAAGAGCACAAATCCTGGTCAGTCAGACGATCCCCGTCAAGTTCGGCGTACACGAGGGCTGAAGTCAGATCGTCAGTGGGATGCTGGAGACGTTGCTGGCGCATATCGGCCATGAGCTGACTGAGGCTCTGACCGGCCTGTATCACCGCTGCGAATCGCTCGGCCAGATCCTCTGTTCCGTACTCGGGGTCTATGCCTCCCAAGATGATATTGGTTTGCTCGAAGACAAAGGCGTGCTGACTCTCTGGGACACCCAACATGTCACAGATAATTTGAATCGGAAACGGCGCGGCAATGGCATCGACAAAGTCACACTCGCCCCGTTCAATAACAGTATTAATCACCCGCCGCGCAGCCTCCTGCACGTCGTTTTCGACCTGCCGTAAGTGACGCGGGGTGAAGGCTTGTGACACCAGACTACGGAGTCTTTTATGCCGAGGATCGTCCATCACAATCATGGAGCCGAAAAATTCCCGCGCTTCGGGCGGAGTATCGATGATGGTAATGCCTTTGGCTGAGGAAAAGATCTGGGAATTCAAGCTGGCGTGGAGCACATCGGCATGCCGGCTCAACACCCAATAGCCCGCTCCCTGTATCGGAATGCTGGTTTCGCCTTCCTCAAAAAATGCAACGGGGCGCTCTTTGCGCAGCAGGGCAAAAGCGCCCTCTCGTTCTTCCAGACTTTTGCGCCAGAAAGCCCAGTTCGATAGGTCAATATCGTCAATAGAGTCAGGATAGTGAGGCTGCATACCTCTCCTTCGTCCTGGGACTAGTCATTAATACATGTCCAGCCCTCGCAGACTGCGGTGACTTCATTACTCACCAGGGATTTGATATCGGCGGCAGCTTTTTTTGAGGTTGCCGTCCGGGTGCACATATCTGTTGTCACGGTCTCACCGACCCCATTGAAGGCATAGACCAGATATTCTTCCCCTTCTTGGAACAGCACTCCACACAGTTCGGTTGTGGCGGAGGTTTCGAGGATCAGTTGGGATTTGTCCGTGCCTTTGATCGCGGTGTTGACATCCATCGTAACCCGGAGCGTCTCAAACTCGTACAGGTGCTCAAAGCCCAGCATGGACTTCCACGCCCCGTAGAGCCAGCCGTCGGCCTCAATGTGCTCGACGTTCGCTACCGTTCCCACAAACACGACGTCGACGGCTTCCGCTCCTTGGCTGGGCGACGGTGGCGTGAGGCAGGTACAGGCCTGCGCCGGAGTAGGCAGCAGTACGAACACGGCTCCCAACACAGCAATGCAGCCAACAATAAGCCCTCGGAAACGATTCATCATGCTTCTCCTCTTTCGCTCTGTTTCGGAAACGTTAGCGCCCTTTCCGTCGTGTATCAATCTCCACCCGCCCCACAAGATTGCAGCCAGTCCCATTATATGGCAAGGAAATGGAAAGAGAGTGTTTCACACGGAATGGTCCAACGAGTGCAAACAATCCAAAGGAGGGAAGGTATGAGCGGCTATACGATTATTGATGTTGATACGCATGTGACGGAGAGTCCGGATCTGTGGACGAGTCGGGCCCCGGAAAAGATGCGCGACCGGGTGCCTCACGTCGAAACTGATAAAGACGGTCGTTTGTCCTGGTTTGTGGGGGGAGAGTCCTTACTGGCCAACCCCGGCATGACCGCCACCGCTGGCCGCGGCAATATGCAGAATCCGCCCAAGAACTACGAGGAGATGCATCCAGGCGCGCATGATGCCCAGGAACGGCTCAAGTATATGGACCAGATGGGCATCTGGGCCATGGTCATGTATCCCAACGTCGGCGGATTCGGCGCTCAGGAGTTCTTAAAATTGAACGACCCCGAGCTGATGCTGACCTGTGTGCATATCTATAACGACTGGCAGACCGAATGGGCCTCGGCCGACACGCGGCGCTTGCTGCCTATTACCTCGCTGCCCTTCTGGGATGTCGACGCCGCGGTCACGGAAATACGGCGCTGCGCCGCCATGGGACACCGTGGTATCCTGTTCACCGGCGAGCCGCAGTTCTGGGGACAGCCCTTGCTCGGCGACCCGCACTGGAATCCTCTCTGGGAGGTGTCGATTGAATTGAACCTGCCGATCAGCTTCCACATTGGATCGGGCAATATGGAGCTAGGTCTGCTCAAGAACAAGATCGAGTCCTACGGCAAGATGGCGGCTTTTACCGAACTGTCCGTGGATGTCTTTTTGCGCAACGGCATGCAGATGACCGACTTAATCATGTCTGGCGTATTGGCCCGCTATCCGGAGATTCAATTCATTTCGGTCGAGAGCGGCATTGGCTGGATTCCCTTTGTGCTCGAAGCGCTGGATTATCAGTTTCAGGACAACGGGGTCTCCAAGGACAATCCGGAGTTTGACATGCTGCCGTCCGCGTACTTCGCCCGCAATATCTACGCCTGTTACTGGTTTGAGCAGACCGCACCCCGACGGCTGATCGACAAGGTCGGCGTGGATAACATTCTGTTTGAGACCGACTTTCCACACCCCACGTCACTCTACGGTGACGAAGTGCACAAACGGATCAAGGGTGGTTTATCCGACTGTGAAGAGTCGGTGCGACGCAAGATTTTGTGGGACAACGCCCAGCAGCTCTACAAAGTCGAAGTCCCAACCGCCCAGGACGAGGCCAAACGCGAGACCGTGGCGGTCGCGGCCTAAGACAATATCAGTGCAAAGGGGTATCGCAATTCCGTGCCGTCAGGGAGGGAACACATGGGACGCACGTATAATGTGATCGATTCGGATGGTCATGTCCTCGAACCGCGCAATTTCTGGCAAGAGTATATTGATCCGCAGTATCGCGATCAGGCACCTGAGTTGATCGTCGATAGCGACGGGAAAGATCGCTTTCAGGTAGAGGGGAAGTTGCTCGGTCCTCCCGCCGGCCTGGGGTTGATCGGGGCGATTGGCGTACGCGAAAAGATCGACGGAAAGTGGGTCCACGCTCCGAAAGTGTCCATTAAAATGGCCTACACCCAGGGCCGGGCGGGTGGCTTTGATCCGCACGCCCGGATTCCGGACATGGACCTGGACGGCATTGACGCCGCCTTCCTGTATCCCAGCCTGGGTCTCTTTGCCGGCGCGATTGAGGACCCCCAACTCGCCGCCGCGGCCAGCCGGGCCTATAACCGCTGGCTGGCCGATTACTGCGCCCCCTACCCGGACCGGCTGTTTGGCGTGGCCATGCTGCCCATGCAGTCGATCGAGTTGGCGGTGGAAGAGATGCGCTATGCACGCAACGAACTCGGCATGCGGGCCGGTTTTCTGCGTCCCAATCCATATAACGACAAAATGCTCGGCCACCGGGACTACGACGTGTTTTGGGCCGAAGCTCAGGACCTCGACTTTTCGGTGGGCATCCACGAAGGAACCGGTGGCATGCCCGCCGTCGGAGTGGAACGGTTTCGGAGCTTTGGGGCCAAGCATATGGTGTCGCACACCATGGAGATGATGCTGGCCGCGCTGTCGATCATCTGGGACGGCGTGTGCGAACGCTTCCCTAAAGTACGGGTTGGTTTTCTGGAATCAGGCGGGGGCTGGATGGCCCCCTGGCTGGACCGTATGGACCGCCATTTTGAAGATAAGGGGCTGTTCAACGATTCCACGCTGACCATGCCGCCCAGCGAGTATTTCAAGCGTCAGTGCTGGATTTCGTATGAACCGGTGGAAGGCAACCTCACCCATCTGGTGGACTATATCGGCCCGCACAAAGTTCTGTGGGCGACCGACTATCCCCATCCCGACGGTTTCTTTCCAGGGGCACCGGAGCAGATTGCTGAAAAACTGCCGGAAGAACATCAGCACGCGGTGCTGGCCGGGGGCGCTATGCAATTCTACAATTTGAGTTAGGGCCTTCAGTTCCGAAGAGCCGGCTGCGATGGAGCTGCCCTCATGAACCTGCTGCAAATTCACAATTTGCGGTCTTTCTACACTGCCTCGTCGTCACCCCCCAGCTATCCGTAGTGCGTCTGCCAAGGCTTGAGGGATTTCGAGTGGGAAAAATCGGGCTGCTGTATAACCATAGTCTTCTCCACTCTCGTCAACAACGCGAATGTATCCGTGAGAGGCAGCTTCTTCATCGGGAATGACTCGGTACAATTTCCCTACCTCCAACGACACTTTGTAGTCTCTGTTATCGATACAGGCCGCGAAGTGAGACGTTTTTACGATTTTCTCTTCCATGGCTTATTCAGCAAAGGGAACTGACTACCCCCGCAGGGGCTTATTGTATCCAAATATCCAAGAGGTTGAAAAACGCCGCTAGAGACGTTACTATTCCTAACGCATGAGAAAGTATTTCACAACAGGAGAGGCTGCTGAATACCTTGGTGTTACACCCTCACGGGTGCGTCAGTATATCGTTGAGGAACGCCTCGAATCTGAAAAATACGGCAGGGATCATATGATTCAGGAGAGCACCCTGGCAGAATTTGCAAAACGCGGGAAAAAGAAGCGGGGCCGACCCAAAAAGCAACTGCAAAGCTCATGAACGCGCTGGGAGCATTTCAGGCGGCAAAAAATGACAACAGTCCTTCAAACAACCGCCGAGACTGATATAGACCTACCAACTCGGCAGCATCCTGTTGTGACGCTGCATGGGGATACGCGTGACCTTATTCGGCAGTTCCCGGATGATACGTTTCAATGCGTCGTCACGTCACCACCGTATTGGGGCGTCAGAGACTACGGCGTTGAAGATCAGATCGGTGCCGAGCCGGACTTATCCCAATACATTGAACATCTTGTCGGCGTCTTTCGTGAGGTTCGTAGGGTGTTGAAGTCGGATGGCACGTTCTGGCTCAATATCGCTAATACCTACTCGTCCGGTGGCAGAAAATGGCGGGATGCAGATGATAAGAATAAGGGCCGGGCCATGTCGTACCGCCCACCAACCCCGCCCGGACTGAAGAAAAAGGACCTGATTGGGGTCGCCTGGTTATTAGCGCTGGAATGTCAAAAAGACGGCTGGTATCTGCGGAATGACATTATCTGGCACAAGCCCAATTGTCAGCCCGAAAGCGTCAAAGACAGGTTTACGGTGTCCCACGAATATCTATTCATGTTTTCAAAATCCGAGCGATACTATTTTGACCAAGAGGCAATTAAGGAGAACACGACAAACGGTAACGGGCGGAAAAACAGGCGGACGGTCTGGTCGATCAATACGGAGCCCTGTCCTGAAGCGCATTTTGCGGTCTTTCCCAGAGCCTTGATTCGCCCCTGCATTATCGCCGGCAGCCGGAAAGACGATATTATCCTCGATCCTTTTTATGGGGCCGGCACGGTTGGGATTGTGACAAAAGAACTCGGACGGCGGTGTGTTGGTATAGAACTGAATAGTGAATATCTGGACATTGCAGAACGAAGGGCGGCAATGGTGCAAGCGGCTCTCATTCCTGAGGGTCGAAAAATTTTTTGCCTGTAAGCCATAGATAAATGTCGATTTTACGAAGGCAAGATTTCAGACCATAATGTCGTTTGAACGCATGAACGATCTTTGAAAACTTTTTGTATTCTTTTAGTTCATACCTTTTGAACCCTGAAAACTTATCTCTCTTTTTGAAGTACCACAGCATTTCGTCCACATGCCTATCATAGATTGGATAAACCTCTGGTTCATGATGACTGCAATACTTTGATGCGAATGAGTAAAAGTTTATTGTTTTCCCCATTTTTTCGTCGACAGTTACTCGTGCAATTTCATTCACTAAATCAAGATCTCCGCTACAAAGTTTTTCATCAATTTCTTTACACCCCTCTATGTGCTCTGAAACAGTATATAGATCAGAGTGGCGGTCAACATTGACTTTATAAAAATCGTTCAACACAGTCACCTTTAATAGGATATCCTCGATTTCGGCATTCTCTGGGCACTGCTCCTTAAACAGAAAGTGGAGGACTTTCTCCTGTGCAATGTTTTTCTCATCATCCTTCCACTCGTTCCAACAGGCGTTGATATTTTCTTCGTTTGGTTCTGGTATTTCAGGACGTGCCATAAATCTCCTCTTAGACATCTCGCACGATGCTACATCACGATGCTACATATTGAAACCGGCTACACCTCTATCACGCCGGACCGCTGCGCAGAATCTGCTTACGTTCCAACTCTTGCACCTGCTCTGGCGTATAGCCGAGCCATTGGGTAAGGATTTCTCCATTATGCTCGCCCAGCGTTGGGGCTTGGAGCTCAAGGGTCTGGGGAAATTCCGAGAACCGGAGTGCGAAGCCGGGGACATCCATATCGCCGAGGAAGCGGTCATGGACCGTTCGGACCGTTCCCCGCTGGCGCAGGTGCGGATGCTGAAGGGCTTCGGGTACGGACAGAATGGGCGCGACCGGCACATGATATTCTTTCAGCGTGGCAATGGCCGCGTCATCGCTCGGCTGAGAGCGGAGCCAGTCCTCAATGGTCGCTACCAATTCGTCCAAATGATTCATACGCGCTTCGTTATCGGTAAAGCGCGGGTCCCGCGCCAGCTCGGGCTGCCCCATGGCCTCGCACAGCTTGGTCCAGTGCTGCTCCAGGGGCGCGATCAGAATCATATAGCGCTCATGTCCCTTGAACACGCCGGCGGGGGCCGCGTACCACGAATGCGCTCCCGAGCGAGTCGGATTTATTTTTCCTTTGCTCAGGCTGTACATCTGAAAGCTGGCTTCATGGTAATGCGCATAGGTATCGAGCAACGCCAAGTCCAGGTGCTGTCCGCGCCCGGTGCGCTCGCGGTATAACAACGCGGCGCAGACCGCGCCCATGGCATGCGCTCCGGTGGAGACGTCGCCCAGGGCCACCATCGGGAATATGGGCGGGCCGTCCTTTTCGCCACCCATCGAAGTGACGCCTGAGTAGGCCGCGCCCACCCAGTCGAAACCGGGCTCGTGGGCGAGTGGTCCGGTCTGCCCAAAGGCGGAAATCGAACACATCACCAGCCGGGGGTTGATCTGACTCACCACGTCGTAGCCGAGGCCCAGGCGACCGATAACGCCGGGGGCATAGTTCTCGACCAACACATCGACTTTCTCGACCAGCCCCTTGAGGATGGCCAACCCCTCCGGGGTCTTGGCGTTCAGGCATAAGTCCTTCTTGCCGCGGTTGTGCTGGACAAAATAGCCGCTCCGGCCATCAACGATAACCGGCCCTATGCGTGCGCCGTCGCCCGCCGGTGCCAGTTCCACCTTAATCACCTCAGCCCCCATTTCCGCCAGCATCAGCGTGCAGGTCGGTCCGGCCACGATCTGGGTAAAATCCAACACCTTGTACCCGTCCAGTACGTGCTTCGGCTGATTCATTCTGCCCTCCCTTATTTTTCTACTGCCCCCATACCAGCCCAGGGAAGAGAGGCAAGAGGGCGAAGCGGGGCCATATTCCCTATTCTTGCTCCCGTGAGAGCGTGGAGTGTATAGAACATTCAGGCAACCCATAAGGAGCGGAGATATGAACCCCGTCACTGCTGCACTCGAACTGCAACCCATAATCCGGAAATATCTTGGCAAAGGAGAGCAGGAAGCCAGACTGGTGAACGAAGTGTTCGCCACGGTCGGCCAGGCCGGGCTCTTTAGACTCTTCGCCCCGCACGAAGTCGGTGGCCTGGAAGCCTCTCCGGCTGTCGCACTCGCCGCTATTGAGGCGGTCAGTGCCGCCGACCCGGCCGTTGGCTGGTGTATTGGAAATTCTCAGCCCGCCTGTTTGGCTGTCGGCTGGCTGGCTGAGGACGAGCGGGCGAAACTCTTTGCCGAGCCAAACCGCAACTTCGGCTTTTCAGCAGCACCGGCCGGTCGGGCCATTCCGGAAAACGGCGGCTATCGCCTCAGTGGCGAGTGGCCGGTTGTAACGGGCTGTGAGGATTCTTCCTGGAGTGCCCTCGCGGGTCTGGTCATGGATGGAGATAGGCCGCGCCAGGCGAATGGCGTACCCGATGGACGGCTTTTCCTGATTCCAACGGCGGACATCGTCATCTCGCCTACCTGGCGGGGAGCTGCGGCCATGCGTGGAACGGGCAGTCATGCTGTGAGTGTGGATAAAGTCTTCGTACCTGAAGGCTTCGCCCATACTCCGGCTAAGCCACGCGTGATTGACCGCCCCTTGTATCGCCTTCCACTCCCGTTGTTGTTTGCGCCCGCCGGTGCTGCCGTCGCCCTGGGGGCCTTGGACACTGCTGTGGCGAGTGCCAGAGAAGCGCTGGGTGCAAAGGTCTCCTCCTTTAGCGGGCAGACGATCCGTGACCAAACGCCGATTCAGGAGCTGATTGCTCACAGCAGCGCCGCATTACGGGCGGCCCGGGCAGGGCTTCTTGCTGCGACAAACGCCGTCTGGGACCCGGCGAGTGCCGGTGCTGAGGTCCCGTTACCGCTCCGGGCGGAACTGTACGCCTCCACTTTCTATGTCCTGGACACGGCGCGGGATACCGTCAGCCAGCTATATGCCCGGGGCACGCGCGCAGAGTTTATGCAGGGCAACTCACTGGAACGGGCGCTCAGGAATCTGCACGCGATCGCCTTTGGCTATGAATCCTCGCGTGGCATTCAGCATTCCGCCGGACGGGTATTACTCGGCGGCGAGCCACTCGACCCACTGTTCTGAACGGAGACGGCGGGTGTCCGACTCCGTGTTTCAAGGAGGCACAGGGCTTTGCCCAGGCGATCACTACCGCGACTATCTCGACATTGCGGATATGGACAGGCTGAAGAAGATGCTGACCCAGGGACGTGGCGCTGTCGAATGTTATCAATGCATATTTCGCCGACTTCGTGGCTAAGCCGCGCCACTCGAAACCAGCGCCAGGATGGGATATATCTAGACGGGGAATAACGACTGTAAGGAGGGGATGCTATGGGGAGTATGCACCAACATCCGCAAAAACCAAACGGGAACGGAGCGGTCGAACAATACGACGTAATCATTATCGGCGCGGGGGTGGTGGGACTATATCAACTGTACCGTCTACGGAAGATGGGGCTTTCGGTACGCGTCTTTGAGGACGCAGACGGCGTGGGCGGCACCTGGTATTGGAACCGCTACCCTGGCTGTCGCTTCGATTCCGAGAGCGAAACCTACGGCTACTCCTTCTCCGAGGAACTGTCGCGAGAATGGGACTGGAAAGAGCATTTTTCCGGCCAACCGGAAAACGAGCGCTACCTCAACTTTGTCGCCGATAAGTTCGAGTTGCGCAAAGACATCCAGCTCAATTCTCGGGTCAGCTCAGCAGTCTACGATGAGAGTGCGCATCAATGGGAGGTCCAGGTCGAGGGCGGTCAGCGCGCCCGGGCGCAGTTTCTCATCGGCGCGGTCGGCATCCTGTCTGCGAAGTATACGCCCCCCTTTGAAGGCATGGACAGCTTCGAGGGCCTCTCGTTTCACACCTCGAACTGGCCAAAGGAAAAGGTGGATTTTACCGGCAAGCGAGTCGGCTGCATCGGTACGGGCGCTACCGCTGTCCAGCTCATCCCCATCGTGGCCAAGGAAGCCGGCCAGCTGACCGTCTTTCAGCGCACCCCGAACTACTGTGCGCCGCTACGAAATGCGGAAGTCGCCCCGGAGGTTCAGAGCCAGTGGAAGGCCACCTACCCGGAAATCCACAAACGGTGTCGCGAAAGCCCGACCGGCTTCAAGTACGACTTCGACCCACGGTCTGCGCTGGAGGTCTCAGAGGAAGAACGGCTGGCACTCTACGAGGAGTTGTGGGCACTCCCCGGGTTCAAGAAATGGCTGGGTAATTTCCATGACATCATGACGAATATGGAGGCCAACGAGACTTTTGCCGAGTTCGTCCGTAATAAAATACGCGAGCGGGTCAACGATCCGGTCGTTGCGGAAATGTTGGTCCCCAAGGATCATCCCTTCGGTGCCAAGCGCATCCCCCTGGAGACTCACTATTACGAAGCCTACAATCGGGACAATGTCTTGCTGGTCGATATCCGCAAGGCGCCGATCACGTGCATCACTCCGAAGGGCGTGAAGACTCAGGACGCCGAGTACGAATTCGATGTTATCATCTATGCGACTGGTTTTGACGCCGTGTCCGGGCCGTTGACCCGGATCGATATTCGCGGCGAAGGTGGACAGACCTTCAAGGACAAATGGGCTGCCGGGCCGCGCAGCTATCTTGGTCTGCAGAGTGCCGGTTTTCCGAATTTCTTTATCGGCATGAACTCTGCGCTGTGCAACTATACCGTGTGTGCCGAGTTGATTGTGGAATGGATTGCGGATTGTATCGGCCATCTGCGTGAAAAGAACCTGGCATCCATTCAGCCCACCCTGGAGGCGGAGGAAGCCTGGGTGGATCACGCCAACGAGCTGGCCGCGGGGACGATCTTGACCGCTGCGGACTCCTGGTTTGTGGGAGCGAATATTCCCGGCAAGAAACGCGCGGTCCTCCTCTACGCGAACAGTGCCCGAGAATATCGGAAGAAATGTCATGAGGTCGCGGCCAACGGCTATGAGGGGTTTGTGCTGCGCTAGACTACAGGGGAACGGACGGAGATTCCGGGGATCGAGACGTTCAAGAAGTCTTATGCAGTGACGGTGCGCAGGAGTATATATCACAGTAAGTTAATATCTCATAAGGGAGGAATACGATGGCACAGACTGGACAACACCCACCCAAGCCAAGCGGAAACGGAGCCATCGAGCACTATGACGCCATCGTCATCGGTGCCGGGGTATCGGGCTTATACCAACTGTACAAACTCAGGGAGATGGGACTGTCGGTGCGGGTCTTTGAGGATGCTGGCGGCGTGGGCGGCACCTGGTATTGGAACCGCTATCCGGGTTGTCGCTTCGATTCCGAGAGTGAAACCTATGGCTATTCGTGGTCGGAGGAACTGCTCCAGGAATGGGACTGGAAAGAGCACTTTTCCGGTCAGCCCGAGAACGAGCGCTACCTCAACTTTGTCGCCGACAAGTTTGACCTGCGCAAAGACATCCAGCTCGACTCTCGGGTCAGTTCGGCGGTCTACGACGAGGACGCACACTGCTGGGAGGTCCAGGTCGAAGGGGGGCAACGCGCTCGGGCACAATTTCTCATTGGTGCGGTCGGTGTTCTATCCGCGAAGTATACGCCCCCCTTTGAAGGCATAGACAGCTTCAAGGGTCAGTCGTTTCACACCTCGAGTTGGCCAAAGGAAAAGGTGGACTTCAGCGGCAAACGGGTGGGCTGTATCGGCACGGGGGCGACCGCGGTCCAGCTCATCCCAATCGTGGCCCAGGAAGCCAGCCATCTGACCGTCTTTCAGCGTACCCCCAATTACTGCGCACCCTTGCGCAATTCGGAAGTCAATCCAGAGATCCAGGCGGTCTGGAAGGCCAATTATCCGAAAATCCATAAAAAGTGTCGCGAAACCTCGGCCGGCTTCGAACATGAATTCGATCCGCGTTCGGCCCTAGAGGTCTCAGAGGAAGAGCGGCTGGCGCTGTACGAGGAGCTATGGGCGCTACCCGGCTTCACCAAATGGCTCGGCAATTTCCACGACATTATGACTAATCAGGAAGCCAATGAGACGTTCGCCGAGTTCGTTCGCAACAAGATACGCGAGCGAGTGCATGACCCCGAGGTCGCGGAACTGCTGGCTCCCAAAGACCATCCCTTCGGTGCCAAGCGCATCCCTTTGGAAACCCACTATTACGAGGCGTATAACCGGGACAATGTGAAGCTGGTTGACGTCCGTAAGGCCCCGATCGAACGCATCACGCCCAAAGGCGTGAAAACTCAGGATGCCGAGTACGAGTTCGACGTCATCATCTATGCGACCGGTTTCGACGCGGTGTCCGGGCCGCTGACCCGGATCGATATTCGCGGGGAAGGCGGCCAGACCTTCAAGGATAAATGGGCCAATGGACCGCGGACCCATCTCGGCATTCAGACTGCCGGCTTCCCGAATTTCTTCATTGCCGCGAGCACAGCCTTCTGCAACTACACCGTATGTGCCGAAATGATCGTGGAATGGATTGCGGACTGTATCGGCTATCTGCGCGAGAAGAACCTGTCGAGTATTGCGCCCACCCTCCAGGCCGAGGACGCCTGGGTCGAGCACTCCAAAGAGCTGGCTTCGTATACGCTCCTGACCGATACGAAGTCCTGGTTTATGGGGAGGAATATCCCCGGCAAAGCCCCTGCCCTGCTCCTGTATGCCAACACCGTCCCGGAATATCGGAAGGAATGTCGGGAGGCTGCTGCCAACGGCTATCAGGATTTTGTGCTGCAATAGACAGTGGAGGGGTGAATACAAGATGCGCTCCTCCATAAAAAAGGAAGATCGCATCATGCAACACGCAATCAGGTTGTATGGGGTTGGCGGGACTCGGTCAGCCCGGTGTCGTTGGGTGCTTTATGAGTTGGGTCTGGATTTTGAATATATAGACAGAGATGGCTTGATCGGCAGTGACGAGTTGCGCACCTTTCATCCTCAGGCGAAAAGCCCGGCAGCGGTCATTGATGGTCTCGTTTTGTTTGAGTCATCCGCAATCTGTAACTATCTTTGTGACATGGTCGCCGACAATAAATTGCTAGCACCGTCGGGAACACCGGCGCGAGGGCGGCATGAGCAGTGGGTGTCATTTGCCCAGTCAGAGATAGAAGGATGGCTCTGGAGTAATTTTAAGCATAGAACGCTGTACCCTGAGAAAAGACGTGTTCCAGCCGTCATCGAACAGAACTACAAAGAAATTCACGCGGGACTTTCGGTATTGGAGAAGACGTGCACGGAATCGGATTATCTTGTTGGCGACGAGTTCAGTGCGACGGATATTATTGTTGGTTGGACGGTGAACTGGGCGAGGAACGGAGGCAAGGTAAGCTTCGATGAATTTCCATCGCTGTCCGCCTATCTCGGTCGTCTGTTTGCGCGCGAGCATTGTACGCTGAGTCCTCCCGACTAAAGCGCTCGCTGAGTCGGGAGCGTGTCATACAGATAAATTATTGGAGGAAAGCATGATGAAACCAGTCTGTTTGGTTCTGGGTGCCGGTGCCGGTATTGGCGGAACAGTGGCCGCTAAATTCGCGAGCGAGGGCTATCATTCGTGTTTATGTCGCAGAACCGATCAAGAAGGTTTAGATCGGTTGGTCAAAAAAATAGAAAACGACGGTGGCTCCGCTACCGGGTTTTTAATGAACGCCATCGAAGACAATGTGATTGAAGACCTCATCGAGTCGATCGAAGCGGACATCGGTCCGATAGAAGTCGTTGTCTACAATTTGGGTGCCCAAACGGGTATGAAGCTGCTGCATGAGACCACGTATAAGGAATTTGAGTGGGGCTGGAGAATAGCCAACCTCGGTTTATTCAGAACCGCAAAAGTCCTGTGTCCACTGATGGAAAAAAGAGGAAAAGGAACGATCCTTGTCACCTCTGCAACCGCTGCTATGCGAGGGAATAAGACGCAACATTCTCACGCCTCAGCGATGGGTGGAAGAAGAATGCTGTGCCAGTCGTTGAATGCGGAATTTGCTTCCAAAGGCATTCATGTCGCGCATATTGTTGTCGATGGTGCTGTCGATGCCCCGGACACTCTAGGCAAGATACTGGGTCCCGAAAAATACCAAGCGTTAAGAGAAACAAAGGGCATGGAGCACGATGGCTTAGTCTTGCCTGAGAAAGTAGCAGAAACTTATTATCATCTGGCCCAACAACATCGATCCACTTGGACTCACCAAATCGATTTGCGCGCCTTCTCAGATCTCGCCTGGTGGAATCACTAAACAGTCTTTGGATGCATTGACTCAGAGTCTCGTATCTACTCGGCTGAGAGAATGACGGAGGTATCTTGTATGATTGACGTTTCCTATATCACTGCTCCCTGCCCTGTCCGGGCGGACATCGAGGAAGCGCATACCTTTTTTTGGCAAAAACTCGCCGCTCCCGGCACGTGGTGGACTGGTGCTGAGCGTGTGGCTATCGGTGCAGAGGTGCGCCAAGCCCATCACTGCCAGCTGTGCCAAGAGCGGAAGGCGGCCCTTTCGCCCACAGCGATCCAGGGGACTCACGATACTGGGGGAGTGTTACCGGAAACCGCCGTTGAGATGATTCACCGGGTCACGACGGATCCAGGCCGGCTGAGTAAGCGGTGGTACGACGACCTGCTGGCCCAGGGGCTGTCAGACACCCACTATGTCGAGGCGCTAGGCGTCGTTGGGCGCACGGTCAGTGTCGATTCGTTTTGTCGTGGCCTGGGTCTCCCGTTGCATCCCCTCCCAACCCCCGTTGCAGGCGAACCGAGCCGGCGGCGTCCGCTCGAAGCCACACTCGATGGTGCCTGGGTTCCTATGGTTCCAAACGGACAGGCGAATGTCATCCGTGCCCTCAGTCTCGTCCCGGCCGAAGTACACCTCAGTATCGAGGTTCTGCTTCCGATTCAGTACATGGAAATCTCTGAGGTCAGGAATCTGCCGAGCGATCCCGGCCGTGCGATCAGTCGCTCCCAGATAGAGCTCCTCGCCGCGCGTGTCTCCGCGCTCAACCAGTGCTTCTATTGAACGACCGGTCATACGACACTGCTCCGGGGGAGCAGCCAAGTTGATGGGATCGATGTGGAACTGACGTCAGTTGTTACTCCAGGTGTAGAGAGCGGCGTGCCACATGGGGCATGCCTGACCGCCTTTGCGGAGGCTGTCCTCGGAACCGATGCTACCGCGCTGGTGGCGGCTCGTCAGCAGGTCCTGGCAGAGCTCGGTCCAGCAGGGCTGGTTGATGCGGCGGCTGTGGTGGCCACGTTCATGCAGATGGACCGGATTGCGGATGGGGCTGGGATCCCTCTCGACGCCGCTTTTGTTGAGCCAACCCAGGAAATGCGGACCAGACTGGGATTCAACGACTTCGCCTCGGCGCAGAATACGCTGAGCGTGGTGACCTAGTCACATACGAAGAGAGGTCTTACTGAGGCCTCGCCCAACCCTCTTGGCTTTCCAGAGATGTTGGCCGAATGGCACCAGATGCATCCCTTGGCCTCGGCGTGTTGTCCAAGCACTCCTCCTGACGCGATCATCCGACGATCACTTTATTATGGGCTTTTAATAGACTCTCTGGAGGGGAAAAATGAAGAGAACTCTTTTGGCCACGGCCGTTTTTGCCATGAGCGCAGTCCCGGCTTTTGCGCACCACCCGCTGGGCGGCGCGCCACTGGAAACCCTGACCGACGGAATCTTATCCGGTCTTGGGCATCCGCTGTTGGGCTTTGACCATCTCTTCTTCGTACTCGCTATTGGCGTTGCGGCGCTGTACACCGGTCGCGCGAAACTGGCAACGGCCGCCTATGTTGGCGCGATGCTGATGGGGTGCCTGCTGATGAGTTTTGGCCTTGGTCTTCCTGTCAAAGAATTTGTGATCGGCATTTCGCTTCTGGTTGTCGGCTCTCTCATTTTGTCAGGTCGTGCCCTGGGTCTTGCGCCGGCTGTCGGACTTTTCGCGGTCTTCGGCCTTTTCCACGGATCAGCCTTTGGCGACACGATCACGGCCCAGGAAGCAGGGGCGGGCGTTACGGTTCTGGTGGGCTACTTGGGCGGGCTTGGTCTGCTGCAATACGGCTTGGCGCTCTTGGCCGGATTCGTCGTTCACAATCTGCTGCAGGCGACAGAGGCTGGACATATTCATGCCCGCCTCGCCGGCGCTGTTGTTGCTGGGGTCGGCATGTTTCTCACGCTTGAGAACACGGAAGGCATTGTCTTCAGCATATTGGGGATAGCTGGCTAGGAAGCCCGAGCCAGCCGGTACCGCTTCCATTCCAGGAGCGAATGCCTCACGATTCCCGTAGCCTCTTACCCCAGCCGTGGCGACTGCGGCGTGGTCCCACCCTACCAAACCTAGGCAAGCTCTGCTCTCGGCCTTACTTTTTGGTCATTATTCGGATTCGCCCAGCTCGTCTTGCGCATCCCACACACGCAACTTGCCCGGCTCTATGCGGAGGCATTCCATTGGAATCCCTTTATACGCTTCCACAAAGTCTTGCGCCTTGGCCGCCCCCTGATACCGCACGGCCATGCGATGCATGATCGGCCCGAGGTCCCAGTCGACTATCTTTGCCTGCCCGCGCACTTCAATACCGCGATAGGGTGGCAGGTCTTCCGCAACGACCAGACTCACTTGAGGGTGACGTTTAATATGTTTGGACTTAGCGTCGTCGGCAGGGATGAAGACCGTAAAGCCTCCATCCTGCCATTCCTGCCATACAGGCGAGAGCAGGACCTGGCCGTTAGGAAAGTGGGTGGCCAGAATCGCACATTTGGGCTGGTCGAGAAAATCGCCGAGATCTTCAGGCTGTAATTTGCGCATATAGCACCTCCCTATCATACATGGCATGGGCTATGAGGGACATTCGTTAACAGGGGAACGAGTAATCCCGTCCGACTTCACAGACTTGCACATGATAGTGCGAGAAGAACTCTGTCCTGCCCCTCTCCTGTGCATGCCGATGTTCAGGATGCTCCCGCCACACTTTGGCTGCCGCCATGGTCTGAAATTCTGCAATAGAGACGCTTTCACCGTCGCTGGCTACAAAATCCTTGACGGAAAGAAAGCCCGGTATGGTCTGAACCAGAGTTCTCATCTCCTGGGTAAGTTGTACCAAGGCATCCTGGTCCGCTCCCGCCCGGAGTCGGGTACGAAATATGACAATAACCATAATCCCCTCTGACTAACTATCCGTTATAAGCCGCACCGTGCGAGTGTCATTTCATTGCAGAACGACGGGTTAGGCGGCAGCCCCTTGCCCGCAGCCACCGTCCTTCAGCACTCGTTTTGTCGATGGGGGATATTTTTCCAGTGTCACGGCTGGTCGAATTGGTCGCTCGACCAAATTCCCGCCGCAGTTCGGACAGGTCCAGCCGAGCCTTTCTTCAGCGCAGGTTCGACAGAAGGTACATTCGAATGAACATATGATTGCCTGAGGAGAAGCCGGTGGTAAATCGGCATCGCAGCATTCACAGTTGGGACGCAGTTCTAACATGCAGACTCCTTTTAATGCGTGGCAGTGGCATAATCTTGCCCGGCCAGACCTCAACGCCGCCCAGCAAGATCAACCAACATGAAGCCGGCCAGCGTGGCAACGAGCACTACCAACAGTCCGTGCGCGACCATGAGACGCTCAAGTCTTTCCACGGGGTCCACCCAATCTCCGTTACCCGATCTTTATTGTTTAATCCGGGCGACCGCTCGCAAACGGAACCGGCATCTCGGGGCTGTTCGTATCAATCAACGGGAGCAATTCGCCTGTGGGAAGAGTCGCGTGACCCGCACGCCAGTCTTTCATCCATTTCGGATCGTCTTCACACCGGGGATTGTGCCAGGGCAGGAGGCCCCGCAGGAGATAGGGGCCGACATGAAATATCATTGACACGATCTCTCGAATCGCGCCCATCAGGTGCCGGGGCCGGCTGAGCAACTTGTCTTTTTTCAAGGCCGTGAACATGCCCACTATGCCGAACCAGACCACGTGCACCGATCCGTGGAACATGCCGAAAGCCCGTGGCAGATATTTCCCTGAATAGGCCATATAGGTGTCAAACGCGACCGTTTTATGTTCGGTTTCCTCCACCATATGCATGAGCCAGAACGAGGCGACGTGCGGGGACGCACCACGAAACAGGCGCGCCCTTTTATTGATCAACCAATGGGTGAAGCCATTCGTCATGGTCTCGAATCCGGCGTTATAGGCGAGTTGGGTACGGAGACTCTTTTGAGACAATCGGGCATACGATTCGGCCAGCCGTTGTTCGACGGCGACAAGCTCCGGATATCCATTCGCTTTCAAGAGTTCGTTCAAGCGTCGATGACATTGATAATGGAGCCCTTCTTGCCCATTGAATCCGCGCATGTCCTTCAACAACTCAGGCTCGCTGATGTGGGTCATTGCTTGCTTCGTGGATTTCATCAAATAGGGCTCAAGATACGGCATGGTTATAGACAGACCATTAAAGAGATGCGATCGGAACGGATTATCGGGGACCCAAATCGGATCGAGATCGTCGGGGAACTCGAACGCGAACGGCCGAACAATAATCTCATCAACGCATTTGGGCTCGTATGTATAATCTCGCTTTGCCATAGTCCCTCCTGTCTCGCTTCGACTTCGACGAGCGCGGTCTTCAGGTCTTCACGTGTCTCGGCGTCTCAGTACTGGCGTATCTCCCCCGATCATGAGGCAGTCCCTTTTTGTCCGTTCCTCAGACGTTTTTCTGTTCTTCGTAGGCACTGGCAAAATCCTCCAGGCTGAGCGTTACGTTGACGTTGAGGTTCTCATCAAGCCCTTCGAATAAAATGCCGTCCTTGCCGCGAACGCTGTAAAAGACGACCCCGCCGCCATCACCAGCCCCTTCCCGATGCGGGTCGCCTGGCGGGCTGGAGGTATAACTCCCCACCGGACGAATCTCCTTGAGCGAGCGGTCAGGCTCATAGAGCCGGTGCTCGCCTTGAACGACGAAGGTGTTCGTGAGCGCCAGGTGCCGATGCAGAAATATCTGCTCGTGAGGCGGGAATTTGAGAATGAAGTCGACGATGAGCTTTTCGGTATCAACGTCGAGCATGGCAAAAACGAAATGCTCGAAGTCTCCTAATTTATACCATCGCAGAGCGCGGTCATCGAAGGTATACATGGATTGGTCCCTCTCTTTCTGTTCGTAGAGAAACGTACAAGAAATTTGAATATTGCTGACTATACCAAGACCTCGAACGCGCTGCCCGTGGCAGGCAGGCCCGGCAGCTCTCCACTATGCGTACCTGATATGATCCACGAGGCGGCGGCGTAGGAACCATTCACGACATTGTGACCAGGCGCGTCACGCGCTGCCGATGTCGCTATAATCTCCATGCCGCCCCTTCCCACCGCTGAACCGCATAGCGCCAGCGAGACCTTCTGCCTCAACGATATCGATACTGTTTTCCCATTCGGTACGCAGGGCATCAGCGACGGGCAAGCCGTGCTGCCGATAGACCGAGCGGCGATCTGCTCGCACACAGCCCTGCGGGAAGCGGGCAATCTCCTGGGCGAGCGCCTCAGCCGCCTCTCGCGAGTGACCGTCAGCGACCACCTGCTCGCAGGCGCCGATGCGGAGACACTCGTCGGCTGTGACTTTGCGGCCGGTCAGGATGATTTCGAGCGCGCGGCCCTGTCCGACCAGGCGCGGCAGGCGGACGGTTCCACCGTCGATCAACGGCACCCCCCAGCGCCGGCAGTAGACACCAAAGTAGGCACTCTGCTCCATCACCCGGAGATCGCACCACAACGCCAGCTCGAAGCCACCCGCGACGGCTGGGCCCGCCACCGCAGCAATCACCGGTTTCGACAATTCAAGCCGGGTCGGCCCCATGGCGCCCCGCGGCGGCTTGCCACCTTCTTTTGGAATGTCGAGCTCGCGCAGCGCTTTTGTACTCCCTTGGAGCGAACTCGCATATTTCAGGTCCCAACCGGCGCAGAACGCGCCGCCTTCACCCCAGAGCACGGCCACGCTGGCGTCCGGATCGGCCTCGAAACGCTCGAAAGCCTCCACTAACGCATCCGCACTGTCGGGGTCCATTGCGTTGCGCGCCTCGAAGCGGCTGTGAATCACGGTCGTCACTGCGCCATTTTTTTCAATGCGTACGGCCATTACGATCTCCTTCGTCTATTGTGCTGTGCCTAAATGATAAACCACGTAAATTACTTGATATTTCGCAACAGAGCGTAGGCAGGGGGCGGGATGACAAAAGATGCGAGCGGTCAGGGTCGAGCCCGCATCTATACCAGGAGTGAACCCGAATATCTGTTTGGCAATATCATGTCGACCCCGGTGAGGCCCGCCTATGGGCTTGGACCACTCATGCAGACGCCATACGCAGATTTCTTCGGTTGTGATATTCACTTTGGCGAAGCGGTTAACGAGATGCGACTGCATAAAAGATTCTGGGAGAGCGTGCCACCGCAGGCGAACATCTTATCGCACTGTTGAGAAGGATAATGTCCAATCAAGGAGGATAACATGGACGTAGGCTTATTATTTCCGTTTCGCAATCCGCCCCAGTGGCGCACACCGTGGCCACAGTTTTATGCCGAGCAACTCAAACAAACCCAGATAGCCGAAGAACTCGGCTACGACACCGTTTGGTTGACCGAACATCACTTTGCTGAAGATGGCTACTCGCCGTCTCTCCTGCCGATTGCCAGCGCCGTGGCGACCATGACCAGTCGGGTCCGGATTGGGACGTTTCTGCTGCTGTTGCCGTTGCACAATGCGGTGCGCGTGGGAGAAGATGCCGCAACCGTCGATATCATTTCCAATGGTCGCTTCGATATGGGTTTTGGACAGGGCTATTCGCCGTCCGAGTTCGAAGGCTATGGCATTCCCCGCAAACAACGGGCGTCCCTGTTAGAAGAAGGCATTGAAGTCATCCGCGGCATGTGGACCCAAGATCCGTTCTCGTATGAAGGCAAGCACTACCATCTCAAGAACATCAGCTTGGTCCCCAAACCCGCGCAGACTCCGCACCCACCTCTGTGGATCGGAGCGGGACAACCAAAAGCCGTCGAACGCGCCGCCAGGATGGGCTGCCACTTCCTGGGCACCAATGACGCCGTTGCCCAGGAGACCTATGACACTGCGCTGCGCACCCACGGACGTGATCCCAAAGACTTTCACGCCGCTCAACTCCGTTGGGCACATGTTGCCCCGACGCGAGACGAAGCCTGGGACAATGTCCAAGAGCATCTGCACTATATGTTGACCTGGTACGGCCGTTGGCTGGCTGAGGCCAAGGACTTTGCCGGCGCAGAAAAATTTGCGCAGCTCCCACCAGCAGCAGAACTGCGCAATGTCGCGGACCAGCTCATTGGCGCTCCAATGGTCGGTACGCCTGACGATGTTAGCCGTGAGATTGAAGCCATGACCGGCACAATACGGACGACCCATATTGTCATGGGCATGCATCTGCCGGGTTTGGACCCAGCCAAGAGCCAACGGTCGATGGAGCTGTTTGCGAAAGAAATTATGCCAAGTCTGCACTAACCTGGTTCAATAAGGGGGAACACGTCATGGCAGAAATACGAGAAATCACGTCGGGACTGCTCTATCCGGAAGGGCCGGTTGCGATGGACGATGGCAGTATCATCGTTACCGAGCTCCAGACCGGCAGGCTGGTGCGGGTGCAGCCAGATGGAAAGAAAGACATTGTTGCAGAGCTCGGCGGGTCGGCAAACGGCGCGGCAATCGGTCCGGACGGGATGATGTATGTGTGCAACAACGGAGGCCTCAAACTGATCGAAGTCGATGGAAAACTCACGCCCGGAGATGGCCTTGCGGATGATTATACGGGCGGCAGTATTCAGCGCGTTGATATCATGCGTGGCACAGTCGAAACGCTGTATACCGAGTGTAATGGCCGTCAGCTCCGGGGTCCGAACGATATTGTGTTCGATGCCGCCGGTGGGTTCTGGTTCACCGACTTTGGCAAAGTTCAAGCGACCCGGAAAGACCGCTGTGGCGTGTATTACGCCAAGCCGGACGGCTCACAGATTACAGAGATGGTCTTCCCTATTGACGGGCCTAACGGGGTTGGCCTCGCACGGGACGATACCACACTCTATGTCGCCCAGACGTTCGAGGGACGGGTCTGGCAATGGGATCTCGCGGGGCCAGGAGAATTCGCGCAGATGGGCGGCGGAGGTGGGAGTCTGCTGACCGGACCAGGAGGCGGACAACTCTTAGTCGGCCTCCCCGGCTACCAACTGCTTGATTCCATGGCCGTGGATAGTGCGGGGAATGTGTGTGTCGCCACCCTCATGAATGGCGGTATTAGCGTCATTTCGCCCGACGGGGTGTCAGTGGAACATCTTCCTACCCCCGATCCGCTCACCACGAACATTTGCTTTGGCGGACCCGACCTGCAAACGGCCTATATTACGCTGACCAGTCAGGGCAAGTTGGTAGCTATGGACTGGCCTCGCCCGGGGCTCAAGCTGCACTATACGCGCTAGGGGCGAAAAGGAGGACCGACTTGATCGGTCCCCTGCTCTTTCATTCACCCCGCGATTTATCTCAGCCCCCGGAAGCAGGTGCGAACCTCGCGTAGATACGACTCGGGTTGTTCGAACGCGGCGAAATGGCCACCCTTGTCGAGTTCGTTGAAGTACACCACATTCGCGAATCGCCTCTCGGCCAAGCGTCTGGAGGTGTGAAAGATCTCCTTGGGGAAGATGGAGCACCCGACGGGAACGTTGACCGGATCCTGCCGGGCGAATGCCTCGTTGAAGCTCTCCCAATACAGTCGTGCAGAAGAAGTGGCGGTCGCCGGCAACCAATACAGCATCACGTTGTCGAGCAGTTCATCGCGCGTGACAACGTTCTCTGGATGGCCATCGCAGTCCATCCACGACCAGAACTTCTCGATAATCCAGGCCGCTTGTCCAGCGGGGGAATCGGTCAGACCATACCCGACCGTTTGCGGCCGGGTGCTTTGCTGCTTGGAATAGCCGGAGTCCCAGTCGTTGTAATACTTCATTTTTTCGAGCGCCGATTTTTCCTGTTCCGTCAAATCGCCCATCGTAGGATCGGGCATCGCCAGCACGAGGTTCATGTGGATGCCGAGGCAATTGTCTGGATCCTGCACACCGATGTACATCGTCACCACCGCGCCCCAATCGCCGCCCTGGGCAGCGTAGCGCGTATAGCCGAGCCGCTGCATCAGCTGCGACCAGGCGCGTGCAATGCGTTGCACCTTCCATCCGGTGCGTGACGGCTTATCGGAGAATCCGTAGCCCGGCAGCGACGGGGCAACCACGTGAAATGCGTCGGCAGCATCGCCCCCGAACGCGGTCGGATTTGTCAGCGGCTCAATGACTTTATGGAACTCGACGATCGATCCCGGCCAGCCGTGCGAAATCACCAGCGGCATTGCGTCAGGATGCGGTGAGCGAGCATGAATGAAATGAATCCCCAGTCCGTCGATCGTGGTCCGGAACTGCGGAAAGCGATTGAGCTGCTCCTCTCGCGCCCGCCAGTCGTACTGCTCGAGCCAGTATTTGCACAGCTCCTGCGTATAACTGAGCGGGATCCCCTGGGTCCAGTCGTCCACACATTCCTGCTCGGGCCACCGGGTGTTGCGCAGCCGCTGCTTCAGGTCGCCGAGCTGCTCGTCAGTTGCCGCAATGCGAAAAGGCTCGATGTGATCATTCATGAATTGCCATCCTTCCGATCGTGGGTTTACAGCCAGCAGTAATCATAGGATGCCTTTACGTACCACAGACTCAGATCAGAATCACCGGTTTCCACCCGCAATCATTGGCGGCCAGTGACAACAAGGCTCGACAAAACTGATGAAACGAGAAGATATGGCCCCAGCTTCCTGCGTATCGCGATTCGATATCGGGCTCGGCTGGAAGCCACGAACGCAGGTGGCCAATCGCTGAATGATACCCTCTCACGTCCGGTCTAGCTTAACGACTGGTTGCAGGCGCGGGAATTGATGAAGTCACAAGTCGCCACCTCCGTTGGTCGTCCTCCTGAACCCTTGCGTCCGCCGGACAGGGTGTGAAAAAACCAGGGAGAGAAAAACAAGGAGGAAGAGATGGCAGACCCACAGTTTGACCGGGCAAAAGCCGACGCCTTTTCCAAAAAGATGCTCGGCATTTTAAATGACGCGAGCGTGGCCCAGATGATAGTCATCGGCCACCAAGTCGGCCTGTTTGACACACTGGCTGGCTTAGCCCCCTCGACGAGTGAGCAGATTGCGGCGGCGAGTACCTTAAACGAACGCTACGTGCGCGAGTGGCTCGGAGCCATGGTGACCGGCCGGATTGTGGACTATGACCCTGCCGGGAAAACCTACCGCCTCCCGCCTGAGCATGCCGCCGCCATCACTCGAGCAGCCGGCCCGAAGAACCTCGCGGCGCTGCTGCAAATGGTGCCAATGGTGGCAAGAGTCCAGCAGGGCATCGTGGACAGTTTTCGCAACGGCGGCGGCGTGCCGTATTCAGCGTTCAATGACTTCCATCAGCTGATGGCCGAGGTGAGTGGAGCCGTCCACGATGTGTCTCTCGTTGACACGACCTTGCCCCTCGTTTCCCAGTTGGTCGAGCGTTTACGCACGGGCATTGACGTCCTCGACGTCGGATGTGGAAGTGGCCATGCGGTCAATCTCATGGCGAAAGCGTTTCCGCAGAGCCGCTTTACAGGCTATGACTTCTCGGAAGAAGGCGTCGCTGCGGGCCGGGCGGAAGCGCAGGAGTGGGGCCTCTCCAATACCCAGTTGGCCGTCAAGGATGCGGCCGAGCTCGACGAGGTCAGCCGCTACGACTTCATCACCGCCTTTGATTCCATCCACGACCAGGCGCATCCCCGCGCCGTGCTCAAGGGCATTGCCCAGGCCTTGCGGCCCGACGGCACGTTTTTGATGGTGGATGTGAACAGCTCGAGTCATTTGGAGGAGAACCGCGACCACATCCTGGGGCCGATGTTGTATAGCATCTCGTGCATGCATTGAATGTCGGTCTCATTGGCCCTCCGGGGTGAGGGTCTCGGCGCGATGTGGGGCAGACACAAGGCTCAGGAGCTGTTGAGCGAAGCCGGCTTTACTCAGGTCACCATCAAGAATGTCGAACAGGATATGATGAATAACTACTACATCTGCACGAAGGGCTAGCGAAGCCGGCGGCATGTGGAGTGGTTTGGGGTTGGTTTTCTGAACGAGAGGCTCGCAGGAATTATTACAAAGGGGGGCAGCAACCCTGCCTCTTTTCTCTCGTGAAACCAATCCCTTTCGTTCGCTCGTGCGCGTATCAGTCAGGATTTCCGGAATGATACTCTGATATCTGAAACCCTCGTGTTTACCGGCTTTTTGGAACACTACGGCTCAACACCGCAGGTCCTGAAGCAACCGGCCTGAACCGGTCCCCTATTTGGACAGTGGACTGGTCGCCGCCCCATTCACTTGCACGGCGGGGGTTCCTGCGGCGAGCACGGCGGCGGTCTCTTGCTCGACCAGCGTGCCTTTGAAGAAATCAGGGTTGGCGTCGGCCAAGAAATGTACAGGATTCGTCAGCACGAAGTCACGAAATTTGTCTGCATCCATCAAGCCATCCTCAACCAGTTCGTATGCTTCGGATAAGACCCCAGCCATGTCCGTCACGTCGAAATGGCCAATGTCCGAGCCGAATAAGGCGTTCAGCTGCGAGCCGAGCGGAAGATTCTTCCGATTGAAAGCCACGGCGTTCATTTTGTCATCCGCCTCACAGCCGAAATAAAAATTCTTGGCAAACAGCTCATGAAAGTCCTGCTTCTTGTCGATCTGGCACGCGGCGTAATCATCCAGATTCTCGACACCACCCGTCCCGGAACCATACGGCTGCGTTACCGTGTCCAGGGGAGATTCACTCTCTTTTAATGCATCGACGATTTCTTGACTTCCGTACGATTCAGCCAACTGCCGCAGCAAATCCACATCGAGGTTTTCTGGCTTGACTTCCTCCAAGGCCTCCACATGACGTTTCTCCCAGTGCTCGATCAGGTCAACGTACAGCTGACACGCCCAGCCGACGCCACCTTCCAGAAAACCAAACTTCAGGGTCGGAAACCGGCGGGTCACACCGCCCAAAAAGAGCGCTTTACACACCGCTTCACCGGCAGCGGCAAAATGGCCAATGTGGTTGTAGCAAAAGTTCGATGGCGAGACGCGTAGGCCATAGCCCTTGCTGCCGGAATGGAAGGTCGGCGAGAAGCCCAACTCGACACACTTCGCCCACACGGGGTCATAATCATACTCGCTGTCGAGTCCGAGGACATCATACCAGGCGGCAACGCTTGCGGCTGTGGGATGTTCCTCGGCAATAGCGGGTATCTGACGTCGAATCATGCTGCCCAGCATGACGACCTTTAATCCCAGTTGGTGCTTCACATGTTCGAGCTCTGCAATGGCTTCTTCCGGCGTGTGCATCGGAATCACGGCCACCGGCGTCAGACGATCCGAGAAGTTGCGGAAATAATCTGCGCTAAACGTATTGAATGCGCGGCAGGTCACCCGCCGCGTCTCGTCATCGGCAATCGTAGGGAGTGACAGACCTATAGTCGGATACATGACCGAGAAATCGAAACCGAGTTCCTCCATGCGTTCATACAGCAACTGCGGCATAAACGCCGTGGCGCGGTCCCGCGTATTCTTGGTCGGAAATCCCCAGAACCCCTGCTGCCCAATCCGTCGCTTGCGCCTCTCGGCCACAGACATCGAGAGCTGTTGGTCGACCAGCGCGGGGCGTAATGAGAACCCCTCCACGGCCACGTTCCCACCAATCTTTCGCAGCCGTTCCTGGACCAACGGCCCAAACTCAAGCCAGTGTCCGTCGGCGTCAATGACGGGATGGTTCAGCTGCTTCCGCAGTGCTGTGTTACTGATAGTTCCGTTACGACTCATAATCGCCCTCCTTGGACCGATTTTCAGATGCCCCGCCTCACCGTTATCACTTGAGACACTTCACGGACATTCCGCGGAGAAGTCAAGCGAGACAGAGGGCGCTATCTGACTGAACCTCTACCGAAAGGCACCACGATACGCCGTCGCCGGGTGGGTCGGTGGAAGCCTATCGTCACCGAAGATTTTTCGGCGCAGGGTACCGGGAGTGTACGCCTCTTTGGCAAGCCCCCGCCTCCGTAGCTCGGGCATCACATGTTCGATGAACTCAGTGTAGCTGCCTGGGATAGTAGCGTTGATAACATTGATACCGTCGATGCCGGCTTCCTGCCACGCGGCGAGTTGCTGCGCGATTTGTTCGGGGGTGCCAGTGACGCGGCTCGACGTGCCGGTTAGCATGCCGATGTCACGCACGGTCGCCTCGCGTCCCACAACCGCTGCCTGCACCCAGGGGAGTATGCTGCGGATGCCTTCTACCTGAATGTCGGTGACCGGGTCGTCCAGGGAGTACGCGCCCAGATCGACGCCCATACCGCCGCCCAGATGGCAGATCATCGTCTCATCGTCGATCATCTCATCAAGTGCTTTGCTCTTTCGTACGGCCTCTGCCTCGGTGCTGCCAACCACGAACGAGAGACCTTGGAAGAATTTGACGTCCTCGCGGCGTCGACCAGCCTGTTTGAGCAGACCCCTCATGGTCTCGACGATCGAGGCTGCAACCTCAGGCCGTGGGACGACCAGAAACTGCGCCTCGGCGTTGGCTGCTGCGAATCGCATCCCGGCTTCGGACGCTCCAGCCTGAAACAGCAGAGGCGTGCGCTGCGGCGAAGGGGCGACGAGATGCGGCCCTTCGACTGAGTAGCGTTCTCCAACATGATGGATACGGTGGATTTTCTCGAAGTCAGCGTGAATCCCCGATTCACGATCCTGCAACAGCGCGCCGTCATCCCATGAGCCTTCCCACAGCTTATAGGTGACGTCAACATATTCGCCGGCCCACTCGTAGCGTTCATCGTGCAGTGTCAGCGCTTGACCAAAGTTGCGGGCGGCATTGACCAACGCATTGGTGACAATATTCCACGCAATGCGCCCCTTGGAGACGTGATCGAGCGTCGAAATCTTCCGTGCAAAATTGAACGGGTGTTCCTGCACGATATTGCTCGTAAAAGCCAGCCCGAGGTGTTCGGTGTTGTACGCCAAGGCAGACAAGATGACCGACGGATCGTTGCTGGGAATCTGTAAGCCCGCATCAACGTGTTTGCGGTAGGAACCGTTGAAATCGTTATACAAGCCCGCCACGTCTGCGAAGAAAATGACGTCAAATAGCCCCGCCTCCAGCTCTCGGGCCAGGTTGACCCACAGCTCCAGGGAGTTGAATTCGATCTGACGCGCATCAGGTCGGCGCCACACGCCATGCAGGATGTGAGATGCCGTGTTCATGACGAACGCCGAAAACAACAGCGGGCTAGACATACATCACTCCAGGGCCGATGTGTCCATCTGTAGGGTTTCTTCTACGCCGATCAGTGAGACGCGAACATAGCCTGGATTGGACGAGGGGCAAACCGCCTTTTCGCCACGAGACCCGGAGGCTCCGGTCTGGAGGTGATCGGCAGCGCTATCCGTGGCCGAGGTCAGTGCGAGTCACCGGGTGTTATCGTAGCAAGCGGTCGAGGGGTATTGGACTTTTCCTCCTGATTGGGTGCAGAAGCTTCTATGCTGAGAACAGGGATAGGGACAAAGATAGGCCGTTGTCCTTATGTGGGAGATATCTGGGTATCCTCCAGGCTTTCCATTTCCTCCTCCCATGTCATACGCTTCCTCAAGTAGTTCAAGACCGGTTCAGAAGGCAGGGCTTCAGGGAAAAGGACCCCTCGCTGCGTAATTGTCCCATCGGCTAAGAGCATGATGGCAGTGACCGCTGGTCCGGTGATAATCAGGTTTCGATCGGCTGAAGCCCCACGAAACGTACAGCGGGTACGGACACCGTGCTTCTCTCCCTCGACATAGACAACGACCCCAAATCCAGTCCCCTTGGCATCATCGAGCGCTGTAATCCGTTGGAATAGTGGGCTCTCGACAAAGTACCGCGAGGTCAAAAACTCCACCATAAAATCAAAGGGGACAACAGGACTCTCGCCAACTTGCAAGGGTTCTGTGGTGCACAAACGCGCGTCCCGCAGAAAGGTCAGGAGTGAGTTAAACTCCTCCACCCAATACCCACCCTTACACACGACTGCCTGCGGCTCCTTGAGCAGGGCGCGAGAGGCGTGGAGCATCAAGGGCTCCCCATGTCCTACTACTCGTACGGTCTGCCGACCGATCGGCGGGGGGAAATTTAAGCTTTCCTCCTCCGTCCAGGCCTGGATCTCTTGGATCTGGCCAGCGCGACAGACAGGAACAGAGGCGCTCGCCATACCCATCCGATGGATCCACAGGGCGCGGGCAAAAACGCTGATGCTGGCAATCCAATTTAGACCAATCCGATCTACGCGCTCCAGCCTATCTGCCCCAGCTCGAGCCCAGAGGTTCGTCAGTCCTGGGGAACCTCCAATTCCCAGGACGAGCGTACAGCCACGCCGCTCAGCTTCTCCACTATATTGAGCCGCCAGATCACTTACGTTGAGATCATCATTGATATCGACATAGTGGACTCCCGACTCTACAGCGGCGCTCATACCGGACAGACCCGTATCGGAATACGGGCCGGCAAAGTTACCGATAAGATCCGTGTTGCGCGCGGCCGCCAAGAGGGCCGGATGATTACGAATGTCCAGACCGAGACCTGCGCTCGCCCCAACCTCTTGAGCAACCCGCTTGGCCCGCTCCCCGTCCAAATCTGAGACAACAAGTTCAGTAATACTGTTTTCTTGGGCCAAAAGCTTGGCAATCCGAGAGCCTTGGGTGCCCGCGCCTCCGAGTAGCAGCACACGCATCAGTCCCCTCCCCTTGTGGCGAGCGCTCGTATTTAGGCAGTCGCCCGCAGGCTGTCTGGCACTTCGAGCTCAGCGATCACTTCATCGCTCGCGAGAACCCGGCAGAAGGCCAGACGCAGAATTTCGAGGCTTGCCTCATGGGCCTGTTGCGAATAGGTGGCGTTGGCGTCGCTGACAAAAAACACCTTATAGTCCAGCATCGCAGCGTCCCGTGCGGTGGACTCACAACAGATATTAGTAGCAACCCCGGTGATAATCAGACTTTCCCTTTTGAGACCTCGCAAGAGGCCCTCAAGGTTAGACGAGCCAGGAATGAGCGCGCTCCAGCGACACTTTTGGACCTGATGATCTTCAGGCTGGACGTCAAGCTCGGCGTAGAGCTCGACCCCTGTCGTCCCTTCGATCATGGGCGGCAGAAAATCCCACATCAGGCCGGCATCGCTGCCATCTTTCCGTTCAACATGCCTGATCCAAATGACAGGTACTCCCGCTTGCCGGCACGTGTGAGCCAGCCGATTGATGGTTGGGACGATCTCACGAGCGGCCGGTACCTCGCTGTGCGCTCCAGGTAGCAGGACGTCGTTCTCCATATCGATGACGAGAAGCGCGACGTTTGCGGGATCAATGTGCCAATCGGTTTTCCTGTGCGGATCAAACGCTGTCATGTGTGCCATGGGACATCCTCCTTTTCGTCAGCGAATTGTTAGAGAATTCGTACAGGGAGTATAGGCTCTCTGGCTTCTGAAAGTCAAAGAGACATTGAAAAGCCAACCATACGGTCGAGCTAAGAATATGACGAAGCCCTGCGCAAGGTCATGGGGACGTTGCGGCCTTAGAGGCTTTCTTAATAGGAACGACGATGAAGTAGGGAGCGGAAACTGTAATCCGAAATTCCCTGTAACGTTTAGACTCGCTTGCGCTGGTATTTCTGGCCTAACTCCTCCTCATCGCGCAGGTATTTGGCCATCCGTTCATGGCTAAATCCATACGGACCGCTACCGAATAAACCGACTTCTTCAATCGCCAGCTGCTCTAATTCAGCATTGCTGGATAAATCGCCTAAGCCTTGCTCAGTCGGCAGCCCGGCAGCCTGCCAGGTGTCAAATCCACCCTGCAATACTGCGACGCGTGTATAGCCCATGGCTTTTAAGGTGGGGACGGATAAGGGCGAGAGATTCCCCTTGCGGCACATCAGAACCACCAGGGTCGTTTTGTCCGGTACTTCGTGTTCAATCTGGAGGTCGAGCTTGCCCCGCGAGAGCCAGAGTGCGCCCGGCACATGCGCAGTGGCGAAATCGCCCAGACTCCGCACGTCGAGCAGCGCAGGCCGCTGGCCGGCATCGAGCTGAGTCTGCAAGGCCTGCGGGGTGAGGAGTTCGGCCTGCGCACGAGCTTCAGCCAAGCCAGGGATCGGTAGGGCCAGGGGCTTTACCCCAGCCGGTAATCCCTGCAGCAGCCGCGCCATCCACACGGGCTGGCCAAAATCAATCTCTTGGGGGTCGCCAGTCTCAAGATCAAACCCGGATGCTTTCCAGGCGGTAGTGCCGCCGTCTAGGACACTCACGTTCGGATAGCCAGCTCCCTTGAGTACGGACGCTGCGAGAATCGCCCGGGCGCGGCCGGCACACATGGTGATAATCGGTGCGTTCTTCACTCCGACCAAACTCTCGACCAGGAGGGCAATCTGAGTCGCGGGACAAAAATGGGTGCCGGGAATATGGCCGGCCCGATACTCGTCGAGCAAACGTACATCGAGCAGGTAGAGTAACTCGCCCTTTTCCTGCCGAGCGTGCAAGTCCTGAGGGGTGATGCTGGAAATGTTGTCTTGTGTGGCAACGTGCTCGGCAAACTGTTTGCACGTTGAGATACCAGTCTCAGAAAGTCGGGGCACGGGGACGCCGTCGCCTTTCTCAAGTTCCTCGGTGTAGCCGGCAATGCGCCAGGCCCCAGTGCCACCTTTCAGCGCGTAGACGTCGGTAAAACCCATCCGCCGTAAAGTATGCGCTCCCAGCAAGCTGCGCGTGCGGCCGGCACAGTTGGTGACAATCGTCCGGCCCTTGTCGGGTACCACCTCAGGCGCGATCAGGGCTAACTGCCCGCCTGGGGCGCAATACGCGCCTGGCAAATGCGCAGCCTTGAATTCCGGCTCGGTGCGGGTATCAAAGATATACAGCTGTTCGCCTTGCTGAAGGCGCGCATGGAGTTCTTCGGCCGTCATCTCGGGGATGTCCTCTTCGACCTGGAGACGCTCGCCATATATTTTGCCCCGTAAACTCCAGCCATGCATTGTCTCATAGCCGGCCGCTGTCCAAGCTGTGAGACCGCTGTCCAGGACCGACACATTGGTATAGCCCAGGGTTTCCAGGCTGAGGGCCGCCCGAGTCGAGCGTTGGCCGGTATCGCAGTACAGAACCGTATGGATATCGGTCTTAGGGACTAACACCGAAATATATTTTTCTAATGATCCGCGCGGGATGCAGTTGGTGCCAGGAATCTGGCCCAGGGAAAATTCTCCCCAGTCCCGGACATCAATAACCGCATACAGCGCCTGGCTATCCAGGAGCGCTTTGAGATCTTGGGCACTAATACTGCCTGCCATGAGAGTCCCTCCTTGTGACGCGTACGGAAAGGTCCGCAAGTGCTTGACCGCGCCCATACCCTAGTGGAACAATCGAAGCCTAGGCTCAAGAGATGGTCAATACCCACAAGATGAACTGACTGCTGCAAAGGAGGGACATATGGCCGAAAAATGGAAAATTGAGGGTGATTATTTTGAATCGTGTAATTGCGACACGGTCTGTGCCTGTTTGATCCAGAATCCGCCCCCTCGTGGGCGGTGTGACGCGGCCCTGGCGTTTCATGTGAATCAGGGGAGCTATGGCCAGACGGGCCTCGGCGGTCTGAACGCCGTGCTCGTGGTGTCCTTTCCCGGTCCGGGCAAGATGGGGGACGGCAACTGGACTGCTGCCCTGTACGTGGACGACAAGGCCTCCACAGACCAGCAAGAGGGGCTGAGCAATATTTTCTCCGGTCAGGCGGGTGGGCCCATGCAGCTGGTCTCGGGGCTGATCAGTAATTTTCTGGGGATCAAGACCGCTCCCATTGCGTTTACAGTGGACGCCAACAATCGGCGGCTGACGATTCCGGACGTGCTGGAGATCGACATTGAGGCACTGACCGGTCGGGACGGCAGTGAGCCGCTATGGGTAACCAACGCCAATCATCCGGTTTCGCCCAAGCTGTCGCTGGCCAAATCCAACGCGTATCGCTACACCGACCACAACCTGGCCTGGGACGTCAGTAATACCAACGGCCATTTTGCGCCGTTTAGCTGGCAGAATTAGCCTGTTTTCACGTGGCTGGACCTTGCGTTCAGCCCCCGACCCATATCGACCTGGTTGCCCTTTCCCCGTTGGAAAAGGGCTGAGGTGAGGGAAGAGACTGCTGGCTATGACCTTACGAGATAAGACCATCATCGTCACCGCCCTCGTGCTGCTGTCCGTTCTGGCCTGGATTGCCACCGTGCGTCAGGCCGGCGGGATGGGGCTAGGTCTGATGACCATGAGTATGACTATGGGCCTGCCATTCTCGGTCTCTAATGCAGTCCTGTACATTGCCCTCTGGGGTGTCATGATGGTGGCCATGATGTTCCCGTCCGTAGCGCCAACGGCCGTGCTGTTCGCCACTGTAACGCGCCAAAAACGAGAGCAGGCTGCCCCCTTTGCTCCGGCTTGGCTCTTTATCGCCGGGTATGCCGTACTGTGGACCCTGACTGGCGGGATGGCCTATGCTGGGGACATTGCCATCCAGTCCCTGCCCGACACTTTTCTTGGCTTGCGAACGTATGGCTCTGCTATCGGTGGGCTGACCCTTATCATCGCCGGCCTGTATCAGCTCAGCCCGCTCAAATACGTATGCCTGTCGAAATGTCGCTCCCCTCTCGGCTTCCTGCTCAATAGTTGGCGAGACGGGTATTGGGGAGCGTTTCGGATGGGCCTTCACCATGGCGCCTACTGCCTGGGGTGTTGCTGGAGTCTGATGGCCGTGCTGTTCGTTGTCGGCACCATGAACCTGGTGTGGATGGGTGTTTTGACCCTGATTATTTTTATGGAGAAGATTCTTCCCTACGGGGTGGCACTGGGGAAAGGCACGGGCATTGGCCTGATCGGTCTGGGACTGGTCCTGGTTGTCGCTCCCAGTACGCTGGCCGTAGGCTAAGCCGGCGGCGCAAGGGCACTATTCGTTGTTTTTTAAGACATAGGAAACACGAATGCCAGCACCAGGTTGGGACGATTATCTCGCACAGCTCCGGCACCGAAAGACTGAAGCACGGAGCCAGGGCGGTCCCGAGGCCATCGCTCGGGCACATAGGCGGGGGAAGCTGACCGCCCGCGAACGGCTGACCTTACTCCTAGACGAGGACAGCTTCCACGAAATTGGACTGCTGGCCGAAGGCAGCGTGGACACACCTGGGAAACCCGCCCAGCACCTCCCGGCCGACGGAGTGGTAACGGGCTGGGGCACGATACACGGCCGCCATGTATGTGTGGTGGCTGACGACGGCACCTTGGTGGGAGGAGCGGCCAGCCTGAAAAATATTGCGAAACGCTTTCGCCTGCGCCGCTTGGCCCTGGAACAGGGCTATCCTTTCATTGGTCTCTATGAAGGCTCTGCCATCCGCTTCCAGGACTCGATGCAGGCCCGCCAGATGACCCAAGTGCCGGCCTTTCGAGAGGTCACCGATTGCGTAGGGAGAATTCCTCAGGTCGCCGCCATGCTGGGTGCCTGTTTTGGCCGGCCACCCATTGATGGGCTGTACGCCGATTTTACGCTGATGGTCAAAGGTTCCGGCTTTGTCGGCTGGTCCGGACCGACCCTGGTCCGGGGCGGGCTTGGCGAAGAGGTCGATATCGACCGCCTAGCCGGCCCTGATATGCACGCCCGGACAACCGGGTTTGTTGATCGGGTCTCATCGAATGAGCAGGAGTGTATTGCCGCTATCCGGACCTTTCTCACCTTTCTGCCTCAAAACTGCTGGGAGCTGCCTCCGCGCGAACCCTCCACCGATGACCCCAACCGTCTGTGCCCTGAACTGCTCGATATCGTCCCGACTCGTCTCCGCAAGCCGTACGACGTCGCCCGGGTGATCGCCGCTCTTGTTGACCACGGCCAGACCTTTGCCTACAAGCCAGACTTCGGCCAAAGCGTCATGACCTGCCTCGCCCGTCTTGACGGGCTCGTGGTTGGGATTGTGGCCAGTCAGCCGGACTACCAGGCCGGGGCCCTGGACTGGGCGTCAGCGGCCAAGGTCCGCCGTTTTATTGCAGTCTGTGACTCGTTTCACATTCCGCTCGTTTTTCTGCAGGACCAACCAGGCTTTCTCATTGGCCAACAGGCCGAGACCAGCAATATGCTCTACTGGGGCGGTACACTGATTGATGCGGTGGAGCGGGCAAGCACCCCTAAGATCACTCTCATTCTGCGCAAGGCGCATGGCGCGGCGATGTGGGCCATGGGTGGACGCGGGAGCCCGTATTCGCCCGATCTACAAATTGCCTGGCCGCTCGCGATCGTGACCGGCACTGGTCCGACCTCGGCCGTCTATACGGTCCACAGCCGAGAGCTGCAAGAAGTGCGCGATCCAGACCAGTTGCAGGCTGAACTGGAGGCCAAGTACAGTAGCCAGGGATCGGTCTACGAAGCCGCGGCCGCATTTGGGGTTGATGATATTATTGAACCGCCCGAGACCCGTCGGTATCTGATTCGTGCTCTGGCCTTTCTGTGTGGCAAACAGGCCCGACAGCTCGGACCCAAAGTCCGCCTGTTCCCCTAGGTGAGAAATGCTCGGGGAAAACGGATGCTACACTATAGAGGCTATCTGGCTTCAGTCGAGCACCCGGATATCATCTTCACTGAAACCTTTCACTCTGCGTGTATGTCTAGAAGCCATCTCATAAACGTCTGTATAGGTGTTCTACCGACCGCCTATCCTGGGCAAAGGTGGGTTGTGTCCCCTTGGCAAAAGGTCTCTTCGGCGCTCATCCCTCCCTTCGCTCACCTGGGAGCGCGTCTTTACGAGAAAAGGTGACGGAGCCCCCCGGTCCTCCCCCGTCCTCCCAGCAGGCGTACAGGGAGGGACGCGGCCAGACGGGACGCCTCCCCTCGCTCCTCCCTGTACGCCTGTGCCGCCGGCTACCACGCCTCATCTCCTCTCCCGTCCTCTCGGCTTCGTCGGCCGCATTGGGGTCGATTTCTATCATTTGATAGGTGATAGAAGCGACAGTATTTGGTACGAAAGTCCTCCTTTGAGGGTCCAAGACGCTGATGCCTGCGGAATCCCCGGTCGTCATGCACGCTCAGATTGAAACCTAAAGGACTTCAAGGGAGACACGACTCACAAGTGATAAACTTCCTATTTATGAGACGAATTCTAGAAATCTGATGTCTGCCCTGCTTCGTCTCTGCATTACTTTATGTGTCCTTGCTCCGACTCTGGCGTACTCTGCCGTGCTGGGGATTCCGAGTAGTGGGTTCACCTATTCCGGCGTGGGGGTCATTTCGGGCTGGAAATGCGAAGCCACCGGGCCGCTGACCGTCTACATCTATGATGAGGCTATGATGCTCGCTTGGGACCCGATTCCCTTGGTGTACGGAACCGAGCGGACCGATGTCCGTGACGCCGGGGCCTGTGACAGTGCCGCTGTCGGCTTCGTGGCGATCTGGAACTGGGGGAATCTGGGAGGGGATGGGACTTACACGGCCGTTGTCTATGATAACGCGGTGGAGTTTGCCCGCAGCACGTTCACGGTCACCACGCTGGGGGAGGCGTTTGTGGAGGGGGCGAGCGGCGAGTGCACCATTCCGGATTTTCCCGCCCCTGGGGAGAGTGCGCGGTTTGCGTGGAATCAGACGACTCAAGGGCTGGTGCTGGTGCCGGAGTCACCTTCGCCTGGACCTATCCCCTCTCTTGAGTTCCCCCTGCGCGCCCTCCATGCGTCAGGGAATTATGGCACTACCGAATTGGTTATCGGAGACTGGGAAGCGACCGGGCGAACTGGTCCCCTCATCCCACCCGACTATATTGCCTGGCTCCAGAGCCTACATGTGAATTGGATCGGTCTCGGCCTCTCCATCTATTACGACGACAGCATGGACAGCACGCTTGAGCGGATGACCGCACCCGAGTTTGACATTAGTTTTCCCGACGACGTACTCCGCCAACTGCTCCGGGAATTCCGCAGCCACGAGATCAATGTCTATCTGACCCTAAATATCGATGACACGGAGGCAGCCACCGCCGCCCGGCCTGTACACCGGGATCAACTCGGCGACCCAGGCTATCACGAGACCGGGGTTCCCTACGGCAGTGCTATCCAACCGGAATTCTGGCCGTGGCGGCCCAACCACCCGGACCACCAGCGGTTTGTGGCCGAATTTTGGGGGACCTACACGCAGCAAGCGGTACATTATGCCCGTATCGCCGAAGAGGAAGGCGTGCGCTTGTACTCCCTGGGTACGGAGACCGACTCGCTGTTCCGTACGCGGTCCGGGGGCGAGTATTGGATCAATGATTTCGGCCAAGAGCTCCAATCCATGGTCGCCCAGGTCCGGGCCGTCTACAGTGGCCTGTTGACCTACGATATGCACTACTCCGCTATCATCGCTGCCGACTTTTACGGCCCAGGTTCCAACCATCTGTGGGAAGATTTGGATCTCGACATCGTGGGCATCAGTGCCTATTTCCCGCTGACGGATGCTGTTCCCACCAGGGTCTTGAGCGTCGCAGAGCTCCAAGCGAGGTATGAGCAGATATTTCAGCAGCACCTCATTCCGCTGGCGGAGAGAAACCCAGGTCGACCCATGGTGTTTCTCGAATATGGCGCGCTGGATACGGTGGAAGCGCCCGCAGACCCAGGCAACCCGTCAGGGTCCTTCCAGCCACCCGTGTTCATCGACGCGGATGGCAACGGCCTGGATGACGGGCGGGAAACCCAGGCCAACATGTTCCAGGCACTCTTGAATACCATGGGTCGGCATCCGGGCATCCTGAATGGGGCTTTCTTCTGGGATAATTGGGTATCCAGCGAGGAGATATGGCAGGACGATGGCTACTGGGTAGGCACTCGAACGTTCTCTATCCGTGGCAGGCCGCTAGCCGAAGCGGTCGTGCGGCGGGCCTATGAGGGCTATAAGAATCAGTAACGCGCCGGTGGCACTCGGGCTGGCGGTGGAGTGTGGGGAGTCCCCTGAGATCAGGGCCGCAGCGCGGAGGCCGCACGGCCGATAATCGCGTGCCGGGTTGTGCATGCGCGCCAGAGGAGCGCCGTGGCTGACCAGACCGGTATCGATGGGGGCGATTGAAGGTGAGCGCATAGCCGGTCAGCAAGCGGCGCAGCAAGGTCGGCAAGCCTCGCGGTCCACTACACAAAAGCAGACACGCAGGGTTTGGCAACCACGCCCAGGCATAGAGGAAGGTATGGAGGGCGATAGCGCGCTTGCCGTGCGACGAACTCCTGACGTTATCGGCTCAGCTGCCACTCATTGTCCGGGTCATCGCAAGCAACTGTCGTCCGAAAGAGAATTCTTGGCTCATCAGTGGGCCATGGACGACCGCGATGCAGGACGCAGCGGTTATCCCAGATCACCAGGTCACCGACCTGCCACCGGTGTGTAAAAATACGCGGCGGCTGACACGCGCTTTCCGTCAGTTCACGCAGCAGTGAACGACTGCGTTCAACATCTTCTCCCACAATGTGGCTGGCATGCCGGCCGACAAAGAGCGACTTTCTGCCCGTCTCTTCATGGATGCGGACGACCGGATGCACGACAGGCGGCAGGGCTACTCGTTCGGCGTCGGTCGTTAAATCGGCAGATTTACCGTGGCTGTACGCAAAGTCGTGCACAACCAGCTTGTCTGCTAACCAGTCTTTACGTGCGGTGTCGAGCGCGTCGTACGCCGACCGCATATCGGCGAACTGGGTTTCTCCTCCCGACAAGGGCAAGGTATGGGCTCGTAGAGCTGAAGCCTTTGAGGTAATCCGTTTGTATGAGCTGTCGGAGTGTCACTGCTGGTTGCCCCGATTTAACGTATCATAGGGGCCTCCTGCGGAGTCGAGGGTGCCGTCAGGACGGACATTCGCAACTCGGAATATCTCGGGCTTAGTGCCCTCGATTGCCGTGGTGAGCAGACGTTCCAAACGGCCAAAGCAACGACTGAAGGTGATGTGAGCCTCATCATCGAGATGTTGTTCGGGAAAGGCGAGCACGCCGTATTCGTGCCAAGCTTCAATGATCCGCTTGCCGGTTCGATCATCGAGCTGACGCAGATTCACACCGTAGATACTTGCCCCAAGTGTTGCCTCGCTAGGAACGATCTCCATGAGGGGTACTCCTTTTGTTCGTCTCTATACCAGCCCAATCTCGCCTGCAACATCGACTGACTCCTCCGGTCTCACCGGCGGCCAGATGATCCATTCGCAGCAGCGAGCGGATTGCCAAGAGGTAAACAGATTAAGCGATCTTTGGCTTTCCTCCGGACTCAATGAGCCCCATGCGAACGAACCGACGAAATAAGGGTACAATTTGCGGTAGCTTGCAAAGACACGACTCTATGAGGGTATAAGGAGGAAAACCTCCTGAGGAGAGCCAGCAGAGGGGCCGCAGGCTGAACCTGGGACGACCGGCAGAGGAAAGGAGCAGAGCGATGAGTCCAATTGGGGAGAAGATTTCGGACTACACAGGGAAAGTTACGTCAGTGACGCTGACGGAGACAGGCTCCGTTCTTAATGCCGAGGGAGAAGCCGGACCGTTCGGCACGTACCTGTATACGGCAACGTTCGGCCCGGCGGTGGACCCGGCGGGGGAAACGGGCCCACTGACGGGCCGGGTCCAGGATTTTCGCCCGGATGGCAGCGTGGTGCCCCAGGTCGTCACGGGGGTGTGGCGCAAGAGTGGGCACCGCCAGTGGGAAGTGAAGGCGATCAACATGGCCGCAGACGGGAAGTGCCTTTTCTTCGTGGAAGCGTGGGATCTGGCAACACGGTCGCTCACGGGCACGATCTACGCCTTGGACTAAGCTTTATCGCCTCCGAGGCTCGAGCCTCGGAGGCCACGATGGCCAACGCTCACCAAACAATGATGTTCGTGTGACCGGGCAATATAGGCTCTTGCCAAGACAAATCCGGTGTGACACGATTGGCCATCTTTAACTGGAGGGCATGTTATGGGGCTCAATACCATCGGGAACAATATTGTGGGGGTTACGGAGAGAGATTCGTCGGCGTATGTGCCGTCTCTGCAACTCACCGTCGGACAGCCAGCACCCATCGCGGCGAACGGTGGTTTGTCCTACATGTCGTTCGATCAGGACGGGGATGCGGGAACTGCTGCAGCGATGGAGGCGGCGCTCCGCCAGGTTGCCGAGGGAGAAGGGCAAGCGGTCATCGACATGATCGAGAACGCCCCGCCCGGCCCGATCGAGACCAGGTGGGGCCGCGGCTTTCGGAGCTACGACGAGTGCCTGGACTATATTCGGGCGAACAACATCGAAGCCCCGGAAGGCGGCGTCGCACTGCCGCTGCGCTACACGGTCCACGAGCAGCCGTCCTATTCGGTCGTTTCGTCCAACGCCATCTGGCGGGACCCGGCGCGCGCGGACATGGTAAAGATGTTTCGCAAGGAAGAGCAGGAGATCGGGCGACGAGGTCTCTATTTCCCGCAGATCCTGCGCGATGCGCGCCGCATGGCGGAGTACTACCCCGGTCTTTCGCCCACCAGCCCCGAGTGCATGGACAAACTCGGCGTCTCGCTCGCCCACTGCGAATCGAAGTGCCAGAATTTCTACGACGCCACCGAGGTCGAGCGCGTGTTCTACCCGGAGATCGAGAAACTCCTGCTCGATTTCTTCCCCGGTGCGACGGATGCGCTGGTGTACAACCACGACGTGTTTGACAAGGATTACAAGGGCCCTGTCAAGGAAGATCAGGACAACAAGAATCCGGGGGTCAACACCTTCTACGCCAACATCGTCCATAACGACCTGAACGACAACAGTGGCCGCGTGCGCTGCCGTGAGCTGCTCACCAAGAACCTGCGCAACTTCGGGCGCCAGCAGCACTACACCGAGGCAGAGGCGGACGCCAAGATGTCGCGGCGGTTCATGTCGATCAACCTCGCCAAGCCGATGGAGACCGTGCGTCAGAACCCCTTCGTGCTGTGCGCCTGGCCGTCTTTCGCCGATCAGCCGTATATTACCAACTACCGCATCTACGACGACCGGGTGGGCGAGACGACCCGTTTCACCTACCGCCCCAACCACGAGTGGTACTGGCTTCCGCAGCAGACGTCGACCGAGGTGTCGATGCTCAAGTGTTATGACTCCGTGACCGACGGTTCGGTTTCGCGCTGGTCATTCCACTCCGCCTGCGTCGACCCAACCGCGCCCGAGGACGCGCCCTGCCGCAAAAACGTGGTGGTTCGCTCCTATATCTTCTTCTAAGCAGACAACCCGACGCAGCGCTCTTCCCGCTGCGTCGGGGAGATCAGGGACGTAGCAATCTTTTATCCGGCGGGTGAGTCCGGTTGCCAATACGCGGCCCCTACTCGCCCGCGCTGGGTTGATGTTCCGGTTCGAGGTATTCACTGCATCTTAGAGGGACAAATTGACGACGTACGAACCTTTCACGGTCGACATTCCGGAAACGGCTCTCGTAGATCTTCGCGAGCGTCTGCAACGGACTCGACTGGCGCCGGAGTTCGCGAACGATGATTGGCGCTTCGGCACGAATGGGGCCTATTTGCAGGAACTATTGGACTATTGGGCGACAGATTTCGACTGGCGCACACAAGAAGCTGCGATCAACCAGTTTTCGAACTACAAAACGACGATTGACGGCGTTCCTATCCACTTCATCTATGAAAAAGGCAAGGGCCCGAACCCGACGCCGCTGATATTAAGCCATGGCTGGCCCTGGACGTTCTGGGATTGGCACAAAGTTATCGGTCCGCTCACTGATCCCGCGGCCTACGGTGGCGATCCAGCAGATTCATTTGATGTCGTCGTGCCGTCCCTGCCAGGCTTTGGTTTTTCGACACCACTTACGATGACCGGGTTCAATTTCTGGCGCTCTGCTGATCTGTGGGTCTCACTCATGCGCGAGGTGCTGGGTTACGACAAATTTGCCGGCGGCGGAGGAGACTGGGGGTCGCTCACAACCGCCCAACTGGGACATAAATACGCCGAGCACATGATCGGCGTGTACCTACTTTTGATGGCGCCGCTCACGCTCTTCAACGCGCCACTCAGCACATTACCCGAAGAATCGGAGTTTTCCGCAGATGAAGCCAGTTGGTACGAACGAAACCAGGATTTTTTCACGGACGGAAGTGGCTATTCGGCCATTCAATCGACGAGACCCCAGACTATTGCCTACGCAATGAACGACTCGCCCGCCGGGTTATGCGCCTGGATCCTGGAGAAACGCCGCAGTTGGAGCGATTGCGGCGGCAATGTCGAGAGCCGCTTCAGCAAAGATGACCTGCTGACGGGGATCAGTATCTACTGGTTCACCCAGTCGTATGGAACCTCGGCACGCTACTACTATGAGTGTACACACAACCAGTGGCAGCCAGCGCATGATCGGACCCCGGTGGTCGAGGCTCCAGCCGGGGTTGGCGTGTTTTCAGAAGAGGCGTTCTTCATGCCACGGAGCTGGGCCGAGCGTTATTACAACCTTCAACATTGGACGATGATGAAACCTGGCGGGCACTTTGCGCCGATGGAAGAACCACAGGCGCTTACTGCGGACATACGGACGTTCTTTCGCTCACTCCGGGGATAATAATGTACTGTCCTTGGGCATCGTAATACTGCTGAGGAACTTCATGGCCAAACGCAGTTTCCCGACGGACGGCCCACTCCGCCTGTACTACCACCACACCAGCAGCGCCTCGATGCGAGTGACGCTGTATTTACAGTGTCGTGGCGTACTGTCTTCGCAAGTAACCCTGGTGAGTATGGGTTTCGGCACCGATGACCGTGGTATCCCCGTTTACACCATGCCGAAAAACGATCCCGAAACGGAGCGGCTGGGTACGACGGATCTGAAGGCATTCAACCCGGAGAGGCGCGTACCCGTACTGTTGCTGCCGGACGGAAGAAAGATGACTCAATCGGGTCCGATCATCGATCTGATCGAAGACTGGCTCGACCATGACGGCCCGCCAATGTTACCTGCGGATCCCTGGCTACGGGCGCAGGTTCGCCGCATCATGTGGATCATTGCCGCCGATACTCAGCCGTATCAGAATGTCCCGTTTATTATCCAGGCAATCGGCGAATGGGGTATGACCAAAGCGCCTCCGACGGAGCATCCGCTACGGCTGCACTTCATCCGCCGTGAATTCGGTGCCATCGAACACATCATGTCGCAGTGTGCAGGAAAATTCTCTGTAGGCGACTCGATCACCTACGCCGACTGCTTCATCGTCCCTCAGATACGAAACGCGCTGCTGGCAGGCATTGACCTGCCTAGTGAGTTCCCAACGCTGAACTGCGTGTGGAAAAACATGCTGGCCGTGCCCGAAGTCCACGCGGTTCTGGACCAGGCTGGCGGTATAGTTCAGCCGCTATTTTTCGATGAGGAGAAATTCGAAGTCTACGCTGACAATGCCAAACCCGAGAAGGGGTTGTCATAATGATTGGTGCGATGATGAACCGAGGGGAGAGTGGTAGCGCGACTATCCCGACGTCGAATCGACCCGAACGGGCAGTGATTAATTCCGTGGGGCCAGGATGGCCTGAAATTCCTCCTCTGTCGGCTGGGCCTCAAACTTCGGAATCGCGGGATTCATCGTATCCCACGGTTGGGCACTGGCCGTCCAAATGTCGGCGGCGGGCCGAACCCAACTAGGATCATCCAAGCTACTGGCGCGGAGGGACATCATGGCGGGATACGCCGACGGGAGGGCGGCCAGCGGAGAGCCACACGTCGGACAGAAGCCATGGCGGACCGAGGTCCCGCGCTCCCCAGTCGTCTCATAGTATTGGGGACTCCCTTGGGTGAACTGCACCTCGGCGACAGGAACACCAACGACGGTATTGTATGCGCCGCCCGTGGCGCGTTGGCAGTCACGACAGTGACAATTGAGAGACATCATAGGCTCAGCCGAACATTCATACCGAATCGCGCCACACGCGCACCCACCCGTAAAGGGAGTTGAAACCAGCATAAGAGAATCCTCCTTTTGCCCACGGCCTTAGCAGGTTGGCGGGTGTGTCACAAGTCGAAAGGCGAAGGCGTTATTGGAAGCACTGGCATAAGCTGAGGCTGAAGCGGTGATACCGCTGATTCTTGTCCTGACTTGTGGTAGATGAAGATGAGAATACATTTTTGAGGGGCGCAAGGATGACGACAGCACAGATCAATTATGCCATCCCGAACGCGGATGGCAGCCAGCGCTACGCGTATGACAATAGTTTTAAACAACTGCCTGCCGGGGTGACACGGCGCAAGAATGGTGAATCACAACCGTTTAGCGTTGAGGTGCACGACGGACGGACGTTGTCACCGTCCCCCTCGTTAATGAGAAATGGCTATTGTCTGGCCGTGGATTTCGATACTGCACTCGATTTACAGAACGATGGCTTGGACTCCGAGAAGATCGTGCATACGTATTACCCTGAAATTCGTCACCTCGTCACTGAAGCGCTCGGCGGTGCCGATACGGTGAAACGCGCGATTGTTTTCGACCACACGATTCGCTCAAGAGTCCGAAAAGCCAAAAGGGAAAAAGAGACCAACGGCGAGAACGTCGGCGGCTATGCGAGTACGGCGCACAACGACAACACGAGTGCTTCGGCGAAAAATCGGGTGCGCTTATTGTCTCAAGCGAAAGCGGCGGGCGGTAGTCTGACCTTGCCTAAACCCCCACTAACGGAGCGCGAGGCGGAAGAAATCGTGTCCGGACGGTTTGGGCTCTTTAATGTCTGGCGGCATTTCCGCAAGGACTACCCAGTCTTGGATTACCCACTCGCAGTACTCGATGCCCAATCTGCTCGTCCGGAGGACTTCCTCAGCAGTCAGTATATTTATCCCGACCGCGTGGGTGAAACTGCCTCTGTACTGCGAAATCCCGAGCATCGTTGGATCTACTATAGCGAAATGCGTCATAACGAGGCGTTAATTTTTAAGGTGTTCGACTCTGCGTCCGAACTCGGGGCGTACACCGCCGAACAATGTCCGCCAAACACCGCGCATACCTCTTTTCGCCTCGCCGACTCGGATGTTTCCACACTCGCACGCGAATCGATTGAGTGTCGGGTTTTAGTGGAGTTTGTTGCGTCCAGCTAAGGTCAGTCAGACGTCAATTAAGATGGAAGGAGCATACACTATGACAACCGCTGCATCCCCAATGACCCCTCGTCAGTTCGATGATCAGAACATTCAGTGGGGTGAACTCGAGGGTTTCAAACACATGCTGGTTTCGATCTTCTTCATCGATGAAGCCCGGAACCGCGTCGACTTGCTGATCAAATTTGACCCGAATGAAAAGGTCTTGTTACATCGGCATCTCGCCGATACCAATACCTTTGTCGTTGAGGGGGATCATGTGATTTATGAACCCGACGGGAGTGTCAGAGAGGTGCGCCCGGTGGGCCAGTATACCTTCGGCACGGGGCGGGATGCCCATGATGAAGGCGGCGGTCCCAACGGCTGCGTTTTGTACTACAGCGTGCGCGGCGAGAGCGACGCCTTGTTCGATATGCTCGACGCCGATTTGAACGTGACAGCGACATTACACACCGCGGACTTCAAAGCGGTGTTGGACGCCCAACAGCAGTCCGCCTGATACCATGTCGACGTGCGAGGACACCGAGTGATCCCTTCGCAGACGATATGAAGACCTGGGCGGAAAAGGAGATCGGCAATGTCGGCAAAACTCGAATTCGGGATGTTTGACTGGGTTGATCGCGGCCCGAATTCGGTCGGTGATCTTTACGAGTCGCGTCTCAAACTGATCGAATCGGCAGACAAGGCTGGTTTCTACGGCTATCATCTGGCGGAACACCATTCGACCCCGCTCGGTATGGCGCCCTCTCCATCAGTGTTCTTCGCGGCGCTCGCGCAGAGGACCAAGCATATCCGCTTCAGCCCCATGGCATATTTGTTACCGATGTATCATCCACTGCGCCTCATAGAGGAAGTCTGCATGCTGGACCACCTCTCGAACGGGCGCATGGAACTCGGCATCAGCCGCGGCGTGTCGCCGTACGAAATCACCACCTACAGTGTCGATCCGGAAAAGACCCGGGAAATCTTCACCGAAGTCCTTGAGATATTCCGGAAGGGGATGTGCGACGAGGTCCTGAATTACACCGGGAAACATTTCGAATTTCGAGATGTGCCAATGACTCTCAAACCGTTCCAGGCCCCGTATCCGCCGCTCTGGTATCCATCGTTCAGTGAAGCCGGGGTCGAATTTGCCGCGCGTGAGGGAATGAACTTCATGAGCCTCGGCCCACCGGCGCTCATCACGAAACTCATGGCTCGATATCGAGAAGTCGCCGCTGACAGCGGCAATGGCAGCACCGACAAGCTGAAGCTGGGCGCAATGCGTCAAATCTATGTGGCGGAAACCGACGAACAAGCGTATGCGGTGGCGAAGCCGGCGTACGATGATTGGTACCACTCCATCCTGCAGCTGTGGCATCAGAACAATGATCACGCCTACGACAATTTTTTCGCGTGGGACCCCTGCCTCGCGGGAGAAACGATACTGATCGGATCGGTCGACAAAGTCCGCGCTCAAATCCAACGCTTGGTTGCGGAGAGTAGGATCAATTATTTCGTCGGTTCGTTCGCATGGGGCTCATTGAGTCCGGAGGAAAGCCAAAGATCGCTCGATCTTTTTACCTCGCACATCGTGCCGCACATACACTAGAGCGATTTACGATTCCGTATAGTCCGCCGTTCCCTTCCGTAGGGTGCATCCCATGCACCCGCCTCCTGGTGCGCAGGGCGCACCCTACGAAAGCCCGAGCCGAGAGCGGACTGGCACGGCTACAACGTATCGTGAATGGCGCTAGAGCGTTTTACACTGTCGTGTAGCGTATAGGGAGGGGGGCGTGGTAGGCTACGAGGGGCCAGGGGGGCATATGCAAGCGTATTCGATGGATCTCCGGGAGCGCGTGGTAGCCGATCGGGTGGCG
>MKWU01000179.1_pt1 | contig 117545 bp, 105 predicted proteins | sample 809101 | NCBI WGS metagenome assembly MKWU01 (sample SAMN05860141, study PRJNA318959) | sponge metagenome | host: Aplysina aerophoba | place: Slovenia: Piran, Adriatic Sea, Gulf of Piran | collected 2013-05-07
CCGAGGCGGTGCGCGAGCGACGCGGGTTCGGTCCGGTGGCCGCGTCGCAGCTTGATGCGCTGACGGGCGCTCCCCCGCCAGCGTCGCGGGCGATGTCGATCGCCGTCTCCGCCGCCTTCACCGCGCTGGGTGCGGCCGACGCACAGGCCCAGTTCGGCGTACGCCATCGTCAAGGCCATCGCCGAGGGGCAACGGCAGCGACGTCGCCGACGTCGTCGAGAGCTTCCGACCGACCGGCAGCTGCCCGGTGCCGGCGCCGACGCCGCAGGGCCGGCGCCCCGGAGCGTGTGCGCCGGCTGGATGGACCGGGCCTTGAGTGGGGCCAGCGCGTACCCAGGCCGCGCTGCGGCATAGCGCTCGTCGGTCGGGTCCTCGGGATCGTCGCTGTCGGCTTGGCGGCGGCAGGCAGCGGCGGCAACGGCGATGGCGCTACCCAACGAGCAGAGCGCACGGTGGATGGGCCCGTCACTGAGGCGCACCGCGAGCGGACGGCCCGTGCGCTTGGCGGGTATCGGCGGACGGAAGACGCGTCATGGCAGACCGCTGACCCGCTCGGGTTCAACCCAAGGCATCGCGACCGTGGGACCCGGCGTATCATGAGCCGTATGGGCCGTTGGGCAGCGGGGCAGCGGGGCAGCGGGGCAGCGGGTTTGACCGAACGCTTACGGGCAGCGGGGCAGCGACTCGCAGAACGCCGCCAGAGCCTTTCCGGACGTTGTGGGGTACATCGTGGTATGGTCTGTCCTGGCATCCGTATAAGTCCATGACAATTCAGTCACTTACACCGGAAGTTATGCTGACGCTTCCCGAGTAGCAGGCGGGAGAAGAGGCCATGTCAGGTTCCGAACCCAAGGGCGTCGGCCGCAGGGAGTTCCTCAAGGAGACTGCGGCGGGGGCCGCTGGGATGGCGGGCGGCGCCACGTCGGCCGGCGCCGCGGGGGGTGCCGCCGAACAGCACGACCACGACCATCAGGTGGTGCCCGACGACATAGCGTTGCGGGTGCGCGCGCTGGAGTCGATCCTGGTGGAGAAGGAGATGATCGCTCCCGCCGAGCTGGATGCGGTGGTCGACGCCTACGAGAACCGGATCGGCCCGCGGAACGGGGCGCAGATCGTGGTTCGCGCCTGGACCGATCCCGACTACAAGGCCCGATTGCTCGCAGACGGTACCGCTGCGATCGGCGAGTTCGGTTTCCTCGGCGCGCAGGGCGAGCACATGGTCGTCGTCGAGAACACCGCCGACGTCCACAACCTGGTGGTGTGCACGCTCTGCTCCTGCTATCCGTGGCCCACGCTCGGCCTCCCGCCCGTCTGGTACAAGTCGGCCCCGTACCGGGCACGGGCGGTGATCGAGCCGCGCGCCGTGCTGCGGGAGTTCGGCGTGGACCTGCCGGACGATGTCGAGGTGCGCGTCTGGGACAGCACGGCGGAGATCCGGTACCTGGTGCTGCCGGAGCGGCCGGCCGGGACGGAGGGGCTCACCGAGGAGCAGCTCGCGGACCTCGTCACCCGCGATTCGATGATCGGCGTCGCCCGGGTTGCGGCGCCGCAGGAGTCGGCGCCGTAGAGCGGCCCGGGTCCGCACGGGCGTCGGCGGCGGCGAAGGGAGGCCGCGCATGAACGGCATCCACGACATGGGTGGGATGGACGGCATGGGTCCCGTCGAGCCAAAGGAGAACGAGCCGGTCTTCCACGAGACCTGGGAGGGCCGCGTCTACGGCCTGGGACGGTCCATCGCCCGTTGGGGGCGGGGCCGCAACTGGGGCAGCTTCCGGTTCGCGCTCGAGAGCTTGCCTCCGGCCGACTACCTGCGGATGTCCTACTACGAGCGCTGGTTCGCGGTCCACGTCAACCGACTTCTGGGCAGCGATCTGGTCACGCAGGAGGAGCTCGACAGCGGCTACGCGGATGCCGGCCGGCCGCGGCCGGAGCTGCTGGCGCCGCCCACCGCGGGCGGACTCGGCTCCGGCCTGCTGAACGTCGAGGTGGCCGCGCGCTTCGGTCCGGACGACGAGGTGCGGGCGCGAAACCTGCATCCCCGTGGACATACCCGGTTGCCCCGCTACACGCGCGGCCGCCGCGGCATCGTGATCCGCGACAACGGCGTCTACGCGCTGCAGGACACCGACGAGAACGGGCAGCGGCTGGGAGACTTTCCCCAGCACGTCTATACCGTCCGCTTCGCGGCGCAGGAGCTGTGGGGCGATCGCGCCTCCGCCGGCGACTCCGTCTACGTCGACCTGTGGGAGGGCTATCTTGAGCCCGCGTGAGGACGCGCCGTCTGCAGCCCCGACGGTCGACGTCGAGCGTCTCGCCGCGCTGCCGCCCCTGCCGCGGGACGAGGAGGGACCCGTGTTCGCCGCGCCGTGGCAGGCGCAGGCGTTCGCGCTGGCGGTGAAGCTCTCCGAGCAGGGGCACTTCACCTGGAAGGAGTGGGCGGCGGCGCTGGCCGAGGAGCTGAAGACCGCCGCCGGCCGCGGGGATCCGGACGACGGGTCTCGCTACTACCACCATTGGGTGGCCGCCCTCGAGCGGCTGGTGACCGGCAAGGGCCTCACCGATTCGCCCGCGCTGGCGGATCGCAAGGAGGCCTGGGCCGACGCCTACCGGCACACGCCGCACGGCCAGCCGGTGGTCCTGCGGAAGTTGGGTTAGAGGGCGTCGAGGATCGAGGGTTCGCGGCGATGAACGAGCTCCCCGACGGTATCCACGACATGGGCGGCATGGGCGGCATGGGGCCGGTCGAGCCCGAGCCGAACGAGCCTGTTTTTCACGCGCCCTGGGAGGGGCGCGTCTTCGCGCTGCGCCGCCTGCTCGTTCCCTGGGGGCTGGGCGGCAACTGGGGCAGCTTCCGGTTCGCCCAGGAGCGTGTCCCCGCGGTGGACTATCTGCGCTTCTCGTACTACGAGCGGTGGTTCACCGCGCTCGCCGACCTGCTGCGTGTGAACGGCGTGGCCACCGGCGAAGAGCTGGCGCGCGGCGCCGCCGACAAGGAGGCGCCGCGGCCGGAGCGGCGCGAGAAGCCGCCGCAGGCCCCGTTGGGATTCGGCCTTCTCGATCTCGATGTGCCGGCGCGTTTCGCCGTCGACGACGCGGTCCGCGCACGCAACGTCCATCCCGCGGGGCACACCCGCCTGCCGCGCTACGCGCGCGGGAAGCGCGGCACCGTCATCCGCGACAACGGCGTCTATGCGCTCCAGGACACCGACGGGCGCGGCCAGCAGTTCGGGGACTTCCCACAGCACGTCTACACCGTCCGCTTCACGTCGCGGGAGCTGTGGGGCGACCGCGGATCCGAGCGCGACGCGATCCACGTCGAGCTGTGGGAGGACTATCTCGAGCCGGGGTGACAACGGCCGGGTCGGCCCTGCACTTCTTGCCCAATACGCCGGAGCATCAGTTCTTGGACGCTGTCATCAGCCTGCTGAGGGACCTCGTCGCCATCGATTCGGTCAACCCGTCGCTGGTCCCCGGCGGTGCCGGCGAGGGGGCGGTCGCCGACCGGATCGCGGCCGCGCTTCGCGCGGGGGGCATCGACGTCGAGCTGACCGAAGTGGCCCCCGGCCGTCCGAACGTCGTCGGCGTGCTCGATGGAAGGCACCCGGGGCGCTCTCTCATCCTCTGCGGCCACACGGACACGGTGGGCGTCGAGGGGATGGCCGCGCCGTTCGATCCGGTCGTGCGGGACGGCCGCCTCTACGGGCGGGGCAGCCAGGACATGAAGAGCGGCGTGGCCGCTATGGTCGAAGCGGCGGTTCAGGTAGCCCGGAATGGTGGGCTCCCGCGCGGGCGGCTGGTGGTTGCGGCGGTGGCTGACGAGGAGCACGCGAGCGCCGGTGCGGAGGCCCTGGTCGAGGTGCACTCCGCCGACGGAGCAGTGGTGACCGAGCCGACGGACCTCCGCTTGGCCACCGCACACAAGGGGTTCGAGTGGGTGGAGGTCGAGACCCGCGGGCGCGCCGCTCATGGCAGCCGTCCCGAGGACGGACGCGATGCCATCCTCCACATGGGCCGCGTGCTCGGACGGTTGGAAGCCGTTGAGGCGAGGCTGAAGACCGGCCGGACCCATCCGCGGCTCGGGAGGGCGTCGCTGCACGCGTCGACCGTTCACGGCGGCCAGGCCTTGAGCGTCTATCCCGACCGCTGCGTGCTCGGCGTCGAGCGGCGCACGGTGACGGGCGAGGCGCCGGATGTGGGGTTGACGGAGGTCCAGGGGGTTCTGTCGGCGCTCTCTGGAGAAGACGGCGACTTCGCGGCCTCCGCGCGGCAACTGCTGACCCGTCCGCCTCACGAGATCGCGGACGACCACCCGGTCTGCAGCGCCCTGCGGCAGATCCTCATGCGGCGCGGTCTCGCCGCCGAGCCGACGGGCATGTCGTTCTGGACCGACGCCGCCATTCTCGGGCGCGCGGGCACGTCGGCGGTGCTGTTCGGCCCGGCCGGCGCGGGCCTCCATGGTCCGGACGAGTACGTCGAGATCGACTCGGTGTGCGTCTGCCGGGACGCGTTGGTCGAGCTGATCCGTACGTTCTGTTGAGGCGTCCCCGAGATCCCGGTATGGAAGATGCACGTTCATTGCGCGAGTCGGCCGCTGGGGTGACGGGCGATGAGTTGCTGCGGATGCCCTGGCTCAATCCGTGCGAGCTCGTCGGCGGCCGCATCGTACGCATGACGCCCACCAACCCGACCCACGGGCGGATCGAAGTGAACGTGGCCGCCGCGCTCAGAGCGTTCGTCCGTACGCAGAATCTGGGCGTCGTGATGGCGGGCGAGGTGGGAGTCTTCACCACCCGGAACCCGGACACCGTGCGCGCACCGGACGTCCTGTTTCTGTCGCACGAGCGCGATGCCCGGCGCACGCGCCGGGAGGGATTCCTGGAGGTCGCGCCCGACCTCGTGGTCGAGATCACGGCCCTGCGCCGTCGTCGGCGGCGCGGTGTCGATCCGCGGATACAACCGCGAATGTTCCAGCCCCGGGTGTCGTGCGCCGTAACGGGCGGGTATGTCCTGGGTCCAATTGCTCGGGATCGTCAGGCAGAACGCGAGCAGGCCGGCGAAGGCGAGGCGCTGAGAGACGAGCGGGGGCGCGTCGTCACGCCGAGCCGTTGGAGCCGTGTCGTCGGATCGACCCGTTGCCGTCGCGGTGGCAAGACCCCACCCCGCGGTGCGCTGCAACCGGCCCAGCCTCCGCAGCCGCGACCGATACAGGGCGCCCGCGCCCAGCACCGCCATCGCGATGTTCAGCGTCTGGCCGGTGCCGAGGGCGAGCCGGTGGGTGGGGTAGTCGCGGAACAGGTCGATGAAGAAACGGGGGAAGGCGTACCAGAAGATGAACCGGGCGGCCACCGCGCCCGGGGTCCGGTTCACGCGCCGCACGTGGAGCAGGTAGGCCATCAGCAACAGGTTCTTGGCGCCGTCGTAGAGCACCACGGGATGGCGGAACCCTTCCGCGTCGGGGAACTTCACCGCCCACCAGACGTCGGTCGCCGCGCCGACTATCTGGCCGTCGATGAAGTTGCCGATGCGTCCCATGCCCATCAGGAACGCGGCGGGAACGACGAGGACGTCCGCCACGAGGAGGAACGGCTTGCCGTAGCGGCGCGCGAAGAGCGCGGCGCCCAGCCCGCCCCCGAGCAGCAGGCCGTGCGTCGCCATGCCCCCGAGCCACCAGGCGGGAACCAGGTGGAGGTGGTCGCGATAGAACGGCCATTCGTCGAAGGCGATCTCGACGGCGCGCCCGCCTACCAGCACGCTGGCGGCGACGAACAGGCTCAGGCTCCACACCTCGCGCGGCGATAGGCGCAACTCCGAATGCCCTCGACGCAGGAACAGATGCAACTTGAGGAATCCCAGGGCGAAGCCGAGGCCGTACCACCAGAGGTGGACGCCGCCGACGTCGAACAGGATCGGGTCGATTCGATGCGTGTACGGTCCCAGCATGTCTGGCTCCCCCGAGCCGCGCGGTGGTTGCGGCTCCGTGGGTTGCACAACGCAGGGTTGGTGCCATGGCGTGAGCGCCGCCGCAACTCTCTGTGGAAAAACGACTTTGAGGCACGCAAACCGGCCCCGGCTGCCTGGTTCTTCTTCTGATGATGAGCATTTCTTGTCAGACCGTGTACGCGTCGTGTGCAGACGGGTCGGGTTGACAGGTTGAGACCCGGCGCGCCGCCGGGGACACCGTCGCAGCGGCTGGCTCTCGCGGTGACCCAGGCGTGGCGCCGGCTCCGCTTCCGTAGATCAGTGGGCTGTCGCGACGCCTCGTCGCGCGGGCGCCCGGGGAGCGAAAGCCTGGGGGCGGCGACGTCGCCGGAGCGGAGAGCGTCCGGATGCCGGCTCAGAACGCGCGCGTGAAGCCGCCGCTCGATCCGGCGAACCGCGAGTTCACGACGTTGTTGAAGATCGAGCCGAAAGAGTAGGTGAACCCGATCCGGAACTGCCACTCGTAGTCGGTGGCGAGCTGGCGCTGGCGCACCAGGATCTCGGCGTCGGTGGCGTCGCGGCGCGGCAGGTAGATCTGATCGCGGATCAGCGAGCTGTCGGCGTCGATGCGGAGAAAGAACCCGCGGAACAGGCGGATGTCGATCTCGCCGTACAGCACGAGGCGGCGCTGGTCGGGCTGGTCGAGAAACTGCGAGAACTCCAGGGTGAGCTCGCTCTCGCCCCAGGGCTCGTTGGCGAGGAACGAGCTCTGCACGGCGTGATTCGTGCGATGTTCCGCCAGCCGGTCGAATATCGTCGGCTCGATGTAGCGGAAGGCGTTGTAGCCGGCGGTGTAGGTCATGGTGAACTGCCGCCGCGTCGATTCGGAGTAGGGAAAGAAGTTGTACTCGATGGCCGGCGCGCCGCGCAGGGTCAGATCCTGGTTCCGGAAGTTGGAGCTGATGGCCGAGCCCCCGAAGCCGATGCCCACGTGCTCGCCCACGCTCTTGACGAAGCGGGCGTCGAGCGACGAGCTGCGCCGGACGTTCGAAAAGGTCGAATCGGTGAGCTCGAACGTGTCCTCGCGGAAGTTGGTGAAGAAGCCGACGCGCATCTTCCACATCTCCGTGTCGCGGTTGGCCGAGATCGATCCGCTGAGCGACTGCGTCGATTCCCGTTCCTCGGCGTCGAAGAACATGTTGAGCCGGGTGCGGAAAACCCAGAAGTTCCAGGGGTCCTCCTCCGGTTGGGCGTTCGTCACGCGGCGCGTGCCCAGCGCACCACCCGTGGGGCCGGTAGAGACTCGCAACTGCTGGCCGAGCGGCGTCTGGGCCGCGTAGCGCACCAGGCCGAGGCGCAGCATCTGGGCCAGCGCCCGCCGCTCGCTGTCGTCGGTGTCGTCCTGCGTGGTGTAGAAGACGAGCTGGTCGTCCATCCCCGTGAACTCGTCGATGCCGTAGAAGTCGAGCGTCCAGGCATCGCCGCCGCCGCCGGTGTTCTCGCGGGTGACCAGCACGTGGACCTGCGCGTCGCGCCGGTCGCGTACGTAGTTCACGAAGCTGATCTCGCGGCGGAGGAACTCGTCGTCGCACGGGCCGCAATCGAGGAACACGCGGAGCAGATCGGCCCCGTTCGGTTCCCGCGGCTGCGCGGCGCCGGCAATCGCCGCGCTGAACACGAGCGCGAGAACACCCGGGAGCACGGCCTTCAGCGATCGGGGATCGAGGTTCCCGCAGTGGGGGATCCACCGGCGCGTCGCCGATCGCCGGGTGTGCCGCCGGCGATCCAACGCCTCGTCAAGGGAGCCGCAACCGGCCTCCGGCGAGGTGAATTGCGCTGTTCCAGGGGCTGCGTGGGGTTCCACCGCGGGTCGCCAAGGGGTTCGGGCAGGCTGCGTTACCGGTGAGCCGACCCGCCCCTATCTTATACTGGGCGGCGCCATGTCCACGCTTCCTGCTCCCGGCACGAAAGCGGCCTCGTTCGCGTTGCGCGACGCCGCCGGCGACCCCTGCGCGTTCGGTCCCGACGGCCCGGCCGCGCCGGCGACGCTGCTCTTCTTCTTCAAGCACGACTGCGCGACATGCGACCTGACGGCGCCGCTGGTCGAGCGGGTGCACCAAGCCCTGTCGGGCTCCGGCCTGCGCGTGCTGGGCGTCTCGCAGGACGAGGCGGCGCTCACCGCCGGTTTCGCCGAGCGGCACGGCCTCAGCTTTCAGCGGGCTCTCGACGCCGATCTGCTCGTCTCCGCGGAGTACGGCTTCGACGCCGTCCCGGCCTTGGTGCTGGCCGACGGGGACGCGGGCGTGCTGGCGAGCTTCGAGGGGTTCGGCCGGGCCGACCTGACGGCGCTGGTCGAGCTGGCGGCGGGCCGTTGCGGAATCCCGGCGCCGGCGATCGAGCGCGAGGGAGAGTCGCTGCCCGAGTCGCGGCCGGGCTGCGGATCGAAGGTCCACGACCCGGACGTCGCCCGGCGTCTGGCGGCCCGCCGCGACGCGTCGAAGCTGGCCGCGCGGCGGGTCCGCATGCCGACGGATCTGGATCCCTTCGAGTTTCTCGACCAGCAGGGCCTGACCGACGGCCTGCCGGTGGTGCCGCCGACCGAGGAACGGGTCGCCCGGATGCTCGCCGGCACGACACGGCAGCCCGCCGAGGTCGTTGCCGACGTGCCGCCCAACCTGGCCCCGGCCACGGTGGAGAAGGTCGCCATCAACGCCGTCATGGCCGGCTGCAGGCCGGAGTACCTCCCGGTGGTCATCGCCGCCGTCGAGGCGGCCTGCACTGACGCGTTCAACTTGCACGGCGTGCTGGCCACCACCTACTTCGTCGGCCCGCTTCTCATCGTCAACGGGCCGATCCGCCATGAGATAGGGATCAACTGCGGGCGCAACGTCTTCGGCCAGGGCGCCCGCGCCAACGCCACCATCGGGCGCGCCCTGCAGCTCGTGGTCCGCAACGTCGGCGGCGGCCGCCCCGGCGAGGTCGACATGTCGACGCTCGGCCAGCCGGGGAAATTCGGCGCCTGCATCGGCGAGAACGAGGAGCTGAGCTGCTGGGAGCCGCTGCACGTCGAGCGCGGCTTCGAGCGCGGGCAGAGCACCGTCACCGTCTTCGCCGCCGAGGCGCCGCGCGCCGTCCGCGATCAGCTCTCGCGCAACTCCCGCTCGCTGGCGGCCAGCATGGGTTTCTCGCTCGAAGCCATCGCCCACGTGAAGCTCCACGGCATGGACCAGGCGCTGCTGGTGGTCTCGCCCGAGCACGCGCGCACGTTCGAGCGCGACGGCTACACTCGCGATGATCTCCGCGCCCGCATTCAGGAGGTGACGGCCCGCCCGCTACGCGACGTCCTGCCGAACGACGAGTGTCAGAAGGGCACCGGCGTGCGGGCGCTGCCCAGGGAGTGGCTCGGCCCCGACGGCCGCCCGACGGCCGAGGCGCTCGACCGGCCGTTTCCGAAGTTCGCGCGGCCCGAGAACATCCTGATCGTGGTGGCCGGCGGCACGGCGGGGAAGTTCTCCGCCGCGGTCGGCGGCTGGGCCAGCGGCGGGTTGGGATCGAAGGCGGTCACGCGCGTCATCGAGCGGTAGAGGCCGGGAGACTCGACGGCGATGCGGCGAAGTGCCCGGGGGGCGAGCGGCGCACGGACGGGGCATGATGCTCCTGCGCCCGTGGCTGCCCTTCCCGTGGCCCGGTACGAACCGGACGGACTTCCCGGCTCGCCTGGCGTATCGCCTCGCGCGTCGGATGAACTCTCGTCCGTTCATGGATCGGCATGACACATATCTGTTTGATCAAGGGCGCAGAGCGCCTTTGCCGGGGTTCCCATGCCCTGCCTTGGAGCGGCGAGGCCGGGCGAAGATGGGAGAGAGCTGGGTATCGGGCGGCGTGCGCGGCGGTGGGGGCTGCCTGCTGGTGACCGTGTGCTAGAGTGAACCGAATCCAGTCGGGAGGCCGCATGCACGATTCTTCCGTCATCCTCGATCCCACCGACGAGCGCGAGCCGATCGGCCGCCAGCTCGCCGCGCGGGCCGGCACCCTGTCCGGTGCGGTCGGCATCGTCGACATCTCGAAGCCGCGCGGCGACGTGTTCTGCGACGAGCTCGAGTCCCTGCTGCGGACCCGCCAGCCCGGCCTCGATGTCATCCGCTTGCGCAAGGCGACCTTCACGCGGCCGGCCCCGGCCGACCTGCGCGAGGAGGTGGCCGAGCGCTGCAAGGCGGTGATCCAGGCCCTCGCCGATTGAGGGTCCTGCACGTCGTGCAGTGTGCACGACCTGGTCGACTACGAGGCGCGCGGCATCCCCACGGTGATGGTGGCCTCCACCGAGTTCGTCGAGGCGGCCGAGCGGCAGTCGGTGGCGCTGGGCATGCCGCACGTGGCGGACAGGGCCGTCTACGTGCCGCATCCCATCCAGGACGCGACCGACGACGAGATGCGCGCCAAGGCGCGCGCGGCGTACGACGCCATCGTCGAGGCGATTACGCACTGACGCCCCTCGTGGCGCTGCCGTGGACACCATCGCGGTCGGCGTCATCGTCCTCTACCTGATTGCCGCCACCGCCATCGGCAGCCTGATGGCGCGCCGGACGACCACGTCGACCGGCTGGGCGGTGGCCGGGGGCGGGATGTCGACGGTGCTGGTCGCCGTCGGCATCGCCGGCACGCGCATCGGCGGCGCCGGCACCTACGGCGTAGCCGGCGACGTCATCAGCGGCGGCGTCTGGAACCTCTGGTGGTACGGCATCAGCACGTTCCTGGCCCTCTCCCTCGTCGGGCTCTTCTTCGCCGTCTACTACCGCCGGCTGCGGCTGCAGACCGTCGGCGAGATCTTCACCCTGCGCTGGGGGAACCGCCGCTGCCAGTGGCTGACCAGCCTCTGCGTGCAGACCGAATACGTCATCGTCAATCTGATCGAGGCCTATGTCATCGGCGTCATCGTCAGCACCCTGACTCCGCTGTCGATGTTCTCCGGCGTGATGATCTCGGCCGCCATCTTCGGCACCTACGTCTCGCTCGGCGGGCTGTGGGGCACGGCGATCACCAACCTGATCCACTGCGTCGTCGTGCTGGTCGGCCTGCTGGGGGTGGGCTTGCTGGGCATCGAGCAGCTCGGGGGCTGGAGCGGGGTGACCGAGGCCGTCGGCGGACACCTGTCGGCCGCGTCGCGCGACACGGCGGCCTGGTGGGGGGTCGCCGGGGCCGGGTGGCTGCCGGTGTTCGCGATGATCTTCTCGGCGGCGATCCACACGCCGGCCGCCTCCGTCTACACGAACTACGCGGCGGCGGCGCGGAACGAGCGGCACATCGCGCCGGCCTTCGTCGCCGCCGGGGTCATCGCGGCCCTGATGCCGATGCTGGCCGGCCTGATCGCCATTCTCACCACCGCGCGCTACGGCCTCGATGCCGGGCTGAGCGGCTACCGCAACCTGACGACGCTCGCCTCCGAGATCAGTCCGGTGGTCGGCGGGGTGGCGCTGGCCGCCGTGCTCGCGGCCGTCATCTCGTCCGGCGGGCCGATCCTGCTCTCGAGCGCTACGATGTTCGTCCGCGACTGGCTGCCGTTCACCCGCCGCTACGACTCGGCGCGCAGGCTCCGGGCCTACCAGGCGACCACCGTCGTCTACGCCGTGGTCGCCGCCCTCGCCGCCTGGTTCGTCGCCACCCGCACGACCGTCTCGATCCTCGACCTGCTGCTGTTCGGCTTCGCGATGGTGGTGCCGCCGGCCATCGCCGTCGGTTACGTCATCTACTGGCCGCGGACCACCGAGCGGGGCGCGTACTGGGGGATGGCGGCCGGGTACGGCGCGGGAATGATCTGGTTCGGGCTCACCAGGTTGGCGCTGGCCGCGGGGTTCGATGCGCCGGAGGGTGCCTCGGCCCTCCACCGCCTGCTCGTCTACTGCTTCACGGTCGACGGGGAGGGCATCGACCCATCGTACGTCACCACCTTCGTGCCGCTGTTCGTGATCCCCGCCGTGTCGCGGCTGACCTCCGACCCGTTCGGGGACCCGGTGAGGTTCTACGCGATGCTGGATGCGACGCAGCGGGCAGAGCGGGAGCGAGCGTAAGTCAGCGCACGAGTCCACTGCAGGACCGTTTCCCATAGGCGCTAACTTGTTTGCGCCACCTGCTCCGGCGGCTGCTCGGTCCAACCGAAGTACGCGGGGAACTGCGACTGCCGGCACCGTGGCGGCTCCGCAAGCGCGCCGGAGATCGTGCGCCAGTCGCTGATCATGCAAGCCAACGAGAGCGGCGGTTCGATGGCGCGCGTGACTTGGTTTCAACACGAACTTGAAGTCACGCCACGCGCTGCGGGGGCGCCGGGGCCGGCACGTCGTAGCCCCAGGGGGAAATCGCGCGGGCGTGGTGGAGCAGCTTCTCCACCAGCAGCGCCACGAACAGTTTCCCGTAGAGCCACGCCTTGGCGCTGTCGTCGTCGTACTTCGGCAGGTGCCCCAACTGCGCCAGAGACTTGAAGCGCTTGAACACCAATTCGACCTGCCAGCGCAGGCGATACCACTCCAGCACGTCGGCGGCCGAGAAGGGCGGCTCGGGGAAGGTCGTGAAGACGATCACGTACTCGGCAAACCGCAGAGTGGCCGGTTGTACCTGGTTCCCCTTGCGGGCGGCGTCCCGGCGGATTTTCTGATGCGCCAGGCGGATGGCCTCGGCGGACTTGCGGAGCACGCAGACCCGGCCCGCAATCTCGCCCGGCGGGCCGCCGTCGTCACCCGCGGCCGCGACCGTCGTCGCCCAAGAGCGCGCTGCCCCCGGACGCGTGACCGACGACACCGCGGCCAGCAGGTCGAACGGCTGCCCGGCTGCCGTGTGCAGCGGCAGCGACCCCGTATTGACACGCACAATCAGCCGCCCGCCCGCCTCGACCACGTGGCGAATCCCCCGCGCGGTCGAATACCCACGGTCGGCCAGCACATGGTCGCCGGCGCGGATCGGGAACTGCGCCAACGATTCTCCCGTGCCCGGCCCCTCGACCCCCGTCAACTTGAAGAAGTCACACGTCAGCGACGGCAGGCCCACGCTGTAGTGCAGCCGCCATAACGACCCGCTCGGTCCCGGTTCCTTCACCGTGGTCGCATCCACCGCCCGGACCTGGAACGCGCCGCCGGGGACGACCGCCAGACCCTGCTCCTCGAACAGACGCACACACAGCGCGTGCAGCCAACCCTTGGATTTCTTCAACCGCTTCAACAGCGCCACGTCGGACAGGTCCGCCAGACGCGCTTGGCGGGCGCGAACCACCGTTTCCCGCAACGAGTGTCCGCAGCCAAGGTGCAGCAGGAGGGTCCGCAGCAGGTTGTCGACCGTCTTGTCCTTCCGCAGCCCCTTCAACGCCCCGGTGTCCTGCGCCAACTCCCGCCAGTCCCGGGGCAGGAACGACAGCAGCACATCCCAGTCCTCGTCCACCGTGCCGGCCTCCGTGTCATGCATGCGCATGTCAGGATACGCCGGCCTCGCCCGAAAAACAAGTTAGCGCCTATGAGGACCGTTTCCCGCCCCATCCATCCGAACCTCCGGTTGCGGAGCGGGCAACTCGTGACCAAATCCTGCCCTCCAAGGTTGCCTCGCATGAGGGAAACCGGGTCCTGCTCCGGGGGCCTCGCGCGGGGCGTGACATCCCTCAATCCGCGCAGAATGCGCATCGACACGCGCTGGCGTTCGCCGTTGGCTGCGCAGAGCCTGCGCTGCGCGAACGATATCCTGAAGCATGTTCACCGGAACAGCAACCGCTCCCCGCGAAGCACGCCGTGGCCTGACAAGCCCCCTCTTCGGTATACTCTGCCAATGAACGCAGGTCCGTGGCCAGCCCACCCGTCCTCGTCACCAAGCCGTGTTGTCGCCGTTAGCTTAAAACGAGCGTCACGACTCCAGACTCTTTGGCCTCGGTCTCACCGACTACCAGCGAGTTCACGTTTCGCCTGCGTTGCGCTCGGCGACAATCACCACGGGAGTCGGCAATCGCACGCCACAAGCTGGAGAACTCATGTCGCGAGCTGACAGACTAGCCTTGGTGGTCGGTATCGACGAGTACACAGATGCTCCCTTAACCTGCTGCGCCAATGATGCCAGGGATGTCGCGACGGCCCTGGAGATGACCGAGTACGGGTTTGGGACTTCACTTCTCTTGGATGGGCGTGCGACACGCCGCGAGGTGTTGCGCTACCTTTCCCAGCTAGAGGAAGCCCGCCGAGTACGTTCCTTTTCTATTTTTCCGGTCATGGTTGCGTTACCTCTCTTGGTACCTATCTCGTGACTGCTGATGGCGAGCCATACAACGAAGGACTCGAGCTGCAAGTGCTCTCTCGCGTACTTGAGAACCTTACGACACAAGGTGTAACGAGCATCGTGATTCTCGATTGTTGCCATTCTGGAGCCGCCTCCCCGTGGTCAGGAGTCCCGCCCGCAAGGCCGAAAGAAATCGAACGTTCGATGCCCGCGCTCGGAAAATCCCGTATCGTCGTCGCTGCCTGTCGGCCTCAAGAGTTTGCGTATGAAGATGCATCCGGGCGCAACAGTATATTCACCTCACATCTTATTCGAGGCTTGCTCGGCGACGCGGCGGACCAGGAGGGCTGCATTACTATGTACGGGCTGTACGACCACGCCGCCCGACCCTTTGAGAAGATCGCGAGGCAGATGCCGGTATTTCGAGCGGATATAGAAGGACGTGTCGTACTTGCTCAGGGATTTCCTCCGCGGAGGACCAAGCCTCTCGATGTGGACGAAAATGCCAGACTTGTTGAGCAGGCCCAACACTTCTTGGAGGACTATATAGCCGCTACGGCTGACGGCAACTTCTTACTTGAAGAATGGAAGGATTCGGGATTCCTGACAGCGTGCAAGAGCTTGGAGCCAATTCTGCGCTGGTTCGAGCGCCAATTGAGTGAGCATCCGGAACTGAAACATGATAAGGCTTTCGCAGAGTTGTCTTTGTCTACACAGAGCCGACTGGCACAACTCGGAAACCTTGATGCAGGTACTCGGTTTATGGAAGTGCGCTTCGTACGCCGCCTTGGGGATGGCAGCTTTGGAAACGTATGGAAGGCGGTGAGAGAGAACGAAGCCAATGAGCCGGTTGCGTACAAGATATATCACCCGCACGAGTTGACTATTACAGAGAAGATCGCGCGGTTTGAGCGGGGACACCGCGCGATGAAGAAACTGGATCATCCCAATATTGTGCGTGTCGGCGAGTATACACGGTGCCCGATAGGGTTCTTTATGGACTACGTTGATGGCCCGAACTTGCGTGAACTGGGGCAGGGTATAGAGGAGCCAGTCGACAAGGTGCGGTTACTAATTACCGTGGCCGAAACACTTCGACATGCTCACGGTAGAGAAGTTATCCATAGAGATGTTAAGCCAGAGAACATAGTCGTGGAGTACGATACGAAATCTGATATCTGGCGGCCGTATTTGACGGACTTTGACTTGGCGTGGTTCTCGACGGCGACGCAATTCACGAAAGAGGCCGTTGGTACGACATTCTACGCAGCACCCGAACAGTTGGCGAGTCCGCGGTCGCGTGCGGCACACGACAAGACCGTCGATATCTATGCGTTCGGGCAGTTGGCTTATTTCTTGGCGACGGGATCGGATCCGGTGCCTCTCGGGTTGGCGGACAACGCGCTTCCTTTGACGAACGCACTGTCGGGTTGGGGGAGCGAGTTGGCGGCAAGGCAGTTCTATGACCTCTACAGAGATTGTTCAGAGTCGAAACCGAAGAACAGGATTGCGGATTTCACAATGGTTTTGGAGCGGCTAGGTAACATTCTGCAGGCGCTTAGGGAAATAAGCGAGACCCAGGAACTGGAGATTGATCGATTCTTGAAGGAAATCGCATATTCGCTGGTTGGGCTTGCTCCGGAAGAACGATCCGAGGCTGGGGAGTTTGTGAGCGTTTCGGGTCGGACCAGCGTGTCACTACGAGTGGGAAACGGGGAGGAAGGACGGTGCAGAGTGACAGCCAGACTTGCGCCGAGCGAGCGGCTAACATTGGAAGGAGTAACTAATGATCGGGCGCGGTTGATTCTGAATGTGCGAATCGACGAGGCCATTAGAGATCTCGATCGAGTGAAACGAAGGTCCGGCGCTCAGGGCATTTACGAAGTGTTCTTGGATTTTGAGGCGGCGACTAGAAACTCCGTGGGAATTCGAGCATGTAGGGCCGCGTTGGTCCGCGTTATCGGTGCGCTTGAGCGGCAGTGAGACACGGGTGTGCGGAACAGTGAGAAAAGGAGCTATCGATAGGGCGGACTGGAGTGATGCTTTGGGCCGTTGGTTGTTGCGAGGCGCGGGCGGCGCTACGCAATTGAAGCGAGTGAATGATGCGAGAGGTACAACTACCATGGGCGGAAGGAAGTAGGGTTGCATTGTGGAGTGGCGGGTTGGCGCGACGCGGAGTTTGCGCGTTATAGTAGGATGCGCCGGAAGCGGTGCGAGGGAGTACATTAGAGATTCGAAGGAGAATGGAAGGTCACGCATGCCCGGTTCCGTCACGTTCGAACGCCACGACGACGTCGCTCTGCTCCGTCTGAACAATCCGCCCGTCAACGGCCTGAGCTGGGGCATGCGCGCCGCCCTCGGCGAGCGGGTGGCCGAGGCGCTGGCCGACGACGAGGTGAAGGCCATCGTCCTCGCCGGCGCCGGCAGGATGTTTTGCGGCGGGGCGGACATCCGCGAATTCAGTGCGCCGCCGCCCCCGAACGCGGCGTCCCTGCCGGCGGTGCTGGACGAGATCGAGGCGTCGCCGAAGCCGGTGGTCGCCGCCATCCACGGCGTCGCGGCCGGCGGCGGGATGGAGCTCGCGCTGGCCTGCCACGTGCGGCTCGCCGCCCCCGGCACGCGGCTCGGTCTCCCGGAGGTGACGCTCGGCATCCTGCCCGGCGCCGGCGGCACGCAGCGCATGCCGCGGCTCATCGGCTTCGAGCAGGCGCTCGAGGTGATCGTCGGCGGCAAGCTCCATCCGGTCGACAGGGCGGTGGCGCTCGGCTTCGTCGACGAGTGCGTCGAAGGCGATCTCGTGGAGAACGCGATTGCGCAGGCCCGGCAGCTCGCGGCGGCCGGCGCGCCGCTGCGGCGGGCGTCGGAGCTGGAGGAGCACCTGGAGGCGGCGCGCGGCCGGCCGGAGCTCTTCGACGACTTCCGCAGGAAGATGGCGAAGCGCGCCCGCGGCTTCGATGCCCCGTACGCCTGCGTCGACTGCGTCGAGAAGGCGCTGACGATGCCCTACGCCGAGGCGCTCAAGCACGAGCGGGTGGTGTTCAACAGGCTCCGCGAGTCGGACCAGTCGGCGGCGCAGCGGCACGCCTTCTTCGCCGAGCGCGAGGTGGCCAAGATCCCGGACGTGCCCAAGGACACGCCGGCGCTGCCGATAGCGTCGGCGGGAGTCGTCGGGTGCGGCACGATGGGCGGCGGCATCGCGATGAGCATCGCCAACGCGGGACTGCCGGTCACCGTGCTCGAGTCTTCGCGGGAAGCACTCGACCGCGGCATGGCGATCATCCGCAAGAACTATGCGGCGACCGTCTCCAAGGGGCGACTGTCGCAGGCGGAGATGGACGCCCGCCTGGCGCGCATCACGCCGACGCTGGCCGACGCCGACCTGGGCGCGGCGGACGTGGTGATCGAGGCGGTGTTCGAGGAGCTGCCGCTCAAGCAGGAGGTCTTCGCCCGGCTCGACCGCGTCTGCAAGCCGGAGGCGATCCTGGCCACCAACACGTCGACCCTCGACGTCGACCTCATTGCGGCGTCGACGTCGCGGCCGGAGCAGGTGATCGGCACCCACTTCTTCAGTCCGGCGAACGTCATGAAGCTGATGGAGAACGTGCGCGGCGCCCGCACGTCGGCGCAGACCATCGCCACCGTCATGAAGCTGTCGAAGAAGCTGGGCAAGGTGGGCGTGCTGGTCGGCGTCTGCGACGGCTTCGTCGGCAACCGGATGCTCTACGCTTACCGGCGGCAGGCCGACTTCCTGCTGGAGGAGGGGGCGCTGCCGGCGCAGATCGACAAGTTCATCTACGACTTCGGCCTGCCGATGGGGCCCTACCAGATGGCCGATCTCGCCGGCCTGGACGTGAGCTGGCGGGTGCGCAAGGCGCAGGCGCCGACCCGGCCCGCCCACCTGCGCTACTCGCCGATCGCGGATCGCATCTGCGAGCAGGGCCGCTACGGGCAGAAGACCGGCGCCGGCTGGTACCGCTACGAGGAGGGTAGCCGGACTCCGATCCCGGACCCGGCGATACACGAGCTGATTACCGGCGTGTCCGCGGAGCTGGGCATCGAGCGCCGCACTGTCGGCGATGACGAGATCGTGCCGCGCTGCCTGTATCCGCTCGTCAACGAGGGCGCGAAGATCCTGGAGGAGGGGCTCGCCCTGCGGGCCAGCGACATCGACGTCATCTGGATGCACGGCTACGGCTTCCCGCGTTACCGCGGCGGGCCGATGTTCTGGGCCGACTTGGTGGGGCTGCGGACGATCTACGACACCATGAGTCGGCTCCACGACGAGCACGGGGAGTGGCTGGAGCCGGCGCCGCTGCTGAAACGGCTCGCCGAACAGGGCAAGGGATTCAGGGACGCGGGGAAGTGACGCACGGGGTCATGCCATCGTGATCGACGTCGGGAGGCAGACGCAGGAAGACCGAGAGCCATGGCAGATTCAGTGCCGGTTGCCGACCGCGCCGCGCTTGCAGGCGCGGCCGGTGAGACGGCGGAGCTGATCGAGTACTACTTCGAGCAGGGCTGGACGGACGGGCTCCCGGTGGTCCCGCCGACGCCCGAGTCGGTGGCCGTGATGGTCGGTGCGCTCGGCGGCGAGCCCGGCCATCTCGAAGCACGCATCCCGCCTCGTTGGGGCAACCTGACCCGCGAGGTGCTGGCGATCAATCTGGTGCTCGCCGGCTGCCTTCCCGAGTACGCCCCGGTCGTGCGCGCCGCGCTGCTGGCGCTCGCCGGCGGCGCCTTCAATCTCCACGGCGTGCAGGCCACCACCCACATGGCCGCCCCGCTGCTGGTGGTGAACGGTCCGGTTCGGCACGCGATCGGGCTCAACGCCGGTCCCAATGTCTTCGGCTCGGGATTCCGCGCCAACGCCACCATCGGCCGCGCCATCCGGCTGGTGCTGCTCAACGTCGGCGGGGGCTGGCCGGGCGACCTCGACAAGAGCACGCTGGGCCATCCCGGCAAGTACACCTTCTGCATCGCCGAGAACGAGGAGGCGAGCCCCTGGGCGCCGTACCACGTCGAGCACGGCTACCGCCCGGAGGACAGCACCGTCTTCTGCATCGCCGCCGAGGGGCCGCACAGCGTCACCAACCACGTGGCGAACGACCCGGAAGGGATTCTCGACAGCATCGCGTCGGCGATGAGCACCATCGCCCACAACAACGCGGTCAGCAGCGGATCGTGCGCCGTGGTCATCGGCCCGGAGCACGCCGCCACGATCGCCGCCAGGCAGTGGACGCGCCAGGACGTGCGGCGCTACCTCTGGTGTGCGACGACCAACACGTTCGACGACATCAGCTTCGGCGGGCGCTACGGGAAGATCTACAACCGCAACCTGCCGCGCTGGTACAAGCGCGAGCCGGGCGCCCGCATCCCCATCGTGCCGTCGGCGAACGACATCCACCTGTTCGTGGCAGGCGGCGACGCCGGGCGGTTCTCCGCGTTCCTGCCGGGCTGGGGTCACATGACCTCGCCCGTGCTGCGGGCGATCGACGGCCGGCCGCCCGCGACGGGGGAGTGCGTCGACGGGACGTGTGCGCTGTAGGATTCGGGATGGGGGTGACGGTGGGCGCATCTGAAGACCGGAAGGTGGTTCGGGAAGGGCCGTTCCTGGCGCCGGCCAACGTGATCGTGTCTAACGAACGACGCCTGCCCGACGGTCGCATCGTCTACGACCCGCGCGGGACCGTGACCGCGGAGCGGCGGGGATTGGCGGCCCGCCTGGACACGCTCGACGGCATCCGGCTCGGCGTGCTGGACAACACGAAGTGGAACGCCTCGAAGCTGCTGCGGCAGGTGGTTGGCCGGCTTCAGGCGGACCTTGAGCTCGCCACAGTGAACCTCTACGCGAAGGAGAGCTTCTCGCGTCCTGCGGAGGCGGGTCTGCTGGATCGCATCGCTGCGGAGAACGACGCCGTCATCACGGCGATAGGCGATTGAGGGTCGTGCACGTCGTGCAGTTTGCACGACGCGGTCGGCTTGGAGGAGCGAGGCGTGCCAACGGCGGTCATCGTGACCGACGCCTTCCTGCATGAGGCCGACGTGCAGCGGACGGCGCTCGGGGCGGAGCGTCTCGAGCCGGTGGTCATCACGCATCCGCTCAGCACGTTGACTGAGGAGCAGATTGCGGGCCGGGGCGTCGAGGCGGCAGCCGGGGCGTGGCGGATCCTTGTCGTTGCAGGCTTGGTTCCAGGAGGAGACAGGTGACGGTTCCAAAGGCCAGCCCCCGCAGGCGGACGTGACAAGGAGCTTTACTCTCGATTATTGGTTGGATGATGGGTGGTATGTGGGCAAACTTCGTGAAGTTCCCAGAGTATTCGGCCAGCAAGCAGGCTCCCGTGCCTCGGCATCAGGAAATCAAGAAAGTCTGTGCAGATTGATCGAGCGACAACTCGGAATCGAGTCTTGACGTCCGGCAGGACGTCGCCTGCCGCGGGAGGCGCTGCGGTATGATTTCGCGATGAACGTCGACCTTGCCTACGGTCGCGGACGCCTGCCGGTGGAGTTTCCGGACGACCGTACGACGGTCCTGGAGCCCTCCTACGTCGCCGGCCTGCCGGACGAGCAGGCGGCCATCCGCCATGCCCTCCGCATGCCGTTGGGCGCGCCGCCCCTCGCCTCGCTGGTCAAGGCGGATCAGACGGTCGCCATCTCGGTCTGCGACATCACGCGGCCGATGCCCAGCCACACGCTGCTGCCGGTGCTGCTCGGCGAGCTGGCGCACGTGCCGGACGAGCGGATCGTCATCCTCATCGCGGCGGGAACGCACCGCGCGAACGACCGCGGCGAGCTCGTCGAGATGTTCGGCGAGCCGATCGTCGACCGCTACCGCATCGTCAACCACAGCGCGTTCGACGAGGAGGGTCTCGTGCACCTGGGCGAGGTCGAGCCGAACGTTCCGGTCTGGCTGAACCGGCACTGGGTCGACGCCGACTTCCGCATCACGACCGGGTTCGTCGAGCCGCACTTCTTCGCCGGCTTCAGCGGGGGGCCGAAGCTGGTGGCGCCGGGGCTGGCCGGGTTCCGGACGACCATGCGGCTGCACGACGCAGAGATGATCGGCAGCCCGAACGCGCGGTGGGGCGTCATCGAGGGCAATCCGATCCACGACGCGATTCGGCGGATCGCGGCGCACGTCGGCGTCCACTTCAGCGTCGATGTGGCGATCAACCGCGACCGGCAGATCACGAGCGTGGCGGCGGGGGAGATCTTCGCCGTGCACCGCACGATGGCGGCGCGCGTCAAGCAGAGCGCCATGCAGGCGTTCGACGCGCCATTCGACGTCGTGGTGACGACCAACAGCGGCTACCCGCTCGACCAGAACCTGTACCAGAGCGTGAAGGGGATGTCGGCCGCGGCGCAGGTGGTCAGGCCGGGCGGGGCCATCGTCTGCGCGGCGGAGTGCGCCGACGGCCTGCCGTCGCACGGCGAGTACGGGGACATTCTCCGCGCGCGGGAGACGCCGGAGGCGCTGCTCGAGATGATCTGCGCGCCGGACCACAACCGGCACGACCAGTGGGAGGTGCAGGTCCAGGCGCAGATCCAGCGGCGCGCCGACGTGTTCCTGAAGACCGACGGCCTCGCGCACGACGAGGTCCGCGCCGCGCACCTGACGCCCATCGACGATGTCGCCGAGACGACGCGCGAGCAACTCGACCGGGCCGGGCCGGCCGCGCGCGTGTGCGTCCTGCCCGAGGGGCCGCAGACCATTCCGTATCTGGCGGAGTGAGATCTCCCGTCACACACAGGAGTGAATGGACGTCTGTCGGCTCGGTGGTGCGCGCCTGGCCATCCGGCCCCCGTCTCTTGCAGCCGGCGGGAAGCGGCTGGACCGGCGCCCAGCCGTAGTCGGGAAGCAGGTCGGTCAGCCAGACGCTGGCACCCGGCCGATGCTCCGGATTCGGGCACGCGCGCGGCGTGACGGCGGAGTGAATTAACCGCCTTTTTCCGCCTGCGACATATCTCCGACACATCGTTCGGTCACCCTTGTGCCCGGATGCAGTCCGCTCCCGACTGGGTCTACGGCGGCACGGATGGAAGGGCGGTGCCGTGCCGCTGACGATCAGCGTGATCGTCTGCGCCTACAACGAAGAGCGGTTGCTGCAGGCGTGTCTGGCCACGCTGTCGCGCCAGTCACGACCTCCCGACGAAATCGTCGTCGTCAACAACGCGAGCACGGACGGCACACGGGCCATCGCGGCCTCGACGCCCGGGGTGAAAGTAGTCGACGAGCCGCGCAAGGGACTCGTCATCGCGCGCGAGACGGGACGGCGACACGCGCGTGGCGAGCTGCTCGCCTTTCTGGACGCCGACTGCCAGGCGCCGGACACCTGGATGGAGAGGGTGGAAGCCGAGTTCGGACGGCGGCCCCGGCCCGCGGCGGTGACCGGCTGCTATCGCTTTCACGACTGGGACTTCACCGGCCGCCTGCTGATTCGCCTCTACGATTACACCCTCGCCCCGGCGACGCACTTCCTGGCCCAACGCGTGCTGCGCATGGGGGCGGTGCTCTACGGCGGGAACTTCACCGTTCACCGGGATGCGCTCGAGGCGATCGGCGGCTTCGACACAACCATCGAGTTTCATGGCGAGGACACGAACGTCGGGCGCCGGCTCGCGAAGGTCGGCACGGTCGTGTTGTCGCCGCGCTGCTTCATCTACACGTCGGCGCGCCGCTACAAGGCGATGGGCAGGATCCGCGTGCTGTGGCTGTACACGAGCAACTTCGCGGCCGAGATTTTCCGGCACCGTCCGCGGGACATCACCCACGAGGACATCAGGAACTGAGATGTCAGGCCAGAACTCGTATCTGCTCTGCGACTTCCACACGCACACGACCTGGAGCGACGGGGCGCTGTCCTTGCGCGAACTGGTCGACCTCTACGGACGGACCGGCGACTTCGACGTGATCGCCATCACGGATCACATCCTTCGCGAGAAGGACTGGCTGGGGCGCGCCGGACGGCTGGCGACGCTGGGCCGGCGCTCGTTCTCGGTTACCGAGGAGACTTTCCCGGCCTATCTGGAAGCGATTCGCCAGGAGGCCGAGCGGGCTTGGCGGGAACACGGGTTGCTGGTGATCCCGGGTGCCGAGGTCACGAAGAACCACTCTCGGGCGCGCAAGAACGCGCACATCATCGCGCTCGGTATCGAGCGGTTCATCAGCGCCGATCAGTCGCCGGAGGACGTGCTGCGGGAAATCCGGCGCCAGGGTGGGATCAGCGTCGCCTGCCATCCGCAGCCGCGGCCGCGGCGGCGCTTCGAGCTCGAGACGACCTACCTGTGGGAGCACCGGAACGACGTCGTCGACCTGGTGGACGTCTGGGAGGCGGCCAACCGCGACGACCTGTTCGCGGTGACCAGCCTCAAGCACTATCCCTACATCGCGAGCAGCGACTTCCACAAGCCGAAGCACCTGCACTCGTGGAAGACGCTGGTCCGTGCCGAGAAGAACTGGGAATCCATCAAGGAAGCGCTGCGGAGCAACGTGGACGTTGCGATCACCCTCTACCGGAACGGGGCGTGGAACAAGAAGGGCAAGAAAACCGCGCCCGTGCCGGTCCTCGCACCCGCGACTACCTGACCGGCGTCAGCGGAGGTACGCCGGAGGGGCACGACAAGAAAGTGAGGGTTTGCGGATACCGGGGGGTGTTGACCGACACCTCATGCGCTATCCGCAGTTCCGGGCCAAGGGCTTGTGCATGGTATCTCGCGGGGCTCATCGAGTACATCCGCAGCGATACGTCGTGCAGCGCCCGCACGCCGTTGGGGTAGGTCTTCGAGAGGTGGTCTGTCGTCAGCACGCGGCTCATGGCCGACTGCCCGCTTTCGTGACTCCGGAGTCGCGTTTCGTCGAGCAGCGGCCCGAGGAGGACACTGGTCATGGCGCCCCTCCGGATCCGAGGTCGGACCGGCGCCGGCTAATGGCTGCCGCTCATTCCGGCAGCGCAAAGACGAAGATGTTGTTGCCGCTGCTCGGCCGCAGCTCCGGGGTCATCGCGCTCCAGCGCGAGGCGTTGCCGCCGGTGCCGGTGCCCGCTACGACGTACTGCCGCCCGTCGACCGCGTAGGTCACGGGGAATCCGCTGACCGGGGAGCCGAGGTTGACCTCCCACAGCATCTCGCCGGTCTCGTCGTCGAGGGCGCGGAAGCGGCCGTTGACGTCGCCCACGAAGACGAGGCCGCCGGCCGTGGCCGCGAGCGACATCGTCGCCGCGCGCTGCTCCCAGGTCCACGCCGTGACGCCGGTCTCGGCGGAGATGGCCCACACCGCGCCGAGCTGGTCGGTGCCGGGGGCCAGCTCGTTGCGCATGCTCAGGCTGTAGAGGGACCGCCCGCCGTCGTCGAGCGGCGCCATCCGAGCGCAGGCGTTGCGCAGCGGCATGTACATCATGTTCGTGCGCGGGCTGTACGCGCCGGCCTCCCAGTCCTTGCCGCCCATCGCGGTGGGGCAGGTCAGGACCTCCTGCCCGAAGCCGCCGAAGACCAGCTCCGGGTTCTCTGAGACCGCGCCGGTCGCGCCGTCGATGCTGCTGATGACGTTCTGCGCCACGGTGGGCGTCGCCCAGAGGAACTCGCCGGTGGCGCGGTCGAGGGTGTAGACCACGCCCGTCTTGCCGGGGATGCCGGTCATCACGCGGCGCTCCTCGCCGGGTTGCAGGCGCGGGTTGATCCAGCTCACCGCGGTCGGATCCGGCCGGACCGCGGTATCGACGAGCAGGCGCTCGAAGGGGTGATCCAGGTCCCAGTGATCGTTCAGGTGCTGGTAGTACCACACGATCTCGCCGGTGTCGGCGTCGAGCGCGAGCGTCGAGTTGTGGTACAGGTGCCGGTTGTCCGCCCCGCCCACCATGAACTTCGGAGCGGGGGAGGTCACCGACGTGCCGATGAAGAGGAGGTTCAGCTTCGGGTCGTAGCTCGGCGCCATCCACGTGCCGACGTGGCGCCGCTCCGCGTCCGGCAGCCCGCCCCACGTCTCGTCGCCCGGCTCGCCGGGCCGCGGGATGGTGCGCCGCCGCCACAGCTCCTCGCCGGTGTGCGGGTCGTGCGCGGTGATGACGCAGGCGTCCGGTCCGGCCGCGGGCATGCAGCTTCGCCCGGAGATCACCTTGCCGTCGGCGATGATCGGCCCCGTGCTCTGGTTCGCCGGGTGCGTCCGGTAGTCGAGCACCGGCGTCTCCCACACGAGCTCGCCGGTCTTTGCGTCGAGGGCGAACACGAACTCGTCGACGCTGGTGTCGATGATCAGGTCGTCGTAGATGGCGAGGTTGCGGTTCGTCGTGCACACCCCGGGCATGATGCGCTCGCAGGCGTCGTCGGGCAACGGGCGCTGGTACTCCCAGATCAGATCCCCGGTCGCCGCGTCGATGGCCTGGATGACGTCGCTCGGGTTCGGCATGTAGAGGACGCCGTCGTAGACGAGCGGCGTGCCCTGCTGCCGCCCGCCGGCGCGCAGGGCGCGGGACCAGACCAGGCGCAGATCGCCGACGTTGTCCCGGTCGATCTGGTCGAGGGGGCTGTAGCCCCAGCCGTCCAGGGTGCGGCGCCACATCGGCCAGTCGCCGGGCGCCGGCGCCTGCAGCATCGCGTCGGTGACCGGCACGAACTCCGGTTCCGCCGGGGACTGCGCATGCAGCGCCGGCGGTGCGGCGGCGCAGGCGGCGAGGATCATCGCCGCGGGCAGAAAGACGCGTCGTGGACGAAGTTGCGCAGGCATCAACGTCTCGCCCCGTGCTCGACGAGGAACGCGGCCACCTCGTCGAAGCCGTTGATCCGGGCCGCGCTGACCGCCGTACGCCCGCGCGCGTTGGCGGCGTCGACATCGACGCCCAACTCGACCGCCACCCGGACGGCTGCCAGCGTCGCCGCCTGGGTTGCGGCTCGATCCGGTCCCAGTCCGAGCTCCGTCGCCTCTCCGACCCTCGCGCGGTGGTCCACGGCCCAGAGCGGGTCGCGTCCGCCGAGCCCCACGGCGGCCATCAGGGCGGTCGTCTCACCCTCCTCGACCCACATCCGGCCGGCGGCCGTTCCCCGGTCGCGGGTCCAGTACTGCGGGTCGTGCGTGGCGTGGGGATCGGCGCCGTGGCCGGCCAGCAGGCGCATGATCCCGGCTTCCCGGTGGCGCGCCGCCAGCCAGAACGCCGGCGCCCCGACGTACCAGGGCGGGAAGAAGAAGTCCGCGCTGTCGCGGGTGTAGCGCGTCGAGGCCGACACCCGGGCGTCCGGGTCCGCTCCGGCCGCGAGAAGCGCCTCGGACAGGTCCGGATCTCGCTGCAGGATCGCGGCGTGCAGCGGCGCATAGCCGCCGCCGGCCGCATTCGGGTCCGCGCCGTGTTCGAGCAGCAACGCGCCGACGGCTCCGTTGCCGCTGAGCGCGGCCACCGCCAGGGCGCTGGACCCGTCCGGCGTCGCTTCGTTCACGTCGGCGCCCGCCGCCAAGAGCAGCCGCGTCGAGGCGAGGTCGCCCACCCGGGCCGCGAACAGCAGCGGCGTGAACCCGCCGCTCCGGACCTCGGTGATGTAGCACTCGTCCCTGGGCACGCACTGGAGGCCGTAGTTCGCGTACGTCGAGATGGTCTTGACGGTCTCGGTGAACGTCGTCGAGCGCGCGTGTACGTCGGCGCCATGGGCCAGGAGCACGTCGACGACCGCGGGATGCTGCTGCGCGACCGCCCACATGAGCGCCGTCTGCTCCCCGTACGCCCCCGCCTCGGTGGCGGCGTCGACCTCGGCCCCCGCGGCCAGCAACCGGCCGACCACGTCCGCATTGCCCGCTCGGGCCGCCGTCATCAGCGGCGTCTCCCCGAACGGCAACGGCGTGTTCGGGTCGGCGCCTGCCGCGAGCAGGGTCTCCACCATGGCCGCACTGCCGTTCTCGCAGGCGGCCCAGAGCGCCGTGACCCCAAGGTCGTTCGCGGCATCGACGTCGGCCCCCGCACCAATCAGCAGAGCCGCGATCTTCCCGTTGTTCCGGTAGCTGGCCCAGTGCAGCGCTGTGGAGCCGTCTCCCTGCCGGGCGTCGACGTCGGCTCCCTGTTGCAGCAGCGTCCGGACCGCGGCCCAGTCGGCGCGCTTCGCGGCATCGGCGAGCGGCGCCTCCGGGGGCGCCGCTGCGGCCGCGGCGCGGACCGCCAGGGCCAGGAGCAAGGCCGAGCAGCAGACGCACGCCAACGCGATCTTCGCAGCGCTTGTTCCCCGCTCTGACATCGTGGTCATCCTCCTGACGCGGCATCGTCCGCGGCAGCACCCTTCGACGCCGTGCAGACTTTTCGTAAGGCGTTGTCTGCGCCGGCAACCATGCGGCGCAGACTCCCGGTCCAGCCGGCTACAGCTCCGTCAGCGTGTCGATCTCGTCGATCGGCAAGGCCCCGGTGCTGCCGCCGACACGGTCCAGCGGGACGTCGAACTTATCGAGCAGGGTGAGCAGGAGATTGGCGTGCGTGGTCCCCGCGCCGTACCGGAGATGCCGGCCGCCCTTCAGCCGCCCCGCGCCGCCGCCCAGCACCAGGATCGGAACGTTGTTGCCCGCATGGCGCGTGCTGTTGGACATGCAGGTGCCGTACATGATCGTCATGTTGTCCAGAAGGGAGCCGTCCTGGTCCGGCGTCGCCCGGAGCCGCTCCAGGTACTTCGCCGTCAGCGCCGCGTGATACGTGTTGACCTTGGACATCTTGGCGATCTGCGCCGGATCGTTGCCGTGGTGCGACAGCGGATGGTGCGGCTCGTCGACGCCCACCTCGGGATAGGTCCGGGTGCTCTGCTCCCGGCCCAGCATGAACGTGGCCACGCGGGTGGTGTCGCTCTGCAGCGCCAGGAACTGGAGGTCGAACATCAGCTCGACGTGCTCCTCGAACGTGGAGGGCACGCCCCGCGGCTCGTCGGCGAAGACCGGATGCACGTCGCTGCGGGACTCCGCCACGGCGATGCGCCGCTCGACGTCGCGAATGGCCGCGGCGTACTCGTCGACCTTGCGCCTATCGTCCGTCCCGACCCGGCGCTCGACGTCCGCCAGCTTGTCCATCACCGAGTCCAGGATGCTGCGCTGCTCCCGCATGCGGGCGAGCCGCACGGCGGGGTCGGTCGAGCCGCTGTCGCCGAACAGCCGCTCGAACACGGCCCGCGGGTTGTTCTCCATTGGCAGCGGCATGGTGGGCGTGCGCCACGAGATGGTCTGGGTGTACGCACAGCTCAGGCCGGAAGTGCACTGTCCCGCGTTGGCCTCCTTGTCGATCGACAGCTCGAGGGAGGCGAGCGGCGTCGAGGGGCCGAACTCGCGCGCGAGCATCTGGTCGATCGACGTGTCCGCCACCACGTCCGTTTCGGACGTCCCCCCGCGGCTCGTGCCCGTCAGGAACGAACCGGAAGCGCCGGCATGGACGTAGGTCCACGACGAGTTGAGACCCGAGAAGACGAGCATCCGGTCCCGGAACGGCGCCAGGGGCTGCAGAATCGGCGTGAGCTCGAAGCCGCGTCCCACCGTCGCCGGCGACCAGTACTCCATCGCCATCCCGTTCGGCACGAAGATCGCCTGGAAGCGATGAACCGGCCTGGCCGCGGTCCGCGCCAAGGCCGACACGCCGGGCGCCATGGCATCCAGGAACGGCAGCGCCACGGTCGCGCCCATGCCGCGCAGGACCGTCCGGCGGGGCAGGGGCTTCGCGGTGAAGATGTTGATGCCTTTCATGTCGGTCCTCTCATCGGCTCGTGCTCAATCACGCGAGGTGAATCCGTTTCCCGTCACTCCGCCGCCCGCCGCGTCAGGAACGCCGGGCTCTCCACGATCCGGAGAATGATGGACGACCAGCGATGCTCGTCCGCGGCCGCGTTGCGGACGATGCGGCGTACCGTCGGCTGGTCGTAATACTGCGGCTCGCGCCCGAGGGCGTAGGCCAGGAGCCGCCTGGTGAGCGTGCCCACGAACTGCTCCGGCGCTTCGAGCAGCAGGCCCCGCAATCCGGCGAGGCCCTCCGCGGTCACCCCGTTCGGCAGGGTGCCGGCGGCGTCGACCGGCCGTCCGTCGTCGGTGACGGACCGCCATCTGCCGATGGCGTCGTAGTGCTCCAGCATGAAGCCCGGCGGGTCGATGGTCCGGTGGCAGCTCGCGCACGCGGGATTGCGGCGGTGCAGCTCGAGCCGCTCGCGCATGGACGCCGGCGCGTCGCCCTCCCCGCGCTCCGGCAACGCGGGCACGTCGGGCGGAGGACCCGGCGGTGGCGTTCCGAAGATCGCTTCCAGAAGCCACCGTCCCCGCAGGACGGGCGAGGTGCGGTGCGGATAGGAGGTCAGCGACAACAGCGAGCCGTGGCCCAGCAACCCGCCCCGCTGCTCCAGGTCCGGCAGCGTGACGCGCCGGAACCGGCTGCCGTAGACCCCGGGGATGCCGTAGTGCCGCGCCAGCCGCTCGTTGACGTAGGTGTAGTCGGCGCCGAGCAGGTCCAGGACGCTGCGGTCCTCCTCGATGGTGCTGCCGATGAACAACGCTGTCTCCTGCCGGAACGCTTCCAACAGGTCCTGGTCGAACTCGGGATAGACCGCGGGTTCGGCCTTCACGTCGTCCAGGTTCCGCAGGTGCAGCCACTGCGCCGCGAAGTTGCTCACCAGCGCCTCGCTGCGCGGATCGGCCAGCATGCGCCGCACCTGGCGGCGCATGACCGCGGGATCCGTCAGCTCGTCGCGCTCGGCGACGTCGAGCAGCTCGTCGTCGGGAATGCTGCTCCACAGGAAGAACGACAGGCGCGACGCCAGCTCCAGGTCGCCCAGCGCGTACGTCTGTCCCGGCGCCGCGCCGGGCGGATCCTCGTGCACGCGCAGGAGGAAGTCGGGATCGACGAGCAGCCGTTCGAGCGCGAGCTGGATGCCGCTGTCGAAGCCGCCCCCCGCCTTCGCCCGCCCGTCCCGGAAGAATTCCAGCAGCGTATCGACGTCGCGATCCGCCGGCGGCCGGCGATAGGCGAGGCGGGCCAGCCGCGACAGGATCCGCTCGGCGCACGCCTCCTCCTCCGGCTCGGCGGCGGGAGCGCACACGAAGATTCTCTGCCGGTTCGGCGTGTCCTCGGGAACCGCGCCCTCGTAGGGGCCTTCGATCGTGAGCGCCTGGACCTCCGCGTTCCCGTGGTACTTCTCGTCGTTCGACAGGACCGCTCCCTTCATCACCGGCTGCAGCGGACCCTCGGGCTCCCAGCGGTTGCGGACGAAAGAGACCCCGACGACGTGCGGTCCTGCGTCGACGGGCACGCGGACCTCCAGGTGGGCGGCCGACTCGCGGACGTACCGCTCCCATTCGGGGTCGCCCGCCTCGGCCGGCGACCAGGTCGTGGGAGCCGGCGTGCCCGGCGCCTCGCCCCCCACCGTGAACCGCCGGACGAGCCTGCCGTCGATGCGGAGGTCGAGCAGGTTCCTTCTGCCCATGCCGCGGACGTAGTCCTGCCAGTTGGTCGTCAGCGCGATGCGGAAGATGTAGTTGCCGTCGGCCGGAAAATGGTGCGTGGCGGAGAGGCCGCCGCGGGATCCGAGCGGCAGGTCCTCGTTGCGCCGGTCCGCCTGGGTCAGCAGCACGGAGTTCTCGAAGCGCGCGAAATCGGGCGCCGTGGTGACACCGGTGGCCAGGCGCGAGATCTTCCGTGCGGCAGACAGATAGCGCTCCAGTTGCGCGGTCGATATCGAGAGGACCTCCGCGTTGTTGTCGAACCCGGTATCCGATGTCTCGTCGCCGGGCAGCAGCGCCGTCACGTCGATCTCCAGAGCGAGGAGGTCGCGAATCGCGTTGCCGTACTCGGTGCGGTTCAGCCGATGCATCGAAGCGGTTCGGCCCGGATTCGGGTTCGCCGCGGCCGCCTGGTCGATGCGCGTCTCCAGCCAGCTCGTGACCGAGCGCGCCTCCTCCGCGTCGGGTCGCGGGCGCCCCGCCGGCGGCATCGAGCCTGCGTCGAGCCTCGCGATCACCCGCTCCCACAGCTCCGCGTCGGCGCTCGGCCGCTCCGGGTCCGCCAAGTCGAGTGCGAGACCCGTTTCGCGGAGCTGCGAATCCAGCACGGACGCGGCCCCGCCCACCGCGGTGACGCGGCGCTCGTTGTGACAGGCGACGCAGTATCGATCCAGGAGGCGGCGCACCGATTCGGCGGACGCCGACGGGGGCTGGGCGGCCGCGGCGGCCAGAAGGCGATCGGAAGAGCCGGGGGTCCAACCGGCCGCCATCGCCGCGGCAAGCGCCGCGGCGGCGACCGCGATCGGCACGGACCCGGGCCGCAGCATCTTCATCGTCGCCCTCGCAGGCCTCTATGTCTACTGGGACTTCCGACCGCGTTCGGCCAGCAGGATGTTGTCGATGTGGGTGTTCACGGCCGCGATCTGCGCCGTCAGATCGCGCCGCACGCCATCCACGTCGCGCCGCACGCCGTCCACGTCGCGCCGCACGCTCTCGACCATCCGCCACACGCCGACCAGGACACCGACACCGGTAAGCACTCTGGCGACCACGTCGGAACTCATGCTCCCCCATCCTATCGCGATTCCCGCCAGAACGGCACCCGCATGCGCGTGTAGCGGCCCCGCATGCCCTGGATACGGGCGCTCGCGGCGCCGAGCGACGGCGAGGCGGACTGCACCCGCATGCCGCCAATCTCGTTGAGCAGCATGACGGCATCCCCCGGCGTCGTGAGCATCCTCTCCTCGATCTCCTCCCCGTTCGAGGGTGCCGGCGGGTCAGCGGTGAGGCCGCCGCTGGAGAACCCCCTCTCTGAGTAGTCGCGCCACCAGGGTCAGCTTCCCCTCGGCATCCAGGCAGTCGGGCAAGTCCTCGACGGCGAACTCGTCAGCCGTCGTGGCGAACCGCAGAGCCGGCCACACGCCGGCCGGTAGCCTGAGCTCGCGGCCGCAGTACCGGAGGAGGCACGTCTCGTCCTCCTGCACGGCTTCGGTGAGCAGTCCGTCACGGCGTCCTACCCGCGAGTGGGGCGCCAGCGGGTCCGCGCACAGCCGTTCGCCGAGCAGATCGGTGAACAGCGGGACGTCGGTGGCCAGGATCTCGTCGGTGAAGCGGCGCCATACGACCTCCGGGTCGAACCGCGACTGCACGAGCGCCAGCTTTTCGCCGAACAGGCGCTCCCGCTCCCCGGCGGGGAAGCCCGCACGCGCGAAGTCGCGAGGGAGATTCCGGCGCAGCGATTCTTCCCCGAGTGCCGCCGCGGTGACGCTCTCGACGAGGAACTCGGCCCACGTGAACGCGGTGAGCCCGAGCGTGACGTGCAACGACGTCTGATCCGTCGAACGTGCCGAGTGCATCAGGCCGCGCGGAAGGTAGACGGCGCTGCCCGGACCGAGCTCGAACTCGTCGCTGACGTCGCCGGGAGACGTGCCGGGTTCGAAGCGCTGGCCCTTGAGCGGCAATCGTACCTTCGTGTCGTAGATCGACCAGCGCTTCGTGCCGCTGATCTGCAGCACGAAGACGTCGTGGGTGTCCCAGTGCGGAGCGAATCCCTGCGCGTCGGGCGGCGTGAGATACACATTGGTCTGGACCCGCGACGAGAAGCGCCGCCCGAGCGCGACGCACAGCCGCGCCAGCGCCGGCACACGCGTATGGAGCTGGTTGAATACGACGGTCGCGCCGTCGTCGAAGTGCCTCGCGACCTCCAGCGGCTGAACCCTGCCGGCGTCGTTCGCGTACTCGCGAGAAGCGACGTTGCCGTCGCCCCGGACCAGCTTGATGTCGCGGTGACCGGCCGCATGGGTGCCCAGCACGATGTCGAGGTCGGTCACCGAGAGCAGCTCGGCGTAGTACGCGAGCGCCTGGCGCCGGATGTGAAGGAGCCGTTGCTCGTAGTAGTCGCGTTCGAACTCCGCGGTCGGCAGCGGATCGATGAGCCAGGCGTACCAGTCGCGGTCGACCGCCGGTCCCGGCCTGGAGTGGTGCGTCGTCATGTGAGTGCTCCGGGCGAATGCGACCGCGGGTGCTTCGTTCTCGCGCGCTGGTCCTGAGAATCGCGTTGCAGATTGACAACCATGGTGCGTGCCACTAGGATACTGAGACTCGTTATCATTATCCAGGAGCTTGCGCCGCAGGATCGAGCGAGCAGGCTCCCACCGCGACCGTGAGGTCACGCCAGCCCCAGGAGAGCACCATGAGCAGTCTGGACAACCCGAAGCCCAACGACGACCGCCCGGGATCCCCGACGCCGCTGGCGGACGAGGACATCACCACCGTCGCTGTCGATCGCCGCTCGTTCTTCTCGCGCGCGGTCGCGGCCGGCTCGATCGTGGCGGTTGCAGCTTTGAGCGCGGCCTGCCCGGGCGGAACCGACTCCGACGGGGCTGGCGACGCCGGCGCTCAGGCGACCGATTCCGACCAGGCGACCGATTCCGACCAGGCGACCGATTCCGATCAGGCGACCGATTCCGACGGCTCCCCGCAGTAGGGAGCGCTCTCGGCGCCGTACGGGGCTGCGCCCCAGGACCGGCCGGACATGTCTCTGCGCAGGGCGATCTTCTGGTTGCATCTGGCGGTAGGCGTCGCCGCCTCCGTCGTGATCCTCATGCTGGCGGTGACCGGCGTGATCCTCACCTACGAGGCGCAGCTCGACCGGTGGGCGCTGCGCGGGTATCGCGCCGATCCCCCGGGTTCCGGCGTCGCGCCGCTCGGGGTCGACGAGTTGATCGCGCGCGTCGTCACCAGGGAGCACCCCGCCGGTCTCGTCACATCCGTGGCCCTGCAACGGGATCCCCGCGAGCCGGCGGTCGTCGAGCTCGACGGCGGGACCACTTTCCATGTCGACCGCTTCACGGGCGAGTCGCTGGGAGACGGCGACACGCGAACCCGCCGCTTTCTCCGGAGCGTCCTGTACTGGCACCGGTGGTTCGCCCTGGAGGGGGAGCAGCGGATCATCGGCCGCACCATCGTGGCGACCGCCAACCTCGGGTTCCTGTTTCTGCTCGTCAGCGGGATCTACCTCTGGTGGCCGTCGGCCGGAAGTCGGGCGGCCTGGAGGAACGCGCTGTGGTTTCGCGGCGGCCTCGGCGGGCGGGCGCGTGATTTCAACTGGCACAACGTGATCGGCTTCTGGTCGGCCGTGCCGCTAGCCATCATCGTCTTCAGCGGCGCCACGATCTCGTATCAGTGGGCCGCCGACTTCGTCCACCGGCTGGCGGGCGACACGCCGCCGTTTCAGGCGTCGCCGCGACCGTGGGAGTCGGCCGCGCAGGGCGACCCGCCCGTTGCTCCGGACCCGGCGCCCCCGCGGCTCGAGCTGCAGGCGCTGGCCACGAAGGCCGGCGCCGAGACGCCCGACTGGCGGGCGCTCACGATCGACCTTCCCGCCTCGGTTCACGCGCCCCTCGTGGTCGCCGTCGACCGCGGTACGGGCCGCCAGCCGTCGCGGAGCGAGGACCTTCTGTTCGACCGGGCAACGGGCGAGCTGGTCGCACGCGCCGGCTATCCGACCTTCAGCCGCGGCTTCAAGATCCGCCGCTGGTTGCGGTTTGCGCACACCGGCGAGGTGTATGGCGTAATCGGGCAGTCGATCGCCGGCATCGCATCCCTGGGCGTCACCGTCATGGTATGGACCGGCCTCGCGATGAGCTGGCGCCGTTTCTTCGGCTCCGCCGGCCGCACGTGACGCCGAAGCGCGCCGGGCGACGCCGGGACGAGCCCCCGGGGGAAGCGTCAGCGCCGGTGATTCGGAGCTCCCTCGCCGTCCGCCCAGAGTATCCCTTCGGCCCGCGCCAGCAGCTCTCGCAGGCCGGTGCGGCGGAGCGCCGACACCGCGACTCCGCCGTGCAGGCGCGCCATCGCGTCGCCCTCGCCGTCCGCCATTCTGTCGATCTGGTTGAAGACGAGAAGCTCCGGTGCCTCCATGCCGATGTCGTGCAGCACGCGACGGACGGCCTCGATGCGCCGCTCGCAGTCGGGCGTCGCGGCGTCGACCACGTGGAGGAGCAGCGACGCCTCGGCCAGCTCCTCGAGGGTGGCGCGAAAGGCGGTGACGAGATCCGCGGGCAGGTCGCGGATGAAACCCACGGTGTCGGTGACGATGACCTCGCGCTCGCGCGGGAACCGCAGGCGCCGCGAGGTGGGGTCGAGAGTCGCGAACATCTGGTCGGCGACGTGCACCTCGGTGCGCGTCAGCGCCCGCAGCAGCGTGCTCTTGCCCGCATTCGTATAGCCGACGATGGACAGCACCGGGACCGCGCGGCGCCCCCGCCGCTGCCGCCGGTTCTCGCGTTGCGCGGCCAGCTTCTTCAACTCGCGTTCGAGACGCGTGACCCGATCCCGGGTGCGCCGGCGGTCGACCTCGAGCTGCGTCTCGCCCGGTCCCCGTCCGCCGATGCCGCCGGCGAGTCGCGACAGTGAGACCTCGGCGCGCTGCGCGAGCCGCGGCAGCAGGTACTTGAGCTGCGCCAGCTCCACCTGCAGCTTGCCGTCGCGCGTGGTCGCGTGTTGCGCGAAGATGTCGAGGATGAGCTGCGTGCGGTCTATCACCCGCAGCTCCATGCGCTCGCCCAGGTTGCGCGCCTGCGTCGGGGTCAGGTCCTGGTCGACGATCACCAGGTCGACGTCGTTCTGGAAGGCGCGGATGACGAGCTCCTCCAGCTTGCCGGAGCCGAGCACGGTCTTGGGGTCGACCCGGGGTCGGTTCTGCGTCACGACGTCGAGGATGTCGACTCCCGCCGAGTGGGCCAGCTCGCGCAGCTCGGCGATGTGAACCTCGAGATCCCGGGCGCTGCGGCCGGCGGTCACCGAGACCAGGACCGCGTGCTCGCGGTCGCCGATGCGCTGCGTGCCGGTGCGGCGCGCGAGCACGGCCTCGCGCTCGCGGATCCAGTCCTGGAAGTCGAACGCGATTCGCGCCGGGGGCTGCGGGTCGAGGCATTCGATGCCGGCGTCGCGGTCGTCGACGGTACGGTCGCCGGCAGGCGCGAGCGCCGCGGTATGGGCAAGGGCGGGCAGGCCGTCGTCGTCCATGCCCACCGTGACCATGGCGTCGAGGCGTAGCAGCAGCAGGTCCGTCCGGTCGTCGCGCGTGAGTCCCTCGTTCCCGAGATGGGTGTGGAGGCAGCGCAGGCCGCGCAGACGCCCGCGGCCGGCCCGCAGGCGGCCCCAGTCGGGCAGGGCAATCGAGTGGGCGTCGCCCACCATCACGTGCTGCACGAGCCCGCGGCGATCGAGCAGCACGCCGACCTGGCGGCGAATCTCGTGGCTGATTTCGGTCAGGTGCCGGGCGAGCTCCTGGGTGATCAGCCGATCGGCCGGCACCCGGCGCCGGAAGAGGCGCTCGAGCTGGCGCGTCTGACTGGCCTTGAGGCCGTGCGTATCACCGAAGACCTCGATGGAAGGTGCCTCCAGTCGCCGCCGGCTCCGATTGCCGCCCAACCGGGCCTGACTGGCAGTCTACGCCGTATCTGCGGCGCAGATTGCCAGCTTGTGAAGCGGTGGACTCGCGGTCATCCGCGCGTGTGGTTCGAGTCCGGCCGGCGGGGCTCCTGGCGCCACGCAGACACCCACGCGGCGCCCAGCCGCGCCCAGGCGCTGGTGGCTTGCGCCGCCCACAGGGTCGGCTGCAGTGCCCAGTGGGCGACCTGGGCCGAGCCTGTCTCCGGCCGGTTGTACACGATCGCCTGCTTCGACGGCGACAGCAGGGTCTCTCCGGTCAGGACCTCCTGCTGCTCCTGGTTGGTGCACACGGCCCTCAGCCGCACGCGGTTCCGATCCGGCAGCCGCTCGACCACCTCCACCCGCGCGGTGATGCGGTCGCCGAAGTAGACCGGCCGGGTGAACGCGATCTGCAGGCTGACGTAGACGCAGCCGGGACCCGGGAGCTGCGTGCCCAGCACGGTGGAGAGCAGGCTGGCCGTCCACATGCCGGGTACGATGGGTTTCTCGAACCGGGTCGAAGCGGCGTAGGCGTGGTCCTGGTGAATGGGGTTGTGGTCGCCGACCGAGTCGATGAACTGGGCCACGTCCCCGGGGGTGGCGACCCGCGTCAACTCGGCGGCATCGCCGACGGCGATTTCCTGTATCGGGCGTCCTCGCATCCGCGTTTCCGTTCGTCGCCGGCCGCCGACGAGGGGCCAGCGACGCGGCGCGCATTATACATGCAGGGCCGCTAGGCCGGGTCCTTCGGCGTCTTGGCGCCGGCCGCGGTCTTGCGGCGGGTCTGCCGGCGCGGCCGGGGCGGGTCGGTCGCTGTCGCCGCCGCCGGGCGGGTTCCCAGGGCCTCGAGCTGGTCCGCCAGCGACTCGATGCGGTCTTCCAGATCCATCATCTGCCGCGAAAGGCCGACCACCTGATCGCGGGTCGGTAGTCCGAGCGACTCGATCCCGGCCTTGGTGGCGTGCTCGGTCGCCTGCCGGGCCTTGGCCTGGACGCTCAGAAACTGGTCGAGGGTCTTGCCGAGGGCCTCCGCGAAGGCTTCGGTGCCCATCACCTGCTCCAGGGCCCGGCTCCACGCCGCCAGCCAGTCGTCGAGGAACCGCTTCCACTGGGCGAGCACCTCGGGATCGATCGGTCCGGTACCCGGGAACGGCGCCGCGCCCGGCGGGCCGAAGTTGGAGAACTGACGCCAGAACTGGGTCGGATCCGGCGGGTTGGGAACGTGGCCCTGGTTCGCCATCTGCCGGGCCGCCTTGATCCACGCCTCCGTGCCGGCCTCCACCTGCTTCCGCCACATTGCGAACAGATCGTCGGGCGCCGAAGTGGGGTCTGCCATCTGTATCGATCCTCCAGGAGTCCTGCGCCCTCGTGCGGCGCGGACTATTGCGATCGCGCCGCGAGCCAGCTCGCCACGTGCGGCCAGCAGTCGCGGGATGCGCTCCGCCCGGCGATGAGGGAGATATGGCCGCCGGGAAGCTCCATGAACTCCTTGTCCCGGCTTCCGACCAGATCGACGAGCGCCTGCACCGTCGCCGGCGGGGCGATGTTGTCCTCGCGGGCTCCGACGACCAGCAGGGGACAGGTGATGCCGTTGACGTCGACGGGCCGTCCGTTGAGGCGCAGCGTGCCCCGCGCCAGACGATTCTCCTGGTAGAAGTCCCTGACCCACTGGCGGAAGAACTCGCCGGGAAACGGCACGTACTCGGAGCTCCACTTCCGGAGCGCCTTGTAGCTTTCCAGATAGCGGTCGTTCCAGGCGTTCCACCAGAGGTTCAGGCCCGTGCTCAGGTCCATGGTGGGGCGGAGCAGCTTGAAGCCGAGCTGCACCATCTCGGCCGGCATCTGTCCGAGGGTATCGACCAGCTTGTCGACGTCGAAGTAGCGGGCGTCGAGCCAGCAGCCGAACAGGCCGGCGTTCGCGAAATCGATCGGGCCGGCCAGGTTGACGAGGTTCCTGACCGGGAAGTCCGGATGAGTGCCGAGAAAGCTGACCGCGAGGGGCGCGCCCATGCAGTAGCCGACGACCGAACAGGAGTCGGCCTCCGCGTGGGCCAGCAGCTTCCGCCCCATGCGGGGCAGGATGCGCGTGGCGCAGTCGGCGAACGTCAGATGGTCGTCCTCGGGACCGAAGACACCCCAGTCGAGCAGATAGAAGGGAAACCCCCGCTCCACCATGTACTCGATGAAGCTGGCCCGGGGCAGCAGGTCGAAGACGGTGGGACGGCTGATGCCCAGGTTCGGCACGAACAGCACCGGGGTGCCGTACCGGACGGGGCCGTCGTAGCGGTACAGGCGCGCCTTGTGCTTGCGGTAGACCTCCTGGCGGGGGCTCTGCGCGACGACCGGCTCGTTGGACTCCGCGACGAGCTCGCCGATGTTGCGCACGCGTCGGATGGTGCGCTCGATCTCGGTCTCCCAGCCCGAACGGGCGGTTCCGTCGCCGGGGGTGGACTGCTCCGACATGACGGTCTAGGCCGCGGCCTTCGCCGCCGGCTTCGCCTTCGCCGTGGTCCCGGTGCTCTTCGGCGCCGCACTGGCGGCGCGCTCGGTCCATTTCTGCGCCCACGCCAACTGGGCGGCGCCGATCTTCTCCACCGATTCCTGCCATACCGCGAACAGCTTCTGGTTCTCGTCGTCGATCGTGCCCAGCATCTTCACCGGCACCGCCTTGCGAACCATGCCGAACCAGCTCTCCCACAACTCGCTCTGGGCCTCGGTCCAGCGGCTGCTCAGAGCCTGGGTCTGCGCGGTCCAGTCCAGCAGATCCTGGGGGATGGCGGGGACGGCCGATGCGCCGTCGCCGACACTCCGCACCACCGCCTTCTGCGTCTCGAGGCTGTTCTTGACGGCCGCCTCCCAGGCGTCCACGGCCTTCCGCCAGGTCTCGGCCAACTGCGCCTGGCTGGCCTGCTGCTCCGCGGCCTCGGTCCAGATGCTCCAGAACTTCTTCTGCGTGTCCGTCAGCGCCTGCAGCATGTCGTCGGTCTGCTTGTTCCAGTTGATCATCGAGTCTCCTTCCATCGAACGAGACGGATGGTAACAAAGAGTGCTCACTTTTGCAAGCACCCGCGCAGGCAAGGGATCAGTCGGCGTCGTTCACCTTGCGGAACGACTCGTACATCTCGACGAGCATCTCGCGCTGGCGGGCCGACAGGTAGGGATCGCGGCGCACCGCCTCGACGACGTCGTTCGCCTCGCCCTGCGCCGGATCGAGGATGCCGGCCTGGGCGTACAGCGTCTCGGCGGACAGCTCCAGCCCGTCGGCGAGCGCCTTGAGGACGAAGCTGCTGGGGTTCCGGAATCCGCGCTCGATCTGGCTGAGATAGGCGTTGGAGATGCCGCAGGCGTCGGCGAGCTGGCGGACCGAAAGATGCCCCAGCTCGCGCTGGCGGCGGATGAACTCCCCGAGGCCGGCGTCGGGACCGGAGCGCTTGACAGCCATGCCCGGTGTCGCCCGTCTACATTTCCAGGCCGCCGTTGACGGCCAGGACGGCGCCGGTGATGTACCCCGCCTCGTCTTCGAGCAGGAACCGGACGCAGCGGGCCACCTCCGAAGCCTGTCCCAGGCGGCCCACCGGGATGCGGCCGATCACCGTCTCGAGGACTGGCTTGGGGACCGAGGCGACCATCTCGGTCTCGATGAATCCGGGGGCGACGCAATTGACCGTGATCCCCTTGCGGGCCACTTCCAGTGCGAGGCTCTTCGTGAAGCCGAACTGACCGGACTTCGAAGCGGCGTAGTTCGCCTGTCCGATGTTGCCGCTCTGGCCGATGACCGAGCTGATGTTGACGATGCGGCCGCTCTGGCGCTCGGTCATGTGGTCGAGGACCGCCTTGATCATGTAGAACGCGCCGGAGAGGTTCACCCGGAGCACCGCGTGCCAATCGTCGACGGACATCTTGCGCACCGTCTTGTCGACGTTGATGCCCGCGTTGTTGACCAGGAAGTCGATGCGCCCGTGGTTGTCGAGCACCTCCCGGACCACCCGCCTGCAGGCCTCGGGCTCGGCGACGTTGCCCTGGTGCAGCGAGATCGAGCGGCCCTCGGCCCGCAGGCCGGCCGCGAGCGCTTCGGCCGCCTCCGTCCCCCGGTTGTAGCCGGCCGCGACGTGAGCCCCCGCCTCGGCCAGGGATTTCGTGATGGCTGCGCCGATGCCCCGGCATCCGCCGGTGACGACGGCGACTCTTCCTGTGAACATCCTGATTCCCCTGCGCCGACCGGTTTCCTCCGCGAAACGACCATGAAGCGTAGCACGGTCGTCGCGGGGGCCGGGCGTGTCGCTGCGCCGGCGTTCGATGCCGGCCGGTTGCCGCTCAGCTCGCCAGGGCCGCGTAGACGTCGGTCGATGTGGAGACGCGGGGCTGCGCCGGCGACAGGGCGCCGTCGGTTTCCGGCCCCGCGGCTCGTTCCTCGGCGACGACGGCCGGGTCGACACGCAGCACCACATAGCCGGCGACGGCCCCGGCCCCGAAACCGGGCGTGAAGACGCGCGTCGGGGTCGAGATCACGCCGTCGCGCACCGCATCGTGGATCGCCAGCGGAATGCTCGCGGCCGATGTGTTGCCGACCCGGGCGATGTTGAAGTACATCCGGTCGCGGCCGATGCCCGCCTGCTCGGCCAGGTCGATCACCATCCGCTTGTTCGCCTGGTGGGGGACGATCAGTTCGATGGCGTCGATGAGGGTTCCGGGGCCGCCGTCGGGATGGGGCAGGGTCTGCAGCTCCCCGATCATCTGCTCCAGATAGCGCTTCACGAGCGCCTTGACCTCCGGGCCGTAGACGGTGATGTCGCAGCCGAACTCGGCGTTGGGCCAGATGATCGCGTTCACCTGACTCGCGGGGCCGCTGGCGTAGGTCTGCAGCACGTCGACGTCGCCGGGGGCGTCCGCCGCGGCCGGGGCGACGACGAGGGCGGCGGCGCCGTCGCCGAAGATCATGCGCGAGGTGCGCACGCTGCCCACCTTGTCGGAGAACTTCTCGGCGCAGACGAGCAGGATCGGCCGCCGGACCTCCTGCAGGATGCGCACGGCGTCCGCCAGGCCGTAGGGGAAGCCGGCGCAGGCCGCGACGAGATCGACCGACGTGTGGGTCTGGAACATGCCGAGCTGTCCGGAGAGCCATGTGGCCGCCGAGGGCAGTAGTCGGCTGTTGGTGCAGGTGCAGAAGAGGACCGCCCCCATCTCCTCCGGCGTCCGTCCGGCCCGTTCCAGCGCGCTCGCTGCAGCGTCGAGAGCGAGGTTCTCGAGGCCGCCCTCCGTATAGCAGCGACTCTCGATACCGGTCCTGGCGGCGATCTGCGCCGCGCTCATCGGCGACCAACTGGAGGCCGAGTTGCGGATGATGTCGTCGTTCGTGCACGGGATCTCGCCGCGGCGCACGGCGAGGGCCTCGATGTGCGGCTGCACGGCGAACCGGGACCGTACCTGCACCGGCGCCAACGGTGCGGTCGGCTGTCGCGGCGGCCGGGCCGGAGGGATGCGGGGGCGGCGCGGCGCGCCCTTCTTCACGCGCCGGATGCAGTCCATCACCTCCGGGGTGCGGGGGTGGTAGACGACCACGGTGTCATCGTCCTGCAGGGCGCCGATCGGGACCAGCCCGGTGTCCGAGCGGTCCCACGGATACTGGTTGTGAAGCGTCATCGCCCAACGGCGGAGGGCCTCGAGCTCGGGCACGCTCTCGTGGCAGTCGAGGATGTCCTCCAGGCTGAAGCGGGGATGGTCCGGCTCGTACGATCCGAGCCGGTACACGAGCTGCGAGCCGGTGGCGCCGGCCTCGGCGACCGTCGGCTTGATCGCCGGCAGGTCGGTCGCATGGTGCCGCTTGTGCCGAAACAGGTCGAAGAGCATGCGGTACAGGTCGTCCTCGACCTCGGCCGACCACGCCGCGGGAAGTCGCCGGTAGCAGGACTCGACGGCCGCCACCTTGCGTTCGCCGTCCTTCCACGGGGTCAGCGCGGGAATGAAGATGTCGTCGCGCCGCCGGGGCACGTCCCGCCAGCGGGTCGGCCGCTTCTCGTACATCGTGATCACGTACCGGTTCATCCAGAACAGGTGCAGTCCCAGATCGCGCAGCAACTCGTAGCGATTGGCGTACGCGCCCGATTCCGCCCGCGCCGCGATCTCCGAACCGGTCGGCGCCTTGGCCTCGAAGTCGCGCCGCACGATGGCGGCGAGGTCATCGACGCTGTCGATGGACGAGAAGTCCGGCTCGGGAAAGAAGTTGGACGGGAAGACGAGGCGGCGGTGCGAGTTCACGACGAAGGGCTTCATCTGGTTCCATCTCCGGGCCTCGAGCCGGGTTTCCGGCGTGAGGCCGCAGTTCCACGGGGGCGAGAATTGGGTGAGCCCGACGCCGGCGTCGTCGGGCGGGCGATATCCAGCGTGTCTGGCGCCGGCTGTCGACGCCGGCCGGAATTCCTACCGCATGAATTATAGGTCCGCTTCCGTTTCGCTGGAGTACGGGCGGCGTTAAATCTCTGTAACACGGCGAAGGGGCGGAGCCCCGGCGCTCTTCGCTCCGCGGGTCGGCTCGTCCTCGCCGGCGGCCGTCGCTCTACAATGCGTCGATGCCCGACCTGCCTGGACGGCCAATGCTCCGGCTCGGTTCCCTCGCGGTGATCTGCGCCTGGCATTGCATCGTTGGGCCGGCTCTGTGCCTCGCCGCTTCCCGACAGGCCGACCCGGCGGACCCGGTCAGATCAGCCGTGGTGACGGCGGTCACCGCGGAGATCGTCATCGACGGGTCGCTCGACGAGGCCCCTTGGCGGCAGGCGCCGAAGATCGGCGATCTGGTCCAGAGAATCCCGGTGGCCGGCGCAACGCCCACGGAGAGGACGGAAGTCACGCTGCTCTACGACGAGGACAACCTCTATATCGGCGTCATGTGCTACGACTCGGAGCCCGGCCAGGTGCTGGCGTCGCAGATGGCGCGCGACGCGAGCCTGAACGCGGACGACCGGCTGGGCATCGTGCTCGACACGTTCCGCGACCAGAGCAACGCGTTCCACTTCGCGACCAACCCGGCCGGCGCCATGGTCGACGGCCTGGTGTTCGCGAACGGCGAGACGAACGACGACTGGAACGGCATCTGGATCGTGCGTACCGCGCGGACGGACGCAGGGTGGAGCGCGGAATTCGCCATCCCGTTCAAGACCCTGAGCTTCCCGTCGGGCGAGTCCGTTTGGGGCTTCAACATCAGTCGCACCATTCAGCGCAAGCTGGAGGAGAACCGCTGGACGGGGGCACGCTTCCAGACCGAGTTCTTCCAGATTTCGGAAGCGGGGGAGATCACGAATCTCGAAGGCCTGGCCCAGGGTGTCGGCCTCGATGTCCGTCCCTTCATCGCGCGGCTCTGGCCGCGCCCGGGCACCGGCGGCGACACGGTCGTCGGAAAGCCGGGACTGGACGTGTTCTACAACATCACCCCGAGTCTCAAGCTGTCCGTCACCGCGAACACCGACTTCGGTGAGACGGAAGTGGACGCGCGGCAGATCAATCTCACGCGTTTCTCCATCTTCTTTCCCGAGAAGCGGACGTTCTTCCTGCAGGACGCCGGCGTCTTCAACTTCGCCACGACCGGGATCGATCCGCCCGGCGGCATCCCCGGCACCGGAGCCGAGATATTCCCGTTCTTCAGCCGCAAGATCGGCCTGCTCGGCGGGCAGGAGGTGCCGATCGACTACGGCGCCAAGCTGACCGGCAGAGTCGGCCGCACCGAGATCGGCATGCTCGACGTGCGCACGCGCGACGTGCCGAACGTGAACGCCAACAACCTGTCGGTCGGGCGCGTGAAGCAGAACTTCCTGGAGCAGTCGTACGTAGGCGCCATTCTCACGAGCGGCAACCCCGCTTCCGCGCTCTCGAGCAGCACCGTGGGAGTCGACATGCGCCTGGCCACTTCCGATTTCCTGGGCCGCAATCAAAACATGGTGTTCAACGCCTACGGCCTCACGAGCAACAACGAAGGCGTCACCGACGAGAACTCCTCCTATGGCTTCGGGGCGCAGTATCCCAACGACCGGTTCGAGGCCCAGGTTCTCTGGCGGGAGATTCAGGAGAACTTCGATCCGGCGATCGGCTTCGTGCAGCGCAGCAACGTGCGGATGCTGCGGGTCGCCGGCAGCTTCAACCCGCGCCCGAGTCCGGCGACCGGCATTCAGCAGATGTTCCACGACGTCTTCTACACGCGCTTCACGCGGCTCGACAACGGCCTGGTCGAGAGCTGGGACATCTACGCCACCCTGGTCGACTGGCACTTCAACTCGGGCGACTCCCTGCACAGCCTGTTCGACCTGAACCCGACCTACGAGCGCCTGTTCGAGCCGTTCGAGATTTCGCCCGGCGTCGTGCTTCCGGTGGGCGAGTACCGCTTCATGCCCATGCGGATCTTCTTCACCTCGGCGCAGAAGCGGCGGGTGCAGGGCAGCATCGGCTTGCGGTTCGGCAACTACTGGTCGGGCACCGCGAAGGAGATCCAGACTGGCCTCAGCTACAAGCTGCCTCCCAATTTTCTGGTCAGCTTCAACGCCAACCAGACGTTCGCCAGCCTGCCGGAAGGGGATTTCATCGCTCGAATCTACAGCGCGCAGGTGAGCTATGCGGCTTCACCCTTCCTTTCGTTCTCCAACCTGATCCAGTTCGACAACCGATCCGGGAACCTCGGCCTGCAGAGCCGCGTGCACTGGACCATAGAGCCGGGAAACGAGATCTTCTTCGTATTCGGTCAGGGCTGGGTGCAGGACCTCGAGCGAGGCTACCGCGACTTCAGGAGACAGGACTCGCGGCTGGCCACGAAGCTGCAGTACACGTTCCGCTTCTGAGGAGGGTCGGGGCCTGTCGAGTACGCCGATCTGCTTTATCATTGCTGCTGGAGGTGAGCGATGCAGTTCCGACGCCATCTGTTGACGGTCGTACTCGGGATCGGGCTGAGCGGGTGTCAGGGCGCCGGTGCGCAGTCCGAATCCGCGTCGCCGCAACTCGCGGATTCGCGCGTCACCCGGCTCGACATCACCAGCCGCGAGCCGGCGTTCGGCGGCCGGTCGTTCGGCGCCGTGGGCGCGTACGAGATTCTGCTCGGCACGGCCACGGCCGTCGCCGATCCAGGCGCCCCGCTGAACGCCGGGATCGTGGATCTCGACAACGCCCCGCGCAATGCGGACGGGCTGGTCGAATATACGTTCGAGGTCGACATTCTCAAGCCGGTCGACATCACCAGGGGCAACGACGTCCTGGTGTACGAAATCAACAACCGCGGCCGCAACATCGTCTTCGGCTACTTCCACGAGGCGGGGCGGGGTTACGCGGCCGAGAACGCCGGCAGCGCATTTCTCATGAGCCAGGGCTACACGTACGTATCGAGCGGCTGGCTGCACGGCGCGCCGGGCGCCGGCGACCCGCGTCCGGTGCTGGCGGACCTGCCGCTCGCCACGGACGACGGCGGGACGATTACCGGCCCCTCGATGGAGGAGTGGCAGGACCCGGACAGCGCCGCGTTCGGGCGGTTGACGTATCCGGCGGCGACGCTCGACGAGACCGCCGCGACGCTCACGCACCGCCAGCTCCAGAACGATCCGCGGCAGACCGTACCGGCCGACCGGTGGCACTACGTCGACGACACGACGGTCGCGCTCACGCCCCCCGCGGGCACCGACGCGGGAACCATCTACGAGTTCGTGTACCAGGCCCGGGATCCCATAGTTCACGGTCTGGGCTTCGGCGCCATGCGCGATTTCGTGTCGTTCGCGCGCTACAGCCCCGCCGACGATAGGGGCGTGCCCAACCCGCTCTTCGTGGACGGCATGCCGGTGCTCGACCACGTGGTGGCCGTCGGTTCTTCGCAGAGCGGCCGGATGGCGAGGGACTTCGTCTACCAGGGGTTCAACGAGGACGCGGCGGGGCGGCGCGTCTTCGACGGCATGACGCCGTACGTCGCCGGCGCCCGCCGCACGTTCATCAACGCCCGCTTCGCGCAGACGGGCCGCTATACGCGCCAGCATGAAGATCACAACTACCCGATGGACGAGTTCCCGTTCACCTTCGCGACGACGACCGATCCGCTGACGGGCAGGACCGACGGGCTGCTGGCCGCCTGCACCGCCTCGGGTACGTGCCCGAGCATCATCCAGGTGGACGCCGATTCCGAGTACTACGGCGCCCATGCGTCGCTCATCGTCACCGACACGAGCGGCAGAGCGCTGGAGCTGCCGCCGAACGTGCGCTACTGGATGCTGGCGACCGCGCATCTGCAGGGCGACGCCGGGTGCCGCGACCCGGCCAACCCAGTGCGGCCGTGGCCGTACTACCGGTCGGCGTTCGACGCGCTGGTGCGGTGGGTGCGGGACGGCGTCGAGCCGCCGGGGACGCGCGCGCCGTCGGTGGCCGACGGCACGGCGGTGACGGTCGAAGGGCAGGGCGAGCAGTATCCGACCGTCCCCGACCGTCCGTACAACCCCGCGATCAGCGAGCTCGGCGTACGTGACTTCTCCGTCTGGCCGCCGCAGGAGAGCGAGGAGCGGTACCCGTTGTTCGTGCCGAGCCTGGACGCCGACGGCAATCTCGTGGCGGGCGTGATCGTGCCCGAGGTGGCGGCGCCGCTATCCACGATGGGCAAGGCCGTTCGCGCGGCAGGCTTCGCCCAGGGCGACCTGTGCGGCGTGAACGGCTCCACGATTCCGTTTCCGCGGACGCAGAACGAGCGGATGGAGCGGGGCGATTCGCGACTCTCCCTGGAAGAGCGCTATCCCGGCGGCGAGGCGGAGTACGTGCGGCGCTATGGCGAGGCGGCCGACGCGCTGGTCGCCTCGCGGTATCTGCTGCCCGCCGACGCCGAGACGCTCAAGGAGTCCGCCGCCGCCGCGTGGAGCGCCGCCATCGCCGCACCGGAAGACGACGCGCGTTAGCCTGCGTCGTCGGCCGTCGTCAACCGGAAGCCGGCCGATGCGCCCGCAAGAACGACCGTATCTGGCGCACCGCCAGTGGAATCCGTTCCACGGGCTGCTTCCACGGGAACATGCTCACCTCGGACTGCGGCGCGAGCATCGCAGCCTCCATGGCGACGTCGTACGGATGCGCCGGGATGTCGTCGGGCAGGATGAGGATCGGCGTCTGCAGCTCGCGTACGAAGTCGCGTGTCACGGTGAAGACGAAGTCCGCATTGGTGCGGTACATCGTGGTCAGGAATCTGTCGACCATGTCCATCGTGACCTCGGGCCGCCGCTCGACGAGCTCGGGACCCCAACCCCGCATGTTGTTGTCGTAGAACAGCGTGGGATGCTCCGCGCTCCACGCGCTGGGCTGCGCCAGCACGGCGGCGACGACACGATCGGGGGCCCGCCGCAGCAGGTTCCAGATGAAGGGGCCGCCGATACAGAAGCCGAGCACCATGAACTTGTCGATACCCAGGTGATCCATCACGCCGAGATGGTCGTCGGTATGCGCGTCCCAGGGCCGATCGACCTCGAGCGGACCCGAAGACTGGCCGCGGTTGGAGTTGCGCAGGTCCGCGGCGATGACGCGGTTCTCTCCCGCGAACTCCTCCAGCGGGTTGAAGGGATGCGTGGCCAGACCGGCGATCGACGAGTTGAGTCCGCCGCCGGCGATGACGAGCAGCGGGAAGCCGGATCCGACTTCCTCGTAGCGGATGCGAACGGGACCGTTCTCGTAGAAGGACATGGCCGCTCCGTCCTGGCCGGCGTGCCCTGCAAACGCCCGCGTGGCGGCCAGGACCGTCGCCGCCGCGCCCGTCTTGAGTATCTTGCGTCTGGTCGAATCAACCATCACTGTCCCCCTGGCCTCAATAGCGGACGATCCCGGACCAGAACATCGACTCACCCCGCGTGTCGACCGGCAGGGTGGACCGGAACGCCAGCCGGCCGTCCGCTTCGATGTCGTACAGCGTCAGTGCCGCCGGCAGGGTCTCCAGACGTCCCTGGGTACGGACGTGTCCGGGTTCCGGGCTCGCGGCGACCATCGACCGGCCGTCCGGCGCAAACGCCATCGTCCGGACGGCGATGCTGCGGGTGTCGATGGTCTGCACCAGGGCCGGCTCGCCGGTACTCGGATCCACGTTGAACACCGCAATCGTGTTCTCGGTGCCGTTCGACACCGTTTCGCCCCGAAAGGTCTCCGTTCCGCGGCCGCGGTTCGCGACGTACAGCGTCCGGCCGTTGGTCGGATGCATGCGTATCGACGACGTCGTCTGCCCGCCGCGATAGGACTCCGGCGCGGCCAGCGTCGTGTTGACGAACAGGGGCTCCTCCGACAGCGTGTCGTCCGCGCGGATGGCGTAGGTGTGCAGCAGGTTCTGCGTCTCGATATCGACGTAGACCCAACGGCCCGACGGATGGAAGTCGGCGTGCCGCACGCGGTACGCCAGCCCGCCGTTGGGCGCCACCGTCTGCTTGCTGGTCAACTGGCCGTTCTCGAAGCCGTACAGGTAGAGGCCGCCCGGATCCTCCGTGTGGACGCCGGGCACCGGCTCGTTGCCGCGCGCCGGCAGCAGGACCGCGCGGTTCGAGGGCATGACGTACACGGAATGCGCGTAGAAGCCCGCGTCCAGGTGCGCCCGCTGCTCGACCATGCCGCCGATCGAGCCGTCGGCGTGCAGCCGATGCACCGACAGGGAGCTCGGAAAGCTGTATGCCGAGAGCACGTACTCGCCGCGCTGGTCGACGGTGATGAAGATGGGCCGGTGCGGCAGCTCCACGGCCCCGCCCAACGGTTGGAGATCGCCCGACGAGTCCACCCGGAACGCGTTCAGGTAGTGATGCCGCACCCGGGCGGTCGACGTGCGCTCGTCGCTGCTGGCGATGTAGAAGTAGCGGCCCGACGGGTGCTGCCACCCCTCCTGCACCTGCGCGGGAAGGACCAGCGGGCGCGCTTCCCGCACCAGGGAATCGCCGTCGCGGCGAATCCGGTAGAGCCGCGCGCCCAGGCTGGCATGGACGGCGCCGCGCGATTGCGACTGCGCGGCGGCCGTGCCGAGCGGGCCTGCAGCGACCCACCCGGCCGTCCCCGCCAGCAGCGTGTTGAACCGGCGTCGACCCAGCATGAGGGCACTCAGTCGCGCGCCGGAGGGATCGCGAACACGTAGAGCGCGCTGCCGGCCCGGCGGAAGCGGTCGGGCGCATCCGGCTCCGTATCCCCGGTGACCTGCACGCTCCCCGCGCGCTGACTGCCGATGATGGCGACATACTGCCGGCCGTCCGGCCCGAGGTAGGTGATCGGCGAGTTCCGGAAGCCGGTGCCGGTCTGGAACGTCCAGACGATGTCCCCGTTCCGGGCATCGATCGCGCGCACCACGCCCTCGTTGGGACCGCCCTGGAAGAGCAGGTCCCCGCCGGTCGCCATGACCGGCGCGTTGTTGGCGGTCGTGAACTGAATCCGCCAGACGGTCTCGCCCGCCACCGGATCGTTGGCCTGCAGCTCGTTGACGACCTCCGCGTTGGGCGGATCCGGTGCGCGTCCGCCGCGTTCACGGAGCGTGTAGTCGTTCCCGGGCACGTACTCGCCCTCGACCATTCTCAACTGATCGCAGGAGTTCGAGGTCGGGGTGTACACGAGTCCGGTGCGCGGGGAGTACGCGTCGTTCTGCCAGTTCCGGGCGGCGATGCCGGGACACCAGCCGATGGCGACGTTCTCCGCGTCCGGCAGGTAGCGCTGGCGATCCTCGATGTCGGTGAACATCATCTTCGTCATGTCGTAGCGCGGACGGCCGGTCTCCATGTTGATGCCGTCGAAGATGTCGTTGTAGACGAACATCCAGGGCTCGAGGAGCATCTGTCCCGTCGCGCGATCGAACACGTAGAAGTAGCCGTTGCGCGCCGGGCGGACCAGCGCCTTGCGCGTCTCGCCGTTGATCTCGAGGTCGATGAGGAGGTTCACGTTGGGCTCGTCGAGGTCCCACTGATCCTGGGGGGTCATGTTGTAGGCCCAGACGAGCTCTCCGCTGTCGACGTCGCGGGCCAGGATCGATGCGCAGTAGTTGTTCCGGTAGCCGGTCAGGCCCCCGTCCTCGTCCAGCTCGACCACGCCCCACTCCCGGCGGTAGTCCGGATTCCACGGGCCGCAGTTGCTCGTGCCGTAGTAGAAGAGATTCAGCTCCGCGTCGTACGTGAACCAGCCCCAGACGGCGCCGCCGCCGCGGCGCCACGAGTCGCCGGACCAGGTGTCGAGCGCCGGGTTCGGGACGCGGTCGTCCGGATAGAAGGGGGCGAAGCGGGACCCGATGCCCACCTCGTTGTTCGGCCCCATGCTGTAGTAGCGCCACCGGAACCGGCCGTCGTCGACGTTGTAGGCGGTGACGTGGCCGCGGACGCCGCGCTCGCCGCCGGCCACGCCGACGATGACCTTGTCGCCGACCACCAGCGGCATGCCGGGGACCGTTTCCCCAATCCCGATGTTCGCGTTCTCGGCCTGCCAGATCTGCTCTCCGGTTTCCGCGTCGAGTGCGAACAACTGCCCGTCGAGCGTGGTGAAGTAGATGCGGCCATCGGCGTAGCCCAGGCCGCGGGTCTGCGCGCCGCAGCAGGCGCTCCGCTCCGTCGTTTCCGGGTCGGGGATCTCGGGCCGGAACTCCCACTTGATGAAGCCGTCCCGCGCGAGGTCGAGCGCGTAGACGTAGTTCGGCTTCGGGGTGACGATGTACATCGTGTCGCCGATCACGAGCGGCGAGGCTTCGTACGAATCGTGGATGCCGAGCTGCATCGTCCACGCCATGGTGAGCTGCTCGACGTTGTCGACGTTGATCTGATCCAGCGCGCTGTAGTTCCAGCCCGCGTAGTTGGCGTTCGGCATCACCCACTGCCCCGGATCGCCCGCCGTGCCCTCCTGGGCGATGGCGGCCCCCGGTACGGCGGGAACGCACAGCAGCGACAGGAGCGGAATCCACATCCAGCCGCGCCGGTTGGTTGACAGGCTCATGGTGTACTCCTTAGGGGTACTGACTAGAAGGGGTAACCCGGAAGCCTGGGCGATCCGGGCTTCCAGTCCGGCAGCGGCGCCCATCCGTCGCGATTCGGCATCTCGATCTGCGGCAGGCTCTCGGCGTCGAGCACCATGTCCTCCGCGATGACGTCGTTCCTGAACAACAGGAAGGCCGTCAGCGCGTACACCTGGTCGGCGGTCAGCGTCCCCTCCTGGTAGAGCGGCATGCCGCGATTGATGTAGTCCCATACCGTGGTTGCGTACGGCGAGCGGTAGGGCAGAATGCGCCCCGCGTCCCAGGGGTCGACATCCCGCCCCGGTTCGGTCTTCACCAGTCGGGGAGCGCGCCGGGGAGCGCGGCCGCCTTCCAGATTCCTGCCGTGGCATCCCGCGCAACGTATCCGATAGATCCGCGCCCCTTCGGCGGCGGTGCCGCTCCCCGGCGGGAGCTCCTCGCCCGTGGGACCCACGGAGATGTCCCAGGCACGGAGTTCCTCCGGGGTGGGGGTGCGTCCCAGGCCATAGGTGGGTCCCTGCGCCAGCGCGGAGACGCCCAGGAGCATCACCAGCGCGAGAGGAGCGCCGACGGTCCACCACGGCCTGCTAAGCACGCGCATTGTGAACGCTCCCGTCGCCGGCGACCCGCCACGGCTGAATCGTGTTGTCGAGGCCCGGCACGCTGTAGGTCGGATCCGGGGCCCCTTCGAAGTGCTCGGCGACCTGGGACGGCGACGGCTGCACCTGGCCCACTTCGTCCGTGCAGCGCGACATGAGTTGGGTCTCCTGCCCGTCCCAGTTCCAGGCGAGGCGGAACCGAGTGTGCGCCATGCGGTGGGCGGTCCCCTGAATCTCGGCCTCGTTCCAACTCCGGCCCGCGTCGGTGGACACCTCCACGCGGCTGATGGCGCCCCCGCCGGACCAGGCCAGGCCGGAGACTTCGTAGAAACCGGGCCCGGCGAGCTGCTGGCCCCCGGACGGGCGCGTGATGACCGACTTGGGTCCGATCTGGTAGCCCAGCGCGGCCCGCACCGGGTCGCGGCGCAGATGCCCGTAGTCGTTGTAGTTCATGTAGTAGCGGTCCACCACCTTGATCCGCCGGAGGTACTTCGTATTGAAGATGCCCTCGAAGCCGGGAATCAGCAGCCGCAGCGGGAATCCGTTCTGCGGGCGCACCGCCTCGCCGTTCATGCCGTAGGCCACGATGCAGTCGTCCATGGCCTTGGCCAGCGGAAAGCTCGACGCGCCCTTGACGTTCTCCGTCCCCTCCGCGACGACCCAGGAGGCCCCGTCCTTCACGCCGGCCTCTTCGAGCAGCGTGGACAGGAGCACGCCGGTCCATTCGGCGCAACTGGTCATCCCGTGCGTTTCCTGCACGTTCTTGTGACGGCTTCTCGCACGGTTCCCCGCGCACTCGATGAAGTGCAGGCGGGTCACCGACGGGAGCCGCATCAGATCCTCCATGGTGAAGACCAGCGGACGGTCCACCATGCCGTGGATCATCAGGCGATGCTCGCTGGGATCGATCTCGGGCATGAGGGAGCCGCGGGTGGTCCCCACGAAGTGGAGCGAGGACGGCGTGATCACACCCACCGAATCCTGGAGCGGTGCCGCCACGTGGAACACGAGCCCGAACGCATCGGGCGACTCCCTGCCGCCGGGCGGGTGCGGTATGCGTACCGAGGTCACGAAGGGAGAGCGCTCGCCATAGGCGATCATGTCCGCGTCGCCCCTGATGAACCTCTCCGGTTCCGGCGCCTGGCCGAGCGCCGGCTTCACCGCTCCCACGGTCAAGCCACCCGCCAACGCGGCGCCGCCTCGCAGGAATTCCCGTCGATCAGGTCGTTTCGTACCCATCGGTCTCTCCTTCGCGGCCCGAGGTTACCCGCAGATTGGCTGCCGCAATCGGCAGTATACGCCAATGCCCGCGACGCCGAAGCGCGGTTTCCCTGCCGGGTTGGTCGCGGATGCGCAGGTTCGCCGATTCCTGCTTCGGGCTGTTCCTCCAGCTTCTGGGCTGCCTTGTCTGCAGGGTGCGGTCAGGCCGGTGGTACAGTCGCGGCAGCGTGCAATCGTGCCGACGCGTATCGCGAGCACGGGTCGTCGTTCCGACCGGGAAGGAGAGCTTCGGCCTCGCCAGCGCGCTGGCCGGTGCCCGGCGCCAGGCCCCGCTCGGGCTCCGGGTCGTGTTCCGAGCCTTTTTCGCCGGCGCGTCACCGGCAATCCTGGCCCTCGATCTCGACGACCCGAGCATCGCGGCGGCCGAGCCCGGATGAGCCCGGCAGGCGTCAGCGGTCGAGGTTCCTTGTCAAGGCGGCGGGAATGTGCCACTCTTGACCGGCTAGTTTTATGAGATTTGCGCTGATTCTCTCGGCGTCCCGCCGAACCTGAAGCTCCAATCCTCAGCAAATCAGCTGCGAAACGGCGCGCGGCCTCATGAGGAGGCAGAGCACATTGCCGTCGTCAACCTGAGCGCGCATCGACGTAGAGACACCGTCGGCGCGCTCGCGGCCTGTTTCGGCCGACCACACTCAGAGGACTCACGCATGGAATCTACGACCGGCACGATCAAGCGCATCACGGACAGGGGCTTCGGCTTCATCGCCGCACCAGACGGCGTCGAGTATTTCTTCCACCAGTCGGCGTGCACGAGCACGCCGTTCGACTCCATGCGCGAAGGCGACAGCGTGACGTTTACGCTCGGCCAGGGCCCGAAGGGCCCCCGCGCCGAGAACGTCACACCCGCCTAGCCAAGCTAGGAGTCTGCGCCGCCGAAGGGGCAGACTCCCAGCTCCCGGCCGGGGGTTCTCGGCCTCGCCGCTGGTGTTGCGGCCTTCCGGCTTCCGCGACAGGCGGCCGCGGACCTCAGTCCTGGTCGGGTGGCCGGCGGGCGCGCTTGACTTGTGCGCGGCGACGCTTTTTCTCTGCCTGACGCCGCGTCGACGCCAAGCTCGGTCGAGTCGCCTTTCTCGTTTTCTCGGCGACCGCGGCGCGGCGCACGAGCGCTACCAGCCGCTCGAGCGCATCCTCGCGGTTTCGCTCGCGGGTGCGGAACCGATGGGCATGGATGAGGATCTCACCGTCCTTCGTCGCCCGCGCCCCCGCGAGATCGAGGAGACGGGCGCGGACGTCGTCCGGCAGCGACGGCGACCCGCGAGCATCGAAGCGAAGCTGGACCGCGGTGGCGAGCTTGTTGACGTTCTGCCCGCCGGGTCCCGGCGCACGCACGAACTGCTCGCCAATCTCGTCCTCGGCGAGACTGATTCGATCGGTGACGAAGATCGCCATGGGCTCTCCGGCCGCGCCCGCTACCGCACCGGGATGACGCGCCGGCAGGCTACTTGAGCTTGGAGTAGTCGGCGGCGCTCATCATGAACACTTCCGCGCTGAGCGGCACCTCGTACTTCGCGCGCAGTTCGTGCCACGCGGGGTCGTCCCGGAAGTCGGCGAACACCTGATCGCGATGGGCGCGGTCGCGGTAGGCCAGCATCCAGATCAACGTGTTGGGATTGTCCAGACTCTGCCACGCCCAGACGATCTCGGCGCCGTGCTTCTCGAAGAGCGCCACCTCGCCCTCGCGGAAGCGCCGGTGCAGGTTGTCGATGCCGCCCTTGCCGTCCATCTCCGGCTCGGCCGTGTACATGCGGATCTCGAAGCAGCGCGAGTCGGCGGCGACGTTCCCGGAGAATTCCATTGCGAGGTCGCCGGCCGGCCCGCAGGGCGGCGGCGGGTCGTCCTGGGCGAAGGCCAGGCCGCTGAACGCGAGGCTGATCACGACGGCGAGCATTGCTGTTCTCATCTTCCGTCCCCTTCCGCGAATGGTTGCCGGTATCGGTGCTGCGCGCGTACGGAATCGTAACACCCATCGGCGCCGGGGAGCGTCCGGGCGCTCGTGCCCCGCCGGCCCTTCTCGTGCGGCAGCGTCGCGACCGCGTATAGGATCGACAAGACAACAGGAGAGCAGAGGACCGACTCGTCGAGGGGAGTCATGTGAGCGACCGACAGTGTGCGACGAGCGCGGTCGTGGATTTCATCGGCCGGACCCGCTGGCAGGATTTTCCGGAGGAGGCCGTCCGGATCGCGAAGCGCTGCGTCATCGACGGACTCGGCGTCCTGTTGGCCGGATCGACGCAGGACGCCGGCCGTATCCTGCGCGGCTACGTCCGGACGATCGACGCGAAGCCGGAGTCCACCGCGTTCGGCCCCGAGCCGTTCCGGACCGGTGCGTCCTCGGCGGCGCTGCTCAACGGGACGAGCGGCCATGCGCTGGACTGGGACGACACGCAACTGGCGACCAGCGCCGACCGCATCTTCGGGTTGCTGACCCACCCGACCGTGCCGCCGATGGTCGCCGCGCTGGCCGTCGGCGAGCGTCGGCAGGCGTCCGGCAAGGCGTTTCTCGAGGCGTTTCTCACCGGCTTCGAGGTCGAGTGCAAGATCGCCGAGGCCATCAGTCCCGGCCACTACAGGAAGGGCTTCCACTCGTCCGGCACCGTCGGCACCTTCGGCGCGGCGGTCGCCGCGGCGAGGCTGCTCGGTCTCGATGGCGATCGGATCGCGCACACGCTCGCCATCGCAGCGAGCTCGGCCTCCGGCATACGCGTGAACTTCGGGTCGATGACCAAGCCGCTGCACGTGGGTCGGGCGTCGCAGAACGGGGTGGTCGCGGCCGAGCTCGCCGCGAGAGGCTTCACGGGAGGCCGGGATGCCCTCGATCCGCCGTGGGGCTTCTTCCAGGCCTTCAGTCACGGTGAGGGCTTCGATGCCGACCGTATCGTCGGCCGGCTCGGCGACCCGCACACGATCGTGTGGCCCGGCGTATCGATCAAGCCGTACCCGTGCGGCGTGCTCGGGCATCCGACGATGGACGCCATGCGGCGACTGGTGATCGCGCATGACGTGCAGCCGGAGAGCATCGTGGGGATTCGCGTGCGCGCCGGGTCCAACATTCTCAATCCGCTGCGGTACCCCATCGCGACCAACGCGCTCGAGGCGAAGTTCTGCCCGGCGTTCATGGTGGGCGCCATCGCGCTCCGGCGGAAGGCGGGCATTCGCGAGTTCAACGACGAGTTCGTCCGGAGCGCGCCGATGCAGGCGATGATGCGCAAGGTGGAGCGCGTGCTCGACCCGGAGATCGAGGCGCAGGGCTGGGAGCGGATCCGCAGCACCGTCGAGGTGGATCTCGACGACGGCCGCACGCTCGTCGAGGAGGCGGACGAACGCTACCGGGGCGGGCCGGACCTGCCGTTCACTCGCGGAGAGCTCCACGAGAAGTTCAGCGACTGCGCCTCCCTCGTGCTGCCGCCGTCGGCGATCGACGAGACCGTCGGCATGGTCGAGGCGCTGGAGGACCTGCCCGACGTGAGCGAGCTTTCCCGCGTCCTGAGCGCAGCCCCAGCGGTTGTGGCGCAATGATGCTCGCGTGGGTCTCGGTCGGGGCGCTCGTCCTGGCCGTCGCGCTGAGCGTGCTCTCGAGAGTCAATGTCGGCATCCTGTCGCTGGCCATGGCCTGGCTGGTGGGGGTGTACCTGGGCGGCATGTCGGTCAATACCGTCCTGTCGGGCTTTCCCGTGCCGTTGCTGGTCACGCTCGTGGGCGTGACGCTGCTGTTCAGCATGGCCGACACCAACGGCACGCTGTCCAGATTGACCGGCCGGGCCGTCCGGCTCTGCCGCGGGAACGCGGGGCTGTTGCCGGTCATGTTCTTCGTGGTCGGCGTGGTCGTGTCCACGATCGGTCCCGGCGGCACGCCGGCCAGTGCCCTGCTGGCGGCGCCCGCCATGGCCGCCGCGGGGCGGGTGGGCATACCGCCGCTGCTGATGGCGATCATGTGCGGCAATGGCGCCTTGGCGGGCACGCTGTCGCCGTTCGCGCCTGGCGGCGTCGTCGCCAACGACGTGATGGCGCGCATCGGCCTCGGCGGCCTCGAGTGGCAGACCTACGGGTACAACGTGCTGGCCCACTCGATCGTGGGCATCGGCGGCTTCATGCTGTTCGGGGGCCTGAAGCTCTTTCGCAGGCACGGAGGAGACGCCGGATCCGCGGAGCCGGACGTCGAGCGCTTCGAGCGCAGGCATTGGTTGACCCTCGCCGGCATTGCGGCGCTGATCGTCGCGGTCGTCGGCTTCGATGCGCACGTGGGATTGACGGCGGTCTTCATCGCCGCGTTGCTCACCCTACTCGGGAGCGTCGATGAGCAGCAGGCCATTCGGCGCATGCCCTGGGGCGTCATCCTGATGGTCACCGGGGTGACGGTGCTGATCTCGATCATGCAGCGGACCCAGGGCATGGACCTGTTCACCAGCGGATTGGCCGGCATTTCCACCTCGGCAACGATCGTGCCGATGATGGCGTTCGGGACCGGCCTGATATCGGTGTACAGCAGCACGTCCGGCGTGGTGATGCCGGCGTTCCTGCCCATGGTGCCGGACCTCGCGCAGCAGATCGGCGCCGTCGAACCCGTCAATCTCGCGTGGTCGATCACCGTGGGCGGCGGGCTCGTCGATCTCTCGGCGCTCTCCACCGTGGGCGCCCTGTTCCTTGCCGCGGCGCCTCCCGGCACCAACACGCGCGCGCTGTTCAACGCGCTCCTCGCGTGGGGGCTCTCGATGTCGTTGGTCGGCGCAGCGCTCTGCTGGATTCTGTTCGGGTAGCAGCTAGGCCTCGCGTGTTTCGGAGGCCTCGACCTCTACCCGGACGCGCTTGCTGCCAACGCGAAATTCGGTCCCGTCCTCGCGCTCCCCCAGGGTCTGGAGGGCGTTGTCGACGTGGCTGAGAAACGACCCCACCGGCACGTCCCGAAGCGGCCATTTCTGGGCTGACTGTACGAAATCGGCCATGCCGGCGTTCTCTCCTTAGGCAACTCAGACACGAGGAGGCACATGCAACGCCGGAACTTTCTGATCGCAGCGGGAGCGGCGGCGCTGGCGGTTCCGTTCGCCGCCCGGAGATCGTCCGTTTCGGCGCAGAACGAGAACGCCAGCTATCGCATCCTGGAGGCTGTCGCGCTCGAGTGCTCCCGCCTGTCCGGGCTCATGTCGGAGCACGGGGTATGGGATGGCCTGAACCGGGAACGGGGCTTGTCCCTGGCCCACAGTATCCGGATCGCTTCGTTGATCATGGTCGAGTACGATCACCTTCTCGGGGCGGCTGCCGCCAGAACGCTTGGCGGCGAAGGCGCGTTTCTCGTCGATGTCGTCGTCAACGGACAGCAGCATCTGCAAGGCGAGCAGCCGGGATTCGAGACGGGGGCGCCGGCCATGTCGCTTTCGGCGGTGCGCAGCACGTTCGCCGACCTCCAGAACAACGGCGTATCTGGAACTTTCGACGAGGCTGCTTCAGGCCTCATCCGGTACTGCGACGAGGACCCGGAGTTGATGGCCTACTGCCGGCGCCTGGCGAACGACCGCGACGAAGCACAAGTTGCCGCGGGTATCGTCTGCGCCGCCGCGTTGCTCGATCCGACGCCCATCCTGAAGACTGCCTGCGCCGTGGCGATGGCGCACGCAGCCGCCCTGACCCTTCTCTATCGGATACAGTGCGGTCATCTATGAAGTACCACGAGTTCGGGCCATTCAGCACACGCCGTGGTGGGACGTGGTTCGTCCTGCTCATGAGCGTACTGTCGTTGACGATCGTCCTGGCAGAGGGCAACGGGCTCCTCCCCGTCTTCTTTGTGCTAGTCGCGGCGGTCGCCGCCGAGAAGATCCTCTACCAGTTGGGTAAGCTGGAGCGCGAGGCGACCGCGCCGACAGCCAGCATGAAGCTGGCCTTCGATGCGGCGATGTCGATCCCGTGTCTCACTGCGGCGGCGGTCACGCTGCTCTGACCGTGTTCCTCGAGCGTCAGGGGTGAACCTATGTCGCTCGACGGATCTCATCCCGATGTCTGTGCGGCTGGCCTTCAGGCGCCCGGTGGTGCAATCAGCCCGTCGCTCCGGGTCGGTCTCCCCGGCGATGAGCGCCGCCAGGATTGCCCGGCCGCTGACGTCCAGATGTCGGTGACCACGCGCGTCAGCTTCACGTTTTGCATCTTCTAGCTGTCCGGGTCACGGCATGAAGCGGCCGCCGCTGACGTGCAGCGTCTGGCCGGTGACATAGGGTTCGCCGGGGTCGGCCAGCGCGAGCACGGCGCGCGCGACCGCTGCGGGACTGCCGGCGGCATGGCCGGCGTCGTCGAGATAGGGAGGCCGCCTGCCGTCGGGCCGGAGGCCGGTGTCGATCGCGCCCGGGACGACGCAGTTGGCCCGGACCCGGCCCAGGCCCTCCTCGGCCAGCGCGCGGGTCAGGCCGATCAGGCCCGCCTTGGCCGTGATCACGTGGACGCGGCCGCGCTTCGGCCGGTGGGCGCTGAGGCCGCCGATGTTGACGATGGCGCCGTTCCGGTCCTGCGGCAAACGGCGGAACAGCTCCCGCGACGTCAGGAACGCGCCGGTCAGCGTCACGTCGAGGACCGCTGTCCAGGCGGCGCGCGTCGTCGTCTCCAGGGGTTCCTCGGGGCGTATCGCGGCGTTGTTGACCAGGATGGACACCGGTCCCAGGCGGTCACCGATCGCATCGAAGCCGTGCAGGACGGCGGACTCGTCGTCGACGCGCACCAGCATGCCGCAGCGATCGCCCGCGCCGCCGTCGATTGCGTCCAACGCCTCTTCCAGCGCCACCGGGTCCGACGCGCCCCAGATGCAGACCCGGGCGCCGGCGGCGCGGAGGGTCCGCGCGATCGCCAGGCCGATGTTCCGGCTGCCGCCCGTCACCAGGGCCACTTCCGCGCCCAGATCGGGGGACTGGCTCATGGCGTCTACCGCGCCCCGGGATTGGTCAGGTGCGGACGCCGACACCCCTCCCGGTGTCGGCTACGTCGTGCCAACCCAGTACATGCAGCCGGGACCGGCGCCCTCACCCATGGGCATCTCGAGGGTTACCTCGAGCGTGTTCAAGTCCACGACCGCGACGCGGTCCGCGGCCCGCAGCCCCAGATAGGCGCGTGAGCCGTCGGGCGCCACCAGGACGGCGCCGTCGCCGGTGTCCGCCGAGCCGAGGCTCACCCGCTCGACGACCGCCCGGGAAGCGGCGTCCATGACCACCAGGGATGCCGCTTCGCCGTCGATGATCAGCACTCGGCCGTCCGAGGTGAATTTCAGGCGATTGGCATCCTGCAGCCCCAGGTCGAGCGTCTCTATAACGCGTCGGCTCGCCACGTCGATGATCGACACGCCCCCGTCGCCGCGGGTCGCCGTCCAGAGCTCCCGGCCGTCCGGCGACAGGTCGATGCCCTCGGGCCTCTCGCCGGGCACGGGAATATCGGTGAGTGTCGCTCGAGCCGGACCCGCCATGACGCCCTCGACCATCGTGACGCTGTTCGAGCCGGTGTTCGGCAGGAACATCAGGTCCCTGTCCTGATCCAGCACGAGCATGTGCGTGCCGTCCTGACCGATCCCGAGCGTCCAGTCGATCCGGTTCGTCGACGGATCGTAGCGGCCGATGGACTTGTAGCCCTCGATGGTGAAGTACACCTTGCCCGCGGCAAACAGTACGTCGTGCGTCTGACTGCCCGGGCCGGGGTCGACCCGCCGGATCTCCTCTCGGGCTGCGATGTCGATGACCGAGATCCCATCGACCATGCTCGCCACGAACGCCAGCCGGCCGTCCGCCGACGCGGTGACCTCGTGCGGATCTCTGCCGGTCGGCACTCGCGCAAGAACCGTTCCGCTCGACGGGTCGACGATCGCGAGGGCGCTGGCATCCCTGAGCAGGACGAGGAGTCGTTCGGGCGACTGCGCCTGGGCGTCGGCGATGCCGAGCCCGCCGACGATCACCGCGAGCGACAGCGAGACGACCCGCCGGAGCGACGCCTTGACCTGGTTCATTCGGGAAACCTCCTTGACGATCCGGCGGACTGCCGGAGCGGCAACGGCTCCGGCAGTCCGTCTTGCGGCGAAACGAAAGTGCGATTGTCAGGGCGCACGGCACCCCGGGATCCACCACGGGACGCCGCCGCGTCGCCCTCTCATCGGACGTCCATCAGTCGATGGCGAAGCAGTAGAACAGGCCGGCCCCTCCCGTGGCCACCAGATCTTCCTGTGAGCAACCGCGTGACGGGTGGGCGGTGTTCCAGGGCGAACCCGGCGTCGTGAAGGAGTAGCGGTCGGCGTGGCCGAGCATGGCGCTGCCTTCGTCGTTGCTGGTCCAGTTGCCGCAGGTGCGGTCGTCGCCCGCCGGAAACGCCGTGCCGTCGATCCGTGTGCCGGTCAGCACGTCGTGCTCCGTGAAGTCGGGGTCTCCGTCGATGCGTGATGCGAACTGGTTGCCGTTCTCGTCCAACGAGTGGGTCCAGTTGAAGGTGGAGTTGTCGTAGTGCAGGCGTTCGACGCTGGTGGCCATGACGAGGCCCTCCGCGTTCGCCCACGGTCCTTCCCCGATCCGATCACGTGCGTCGACGGGCTCGGGGCCCTGCGTGCTCAGGTAGGCCCGCCAGGTGCGGTCGCCGGCGCCCGCCGCGGCGGCCAGCGTCTGGCAGTGGGTGTCCGCGCCGTCCAGTCCGCCCAGGTTGGCGCCGTCGCCAAGGCCGACACTGGTAACGAAGAAGCCCATCGGAGGCGGCTCCTGTTCCTGTTGCTGGGCCACGACCGATAGCCCGGACAGCACCAACGCACCGCAGACCGCCGTAGCTGCCAACCGGATTCGACTGTTCCTCATCTGTGCTCCCTCCTGCAGGATGGTGAACGGCCCCCATTCTACCCGACCCGCATCCGGATGCCGCCCCTGGTGCGAACCACTGCCCGGTTCGCCGAACCGAAGATTGCTGCTGGCCCAGGGAGTCGGCGCGCGCACTCTCACGGAACAGCTTCCGGTTTGCAGCCCGGCGTTCCGCCGGTGTCTCCTGCACGGCGGCGTAGAGGATCGCCGCCGGGATCTCGAGCGGTTACCGGGACTGATAGGTCCGGCTGTAGCCGGTCCGGCCGTTGGTCATCGACCAGCTCCGGCCGTCGGGCGCCACCGTCGCCTTGATCCAGTGCCCCTCGCAGTCGTCCTCCTGCGTCAGGTTGGCGATCAGCGCCTCCTCGGTGTTGTTGGCGGCGTCGTCGGTCAGTGTCCGGTGCGACTGCCAGACGTCGCCGACCTCCGCCGTGCCCTGGATTACGGCCAGCGACTCAGGCGTCCCGCCCTTCCGGGGACCGTTGTTGACGATCGCCACCGTGGGCCGGAGCACCCCTGCAAGCTCGGGACGGATGGCCCCGTAGCCCCCGTGGTGGGGGACCTGCCACAGGTCGACGACCCCCAGCCGGTTCTCGGGGCACGCCAGCGCGTGCTCGCGGTCCGGGGTCAGATCGCCGAGGTTGAGGAACTGGAACGCCCCGAGGGACAGCAGATAGCCCAGACTGTGGCCGTTCTCGCCCATATCGGGTGCGGGGGGCGCGACGCCCTCGCAGAGGGGGTTCGGCATCTGCGGCTCCAGGGTGTCGACCAGCTCCCGGTGGGACGCCACGAACGTCAGCTCGAGACGTTCGAGCGGCAGCTTGTCGCCGGGTGCGACCGAGCGGCGCCGGTCGGCGGCGAAGCCGATGTACTCGTCCCACAGAGCCTCGCCGCGCGCGCTGCCCAGCTCGACGCTGTCGCCATGGTCGACGATCCGGCCGATGGGGAACCGCTCGGCGAGGGCCGGCAGGCCGCCGACGTGGTCGGTGTGGAAGTGCGAGATCAGCAGGTAGTCGATGCGGTCGATGCCCGCGTCGTTCATGGCCGCCTGGATGCGCAGCGCGTCGCGGGCGTCGCTCCGCGGCCAGCCGGTGTCCATCAGCACCGACTCGCGGGCGGGCGTGACCACGAGGGTCGCCGCGCCGCCCTCGACGTCGATCCAGTAGATGTCCAGGTTGGCCGGCTCCTGCGCGAGCCCGGTCAGGGGCAGGACGACCAGCAGCGCGGCGGTGAGGGCGGTGATACGGCCGTCGGCCGGCCGGGCGGAACGCGGGGCTGGTTGCTGCATCATGGTGCCTCTCCGGGGCGCCGGAGCCGCGGCGAAGGGACTCCCGGCGCGCAAATGGCTGTGGATGCCGGCGCCGGTACGGTCGGGGACGCCGGGATCCGCCGCGTGTCACGTGGTTCTGGCTCGTTGCAGCCTACTGTACTCGTCCGGGCGTGGACATTGGTCATCGGAACATCGCTCGGGCTGCCGGACTCTTCCAGGGAATCGCCAACGGTCTCGGCACAACGCGGCGCGGACCGGCCGGACGCTTCCCTCCTGCTATCATCGACATCGTGATTCGCCCCTGAAGCTTCCGGCATCCGCCATCGATTCGGGGAGAGCAGCAGGATCGCGGGATCGATCCCGCAGACTGCGCCGAACGGGGGCGGTACCCACGCCGATGCGCCATCCGGAACCGGGATCGGAGAACGAACGCGGTCGGTTTGCCGAGCTGCAGCAGCATCTCGCCCCGCTCTTCCGGCGCGTCTTCGCCGATCGCCTCGCTCCGAGGACGGTGGTCGTCGCGCCGAGCCTGAGTCTCGACGCCGACATCGTTGCCAAGATTCAGGGCATTGCGCACTACGAAGAACGGCTGCTGTGCCTGTTGCTGCTGCTGCGCATGCCGTACACGCGCGTGGTCTACGCGACCAGCGTTCCGATACACGCCACCATCATCGACTACTACTTGCACCTGCTGGCCGGCGTCCCGCACAGTCACGCGCGGCAGCGCCTGACGCTGGTCGCATGCGGCGAGTCGTCGCCGGCGCCGCTGACGGCGAAGATCCTGGCCAATCGGTCCGTGTTGCGGCGGCTGCGGGCCGCGGTCGGCGACCCCGCGCTGGCCCACCTCGTCTGCTTCAACGTCACGTCGCTGGAGCGAACGCTGTCGGTTCGACTCGGCATTCCCCTCTACGGGTGCGATCCGGAGCTCGCCGACCTCGGCTCCAAGAGCTCGTCGCGGCAGATCTTCAAAGGGGCCGGGGTGACCCTGCCGGACGGATTCGAGTCGCTCAGAGACCGGCAGGATGTCGCCGGCGCGCTGGCCGCGCTGAAGCGGCGTCAACCGTCCCTGGGGTCGGCCGTCGTCAAGCTGAACGACGGGTTCTCGGGCGAAGGGAACGCGCGCTTCCGCTTTCGGCCGCGCGACGCGGCCGCCGACGCGGAGGCGCGCATCGCCCGCCGGCTGCCGCAAGGGCTGCTGTTCGAGGCGGCGGACCTGACCTGGGAGCTCTACGCGGACAAGCTGGCGCAGATGGGAGGCATCGTCGAGGCGTTCGTCACCGGCGACGAGGTCCGGTCGCCGTCGGTGCAGTGCCGCATCGATCCGCGGCACCTGGTCGAGGTCGTCTCGACGCACGAGCAGGTGCTCGGCGGGCGGTCCGGTCAGGTGTTCGTCGGCTGCGAGTTCCCCGCGGATGACCGGTATCGAGCGGAACTGCTGCGCGGCGGGGAGCGAGTGGCCGAGGTGCTCCGGGAACGCGGTGTGCTGGGACGTTTCGGGGTCGACTTCGTCGTCGTACGCGAGAGTGGCCGCTGGCGGACTTACGCGATCGAGATCAACCTCCGCAAGGGGGGTACCACGCACCCGTTCCTCATGCTCGACTTCCTCACCGACGGCACGTACGACACGGCGACCGGCCTGTATCGGACGCCGGCGGGCCAGACGCGATACTACGTGGCGACCGACAACCTGCACGAGCAACGCTACGTGGGCCTGAGCCCGGACGACCTCGTCGAGATTGCGGTGGAGCAGGAACTGCACTTCCACGCGCCGAGCCAGGAGGGCGTCGTCTTTCACCTGATCGGGGCGCTGGAGCCACACGGCAAACTCGGCATGGTCTGCATCGGCGCTGACCGCGAGCGGGCCCGCCGCCTCTACGCGCGAACCGTCGAGATCCTGGATGCGGAAGGGAGGGGCCGCGGCCTGCGCGCGCGCGCCCGCCGCAGGATGGACTCTGCGAGCTGATCGGCGCAGATTCCTGGCGAGCTCGACGGCGCCCGGTGCGTGAGATCCGGGTGGGTGTGATCGCGGGCATGCTGTTCATCTGCGCCGGCAGGCGACGCATCAGGCGTCGCGGGGTTTCGGCATGCGGTATCCGACCCCGCGCACCAGGTTCGAGCAGCGTGCCCGCCTCGATGCGCCCGGCATCGAGCAGGTCGCCGATGAGCCCGCGCATGTGGTTGGCCTGCTCGGCGATGATGCGGTAGAACTCGTGCCGCTCGGCCGGGTCGAACGCGACGGAGTCCTCCAGCAGGGTGACGGCCGAGCCCTTGATCGCGGCGAGCGGCGCGCGCAGCTCGTGGCTCACCAGGCCGAGGCGAACAGCGCCATCACCTCCTCGTCCTCGTCGGTGAACTTCGGCCCTGTCTCCTTCTCGCCGAGAAAGAAGGTGCGGACCTGCGTGCCGCGGTGGCGCATGGGCGTGCCCTGGAAGGCCTTGATGCACACCCCGTGGGCGGATAGCCGAGCCTGCGGACATAGGCGGGCATGTCGGCCACCCGTAGCGGCGAGGGCAAATCGCGCAGCACCTCGAAGACCCGCAGGTTGTCCGTCCACTCCACCACCTGCCGTTCCTCCTCGGACGTGAAGCCGGAGAAGACGACGTCCTCGGGCTGACCCGTATCGTCGATGGTGGTGATGATGGCGTAGCGGGCACCGGTCAGCGCGCGGGCGGCTTCAGCGATCTCGCGAACCACCGTGCCGACGTCGTTGTCGACCGGGAAGTTGCTCTCGAACATGCAGCGCCGCGGCCCGAACGCCTCGATGATGTGGCGATACCAGGCGCCGTTGGCCTCGAGCAACTCGTCCGAGGTCGAGCGCGTTCCTCGGGTGCGGCACCGAGGACGCGTAGGTGCCCGGCCGTGCCCGCAGGCGTCTCCAGCGTCGAGCGCCTGCCGCCAGCGTTCATCGGGGTGGCCGGGATGGACCGCGCGGCGCCGCCTCGAACAGCCAGATGTCGCCCGCTTGCACGAGTTCCCGGCTGATGTCGTACGTGTACTTGTCGGCAATCGAGGCGGTGATGCCTTTGAGGATCGGACCCGCCTCGATGCGCCGGAGCTGGCGCTCGTAGCGCTTGCCGTCGATGCGCAACACCGCCCGGCCATCGCGCTCGGCTTGGCGCGGCCAGCTCTTCCACAGCCGGCCGACCGCGCTGCGCATGTAGGCGGAGAAGACGTACAGCTTGCCGTCGTGCTCGCCGACCCAGATGGTGCGGGACCGCGGCGGATCCTCCAACTGCAGCTCGATGGTCACGATGTCGTTGGTGAAGCTCCAGTCCGGATCCGGGCCGGTGTGCAGCTCGCCCGCCACGAGGGGGCCGCCCGAGAACAGGAAGTCCGAGCCGTCCGAGAGGCGTTGCTTCGCGGCGGCGGTGAGGACCGCGGTGACCGGGATCAGCAGGAGGCAACCGACGACTATCAGCACCCTGGTCGCTAGATGCATGGTTCGCCCAGTCTACCACTGAGCATTTCGGACGAACTGGAACGCCGATTGAACCCCGCTGGGCCTGGCGATCCGGGCTCCGCGGCGGCAGAGCGGAACGCTCGTCCGAGGACCGCGCCGGGAGTCCGCTGACGCGCGGAGGCGTCCGGCAGACGGTCAGTCAGTCGCGGAGCGTGGCCCGCAGCGTCGCCGTTCGTTGCTACCATAGCTGAATGGCCCTTCACGAACGCGACCTGTTCACGGAGAAACCGGAAACCCGACCCGGACGGTATCAGTGCATCAGGTGTCGCCGGACTGCCGAATACGGCATTCGGTGGATCCGGCGATCGAAGAAAGACAGGCTGCCGGCTGGAGCGAGCGAGGAGGACCGGGCCAAGTTCGCAAGAGCACGCAACTATCTGCTCCGTCTCGATGACCATGTCACGTGCAAGGCCTGCGGGAAGAGATTCGAGATCCCGTCGCAACACTCCCTGATGATCGCGGAGCAGTTCACAGGTTTGCCCAACGAAGCGGAACTCGAACGGGAGATCAGCGCCGCGTCTGGAGAGCCGGAACCGGAACCTGCGCCTGACGTCAAGCCGGCGCTGCCCGCGCGGTTCAGGCGCAAATCGACTGGCTGGAAGTGAAGTAGTGGATGTTGGCGGTGTGCCGCTGCCGGCGGCTCGCACCGCACGTCGGGAAGAACCATGAGCGAAGACGCACACTCCCGGCCGTCAGGCGACGCGCCGGAGCCGCTGTACGACGTGACCGTTGCCTTCGAGGATGGAAACCCGGTCTTCCTCAGCAGCAGACTCGCCGAGCGAAGTCCAGGTTGTCGAAGTACCAGCCGGTGAAGGCGCGCGCCGCCTCGCGGACGTCCTGCTCCGTGTAATGGCCGACGCCCATCGTGAACAGCTCCATCACCTCGCGGGCGAAGTTCTCGGCGATTGGAGTACGCCTGCTCGCCGCTCCGTTGATTCCCGCAAGGCCCGTGCGGTAGCCTTGGGTCATGGCGGTCGCCGATCACAGGTCAGGTCCACCGGCCCTGGAGTTGCACATGCAACCGGCCGTCGACATGAGCCGAGATCAGGTCATTCGGCCCTCCAGCGAAAGATGGAGGAGTACCGGGCCAACGGCGCCCGCCTGGGCTGGCTGATCGATCCGGAGCGGCGCCGGGTCACCATCTACCGTGCCGACGCCAGCCTCGAACAGCGCGCCAAACCGGATGTCGTCACCGGCGAAACGGTGCTGCCGGGGTTCTCGCTCGACCTTGCCGCCATCTGGACGCCTGCATTCTGAGGCAGGCACTCTGCGGCGCAGACTCATAGCAGGAGGTCTCCAATGGCGCTCGCATCCCGTCACCGTGTCGCCGGGCCGCTTCTCGCGGCGGGCATCGTCATCGCGCTCCTGTTCGTCTCCGTCCCGTCGGCCCAGGAGGCCTACCTCCACCTGAACCCCGTGGTCGAGAAGCTTGTGGAGGGCAGGCACGTGTTCGGCGTGAGCACGGCCGACCTGTCGCTGCAGAACGCGCGGTCGCTGGCGGGCGATCCGAGCATCGACTACGTGTACGTCGACATGGAGCACAACCCGTTGCGCTTCGAGCAGCTCGAGCAGTTCGTGGCGTATCTGGTCGCCGGCGACAAGGCCGGCATCGTCGAACGCGGCAACGCGCAGATGCATCCGCCGGTGTTCGCGCGCTTTCCGCCCTATGGCCGCGAGCAGACGCAGTGGATCGTCAAGCACGCGCTCGACATCGGGCTGATGGGCATCCTCATCAACAACATCGAGACCCCCGAGCAGGCGGAGAACATCGTGCGGACGATCCGTCCCCGGCAGCTCCGCTCGTCGGCCATCCCGAATCCGCCGGGCGTGCGGGGCACGGTGCAATGCCCGTTCTGGGGCATCGGGCGCGCCGAATGCCGGCAGCGCGCCGATCTCTGGCCCCTCAACCCGCAAGGCGACCTGCTGTTCTGGGCGATGATCGAGACCCGGGAGGGCGTGGAGAACGCCGACGCCATCGCCCAGGTGCCCGGGGTCGGGGGCTTCTACCTGGGAGCGGGCGGCGACCTCAGCTCCTCCTACGGAGCCGAGAGCGCCGAGGATCCCGAGGTGGCGGCCGCCTTCGAGCACCTCCTCGACGTCTGCCGGACGCGCGACCTCGCCTGCGGCGGCACTGTCACGCCGGCCAACGCCGCCCTCCGCATGGAGCAGGGCTATCGGATCTTCAACTTCGGCGGCGCTAACGGCGGCCTGACCGAGACGAACGCGGCGGCGCGCAACGCGGTAATCGCCGCGGGGGCGCTGCGCTGACGGTCGAGAGCCGTGGCGAAGGCACCGGGCCAGACCGCGGCAGACCTCGGCCGGGCCCAGGAGTCCGGCGCCGCGCAAGAGGGTGCTGCACGCAGACGGCTTTACCGTGAGAGGGACCAAGTCATGACCCGCGCAACACTGGCCTTGATCGTCTCCGCTCTGCTGCCCGGCGCACTCGCTCCCGAGGCCCAAGCGCAGGTCGCGGACTTCGAGCCCGTCACGACCGAGGAGCTCCTCGCCCCGGACGACGGCGACTGGATCAACTGGCGCCGGACCCTGAACGGCCAGGGCTACAGCCCGCTCGACCAGATCGACCGGAACAACGTCGGCAACCTGCAACTCGTCTGGTCCTGGGCGCTGCAGCCGGGCACCGACGAGGTAACCCCGCTCGTGCACGACGGCGTGATGTACGTGCCCAGCCGCAGCGGCGTGCAGGCGCTCGACGCCGCTACCGGCGACCTGCTCTGGGAGCACTCGCGCCGGCAGGCCGTCCCGGAGGACGAGAACCTGCCCATCAATCGACGCCCCGGCATGGCGCGGCGCAGCATCGCCATCTACGGCGACAAGATCTACGCCGGCACGAGCCGGGCGGAGCTGATCGCCCTCGACGCGCGGACGGGCGAGCTGGTCTGGCAGCAACGGGTGGCCGACAGCAGCCTTGGCTACCGGTACACCAGCGGCCCTATCGTCGTGCGGGGCAAGGTCGTGGCCGGGATGACCGGGTGCGAGCGGTACAAGAACGACGTCTGCTTCATCTCCGCCCACGATCCGGAGACCGGCGCCGAGCTGTGGCGCACCTCGACCGTCGCGCGCCCCGGAGACCCGGGCGGCGACACGTGGGGCGACCTGCCCCTGACTTGGCGGGCCGGGGCCGACGCGTGGATCCCCGGCAGCTACGCCCCCGAGACGAATCTCATCTACTGGTCCACCGCCCAGGCCAAGCCGTGGGCCATCGTGCAGCGCGGTACCGAGGGCGCGGCTCTGTACACCAATTCGACGCTGGCCCTGGATCCGGAGACCGGCGAGATCCAGTGGTACTTCCAGCACATCCCCGCCGAGACCCACGATCTGGACGAGGTCTTCGAGATCGTTCTCGTCGACCGGGGCGATGGGCTGTCGCTGTTCAAGATGGGCAAGATCGGCGTGCTGTGGGAGCTCGACCCGCGCACCGGGGCCTTCCGCAACGCCTTCGACCTCGGCTACCAGGACATCGTGGAGATCGACCCGGTGAGCGGACAGGGCATCCTGGTCCGCGAGCGCATCCCGCAGATCGACGTGCCGGTGAACTACTGCCCCGGTCCCGGGGGGCTGAAGAACCTGTGGGCCATGGCCTACCACCCCGAGACGGAGGCGTTCTACGTCCCGTTGACACCGGGGTGCGCGCACTCGATCTTCGGCGCGATGCCCGAGCCCGAAATAGGCGGCGGCGGAGTCGGCCCCAATGACCGCCGGTTCAGGGTACATCCCGATAGCCCCGAGCAGTTGGGCGACTTCGTGGCGATGGACAGCCGCACCGGAGAGCTTCTCTGGCGCCGGCGCAGCCGGTGGCAGTACGGGACGGCGGTTCTCACCACCGGGGGCGGGCTGGTGTTCGTCGGCGACATCGACCGCTACATGTACGCCTTCGACGCTCGAGACGGCACCGAGCTGTGGCGCACGCGCACGCCGACGGCGACCGACGGCTTCCCGATCACCTACGCGGTCGACGGCCGGCAGTACGTCGCGATCCCGTCCGGTCCCGGGTGGAGCATCTCGTGGCGGAACGCGCGCATTGCGTTTCCCGAGACCATGCAGCGCCCGCCGGGCTCCGGCTCGGTGCTCCAGGTGTTCGCGCTGCCGCCGAAGTGACGCAGGACCGGTGTCGGTGGGATGTGGGATGGAGCGAACCGCCCGCGGCGGTCCGCTCCGTGTCCTCACACCGGTGTGACGGCCCCAGCGATTACGCCGGAGCGGGTGTGGCTCCCGCGTGCGCTACTGGCCTGCGGTGCGCCGCTCGACGGCCCGGGCGCCGGTCAGCGTGCCGTCCATGCCGTAGTTGCCCTCGTGACAGGCGTACTCGAAGATCGGCAGGTCGCTCTGGCGCATCGGCAACTCGACGGTCCATGGCGCGGTCCACGTGGTCGGATCCGTGACCGTGAAGGTGTAGAGCAGCGTGTCCTCGTCGACCCGCCGGATGCGCTCCACCAGGTGCAGGTTCTTGCTGGAGTTGCGGAAGCTGGTCTCGCGCAGGAAGTTCCTGGTCTCGACGACCAGGGTGTCGCCGTCCCAGTGGCCGCGCGAGACGCCGGTCCACAGCGGCACGGTGCCGTGGTCGCTGCCGTCGAGCGGGATGATCCGCGCGTTGTGCACCATCTCGTTCAGCAGCACCACGTGGTCGGGAGTCTGGAAGATCTGCACGTTCATGTTGTAGGCGGCCGGCAGCATCGGCGGTCCCGAGTTGAAGCCGGTGATGCAGCGCTCGCCGAGCGGGCGATCCTCCGGTCCCTCGGTGGGCCGCTGGTTGATCCGCAGCCGCTCGGCCGCGCGTTGCGCGCCCCCCTCGGTCAGCGGCGGGATCCGGCCGTTCGGCGGATCGACCACGAGCGAGGTGCGCCGGGTCTCGACGACGTTGTCCCCGCGGTCCCACCAGAAGTCGTTGTAGGCGAGGGCGAGGTCACGGCTCTCGCGGGTACCGTTCACGGTCCCGCGGTCGGTGGTTATCTGCTTCCGCTCCTCGCGGTCCCGGTCGGCGTTGTTGGCCAGCACCCGTTCGGCGGCATACTCGGCGCTCTCCTCCTCCGAGAAGAACGCCTGGTCGCCCAGCTCCTCCGGACGCTCGAGCGGGGTGACGGTACGGAAGTCCCAGATGCCGCTGAGATCCGGATGGCCGTGCGGCGTCCGCAGCGGCGCGACGTCGCCGGCGGACTGTGCGGCGGCGGTGGCGGCCAGCAGCAGAACGAGCGCCACGCTGCCGGCGATTCGGAGCAACGATCGGTTGGTCATTTCTCTTCACCTCATGCTGAAGTCACGGAAAGGCGTCCATCTCGGTGCGAACCGGCGATGACATGACAGTATGACGCCAAGGAGCCTGCGGCGAAAGCCCCTGCGGACTCGACGATACACCTGCGCCCGCGGGTCGGAAGCGCTTCCACGGGTGGGCGGCGAGCGGCCGGTGAAGCGTCGACCATCCGGGCACGATCAGGGAGCGGCCGGCGCATCCGGCAGGCGGCAGCCGAAGCTCGCGGCCTCGTCCAGGTCGCCGACGCCGTCGTAGCGCGCGACCTCCGGATACGGGCAGACCGGCCGTGTCGTCAGCACCTCGTCGTCCCGGCCAACCCGCTCGCCCACCAGCCGGTCGGGCGCCGTGCCCGTCTCCACCCAGGCCACCAGGTCGGGGAACGCGTCCACCCGGTTGATTCCACGCCCACCCGCACAATGAAACATCCCCGGCACCATGAAGAGCCGGTAGAAGTCGGCCGCGTCCGGGGTTTCCGCGAGCACGTCCTCGTAGTAGTTCACCGCCATCAGCGGGTTGAGCGCCGTATCCGACCAGCCGTGGTAGGTGATCATCTTCCCGCCCGCGTTCCGGAACCGGGTCAGATCGGGATCCGTCGCGTCGAGGATGCCGCGGATGGCGTCCATCCGGTACGGATCCTCGTCGAAGTCGAACTGCTCGAGTCGCCACTCGGGATCGTCGCGCTCGAACGCCATGTAGCGCATGAAGGTGACGCCGAAGCGCTCGAGCAGCGGCGCGTCCGCGCCGGGGTCGACGAACCAACGGCCCCATCCGCTCGTCCGCGAGGCGGCTGATCCGAGTGGGTCGCCGAGCTCGGCGCCGAGCGGCTGGCCGGGGAAGTACGGCTCCCCTCGGCTGACGACGCCGCCGTAGATCTTTGCCAGCGCCGTGCTCTCTCCCTCGGTCAGGCAGTCGACGCGGTCTTCCGCTCCACACCGCGGATAGTCGGTTCGCGGATCGAAGGCGCACTGCCGGGGATCGTCGATGAGGCCGTCCTCCAGCCCGTCCAGGTGATCGCAGGCCGCGTAGATCGCCTCACCCACACGGGCGATCTTCTCCAGGCTGACGGGGTTCTCCCGCAGCGCCTGCGAGAACCACACGCCACCGATCTGCGTGTTGGTGAAGTCGAGCACCGGCGCACCGGCCACGATGCCGTCGAAGTCCTCCGGGAAGCGCTGGGCCGACATCAGACCCTGCCGCCCGCCGGTGGAACAACCCAGCCAGTAGTCGTACGCCGCCGGCCGCCCATAGTGCTCGCCGATGAGCTCCTTGACCGCGACCGCGGTCAGGTGGACGGCCCGGTAGGCATAGTCGATCTCGCCGTCGCGGTTGTTGTACGCGAAGCTCGCCAGCGGATAGCGGGCCGCGTCGTGACCGGTATCCGTCGAGGCGGTGACGTAGCCTCGATCGCGAAGCGGATCGTCGCGCCCCTTGACTGGTTGCTGGCCGGCATAGCCGCCCCCGCCGCGCATGACGAACCGGCCGTTCCAGTCGGCCGGCAGGCTGGCGCCGAAGCGGATGTTGGGCCGGATCATGGCGTCGACCCAGCAGTACTCCGTTTCCGTGCCGGCATTCATCAACTCGGCGGTCATGACGCTGACGTCGAAGTCGGTGCGCGACAGGAAGTCGACGCACGCGTGCGGACCGGGCTCCGGGGATGGGCCGGTCGTAGTGATGCAGTTGATACCCGCCGCCGCGAGAGCGAATGCCAGACAGATTCGCGCGGACATGATGCGCCGATTATCGACTACCTGCAGTTCGCCCGGATGCTCGCGAACGACGGCGAGCGACTTCGAGAACGCGGTGGCGCAGGCGCTCATCGACCGAGCGCCTGCGTCTCCTGGATGCGACCGACCGCTACTGCTGCTGTGCCGCCGCCCGCTCGTCGGCCCGGTGTCCCGCCAGGATGCCCTCCATGGAGTAGTTGCCCTCATGGCAGGCGTACTCGAACAGCGGCATGTCGGTCCGCTGCATCGGCATCGTGGCCGTCCAGTCGCTCGCCCACGTGTCGGGGTCGGTCACCGTGAACGTGTAGTCGAGCGTCTCGTCGTCGACGCGGGTGAAGCGCTCGACCAGCGTCATGTTCGCGGTCGACGTGACGCCGGAGCCTCCGGAGGTGAGCGGGATCCACTGCCGCTGCGCGTTGAAGTTCGCGGTCTCGATGACGAGCGTGTTGCCCTCCCAACGCCCACGGGAGTCGCCGGACCAGAGCCGGATACCGGGATCGAGCGCGGCGCGGCCGTCGAGCGGGACGATGCGCGGCGTATGCACCATCTCCGTGTAGATCACGACGTGGTCCGGGGTCTGGAAGAGCTGCATGTTCTGGTTGTAGGCCAGCGGCGTGATCGGCGGCCCGGCGTTGAACCCGACGATGCAGCGGTCGGACGAGTTGCGATCGGTGTACGAATCGGCCGGGTGCTCGGCCATGTAGGCACGACGCGCCTCGGCACGCTCGGCGCCCACTTCGGACAACTCCGGGAACCGGCCGTTGGGCGGATAGGTGATCAGCGACGTGCGCCGCGTCGGCCGCGTGCCCCGGTCCATCCAGAAGTTGTTGTAGGCGCCGACGTTGCCGCCGGCCTCGGTCCTCTGCGCCTCCGCCTCCCAGAGCTCGAGGTTGCGCTGGATCTCCGCCTGCTCGGCCTCCGCCGCCTCCTCCGCCGTCAGGAACGCCTTGTCGCCCAGCTCCTCGGGCCGTTCCAGCGGCGTGATGGTGCGGAAGTCCCAGATGCCCTGCAGGTCCGGCGTCCCCCACGGGGTCCGGGGCATGGTCTGGGCCGCCGCCGGCGCCGCCGCCAGCACGGCGACCGCGATCACGGTACACACCGCCGCGAGATATCGATGGCTCATCTCACCCTCCTCGTGCCTTGCCGATCAATCGTTCACGCATGCCGATCATGGACCGGACGCGCACCGTGCGCAAGGGCGCACCTGCACCGCCGCCCATGCGGGAGGCGCCGCGCCGGCGACACCGAGCGTTTGCGGGAGACGATACGACGGGCGGATCTCACCGATCCCGTTCCAGGAGGGTGGCGACGGCTTCGGCAACCAGGCGGATGTCGTCCCGCAGACTCTCGGCGACCACGTCGAAGTGCGTCCGCATGCGCTGCTCCGATGCGGAGACGGCGTCGGCAACGTGCGCGCGCATGCGCTGTTCCGACTCGCCGAAGGCGGCCCGCAACTCGGCCTTCGTCGCCAGCGGCGCAATGGCCGCGCGCAACTCGGCCTTCGTCGCCAGCGGCGCAATGGCCGCGCGCAACTCGGCCTTCGTCGCCAGCGGCGCAATGGCCGCCTTCAGATCATCTCCGGTCGCCAGAGTCGGCAGAATCTGCTCGATCCGATCGACCCGACGTTCGACGTTTCCGAGACGCTGTTCCATCTGCGCGGTGCCCATGGTCGCCCTCCACCCCACGAGGGCGGCGGATCGCAGACCGCTCGCGCGACCACCGCCATCGTAGCACCCTCTTGCGGAGCAAGAGCCGTGCCCGATGTCAGGACGCGCGCGAGCACCTTCCCGCGACCGCTGGCTATCGTGATCCCGGCGACCCGGCTTCCGCCGCGGCCCGCTCCTCGGCGCGAGCCCCGCCGAGAATGCCGTCCATGGCGTAGTTGCCTTCGTGGCAGGCGTACTCGAACATCGGTCCCGGCGTTCTCTTCATCGGCACCAAGGCCGTCCAGGGCCGCGTCCACGTTTCCGGATCCTCCAGGGTGAACTCGTAGCTGAGGCTGTCCGCACCGACCAGCGTGAAGCGTTCCAACACGCGCAGGTTCGCGGTGGCTCCCCCCCGGAAGGCCACCAGGTCGCCGAAGCCGCGGGTCTCGACGACCAGCGTCGTGTCCTCCCAATGCGCGCGCGAGTCGCCGACCCACTGGCGGACGGTTCCATGCGGGCGTCCGTCCAGGGGCACGATGCGCGCGTTGTGAACCATCTCGTTGAGAATCACCACGTGGTCCGGCGTCTGCAGCAGTTGCACGTTGTTGTTGTACGCGGAGGGCACCATGGGCGGCCCGGCATTGAAACCCACGATACAGCGGTCTCCCAGGCTCCGGTCGTGCCACGAATCGGCCGGATGGTCACGCAGATACGCGCTCCTCGCCGCGGTTCTCTCTGCCGCCTCGGCCGTCAGCGGCGGGATTCTGCCGTCCGGCGGATCCACGATCAGCGACGTGCGCCGGTCCTCGACGAGCGAGTTGCCCCGGTCGTACCAGAACTCGTTGTAGGGCACGACGCCGCCCTCGGACTCGGGGGGATAGATGGCCCCGCCCTTCTCCGGATCGACCAGATCGCGGTTCAGGCGCCGGTTCTCGCGGGCCTCGAAATCCGCCGCCTCCTCCGCCGTCAGCACCGCTTTCCCGGCGAGCTCGGCGGGGCGTTCCATCGGCGTGATCGTGCGGAAGTCCCAGATGCCCTGCAGGTCGGGATCGCCCCAGGGCGTGACGGGCGCGGTCCAGCCGTCCAACGCGGCCGACCGGTCCTGGCCTGCGGCGGTGAGCGGCATGAGCGCCGCGATGGCCACTGCTGTCAACAGGAACGAAAGTCGTCGGCGCTTCATCTGAATCCTCCTCGCTTGCCATGCAACACCAAGGCAACATCCGCGCCGGCGACTCTCACCGGGCGCTGCCGCTCTGCTCCTTGTGTTCCGAGCATCTCGCCGGCGAGCGGCAGGCCAGGAGACGCCCGCCGACCCGCGTGAGCCCGGAGTACCCCGGAATCGGTCCCCGGCTACTGGCCGCCGCCCGCGGCTGCCGGGACCGCGCTGGCTGCGCGCGCGGCCTGGAGCTGCGCCTCGGTCCGGAACTGGAGGCGCGTCGCGCGGCTCGCCTCCCGGTAGACGACCCAGACATCCGGACCGCCGGCGTCGTCGACCGCGATGTGGCGCAGCTCGGCCCCGAGGCTGGGAAGCCGGAAGATCGTGTATTCCTCGGTGTTCGGATCGAACCTGGCGACGGCGTCGTCCGACGACAGGTTCGTCCACACCATGTGGTTCCGGTCGACCACCGTTGCATAGGGATGCGCGTCGATCGGCAGCCGGTAGTACGTCGCCTCGAGCGTGTGGATGTCGATCTTCGCCAGGTTCGAGCCCCACCAGTTCGCGACCCACACGGTGTCGCCGTTGGGATCGGCCGCGAGCCGGCGCGGCGCCTGCCCGCCGGGGTTGTACACGCTCCCGGAGAATCGCATCGCCCCGATACGATGGAAGAAGTCGCGGTCTTCCGGCGTCAGCAACTGCTCGCGGTCCAACGCGCCGGGCGGCCGCATCGGCACCTCGTCGACCTCGCCGGTCGTGCCGTTCGCATGCCCGACGATGTCCATGTTGAATTGCGCCCACCAGCCGTTGCCGAGGCGGTCGGCGGCGGTGCCGTAGGTCTGGCCGTCGCCGATGGTCTTGTTCTGGAAGTACGTGAAGTCGCGGGTGTCGGGATCGAACTTGAGGGCGCCGTGACGGTTGCCGACCCAGATGTTGCCCTGGCCGTCCTCCTGGAGGCTCCCGCCGACGCGCAGCGGCCGCGGCGGCGTATAGAGCTCGAACGTCTCGGTGGCCGGGTCCAGCCGGCCGAGGCTGCCCGCCGTGTCGAACCACAGCATGCCGTTGCGCGCCTTGGTGATGCCGTGCGAGTTGCGCGCCCGCTGGCCGTCGGGCGCAGTCAGCTTGAAGCCGGTGACCTGTCCGGTCCGCGGATCGACCCTGGCGAGCGTCCGGAAGTCGTTCGGCACCGAGTCGGTGATCCAGACGTTGCCGTCGTCGTCCACGGCGGCATCGTGCATGCCTCCCCCGCCGCGCATCCCGGAGGGAATGCCTTCCGACCAATCGCTCCCGTTGATGGAGGTGAGCTCGGTCGGCAGCTCCGCGATGGGGATGTCGTACTCGGTCACGACATGACGCGCGGCCTCGCCGGTCGGGCGCGGCTGCAACTCGAAAGTCAAGGGTGGCGACTCGGGGCCCCGGGCCCGGGTGAGATACGCGGCCAGCTCGTCGCGGTAGTACTCGATCGTGATCGACGGCCGGGCGTTGCGGCCGCGCCAGCCGTGGTAGCTGACGTTCGCCATCAAGTCGATCATGGCGCGCCAGCCACGCTCGTCGAACCGGTTCTGCAGCACCAGGCCGGCCTGGTGACACTCCGTGCACGTGACGCGGAACACCTCTTTCAGCCGGCGATCCTCGCGCGTCCCGGCCGGCAGGGCGTTCAGCCACTCCACGCCCGACAACTGGTGCGTGAAGTCGGCGGCGGCGACCAGCGTGAAGTCCTGCCCCATCCGCCGCTCCGGATCGAGGGCCACGTGGGCGCTCGCGGACTCGTAGCCGACCGCCTGCGCCCAGACCCGGTAGCGTCCGCCTTCGAGCGGCGGCGCCAGCGGGGGAAAATAGTACCGGCCGGCGTCGTCGGTGAAGACCGACGTCGTGATGGGCGTGCCCTCCGCCTTCGCGGACACGGCCACGCCCGGCATCGGCTCGCCGCCTGATGCGGTAACGGTCCCGGCAAGCGGCGTGGGACCCGGAAGCTGCGCCGCGGCGGGCGCCGTCGCCCCGGCCACCAGCAGCATGCAGACGCCGATGATTCCCGCCAGCACCACGGACGGTCGCGGTTCGAACATGTCGGCCTCCTCCGCGCATTGCCGCATGTCCTGCCTCGCGCGCCCGGCGGCGGGACATGCCTCGAATGCGCCGGCGTCGTTGTGCGTGTGGGTCCCGCTGTCTCTCCCGGCTACTCCCGCGTCACGGTGTTCAGGTAGGCGATGACCTGGCCGATCTGCTCCGGCGACAGCGTGTACTGCCAGCCCGGCATGCGCACGGAACCGACCATGATGATCTCGCGGACCGTCTCCGCACCCAGCTCGCGGACGTTCGTCTCGCTGAGCACGGGACCGAGGCTCGCCGGAAACGAGGGCTGCCCGAGCGGGTCGTGGCAAATCGCGCACCGCTGCACGAACAGCTTCCAGCCCGCCAGCGCATCCTCGGAGAGCGCCGGCGGCGTGACGACCTCCGGCATGTCGTACACGGTCCGCACGACCTCCGGGGTGGATACCTGCGTCTCCCGCAACGGATCCTGCCCCGGCGCGCCGAAAGCGACCAACGCCAAGGACAGCAGAAGATGCATATGAGTCGCTCACATCCTACTCGCGCGGGCACCTCGACACAACCGCTGATCATCGACCGCGGGAGTTCGGCAGGCCGCGACGGGCGGTGCCTACCGCACCCTCTCCGAGAGCGCAACCACGGCCTCGGCGACCAGCCGGATGTCGTCGCGCAGGCTCTCGGTGACCACGTCGAAGTGGGTGCGCAGGCGCAGCTCCACCTCCCGCAGCTCCGCCTTCGTCGCCAGCGGCGCGATCGCCTCCCGCAGCTCCGCCTTCGTCGCCAGCGGCGCGATCGCCTCCCGCAGCTCCGCCTTCGTCGCCAGCGGCGCGATCGCCTCCCGCAGCTCCGCCTTCGTCGCCAGCGGCGCGATCGCCGCGTCGAGATCTCCCCTGGTCGGAAGAGTCGGCAGAATCTGCTCGATCCGATCGGCCCGGCGTTCAACGTTTTCGATACGCTGTTCCATATGCTCGGTTCGCATGGTCTCTATCCGCCCCCGAAGGGCAGCGACGGCGCGCGGGATGCGCGCCCGACCACCGCCATCGTAGCACTCCTGGAAAGCAAACGGCGTGCCGGTTTCAGGGAGCCGGCAGGGTTAGCTTGGACTTGAGCCCCGAGTGGTGCGCGAGGCCACACGCGTCACGCCTGACTCAGCATGGCAGCGCCAAGCTCCCGGGCAGGCGCCGGAATCGCCTGCCCGCGCTACCGCCCGCCGCCAGCACTCAGTCCCGGAGCGCGAACACGTACAGCGCGTTCCCCGTCTGCGGGTGATGAACGTCAGGCGCCAGGGCGCGCGGGGCCGCCCGCGGGCTGCCGCCCCCGAGGCCGGTCGCCACCGCGATGTACTGCCTGCCGTCGACGGCGAACGAGATCGGGAAGCCCTGCACGGATGTGCTCAGCCGGGCCTGCCACAGCACCTCGCCGGTCCGCACGTCGAACGCCCGGAACCTCCGGTCGAGGTCGCCTGCGAAGGCCAGGTCGCCGGCCGTCGACAGCACGCCGGTCAGGAACGGCGCCCGCTGCTCGACGCTCCAGACTTCTTCCAGGGTCTCGGCGTCGAACGCGGCGAGCTTGCCGAGGCGGCCCTCGGTATCCGGCATCTCGAAGAAGGGGCGCGCGCTCATCCCCACGCCGCCCGAGCCAATCTCGAAGGCGACCTCGCGGGCGGCCAGCTCCATGCAGGTCTGCGAGAGCGGGAGGATGAGCAGTCCCGAGCCGGGGTGGTAGCTCATCGGGTGCCAGTTCTTCCCGCCGGCGGTGCTGGGACATGCCGGGACCAGCTCCTCGAACTGCGCGTCGGCGATGTCCTGGCGGTAGGTGACCGCGCCGGTCTCGGGGTCGATGTGGTCGAACACGTTCTGGAAGACGGTCTCCTTGTGGCCGAGGAACTCGCCGGTCTCGCGATCCAGCTTCCAGAGGATGCCGTGCTTGCCGGCGCTGAAGACCACGCGGCGGTCCTCGAGGTCGACCAGCACCCGCTCGAAGACCTCGTCCAGATCGAGGCTCTCGCCGGGGACGTGCTGGAAGTGCCAGGCGAGCAAGCCGTCAGCGGGCCGCAGGGCGACCGTCGAGCTGGTGTAGAGCGCCGGGTCGTGCACGGTCATGCCCCGGCTGATTGCGACCCACGGCTTCGCCTGCGCCACGCCGAAGTAGACCAGGTCGAGCTCGGGATCGTAGCTGCCGGTGATCCAGGTCTCGCCGCCCCCGCGCAGGAAGTTCGGCAGGTTGGCCCAGGTGTTGCCGCCGGGCTCGTCCGAGCGGGCCACCGTGTTGAACCGCCAGAGCTGCTCGCCGTTCGCCGCGTCGTAGGCGCTGATGAAGCAGCCCTCCCGGGTGAACTGCCCACAGCCCCCGAGTCCCTGCACGATCTTGCCGCCGACGATGACCGGCCCGCTGGTGTTGCGGAAGCCCTCGGCGTCGTCGGCGATGCGGGTGGTCCAGACTTCCTCGCCGGTGCGCGCGTCGAGCGCGATCAGCCGCGCGTCGGCCGTGGCCAAGAACAGCTTGTCCTGGTAGATGGCGAGGTTGCGGCTCGAGCTGGCGAGCTGGCCCGCCTCGACGCTCACCTCGTGCTCCCAGATCAGGTCGCCGGTGACCGCGTCGAGCGCCTGGACCACCGGGCCGAAGTTGGCGAAATAGAGCACCCCGTCGTGCGCGATCGGCGAGGGCGCGTTCCGTCCGCCCTCGTTCATGGCCCACATCCACTGCAGCTCGAGCTCGCCCACGTTGTCCCGCGTAATCGAGGTGAGCGGGCTGTGGCTCCAGGCCTGGTAGTTCCGCCGCACCATCAGCCAGTCGCCGGGAGGGGTATCGCGCAGCAGCTCGTCGGTGACCGGCGTAAAGTTCTCCACCTCGCCCGCGACGGTCACCCCGCCCGCCACGGCCGCCGCCGCCGTACGGGTGTCGGGCCTCCGCGCCCGGCCCTGGGCGGCTGCGGTGATCGTCGGCGCGAGTCCCGTTTCTCCTGTCGCCACGGCGCCGATCGTGACCGCCGTCGCCGCCGTCAGCGCCTGGTCCCCGGCCGGTGCGCCGTTCGCCTGCAGCAGATACGCGACGATGTCGAGATAGGTCTGGTCCCCGAGGCGGCCCGGCCGGTCGGGGGGCATCGTGACCCGGATGCGCTCGACGAGCTCCTGCGGGGTGCGGTCGCCCCAGAAGTTCAGGAAGTTGGGGCCGGCCAGTGGCGGAGACTCGAAGTTGCCCTGAAGATCCGTTCGATGGCAGATGGCGCAACTCCGCGTGTAGACGGCTTGGCCATTCTCGGCCTGACTCGCGGTATGGATGCCGTCCTGTGCGGGCTGCGCGGCGGCGAAGGCGACCGGGCCGGTGAGACCGCCGGCGATGTACAGCGCGGCCGTCGCTACGGGCAGGCGTCGATGCAGGTTCCTGGCTGAGATCATCTCTCCACTCCTCCTGTTGCCGCCACCCGAGGTGGTCGTTTGCGCCGATGTCTCCCATGCGCGAAGCAGCCCGTGGTGAAGACCACGGGCTGCTTCGCGCAGACGGTCAGGGCCGTGCGGCACCGTCTGCGACCGGTCGAATTCTCCTCCGGGTCAGCGTCGTCCGCAGCACTCTCTGGAGCGCAGACTCCCAGGCAGCGTCGTGGATTCAGCGTGCGCCCAACCCGTGAAGTAGATCCCCGGTCGCGCGGGTCGCCTCCGCGCTGACCTCCGGGCGGCGGCGCGCGAACCTCGTGAGCGGCGTCTGTCCGCGTCTGTTCTCCACGTTCACGTCGGCGCCGCGCTCCGTCAGGAAGGCCACGACACTGGGGAATCCCTTGTCGACGACATAGTGCAGCGCAGTGTTGCCGTCCTCATCCATGGCGTTGACGTCGCTACCCGCTTCGGCCGCGATCTTGACGGCTTCCAGCGTGCGGCGCTCGTCGTAGAGCTCCCGCTGCGCCGCCGGCAGTCTGATCAGGGCGCGGTCCCGGCGGTCCCACGTTCCGTACCGCCAGCCGGCGCCCGCCGCCAGCGACACCGGGGTCCAGCCGTTCTTCGGCGGCAGCGCGGCATCGGCGCCGGCGTCCAGCAGCGCGCGCATGATCTCGACTTCGATGAACTTCGCCGCCAGGGCGAAGGGGGTGGCGCCGAGCAGGTGCTCGCCGAGATACAGCACCTGCCCGTTGCGCGCGACCCGCGTGCCCTGCGTGATCTGGGCGTTCGGACTGGCGCCGTGGTCCAGAAGCGCCTGGACGACCTCCAGGTCGCCCTGCAGTACCGCCGCGTGCAGTGCCGTGTAGCCGACGATCGCGGCATTCGGGCTCGCACCCCGGTCCAGCAGGAATCGCGCGAGCGCCCCGTGGCCGCTGTGCGTCGCCACGACCAGCGCGCTGGCGCCGTCCGGGCCCGTGTCGTTGACGTCGGCCCCCGCGGCCAGCAGGAGACCCGCCGACTCGATGTCGCCCACCCTTGCCGCGAACAGCAGCGGCGTGAACCCTCCGACGTCGGTCTCCTCTGCGTCGCTCCCGAGGCTTCTGCTGCGTTCGCCGTACCGCAGGTCCGCCTGCAGGCGGCGGCTGATCACCTCGCGCCGGACGCGCGACCGCGCGTTGGGGTCGGCGCCGTGCTCGAGCAGCAGCCGCACCACCGCGGGGTGGCGTTGCGCGGTGGCCCACATCAGCGCGGTTTGGCTCTCCGAAGCGTCCCGGGCGTTCACCTCCACGCTCCGGCCCAGCAGCGCCTCGACGGCGTCCACGCTCCCGGTGCGCGCACAGGCCATCAGCGCGGTCTCGCCGGACGCGAGGGCCGCCCGCGCGTCGGCGCCCGCCGCCAGCAGCCGCTCCACCATCGCCCCGCTCGCGTTCCCACAGGCCAGCCAGAGCGGCGTGACCTCGTAGTCGTTCGCGGCGTCGACATGGGCGCCGGCCCGGATGAGCAGCTCCGCCGCCTCGTGCTCGTCCCAGTGGACGGCCCAGTGGAGCGCGGTGGCACCGTCTCCCTGGGCGGCATTCACGTCGGTCTCGGCCAGCAAGGGAGCCACGGCTTCCCATCGCTGCGCCTTGACGGCCTCCACCAGGCGCAGGTCGTCGCCCGCGGCCCGCAGGCCCGCGCCGCTCACGGTCACGATGCCGACGACGGCCGGCAGCCAGCGTGTCCATGAGCGGCCCCGCCACCGGATGCGCTTGCGCATCGTCATCGTCCCTCTCACTAAACCCCGACGAGCCGCTCGCGCCGCTCTCCCGTGGAGATCCGCGGGAGCCCGCCGGTGCTGTTGCTCACCCGCTCCACGGGCATGCCGAACTTGTCCAGCAGCGCCACGTGCAGGTTTGCCAGCGGCGCACCATTCGGATACACGAGATGTTGCCCGCCCTTGACCTGGCCGCCCCCGCCGCCCGCCAGCAGAATCGGCAGGTTCCGGGGCGAATGGGCGTTGCTGTCGCTGAACCCGGCGCCGTAGACGATCATGACGTGGTCCAGCAGCGACCCGTCGCCGTCCGGCGTCGCTCGCAGCTTCTCGAGGAAGTTCGCGAACAGCGACGTGTGATAGGTCTGGATCTTCGTCAGCTTCGCGAGCGTCTCCGGGATGTTCTTGTGGTGCGAGAGCGGATGATGCGCCTCGAACACCCCGGCCTCCGGATAGGTCCGGCCGCTCAGCTCGTGGCCGATCATGAAGCTGATGACCCGTGTCCGATCCGACTGGTAGGCCAGCAACTGCAGGTCGTACATCAACGCCGCGTGCTCGGCGAAGCTCGCCGGGACGCCCAGCGGCCGCGTCGCCGTCGGCGCCTCGTCGTCGTCCTGCCGCCCCGCCAGCTCGATGCGCCGCTCGACGTCGCGGACCGCATCCAGGTACGCGCCGACCTTTACGCGGTCGCTCGGTCCCAGACGCCGTGACAGCCGCGCCACGTCCTCGCTCACCGCGTCGAGAATGCTGCGCTGCTCGCGCATGCGCGCCCGGCGCACCGCCGGATCCGTGCTCTCGGTGTCGCCGAACAGCCGTTCGAAGACCGCCCGCGGATTGTGCTCCATGGGCAGCGGGGTAGACGCGCTGCGCCATGAGACCGTGTAGGAGAACGAGCAACTGAGGTCGCCGCTGCACGAGCCGGCGAAGTTGGCGCCCTCCAGGCCGATCTCGAGCGAGGCCAGCGGGGTGTGCTGCCGCAGCTCGTCCGCCAGACGTTGATCCAGCGAGAGGACCGCCTTGCGGTTCCAGGCCTCCGGCCGGTCCGGCATCTCGGCGGTCAGGAACCACGTCGAGGCCCGGGCATGCGGCCCGCCGCCCGACCCTCTCGGCGTCTCGAGCCCCGTGAGCACGGTCAGCCGGTCCCGGAACGGCGCCAGCGGCTGCAGAATCGGCGTGAACTCGAACCCGGCGCCCGCGGCTGCCGGCGTCCAGTTCTGCATCACCATGCCGTTGGGCACGTAGACGGCGCCGAACCGCAGCGCCGGTTTCGCCGCCGAGCGGCCCAGCGCGGTCAGCGCCGGCACCATGCCGTCCAGCAACGGCAGGGCCAGGCTGGCGCCCATGCCCCGCAGGACCGTCCGCCGGGGAATCGCCTTCTTCGTGACGAACATCATGACTCCGACCTCCTCATCTGGAACGGCATGCTCTCGACGAGTTCGAGGATGACGGACGACCAGCGGTAGTCGTCCTGCGCCGCCGCCGCGACAATCTTCCGAATGGCCGGCTGATCGGTGTACTCGACGCCGCGCCCGAGCGCGTACGTCAGCAGCTTCTCCGTGACGGTTCGCATCACGCTGACCTCATGGCGCAACAGCGCGTCCCGCAGGCTCGCGGCGCCTTCCACGACGCTGCCGTCGACGAGCGTGCCCGACGCATCGATCGGTGCGCCGGCCGCGCTCGTGGTCCGCCAGCGCCCGATCGCGTCGAAGTTCTCGAGCGCGAAGCCCGGCGGGTCCATCATCCGATGGCACGCCGCGCACGCCGGATTCGCCCGGTGCTGCTCCAGTTGCTCGCGGATCGACAGCACGGTGCGCCCGCGGAGGTCCTCCTCCAGGGCCGGCACGTCGGGCGGCGGGGGCGGCGGGGGCATGCCGAGGATGTTGTCGAGCAGCCACTTGCCCCGCAGGACGGGCGAGGTCCGCGTGGGATAGGCGGTGAGCGTCAGCAGGCTGGCATGCCCGAGCAGGCCGGATCGACCTCCGCCGTCGAGCGCCACGCGCCGGAACCGCTCGCCGTAGACGCCCTCGATGCCGTAGTGGCGGGCCAGGCGCGCGTTCACGAACGTGTAGTCGGCGGTCAGCAGCTCCATCAGGCTGCGGTCTTCGCGAAGCTGGCTCCGCAGGAACAGCTTCGTCTCCTGCTCCATGTCCGCCCGCAGGTTTTCGTCGAACTCGAAGAACACCTCGAAGTCCGGCTGCACGCCGCCCAGGCGATCCAACCGCAGCCACTGGCTCGCGAAGTCGTCCACGAGCGCCGTCGAGCGGTCGTCGGCCAGCATGCGCCTGACCTGGTGTTCGAGCACGGCCGGCTCGTGGAGGCGGCCCTCCTCGGCCACGGCGAGCAGCTCGTCGTCGGGAATGCTGCTCCACAGGAAGAACGACAACCGGGAGGCCAGCTCCAGGTCGCCGAGGGGATAGGCGGTCCCGGGCGCGGCGTCCACCGGTTCGGCCTCCACCCGGAACAGAAAGTCGGGCGCGACCAGCAGGCGTTCGAGCGCCTTCTGAATGCCGCCCTCGAAACCGTGCTCCTCCCGGTTGGAGGTGTAGAAGGTCAGCAGCCCCGCGACCTCGTCCTCGGTCACCGGGCGCCGGTAGGCGCGCCGTGCGAGCGCGGACAGGATCCGCCTCGCGCACGGCTCGTCGTCGGCTCCCATCGTCGGGCGGCACGTGAAGATCCTCTGCCGGCTCCGCGTTGCGCCCGGGCCCCGCGCGGCCTAGCGGGCCGGGGCGCCCGCCTCGCGGCCGGCCTGTCGTCGGCTCCGATCGTCGGGCGGCACGTGAAGATCCTCTGCCGGCTCGGCGTGTCGCCGGGCCCCGTGGCGTCGTACGGGCCGGCGAGGTCCACGCGCTCGACCGCCGCGTTGCCGTAGTAGAAACCTTCGCCGCTGAGGGAGAAGCCCGACAGGCGCCGCTCCAGGATTCCCGTCGGCTCCGAACGGACGTTGGCGAAGGTCACACCCAGCACGCGCGTCCCCGCCTGCGCCGGGAAGCGGACCACGAGGCCTTCGTCCGCGCCGCCGGACAGGTAGTCCTCCCATGCGGGATCGCCCCGGATGGTCCCGAAGAACGTGTAGGCCGACGGATAGCCCTTCCGGTCGGCGTCCCCGATGGTGAAGCGCTTGACGAGCGCGCCGTCGAGACGCACGTCGAGGTGTTGCGCCTTGCCCATCCCGATGATGTAGTCGTAGATCTGCCGGCGCAGCCGGATCCGGACCTCGTAGTCGCCGTCGAGCGGGAAGTGGTAGCGGATGGCCATTCCGCCGCGCGACCCGAACGGCAGGTCCTCGCTCATGCGGTCGTCCTGGTACAGGAACTTGGACGTGCTGTAGGTGGCCGGTGAGAATCCGGGCCCGATCGTCGGGTCGCCGACGGCCAGGCGACTGATCCGGTTCGCCGCCACGAGGTAGCGCTCGAACAGCGCCGGCGACACCGACAGGACGTCGGCATTGGTCGCAAAACCCTGATCGTCCACGTCGTCGGCCGGAAAGAGAAGTGTTTCCGCGTCGACTTCGAGCGCCAGCAGATCACGGATCGCGTTGATGTACTCGGCGCCGGTCAGCCGCCGGACCGCGGGCCGGCCCGGATCGGGGTTGGCGGCCGCCTCGCGGTCGAGCTCGGTCTCCAGCCACGCGACGAAGCCTTCGTAGGTCTCCTCGTCCGGCCGCGGCCGGCCCGCCGGCGGCATCGCCCGGGCGTGCAGCTTGCGGACCACCGTCTCCCAGACCTCGGCGTCCGCACCCACGTCCGCCACGGTGAGGCCCTCGAAGGAGACCGGGACCGTGCCCCGCGTGCGCAGCCTTTCGTTGTGGCAGGCGAGACAGTACCGGTCGAGGATCTCGCCGTGGGGAGCAGCCGACGCCGCCGGCGCCCGGGAAGGCGGGAGTTGGGGACCGGCCTGCGCGTAGGCGCTGGTTCCGAAGAGGACCAGCCACCCCGTGGTCCAAACGGTGAGGCGCCACGTCATCCGAGCCTCCCTTTCGCATGCCCGGCGCTCTGGTTCGCGGAGCGGTGCGCCCCCAACCCGGCCGGACCGCGGAGAAACCTCGTGACCGTACGCGAATTCTCTCGCGATGATGGTGCAAGGTCGTAGCTCTGTCAACGAATTCCATGGGTGCGAGTCGGAAACGACCGTCGGACATGCCTGGGATGGAAGAGGGAAGGGTTCCGTCTTGATCGCGGGATCCGCCGGTGATAGCGTCCCTTCCACCATGCAAGCTGGACTGACGCGGCGGAGCCTGTTGCAGAGCGCGTTCGCGGCCGGCGGCATCCTCGGGATCGGAGGCGTGGCGCCGTTCACCCTCGGCGCCCGGCAGACACGGTCCGACGCTCCATCGCGAGTCGACTCGGCTGCATCGATCAGCCGCCGGTTCGCACGCTGGGTGGTCGGCCTGCGCTACGAGGATCTGCCTCCGGAGGTGGTCGACCGCGCCAAGGGGCTCACGCTGCAGGCCCTCGCGTCGGCGCTCCTCGGCTCGCAACTGCCTGCGGGGCGACAGGCGATCGAGCTCGTCACCCGGGAAGAGGCGGGGGTGCCCAACGGAACCACCGTCCTGGTGGACGGCGCGCGGGCCACGAAGGCGGGCGCCGTCTTCGCCAACGCCGAGCTGATCCTTGCCGGCGGCAAGTGGGACACGTTCCGCATGCTCACGCATCCCGGCACGTGCATCGTCCCCTGCGCGTTCGCGGCGGCGGAGGCGCAGGAGGCCTCCGGCCGCGACTACCTCGTCGGGATGGTCGCCGGGTACGAGGTCATGGAGCGGATGGCCGCCGACTTCATTCCGACGCTGATGGCGCGCGGTTTCCACGCCGGCCCGGTCTTCGGCATCTTCGGCTCCGCCGTGGCGGCGGCGAAGATCATGCACCTCACCGAGGACGAGCTGACCAACGCGATCGGCCTCTGCGTCAACCTGGCGGGCGGCAACCTCGAGAGCCGCGGCCTGCGGGAGAGCGCCGCCGCGCGCAACGCCATGCTGGCGGTGGCGCTGGCGAAGCAGGGCCGGCAGGCGGGCGAGGCGGCGCTGGAGGGCGACGCCGGGTTCTATCACGCCTACGCCGGCAACAACCGGGGCGAGCTCACCTACAGCTTCGTCGGCGATACCCGGACCAGCCTGGATGCGCTCACCGCCGGGCTGGGCGAGGAGTGGTTGTTCCTGGAGACGCTCTACCGGATTTATTCCACCGCGGGGTACAACATCGCGCATGTCGACGTCACCGCGCAGCTCTGCGAGGAGCACGGCATCGAGTACGAGGACGTCGAGCGGGTCGAGGCGGTGGTGAACTGGCTGGAGACGCAATACCCGAGCCCCGCGTTCCCGGTCCGGCGCGAGGACCTCGGCGAGGCCACGGTGGGCAGCACGCGGTACCACACCGCCTACGGGGTCGTGCGGCGCGGCTTCCCCCTCCTGGCGGGAGAGCCGGACCCGCCGGAGGTGCTCGACCTGATGACGCGGGTCACGCTCATACCCTCGCACGAGATGACGCTCTTCGGGCCCCGCATCACCATCTTCACGAAGGACGGGCGGAGCTACACGAAGCAGTCCACCGGGCGCGAGTTCATCTGGGACTTCGACGAGCAGGTGCGCCGCATCGGCGACGTCGTTCCCGGCATCCCCGTTTCCGCGGCCCGCTTCGACGAGATCGTCGCGACCTGCCGCGATCTGGACCGGTCGGCACGGGCCGATCACCTCGTCCGGTTGACGGTCGCATAGGGCCTCGGGGCCGGGGCATACTGGGGACGGCCTGACGACGGCGCAGGGCCTCGGACACGTGGCGTCGGTCCCAGGCAGTAGGAGGCACGATGGAGATGCAGCGAATGACGGACCGCTCGGTCGTTGCCGTGACTGTGGGTTTCATCCTGGCGTTCGCTGCGCCGGCCGGCGCAGCGCCGCTGCATCAGAGCGCGCAGAGCGGCGATCCGGACGGCGTGACCTGCCGGATCGAGCAGGCGCCGATGCGCGACGGCGTCGAGCTGGCCACCGAGGTGTACCTGCCGCCGGGTGAGGGGCCGTTCCCGGTGATCCTGCAGCGGACGCCCTACAACCGCCGCTCGCCGAGCGCCGGGAGCGACTGCGACGCGGCCGTCGGCCGCTACTTCGCCGAGCGCGGCTACGCGCTGCTGAACCAGGACACGCGCGGGCGTTACCGCTCGGGGGGCGAGTTCGACGCCATGCGCCAGGAGCCCCCGGACGGCTTCGACGCGGTCGAGTGGGCCGCCGTTCAGCCGTGGTCCAACGGCAGGGTGGGGATGATCGGCGGCTCCTACGTCGGCCTCACGCAGTGGCAGGCGGCGGGCGAGACGCCGCCGCACCTGGTGGCCATCGCCCCGCACTACAGCTCGTCCGACTACCACAAGGGTTGGACCTACCAGGGCGGCGCCTTCGACCTCTGGTTCGCCCAGAGCTGGACGGCGCAGACGCTGGCCCCGGACACGCTGCAGCGGCGTCTGGAGGCGGCCGGCATGCCGCTGGAGCAGGTGCTGCAGGAGGTCGAGGCGTTCGTCGCCGAGGGTCGCGAGAAGCTGCGCGACGACTGGCTCTGGCAGCTTCCGCTGAAGGACTTCGCCGGGTTCCGCCGCGACGGCAACATCGCCGCCTACTACGACGAGTGGCTCGCGCGCCCCGGCTACGACGACTACTGGGCCGGGCTCGACCTCGAGACCAAGTACCCGCGCATCCAGGTCCCGGCGCTGATCACCGGCGGCTGGTACGACATCTTCCAGGAAGGCACTATCCGCAACTTCATGGGGCTGCGGGAGGAGGGCGGCACCGAGGCCGCGCGTACGGGCACGCAGCTCGTCATGCGGGCGCTCTGCCACGCCTGCCCGGGCGACACGACGGCCGGCGCCATCGACTTCGGTCCCGACAACGCTCTGGACCTCAACGCGGCCTGGGCGCGCTGGTTCGACTTCTGGCTGAAGGGGATCGACAACGGCGTGGCGGACGACCCGCCGGTGCGCCTGTTCGTGATGACGCCGCCGGATGAAGGGACGATGGGCGGCGGCTTCTGGATCGAGGCGGACGAGTTCCCGCTGCCGGACGCGGTCGAGACGCGCTTCTACCTGCGCAGCGGCGGCCACGCCAACTCGGCGGCCGGAGATGGTGCGCTCTCCCCGGAGGGGCCGGGCGGGGAGCCGGACACGTACGTCTACGACCCGCGCGAGCCCGTTCCCACGGTGGGCGGCAACATGTGCTGCCGGAACGACATGCTGGCCTCCGGCGCGTTCGATCAGCGCGGCGTGGAGCGGCGGGGCGACGTGCTGGTCTACACCACCGAGCCGCTGGACGAGGATCTGACCGTCATCGGCCCCGTGCAGGTGGAGCTGTGGGCGGCATCGTCGGCCCGCGACACCGACTTCACCGCCAAGCTGGTGGACGTGCACCTGGACGGCTATGCCCACAACGTCTCCGAGGGCATCGTCCGGGCGCGGTTCCGCAACTCCGACTACCTGGAGTCGTGGATCACGCCGGGCGCCGTGCACGACTACACCATCGACATGGGCTATACCGCCAACGTGTTCCGCCGGGGGCACCGCATCCGGCTGGAGATCAGCTCGTCCAACTTTCCGCACTTCGACCGGAACCTGAACACCGCGACCGTCTTCGGCGAGGGCGCCGAGCCCGTGCCGGCCACGCAGCGGGTGCTGCACGACGACCTGCATCCGTCGCAGCTCGTGCTGCAGGTGGCGCCGGATGTCCGCGCGCCGTAGGCCGTGGTCGTGGCGCCGCGTGGTATGGTCCCCGCCATGGGCTGCTGCGAGGCGACGAATCCGAACCTCGTCGGAGTGGTGTCCAGGCCCGCGCCCGAGCCGGAGTCGCCCGGAACGCGATGGCCCGAGCCGGGCGCGTGGGACCGGCGCGCTACCCTGAAGAGCCTGGTCGGCGCGGCCGGGGTGATCGCGGTCAGCGGCTGCGCCGCCGAGCCGCGGGACGGGATGACCGGCGTCCGTCTCGCTTTCTGCGGCCAGCTCCTGTGCGTCGTGCCCTACGAGGTCTCGCGGGTGCGGGGGCACTTTGCCGAACAGGGTCTGGCCGTCGAGCTGGTCTACACCCGCGGCGGCAACGCGGCCATGCAGGCGCTGGTGGGTGGGGCGGTCGATTACGCCGGCACCTCGTTCGACGTCGCCCTGCAGGCGGCCGCCAACGGGGCGCCGATCCGGCGGGTGGCGTCCACGGGACGGCTGCCCCTGTTCGCGCTGGCGACGGCCCCGGAGCAGGCTGCCGGCATCGACTCGGTGGCGGACCTCGAGGGCCGGACGGTGGGGATCTCCGCCCTCGGCAATGCGGATCACGCCCTGCTCCTGTTCCTGCTCGATCGGGCCGGCGCCGACGCGGACACGGTGCAGTTCGCGGCCATCGGCACCAATGTTTTCGACGCCCTGCGGATTGGGCAGGTGGACGCGGCGATGCTGCAGGAGCCGGCCCTGTCGCTGATCGTCGAGGCGGGCGGGCGCGAGCTGGTCAACTTCATGGAAATCGAGGAGGCGCGGCGCCATCTCGGCGGTCCCTATGCGTTCATGGGGGTCTCGGTGCGGTCCGCCGAGCACGATGGGCGGCTGCCGGAGATACGGAGGCTGGCCGCGGCGCTCGCCGCCGGCCTGGTCGAGACGCGGACCCTGCCGCCGGCCGAGATCGTGGCCGCGTTGCCGGACGCGCTCGTCGCCGGTGGGGACGTGGACCGCCTGGAGAGGGTCATCGAGCGCTACCGGCAGTCCTTGTATCCGGAGCGCGTGGACGTGGACGTCGAGGCGGCCGGGCGCGTCATGCGCGCCCAGGAGGTTGCGGGTCTGCTGCAGCCGGGACAGGTCGACCTGGAAACCCTGCTCGACGCCGGCGCCCTCGCCGGCTAGATGCCGCACGCGAGTCAGCATGCTGCGGGTCAGTGCGTTGGCTGTGGGCTACGGCGGCGAGCCGGTCCTCGACGGCATCGATCTCGACGTGGCGGCGGGGGAGTTCGCCACCCTCATCGGTCCTTCCGGCTCCGGCAAGACGAGCATTCTGCGGGTGGTGACCGGCCTCCTGGAGCCGTTGCGGGGCACAGTCGATCTCGACGTCGGAGTGCGTGACGTCGGCTTCCTGTTCCAGGACGACGCGCTGTTGCCGTGGCGCACGGCGCGGCAGAACGTGGCGCTGGGGCTGCGGATCCGGGAGGTCGTTCCCGCCGCGGCCGACGAGCAGGCCGATCACTGGCTCGCGGTGCTGGGTCTGGCCGGCTACGGAGACCGCTATCCCGGTCAGCTCTCCGGCGGACAGCGCAAGCGGGTGGCCATCGCCCAGGTGCTGGCGCTGCGGCCCCGGCTGCTGCTGATGGACGAGCCGTTCGCCGCGCTCGACGCCATCGTCCGGACCCGCATCACGCAGGAGCTGCTGGAGTGGGTCGAGCGCGAGCGGCTCACCGTGCTGCTGGTGACCCACGATCTGGAGGAGGCGATCAGCGCCTCCGACGTCGTGCACGTGCTGGGCCACGGGCCGCGGGCTGCGATCCGCGCGAGCCACCGCGTCGGGATCCCGCGGCCCCGGCAGGTGCTGGAGGCGCGGGGGCATCCGGTCTTCGGGCCGCTTCTGCAGCGTCTCTGGGACGAGCTGGCCGCGGAACGGCCCGCGGAGCCCGCCGCGTCATGACGACCCTGGGGCGGGCTCCGCTGGTTGCCGATCCGCGGCGTTGCGGCGTCGAGCGCCGGGTGGCGTCATGAAGAGCTGGCGTCGATCTCCGGCGGTCCGCCGCGGCGTGGCGCTGCTGTTCCTGCTGGCGGCGTGGGAGGCGGCGTCGCGGGTCGGTGTGCTCGATCCGTTCTATGCGCCTCCGCCGTCGGCCGTCGCGGAGGTGATGTTCACCCTGGCCGCCGGCGGCGATCTGTGGCCGCATCTGGGTGCCACGGCGACCGCGGCGTTCGCCGGCCTGCTCGTCGGCCTCGTGCTCGGCATCGCGCTCGGCTTCGCCGCCGCGCTCGTACCGCTCGTTGCCGACCTGCTCGAGCCGGTGATGATCCTACTCAACGCCATACCCCGCGTCATCCTCGCGCCGTTGTTCGTCATCTGGCTCGGCATCGGCCTGGCGTCGAAGCTGGCGCTGGCCACGATTCTCGTCACGGTGCTCATCTTCTTCGCGGTCTTCAACGGCGTTCGCGAGGTGGATCGGCGGCTGGTCGAGCGGGTCCGGACCCTGGGCGGCGGACGGCGGACCCTGGTGCGCGAGGTGTACGTCCCGTCGGTTACGAGCTGGGTGCTCGGGAGCTTCAAGGTGGCCGTGGGGTTCGCGTTCACCGGCGCGGTGGTCGGGGAGTTCGTCGCCTCCAGCCGCGGCCTGGGCTATCTGCTGCAGTTCGCGCAGAGCACCTACAACGCGGCGCTGACCATCGCGCTGATTCTCATCATCATGAGCGTGGTACTGCTTCTGTTCGCCTGCGCCGAACGCATCGAGCGCCGCCTTCTTCGCTGGCGCTATCTCTGACCGCGGCCTTCGACTTGACACGTATCCCCGCGACGTCGATGACCGGCGCGCCTCCTCGATGCAGCCCGTCATCCGATCACCGGGAACGACTCTGGTTGACGTGCGTCGTCAGGGGGCGACGGTCGCTCCGGCGAGCTCCGCAACCGCGGCCAGCGTGGTCTGCGCCGCGTTCAGCCCGAGCCGGAAGTCCTCGTCGGTGTAGGTCGCGTAGAGGTCGGTCGGCTGGTGCCAGTGCGGGTTCCAGCCGGCCCCGAGGTGCATGCCGCGCTCGTTCTCCCGCAGGCTGATCGACGGCGTGATGTTCATGAACGGCGTCGAGTCGGTGTTGGTCATGTGCGGTCCGACCATGGCGGGGTAGTCGGTGGCGTAGGCGTCGTTCGCCGCCTTGAAGCGGAATGCGAGGTCGCGCGACTCGGCGGCGAGGTCCGAGTTCGACTGGAACTCGATGTTGATGTCCGCCTCGCGCCGCTGGTCGCGGCTGACCACGCCGTCAGGTCCCGGCGCCCCGTGGTCGAACAGCATCATGTCGTGCTGGATCATGCCGAGCCAGCGCGGCTCGGGGTAGAGGCCGGAGCCGGGCGGATTCTCCAGGCCCTGCCGTTCGCGCCGCTGCTCGACGTAGGCGCGGCTGCCGTTCAGACCGGTTTCCTCGTTGTTCCAGAGGGCGAAGCGAATCGAGACCTCCGTCTGCACGTCCGGCGCGCTGAGAATGCGCGCCAGCTCCATCACCAGCGCCGTGCCGGAGGCGTCGTCGTCGGCCGCCTCGCCGAAGCCGTGCCCGTCCATGTGGGCGCCGAGGATGTACATCTCGTCGGGCCGCGTGGCCCCCACCCTGGTGCAATACACCTGCGAGCGGTCGCCGTTGGTCGGCTCCTCCAGGTTGAGTGCGCGCAGCGCCTCGTCGGGCTGCATGAGGGGGTCGCGGACCACGCCGGTGCGCCCCCGGTAGCCGAAGATGGAGCTGCCGCCGGGACCGCTCCCGTTGCGTCCGATGCGCCCCCCGGTGGGGGTCGGCCCGGTCGGGTTCAGGGGCGTGCTCCGCCGGCCGCCGCCACGGGTGCGGGGCGGCGGATCGTAGGTGTAGTACAGCCGCTCGGTGGGGCAGCCGGCCGCCTCGAGCTGTGCCTCGATCCAGTCGACGGAGTCGCGGTTGCGCTGCGTCCCCTGCCGCCGGTCCCCGAACCGCGTGAGTCCCTTGATGACGGCCTTGTAGCGCTCGAGGTCGAGACGGCCGACCAGCACGGCGATGGGATCGTCCGTGTCGTCGCTGCCGTCCGGTTGTTGGCCGGAGACCACGCCGCCCGGACCCGATCCGATCACCAACGCCGAAGCGAAAGCCAGCGGTGCCACCAAAGCGCGCATCGGTTGCTCCTTGATCCCATTCCAGTTCCGAGACGCCATCGTCGCCATTGTACGTCTCCGAGCCGTTCTGCCGCCCGCCGTGCTCCCGCCCGCGATCCCGCGTCGACGAGGATCGGGAAACGGTTCCGCCGGGGCGGCCCGCGAGTCCGTCCGACTTGACCGGCCGTCGGGCGGGCTACCATAGTGTCCGCATGAAGATCACCGCCACCGCGGCGAGCCTGAAGGAGCGCCTGAACGAGTACCTCGGACACGTGAAGGCGGGCAGCGAGGTCGTGGTGACCGAGCACGGTCTGCCGGTCGCCCGGCTCACGGCCATCGAGACGGCCGGCCGGCCGGCGAACGCTGCCGGGCAATCGATACTTGCGGCCGGCGCCGAGAGCCTGTTTCTGGAACCCGCCGAGCAGGGCACGAGTCGCCGGGATCGACTTGCGCGGGCCGGATCGTTGAAGCTCGGAGGCGGTTCCGCGCGGCCGGCGTTGCTCACTCCTCCGTCGGGCGAACCATTCGGGGCTCGAATACTCGCGGCGCTGCTCGCCGACCGCACGGGAGGCTGATGATGTTCTGGGACAGCTCCGCGGTCGTCCCGCTCATCGTGCCGAGCCCACAATCGTCGACGCTGACGGACCACCTTGCGGCCGACCGGGGGGTGACCGTCTGGCGGGGCACGGCGGTCGAATGCGCCGCCGCTCTCTATCGCTCGCACCGGGAGGAGTCGATCGGGCAGGCCGCGCTCGACACGGCGCTTCTCCGTCTTCATGCGTTCACGGAAGACGCCGACACGGTGGCGCCCGGGGAGTTCGTGCGTCGCCGGGCGAGCGAGCTGGTGGCGATCCACTCCCTGCGGGCGGCCGTCGCGTTCCAACTGGCCGCGGCGCTCGCCTGGTGCGAGGGGCATCCGCGGGGCGAGCGCTTTCTGGCTCTCGACGACCGGTTGAGCGAGGCGGCGCGGCGCGAAGGGTTTACTGTACTGCCCTGATCCCGCCCTGGTTTCGACGCGGACGGGGCAGCTCCGACAGGGCGTCCCGGGGCGCCTCGAGCCGTTTCCGCGCCCACGCCCGCACGTCTTCTTCGTGCGTGAACAGGATTACCTGGGACGTTGCGCCGACCGCCTGCAGGGTTTCCAGCACGACCTGCTTGCGCTCGACGTCGCACGCGGCCACCACATCGTCGAGGATCAGCGGGCAGACCTCCCCGGGCGCGACGAGATGACGCGCGAGGGCGAGACGCAGCAGCAGGTAGATCTGTTCGGCGGTGCCGTGCGAAAGGAGCCCGGCGCGCCGCCAGGGGCCGTACCCGGTCCGGACGTTGACCTGCAGGGATTCCGGATCGACCTTGCAGTCGGTGTAGCGCCCGCCGGTGACCCGCGGCAGCCACTCGAGCAGGGTGGCGCGGAGCACCGGCGCGAAGTCGCGGTGGACGCGCTCCTCGGCGCGCTCGAGGAACTCGATGGTGGTGGCCAGGGTCCGGTCGAGTCGCTCGATGCGCCCGAGCTCCTGTCGGGCGGCAGTCAGATCGTCCTCGGCATCCGCCACGCTCGGCAGGTCCGCCGCGATCTGCTCGAGCTGCCCGCGGGCCCTGTGGCAGGCGTCGCGGGCCGTGCGGGCTCTGCGCTCTGCCGCGGCCAGCCGTTCCGGTGACACATCGCGAACCGCGGCAAGGGCTGCGGGGGCGACCTGCTCCGCAAGCGATGCGGCCTCCTCGCGCAGCCGGACCGCCTCGGCCCGGAAGTCCGCAAGCAGCCTTCGCTCCTCCGCCGCGGTTCCGGTCGGAGCGTCGGGAGCGGGCGGCTCCGCCCGGCGTGTCGTCAGCCGCCACCACGCCAGGAACGCCAGTCCGAGGCCGGCGGCGACCAGACCGGGGACGAGGAAGTCGGCCAGCGCCAGCGCGATGCCGGCCGCCGTCCCGGCCGCGGCGAGGTACGGCGCCGCCGCGCGGTACGGCGGCGTGGGTCGGCGCCCGGATCCCGCGGCAGTGGCGCGGGGTGGTCCGTCGCGGAGCCGGGCCGAGAGCTCCGCGGCCCTGGCGGCGCGCGCCTCGGCGTGCGAAGCGTCCTGCCCGGCGGATGCCGCGCGCAGCACGGCGGCGTCTTGCTCGCGCGCTTCCGCCTGGCGTTCGAACTGCTCGAGCTCCAGGCGTCGTTCGAGATACTCGGCCTGGGCGCGCTGCGCCCGTTCGAGGACCGACCGGGACGTGCTCACCCGTTCCCGGGACGTCCGCAACGGCTTCGTAGGGGCCTGCGCCGATCCGACGTGCTCCCGGCGGTAGTCGGCGAGCAGATCGAGAGCGCGAGCGGCGGTCTGGTCGGCGCCGGCGGTCGCGGCGGCGCGCTGCAGGTCTTCCTGGAGCGCGTCGGCATCGTCCGGCAGCCGGAGGACCTGTGCCTGCCGGACGCAGGCGGTGCCGAGAAACGACCTGCGGTTGAGGCCGAGCCAACGCGACCCGTCGGGCGCGCCTTCGTACAGGATCTCGTTCGTGTAGTCGCGCCCGGCCAGGTCCGCGTCGCTCGCGCTGCAGTCGACTTTGCTGGCGAGGTTCTGGTGCAACTCCACGCGGCGGCCGTCCTCGAGCGCCACGACCGCGGAGACCGCCCACGCGCCGCCGGCGTCCCACGGCCGGTGACGGTCCCGGAAGCGCCGGGCCTCGGCGCTCGCTGCGCCCTTGCCGCGCCGCAGGCCGCAGAGTCCGGCGTAGAGCGCCGCGTGCCATGTGGACTTGCCCGCCTCGTTCGGTCCGAAGACGACGTTCAGGCCCGGCGCGAGGGAGATGGTCTCGTCGTGGAACGGCCCGAAGGGGTGTGCGCGCACCGATTCGAACCGCACCGTCAGAGGGCCTCCAGGTCGGTGCGGCCGGCCAGCGCCCGCAGGCCGGCGGCCAGCACCCGGCGCGTCTCGTCCTCCGGGAGATCGGCCTCCAGCACGTCCCGCACGAACTGGCCGCGCACGGTCTGCTCGCGGCCGATCTCCTCGAGGTCGTAGCCCGCCTGCAGGGCGCCGGACCGGATCTGCACCGCGTCGAACGACTCGAGCAGCAGCCGGCGCAGGTCGTCCTCGCGCAGGTCGACGTCCGCGTGCAGCTCGCCCTGCATGGTCAGCCGAGCCACGCCGCGGCGGCCGCCGGCGGCCCGGAGCAGCCGGTCGCGCACGTCCTGCTGAGAGGCGCAGCCGGTCAGGTCGAGCGACAGGTCGTGCGCGGGCGCCGTCGCCACCGCACGCCGTTCGCGGGTGATCGAACCGTCTCCGAGAATCGTCGCCACCACGGCGCCGCGCTCGCCGTCCTCGCCGAACGCGAGCGGGTCCGGATTGCCGGGATAGGTGTGCCGCGCCGCGTCCCGCGGCCGGTGGTAGTGGCCGAGAAACGCATGCGCGAGGCCGGCGCGTTCGATGTCGTCCGCGTCGAAGGGGGCGTGCGGCTGCTTGGCGCCACCCTGCTCGGCGAGCGATGAGCGCTCCGCCGCGTGGCACAGCGCCAGGTGAGTGCCCGGGCCTTGCGCCGCGAACCCTTCGAAGAAGTTGCGGGTGCTCGCAGGGGCGCAATGGGCTGCGCCCCACAGCGTCAGGCCGTTGCCGAGGCGCACCGGCTGCGGGCGCGGCTCTCGAAAGACGTGCACGTTCCGGCTCCAGTCGGTCAGCGCGTAGAGACTGTCCGGGCCGTACCAGTCGTGGTTCCCCGGGGCCAGGTAGACGGAGCAGGGGGCGAGCTCGGCGAACGTCCCCCGCAGGAACCGGGCGGTGTCGGGGGTGACCCGGTCGTGTTCGTAGAGGTCGCCGCCGCAGAAGAGCGCAACGGCGTCGACGTCCCGCGCCAGCGCAGCGATGCGGCCCAGCGCGTCGCGCAGCGATTGCCGGCGCCGCCTCGCCGACGCTCCGCCGGCGCCGGCCCAGGCGAACCCGGAGTCCAGGTGGAGGTCGGCGAAGTGAACGATCTTCACGCGCGCCGGCACCAGGATCGAATGGCTGTTCCGCTCGGGAGTGCCATGCCCGGATGGTTACGGCTGCACGGCCGGCTCCACGGGCTCGATGCGCAGCAGCGCCCCGTCGTCGGCGTCGGTCAGCACGTAGAGCAGGCCGTCGGGGCCCTGCCGCACGTCGCGGATCCGCTGCCGAAGCTCGGTCAGCAGCCACTCCCGGGCCAGCTCCTCGTCGTTCTCGTTGAACACGATCCGTTCCAGGTGTCCGGTGCCCGGGATTCGGCCGGTCTGCATCGCGCCGACGAACAGGTTGCCCTTCCAGGCAGGGAACCGATCCCCCGTATACCAGGCCAGTCCGGACGGGGCGATGGACGGCACCCAGAAGACGAGCGGTTCGTCCATGCCGGGCGCCCAGAACCCGTCGCCGACGGGGACGCCGGTGTACTGCCGTCCGTAGGAGACGACGGGCCACCCGTAGTTCCTGCCCGCCTCGATCAGGTTCAGCTCGTCGCCGCCCTGCACGCCGTGCTCGACCGTCATGGGCACGAACGTCTCCGGATGTACCGTCAGGCCGTTCTGGTTCCGGTGTCCCAGCGAGTAGATCTCCGGCTTGAAGCCCGGCCGGCCGGCGAACGGGTTGTCGTCGGGGACGCTGCCATCGTCCCGCAGCCGCAGCAGCTTGCCGGCGTGCGTGCCCGGATCCTGGGCGCGCGAATCGAGCGGATCGGTGCGGAAGGCGCCGCCGACGGTCAGGTACAGCAGGCCGCCGGGAGCGAACGCCATGCGGGCGCCCGCGGTGGTTCCCCCGAACGGTTCGGCGACGAACACGTCCTCCACGTCGCGCAGCGCCATGCCGTCGAGACGTCCGCGGACGACGGCGACGGTGCCGGTTTCGCCCGGCAGGGGCCGCGTGTAGCTGAGATAGACGAGCCGGTTCTCGTCGAACCCGGGATGCAGGGCCACGTCCATCAGGCCGGCGAGCCCCCGGGACAAGACCTCCGGCACGCCGTCGAGCGGCTCCGGATCGAGCACGCCGTCCCGCACCATCCGCAGGCGTCCGGCGTCGCGCTCGGTGACCAGGATGCCGCCGTCGGGCAGAAACGCCATGCTCCACGGATGGGACAGCCCCCTGGCCACGACGACCACGCGGATCTCGGCGATGGCGTGCGTGTTGAGTACGAGCGGCTCGTCCGGCAGGGGAACGGCAGGGAGGCCCGGAGGCTCTTCTTCCTGGTCCTGCTGCGGCGCGGCGCCGGCCGGCGCGACGAGCAGCAGTGCGCCGGCGAGCGCGATGCAGGGGGTGAAGCGACGACAGGCGGTCGGTGTGCTGTCCATGATGGCGACCTCCAGGCGGCGTGACAGGCCCGCGGCTCATTCTACCGAAGCCGCCGCCTTTGCGCGGGCTCGGCTCGATCGCCCGTGTGGGGACGCCGCAAGGGTGCGAGGCCGGATGCCGTGGGCATTGCCGATAGTCGATATCCGGCCTCGCCAGCAGGTAGAGTGGGCAGATGATGACAGCGAGGGAAGGTCGACGACTCGGGTTTCTCGCCGGAGCGGTGGTGGTCGCGGTCCTTGCAGGGGGCCTCGGCGCCTGCGGGACAGCGTCGTCGCCGCCGGAACCGGACGCGCCCGACGGAGCCGAGGTCCCGGAAGCCGCGGTCGACGACCGCGATCCGGGCGCGCGTCTGGTCGGGACCTGGAGACTGGCGCGGGTCGAACGCTACGACCAGACCGGGGCGCCGCTATCCCATCTCATGCACCCGACGATCGGCCTGGCGCCGACGCTCGGGTTCGTGATGTTCGACGGCGAGCGGATGGCGATGGTCATGCAGGAGGAAGTCGACCGAGTGGGGACGGACAGTGTATTCGCGTCCGGGGACGTGCTGGACGCTGTCGAGCGCTATACCTCGTACTTCGGTCCCTACGTGGTCGACGAGGCGCGCGGCTTCGTATCGCAACAGATTGCGGGCAGTCTCAACCCGCGCCTGACCGGCGGCCGGATCGAGCCGTCCTACGAGTTCGATGCCGGCCGGCTCGTGCTGCTGCCCGGGCGGCAGTGTCCGGACTCGTACGTCACGGATCGCGGGTGCGCCTACGGCACCACCGGCATCGAGCTGCGCAACGTCTGGGAGAGGCTTCCGCCGGCGGCGGACAGCGGTGACGAAACGCGGCCGTTCCTCGGGTTCTGGGAGATCGACCGGATCGAGCGGCGGACCCTCGACGGCACGGAGCTGCCGACCGAGCAGTTCGGCGCGGGCTATCTCGTCTACATGCCTTCCGGCTACATGGCCGTGCACCTGATGCGACCCGATCGGCGGCCCTACGAGGGAGCCCGGCCCACCGCGTTGGAAGCGCACGCGGCGATGCGAAGCTACGCCAGCTACTTCGGTCCGTTCAGCGTCGACGCCGAGGCGGGGGTCGTCGTGCACCATCGCGCGGGCCATCTCGATCCGGGCAGCATCGGCGTCGCCGCCCCCCGCGCCTTCGAGTTCCGCGACGGGCAGCTCATCCTCCGTCCGCCGGTCGCGACGATCGACGGGCAGGAGTTGCAGACCAGCGTGTTCTGGAACCGCCTCGGCACGCTCGATCCCGATGCGGGACAGGACTGAGGGACTTGTACCCCGTCGGTTTCGACTGGACGTTTCGTTTCATTCATTTCGTTCCATCAATGCAAGAGGTTGCCCGATGCCGCTACGGATGCTCCGCCCCGTCGTCGTCCTTGCCGCCCTCGCCTGTCTCCTGGCCGTGAAGCCGGCGCGGGCGGCGTGCGAGGCAACCGGCATGCAGCTCCAGATTCTGGGCTCGGGGGGACCCGGCGCGTCGGCGGGACGGGCCTCGGCCGGCTACCTGGTGTGGGTGGACGGGGTCGGTCGCATCCTGGTCGACGCCGGCGGCGGCATCAAGCAGCGCTTCCATGCCTCCGGCGCCGATCTGGGGGACATTGCGCTGCTGGCGCTCAGTCACTTCCATCCCGATCATGCGGCGGAGCTGCCCGCACTCTGGTGGCCCCGCGGGGGCGCGCTGCGGGTGGCCGGCCCGTCGGGGGGCGGCGTCTTCCCGTCGCTGGACGACTGGCTGGCCGGCTTCTTCGGCCCACAAGGCGTCTTTCGCGTGCTCGCCGGCCGCCTCGATCTGGATCCGATCACGGTCGACGTCGCCACCGGCGAGGCCGTCGAGGTCTGGCGCGACGGCGACGTGCGGGTCAGCGCCATCGGCGTTCCGCATGGCGGCGTGCCGGCGGTGGGCTACCGGGTCGACGCGGGAGCCGCCAGCGTGGCGTTCAGCAGCGATCAGAACGGGTCGGATCCGGCGTTCGTCGAGTTCGCCCGCGGCGTGGACGTGCTGGTCGTGCACCTGGGCCGGGCCGAGGAGGCGACCGGGCGGTCGGCCGACCTGCATGCCAGTCCGAGCGGCTGGGGTGCGCTGGCCGCCGCGGCCGACGTCGGCCGGGTCGTCGCGTCTCACATCTCCACTTCGTCGCCGGATGTCCTGGCGGAGAGCCTCCGGTATCTGCGCGCGTCCTACGGCGGACCGGTGACGGTGGCCGAGGACCTGCTCTGCGTGACGGTTCCCTGAGCTGTGCGATTGGTGGGACGGGACCGCCTGCCATACAATGCGGTCCGACACGCACCGTGCGGGGTCCGCGAGCGTGCGGAGCCGGCCGCGGTGCCGACTTCCGGGAATCTTCCACAGGGGGATCGTGATGCGCACATTCGTACTCGCTCTCATCATCGGCTTCAGCTTCCTCGGCGTGGCCAACGCCGGGCAGGACGATCCGCCGGCGCCGTGCGGCCCGGCCGCCCAGTTGCCCGCCGAGCTGTCGAACAACGTGGGCGCCGACGCGCGCTGCTTCGAGATCCGCATGTACACGGCCCGTCCGGCCGAGGACGGCAAGGGCGGCATCGACGAGCTGCACCAGCGCTTCCGCGAGGGCGAGGTCGGCATCTTCGAGAAGCACGGCGCCGAGATCGTCGCGGTCTGGCAGAACCTCGACAACCCGAACCGGCTGGTCTGGATGCTGGCCTATCGCGATCGCGCCCACCGCGAAGAGGTCTGGGCCGGGTTCCGCGACGACCCGGAGTGGGATGCGTTGCTCGCGAAGTACCCCGCGCCGCTCGAAGGCATCGAGGTCTTCATGCTGAGCTCCTCCGACTACTCGAACCTCAAGTAGCTCGAACCCGAGCGCGGCTCCCGCGAATCGGGAAGAGACGTTACGCTACGGGCCGTCGTGCGTGTCACGACGGCCCGTTCGCCTCTATCGATACCCCGCTCACTCTGGCGCCCGTTGACGCCGGGCCTGTCCCCCGTCGACGGAACACGCCGAGAACGGAACGCCCGCCCGGAAATCTCTCGCTGCAAACGATTCGGCCGGGTTCGATGTCCAGGATTGTCGTATCGTGCGTAATTGCGCTCGGACCGCTTCTGCTCGCGGCGCCGCCGGCCGCGGCCGACGACGTGCAGTCGTGGACGGAGGTCGAATTCGGTGTTCCCGCCTCCGATCGGATCGATTGGACCGTCGGCGGGGTCGCCCGCATCCGGGATTCTCTGGGGAGCGTGTACGACCGGCGCGCCGGGACCGACGTGGAGTTCAGGCTGAGCGACCTGGCAAGCGTGGCGTTCGGCTACCTCCTGCTGCACCGGGCACCGTCCGGCTTCGGTTCCGGCCACGCCTGGGATCACCGGCTGAGCGCCGGCCTGACGTATCCGCTGCTGCGGCGGGGCGTCCGGGTAGAGGGCACGACGCTGTACGAACGCCATCTCGGCCGGCCGGATGTACCCGACTTCAACCGCTACCGCCAGCAGGTCGAGCTGGAGCTCCCTCGCGCGCAGTTGTCGCCGTGGCTCTACCAGTCGTTGGCCTTCGTGCGCCGGGGCTTCGTGCGGTCCCGGTCCCGCGTCGGGCTCCGGTGGCGTCTCGGGTCCGGCCATTCCTTCATCGGCGCCTACCAGTTCGAACGCCGCCGGTCCGGCGCGGACTGGCGGCCGCGGCATGCCGTTGTTTCGGAGTGGAGTATCGATCTGGCGGCCGGGCAGGCGGTGATTCCGTAGTCGGCGCGCATGGACGGCCAGCAGGTTGCGCCGTAGAGACTTGCGTCGGGTAGGCTATGTGAGCAACTCGACAACGTGCAACGCGCTGACCTGGAGGCTTCCATGACTGTCGACACCAACCGGCGCCGGTTTCTGCAGACGCTCGCGGTCGGCAGTGTCGTCCACCCGATCCTGGCCGGCCGTCGCGCCGGGGCGCAGTCGCACGCCGGAGCGGAGCCCGAGGCGCTCTGGGAGGAGGTGCGCCGGCAGTTCGCGTTCCGCGACGAACGCGTGCCGCTGAACGCGGCCAACCTGTGCCCGTCGCCGCGCGTGGTGGCCGAGCGGGTGCGCGAGCTGACGCGCGACATCGACGTCGACTGCTCGTTCCCGAACCGCGCGAAGTTCGGTCCGCTGCTCGAGAAGTCGCGCGAGGCGGTGGCGGCGCAACTGGGCGTCACCGCGGACGAGATCGCGCTGGTGCGCAACACGAGCGAGGCCAACAACGTCGTCAATGCGGGGATTCCTCTCGACGCCGGCGACGAGGTCGTGGTGTGGGACCAGAACCACCCGACCAACAACGTGGCCTGGGAGGTGCGCGCGGCACGCTACGGGCTCGCCGTGAAGAAGGTGACGACGCCGGCTGCGCCGTCGGGCGTGGACGAGCTGATCGGTGTCTTCGAGCGGGCGCTGACGCCGCGGACACGGGTGCTCGCCCTGACGCACGTCTCCAACGTGAGCGGCCTGCGGCTGCCGGTGCGCGAGCTGTGCGAGGTGGCCCACCGCCGCGGGATCCACGTGCACGTCGACGGGGCGCAGAGCTGGGGGGCGCTGGACGTCGACCTGCGCGCGCTCGGCTGCGACTCCTTCACCGGCAGTGCGCACAAGTGGTTCATGGGGCCGAAGGAGGTCGGGCTCCTCTATGTCCGCGCGGATCGGGTGGAGGAGATCTGGCCCAGCATAGTCGCCCCGAGCTGGGGCAGCGCCGTGGAGCCCCGGCCGAAGGGGGCGCGGAAGTTCGAGTCGCTGGGGCAGCGTGACGACGCGGCGCTGGCCGCCGTGGGCACGACCGTTGCGTTCCACGATCGACTAGGGATGAAGAAGATCGAGGCGCGCGTGGTCGAGCTGGCGACGATGCTGAAGTCCGGGCTCACGGACGCCGGGTTCGAGCTGGTCACGTCGCTTGACCCAGCACTGAGCGGCGGCGTCGTCATCGCGGCGGTGGATTCGGCGCGTCGCGGGGCTTTCGTGGACGCGCTGTATGAGCGGTACGGCATTGCGTGCGCCGCCACGGGCGGCCTGCGGATCTGCCCGCACGTCTACAACACCGCCGAGCACGTGGCGCGGGCGGTGTCCGGCGCCAGGGCGCTGCGCGAGGAGCACCTCTAGCGAGCACCGCCAGGTCGGTGGTTGGGTCTTTACTGCCGGCGCTTTCCGGGAGCGTAGGGAACGGACTGCCGGGCTGGTAGGCTTGACGCGTGGACCGTGAGGAGTTGCTCGACCTGCTGCGCGCCCTGGACGAGGCGACGCCGGCGGCACTGCACCGCCTGAAGAGAGATACCGTGCGGGCGATCGACCGTCAGGACGCGGCGGCGCTGCGGCGGCGCTTCGGCCTGGCCGATAATCGGGACGAATAGGATGGCCGTCGAGCGCTTCCGATCAATCGAAGAGATGAACGCGGCGCGGGTGCGGACCGGGTCGGACGACGGATTCGAGCGGTTCATTCGTCATTGTGCGCGGTACCGGTCCATGGCGCCGCGCGTGCGTTTGCGTGGCGTGTTCAAGTTCCGGAGCCTGGCGGAGGCGCAGGGCGCCCGTCTGTCCAGCCGCTCCGCGCCCGTGCGGTCGGACCAGGATGCCGAGACGATCGGCTGAGCGCGACGAACGCCGGCGCCTCGGTGTAGTCTTGCGGTCGAATTCGTTCCAGGGAGCCAGATCCATGCGCAAGCAGAGAATCATCGGTAGCGTCGCGGCGGTTGCCATGCTGGTGGCCGGCATGTCGGCGAGCGTTTTGGTCGGGGGCGCGTACGCCGCCGACGAGATCGAGGTCACGGTACTGTCGGGCCGTCCCGACACGGTGAGCGGCGGCGACGCGCTGCTGCAGATCGCCGTCCCGGCGGACGTGGCGCTGTCGGACGTGCGCGTGGCGGTGAGTGGTGCCGATGCGACCGCGGCGTTTCGCGCCGATGTCGACGGACACCGGCTGGTGGGTATCGTCGACGGGCTGGCGCACGGGGCGAACGGGGTGTCGGTGACCGTCGCCGGCGGTGACGCCGGAGCGGCGCTCGAGCTTGTCAATCATCCGGTCGAGGGCCCGGTCTTCTCCGGACCCCACGAGCACCCGTTCGTGTGCGAGACCGACGCGTTCGAGCTGCCGTCGGGCGAGACGCTCGGTGCTCCGCTGGACGAGAACTGCTCGGTCGCGCGCCGCGTCGACTACGCCTACCGCGCGGCGGACGGGACGCTGAAGCCGCTGTCCGATATCGACGCGCTGCCGGCGGACGCCGCGACCGCCACGACGCTCACCGGGGCCGAGGTGCCCTACGTCATCCGCATCGAGACCGGCACCATCAACCGTGCCGTGTACCAGATCGCGATGCTGCACGCGCCGGGAGCCGGGGACCCGGGTCTGGACCCGTGGACCGCGTCGCCGGGGTGGAACCGCCGCCTCATCTACACGTTCGGCGGCGGCTGCGTGAACGGCTGGTACCGCCAGGGCGCGAGCACCGGCGGGGTCACCGACGACGTCATGCTGCGCCAGGGTTACGCCGTGGCGTCGGCGAGCCTGAACGTCTACGGCAACAACTGCAACGACCTGCTCGCCGCCGAGACGATGATGATGGTCAAGGAGCGGTTCATCGAGGCCTACGGGCAGCCGCGCTACACCATCGGCTGGGGCTGCTCGGGAGGCTCGTACCAGAACCACCAGATCGCCGACAACTATCCCGGGCTGCTCGACGGCATCATCCCGGGCTGCAGTTTCCCGGACGTCGGCTTCGGCACCGTCCCGATGATCACCGACGCGCGGCTGCTGGACCGGTATTTCCAGGAGACGTCGGTGCCGTTCACCGAGGAGCAGAAGCGCGCCGTGGCCGGCTTCCTGAACCTGGCGACGATGCCCAACGTCTCCCGTAACGCCGGGCGGGTCCAGGTGGGCGAGTTCTGCCCGGACGTCCTGCCCGAGGCGCTGCGTTACCACCCGACCGACAACCCGGACGGCGCCCGCTGCGACGTCTACAGCCACTACGTCAACGTCTACGGTCAGGACGCCGAGACCGGCTTCGCGCGTCGTCCGCTCGACAATGTCGGCGTGCAGTACGGCCTCGGGGCGCTCGAGGACGGCGTGATCACCGCGGCGCAGTTCCTCGATCTCAACCGCCGCATCGGCGGCTTCGACCAGGATGGCGGCTTCCAGGACGAGCGGACGGTCGCCGATCCGGAGGCGGTGCGCCTGGCCTACGAGACGGGGCGGCTGACCAGCGGCGGCGGAGGGCTGTCCGAGACGCCCATCATCGACTACCGCGCCTACAGCGACGATCGCGAGAACGGCGACGTGCACGTCCGCTACCACTCGTTCTCGATGCGCGAGCGCCTGCGGAAGGCCAACGGCCGTACCGACAACCACGTGATGCTGACCGAGGACGACCGCTACGGCCTCTACAGCAGCAGCAGCCCGGTGCTGCGCGGCGCGCTGGCGCAGATGGACCAGTGGCTCGCGAATCTGTCCGCGGCGGACGCGGACGTTGCGGGCATCGATCAGGTGGTCGGCGCCAAGCCGGCCGACCTCGTCGACGCCTGCTGGACGCGGGACGACGATCCGACCCGCATCGTCGAGGAGCAGGTCCGCGGCGCGGGCCGCTGCGAGGACCTGTACCCGTCGGCGCCGTCGCCACGGGAGGTGGCCGGGGCGCCGCTCGCCAGCGACGTCGTCAAGTGCGAGCTGAAGCCGATCGACCTGGGCGACTACGGCGCGACGTTCACGGCGGAGCAGGAGGCGGAGCTGCGCGAGACGTTCGCCGACGGCGTTTGCGACTGGACGAAGCCGGGGGTCGGGCAGACCGGCCTCAGCGGGACCTGGTTGAAGTACTGACCGGTTGGAGGCGCTGACGCTGCTCCGGCCGCGCAACCCGGAGCAGCGTCAGCGCGCGTCGAGGTGCGTCACATGCGTACGACGAGCATCGGGTGGGTCGCGATCGCCGGCATCCTCATCACCGCGTCGGGCGGCGGGTTGGCCGGGAAGGCGCATGCCGCTGCCGACGATCCGCCGCTGGTCGCCGCGGCCGAGGCAGGGGACGTTGCCGCGGTGCGGGATCTGCTGGCGGCCGGGGCGGGCGTCGACGCGGCGTCGGTCGACGGGGCGACGGCGCTTCACTGGGCCGTGCATCGAGATCTGCCGGAGCTCGTGCGGCTGCTGCTCGACTCCGGCGCCGACGTGAGCGCTGCCAACCGCTACGGCGTGCAGCCCATCGCGCTGGCCGCCACCAACGGCAGCGCGGCGGTGCTGAGGCGGTTGCTCGACGCCGGGGCGGATCCCAACGCGGCGATGCCCGGCGGCGAGACGGCGCTGATGACTGCGGCGCGGGCCGGGCCGCCCGACGCGGTGCGTGTGCTGCTCGCGGCCGGGGCGGATCCCAACGCGCGCGACGACCTCGGCGGGCAGACCGCGGTGATGTGGGCGGCGGCGCGCAACAACGCCCCGGCCGTCCACGTGCTGGCGGAGCTGGGAGCCGACCTCCACCTGCGAACCGCGGGGCCGCCGCCCCCGCCGAGCCGGAGCTACTTCCGGAGCCCGGAGCCCACCTCGTTCACCGCGCTCCTCTTCGCGGTCCGGGCCGGGGCCATCGACGCGGTGCGCGCCCTGCTCGACGCCGGCGCCGACGTCGACGACAGGCTCTCGGACGGCCAGAGCGCACTGGTGGTGGCGGCGGCCAACGCCCACTGGGAGCTGGCCGACTACCTGCTCGATCGCGGCGCGGACCCCAACCTGGCCGGCGCCGGCTGGAACGCGCTGCACCAGACGGTGCGCACCCGCCGGCCAAACCCCAGCGGCGGGCTCGCCGGGCCGATCCCGACGGGCCGCGTCGACAGCATCGACGTCGTCCGCAAGCTCATCGCCAGGGGCGTCGACGTCAACGCCCGGATGATGACCAACGGGATGAAGGACGGCCAGCGCAGCCGCCTCAATCGGCTCGGTGCGACCGCGTTCTTCCTGGCCGCCAAGAACACCGACGTCGAGGCGATGCGAGTGTTGATCGCGGCGGGCGCCGATCCGCTCATCCCGAGTGCCGACGGTACGACACCGCTGATGGTGGCGACCGGCATCGCCATCTTCATCCCGGGCGAGGACGGCGGGTCGCTGCCCGGACAGGAAGACGAGGTGTTCGAGGCGGTCCGGATGTGCGTCGAGCTCGGCACCGACGTCAACGTCACCAACTTCCGCGACGAGACCGCGCTGCACGGGGCGGCGTTCCGCGGCGTCAACCGCATCGTCGAGTACCTGGTGGAGCAGGGGGCTGCTCTCGACGCACGGACCGTCGAGGGTTGGACGCCGCTCGCCATCGCCAACGGACTCAGCTACTCCGACTTCTTCAAGGCGCAGGCGCACACCGCGGATCTGATCCGCGAGCTGATGGCGGACCGGGGGCTGTCCATCGAGGGCCACGTCGTCGACCCGCTGGTGTGCCTCGACTGTTACCAGACCCGCCCCGACCAGGTGCGCGACGCCATCGAGCGCGACCGGCGCATGGCCGCCGAGCTGGCGGCCGACGCAGGGTACGACCGCAAGGACTTCTAGATGGCCGATCGTCGCGCTGGGACCCCGGGTCAGCCGTCAGGCAGAGCGAAGGCATAGAGATGCGCAAGGCAGGCATCGCGCTCGTGGCGCTGGCCGTGCTCGGCTGGCTGTTCTGGCGGACGGTGCAGAGCAGCCTGGCGGAGCCTTACGTCGTCGACGCCGGGATGGTTGCGGAATGGACCCTGGCCCTCCGGGGTCCGATGCAGCCGGGCGCCGGCCTGCTCGTCCTGCAGCCGTCCGATCAGTTCCGCGCCGAGCTCTTCCAGCAGATCTTCAATCGCACGATGGAGTCGATGACCTCGCCGACCGTGGCGGCGATGCCGCTCGTGCTGCACGCCGAGTACCGCGACGCGCTCGGGAGCGTGCTCGCGCCGCCGGACGTGCTGCAGGTCGCCGAGGAGTCGGGTGTATCGGCCGCCGCGCCGGCGCCGGTCTGCATCGGTGTCGTCCGGCGCGAAGGCTCGGGCACCACCCGGCAGCTCTACTACGCGATCTTCGACGCGCCCGAGGTCGGCCGTTTCCGCCAAGCGCTGGCGCGCCGCTACGCGGAGGCCGGCGGAACCGCGGCGTTCGAGCCGGTCGGGTTTCCGCTGGTGGTGCCCATCGCCGCCTCCGACGCCGATTTCGCGAGCTGGTGGCCGCTGGACGTCAGCGCCGAGACCGACTGCCTGGCTCCGCTGGTTACCGGATAGCGGTGGACCACCGGGTCAGGTGAGGAACGAGCGCAGGACGAGCGTGACCACAAGGGTCGACGGAACGCAACGTGGTCTGCGATGTGCTCCAGGGCCACTACTCGTCGCTCTTGCAACCTCGCGTAGATCTTGCAGCCTCGCGTAGATCGGTTCCTGATACGTCATGCCCGATCTCCTGGGTCACCCGAACAGTGCGTCGAACACCTCCGCTTCCCGGTCGGCATCCAACAGCCCGATCCAGATATGCGTCACCAGCACGTCCTGTACTGTCGGCGAGGGCGGCGAAGGCGGCCGGCCGTATTCTCTTGCGAAGAAAGCCAGCAACACGACGCACACAACGACGGTAAGCAAGTTGGCAGCTATTCGCATCGCGGCTACCGCTCCCGACGGGGCTCGTCGTTCCACCGGTTATAGACTTGCATCCGGTCCGGCACGCTGAACGTATCGCTTGGACCGGCCACCCGCGCAGCGCTTGTGATGCGCCGCGCGTCGACCGTTTGTACTCCGTCACCGTCGGTCGACACACCCGTGTATTCGAGGGTCACCCTTACGCCGCCGGGCAGGTTGTATCTCCATAGTTCCAGTTCGCGATTGTCCAACGACACGCTCATCCCCTCCAGCAGAAGAGGTCCGATCGCGCGCGAACCAAGATCCACGGGGGATGCCGCGTCTTCGCGGTAATCCCGTCCACCGGGCAGCCGGTCGCGAAGTCTGGTGCTCGATTGAGAGCTGCCGATCGGAACGGGCCTACTGATCACCGTGCTTCCGAGTCCCTGTATCGTCGGCACTCTGACAGGGCCGGTGTCCGGTCCCCGCACGACTACACCAAGGTCGTGATTGATTTCGATTCGCTCCGAGACTCCCAACGTGGCGCTTGGCGCGGTGATCACGGAAACGCGCTCGCCACGGAAATCCTGATCCACGCGCCACCTGCCATCGATGCCGAGAAAGAACGACCCGCTCTTTTCACGGATCACTTCACCGGCTCGCGTGCGCGTTTCGTGGAATTCCACCCGGATTCCGCTGATCTCGCCTTGCGCATGCGCGCACGGCGCCGGCAGCACAAGAAGGATGCACGCCGCCACAACAACGTATCCCGTTCTGTACATCATTGCCCTTTCCTTTCTGGAAACCCTCTGACCTACCACGAGTAACAGCAGTATTCGGTGGTCGTGTAGGAGTGGTGCACAGGGTTGCCGTTCTCATCTTCACAGTATGTCTCGATCCATTCCACTTCCTGCGGGTCGCCACAGTCAACGTAGCAGTCGAACCAGAAATTGCAGTTCCAGATCTGAGACTGCGCCGGCTGCGCCGACAATACAACCGCTGCCGTCACGATCACGAGCAGTCGCGCGAAGAGCTGGAGTGTCTCTCTCATGATTGTCTTCTTCCCCCCTTCCAGACAGACGAAAGAACGCCGATTCGGTTCGTTGAACCGCCCCAAGGTGGAAGCATCGTACTTCGGCGGTTTCTCGAACACGAACAAAATTGGATGCAAAATCGTCCACAATCTCGTGCTTCGCAAGGGCCGCGAGTCTCGCTGGTCTGTGTACGGCCGGTACGGCCGATGGAACATCCGCCGGTCGGGGAGGAACAGAAAGTCCGCCGAAGCGAGCGCACCGCCGAGGGCGAAGGACAGAGGGCACGGCGGTGCGCGGCGGATCATCGACGTCAGGTCCCGGAATCGTCGCCGAGCCTGTTTCTGCGACTCGGGAGGGATGGCCCCGCCTTCGGCGCCGTCGCTGCTCCGCTACTCGAGGCGGATGCCGAGATTGCCAAGCTCCTGCTTGAGGGAGACCTGCGCGCGATCGTGTCGGACCAAGCGCTGCCGGTCGAGAAAGGGGCCGGCCGCGGGTGGCGGCGAACCGCTCGGCAGGTCGGGCAGTCCGCCTCGTGCGAGGAGCGCCCTTACCGTCCGCGGATCGGATGCAGACAGCCAGGCGGCCGGATCCCAGCCGTGGCCGTGTTCGCGCGATCGGACCACGAGCCGCAACAGGCGGGCGAGGTCGAGCGACGCCTTGGCGCCCTGGCCGGCCGCGGCGCACCAGGCGAGCAAGGTGACGCGGCTCGCGCCGAGGTGACGTCCCCAGTCGGCGAGGGTCCGTGGATCGTGTTCCATTTCGATCGTCCGCGCCACGATCGAGGCCCAGCGGCGGTACGCGTTCACGTCGCCTTCTCCAATGACGCCGTCCCGCAAATGCTCTCACATGTCGCCTGCGCGTCGCATTGAGCGAAGTCAAGGTTCGGGTTTTACAACTCCATTACAACTTTGACGCCTCGTTGATGACATTTACATGCGCCGGGGTCACCATCCGCGCATGTCCGTCGATACGCGATGTGTAGATGATGGGGGCCGGGCCGCCGGCCCGCGAGATCAACCCGCTCCGGCACCGTGGCTCTCGCTTCTGCCGGCGCCGCAACTGTATCCGGCCGGGACCGTGCTCGTGCAGCAGGGCTGCGAGCCGTACGAGATCTTCTTCGTCGAGAACGGCCTGGCGAAGCTCGTGCGGATCGATGCGGGCGGCCGCGAGCAGATTCTGGGACTGCGGGGCGCCGGCTGGTTTCTGGGAGCGGCCTTCGTCCTGGTCCGGCGGTCGCACGCCGCGAGCGCGGTCGCGCTGACCTCGTGCACCGTGCGACGGCTGTCGCAGGATGCCTTTCTGGCGCTGTTGGCGGAGCACCCGGATCTGTCCTGGCACGTCCACCGGATGCACAGCCGCGAGGTCCTCAGCCAGTTCCATCACATGTCGGATCTGGGCGCCAAGACCGCGCGCCAGCGGCTGGAACGGGTGCTGCGGCGACTGGCCACGCTCTCGAGTCCCAACGGAAGCGGCGAGGAAGTGCGTCTGTTGCTGCCGCTGAAGCGCTGGGAGCTGGCCAGCCTCATCGCCGTCACGCCGGAGCATCTCAGCCGGTTGCTGAAGCGGCTCCGCGAGGACGGCGTCATTCGTGTGCAGCAGGGCTGGATCGTGATCCCGGAGGTGCGGCGGCTCGCCGCCGACGGCGCCCACGAGTTCGGCGTCCTCACCACGGCCGTGGCCGCCGGTGCACTCGAAGCATCCGCCGCCCCGGTCTGCTGACCGCCGGCCGGGCGTCCGGATGCCGGCCGCGGGGAGAGCGGCCGATCGCGGCCGGCCGGACGGGTGGTATCGTCGGCGCGGGAGAGACCGTCATGCGCAGACTCGGGTTGTCTCAGGGGCGTTGGCGTCCGGACGTGGCTGTCGTGCTCGTGCCGCTGCTCGCCATCCTGGTGCTGCAGTATCTGTCGAGCCGGCGTCTGGCGGAGGTGGAGCTCATCGCCCACCAGACCACGATCGCACGGTATCTGGACGCCGTGACGGCCGACATTCGGCAGATGTACGAGAACGCGGCGCAAGAGATGCTGGACGTTCCAGGGGACGTCCTGGCCGCGAAGCGGTTCGACGACATCGGTCGGCACTTCGACTCGGTCGACACGTCGACGGCCAGACTGCTGTTCGCCGCGACGTTGGATGGATGCCTGTGCCTGACGCGGTACTTCGATCCGGCCGCCGGCACGATGAGCATCGGCGCCGAGCCCGACGTCGAGGTGGTGGTGCTGCGCGCCAGCACGCTGCTGCGCCTGCGGCAGCAGCAGTGGCTGGACCTCGACGTGTCCGGGTTGGACGTCGACGAGGCGGATCCCGCCAATCGGGTCGTCTACCGCTTCGTCACCGGCGCCGACGGGAACGCCATCGGCCTCGTCGGTTTCGTGCTGGACACGGATCGGTTCGAGGGCGAGTTCCTGCCGCGGGCAGTCGCCGAGAGGCTGGATCAGCTCCCCGGCGGGGTGACGGACAACCTGATAGTGCGCGTGTCGGACCCGCAGGGACGCGTTGTGACGGCCACCCACCACGGCGCCGGGCAGGCCGACGTGCTGGCGGCGCGGTTCGACTTCGTGTTTCGGGACTGGGAGCTGTCCGCGCGCAGCCGTCACACGGCCGCCGCGCGGATTCTGGAGTCGAATGCGTTCTCGAGCTGGGCGTTGACCGTGACGATGTCCGTCTCGGTAATCGTCGGCGTGCTGCTGACGTGGCGTGCGGCGGGCCGGGAGCGGCGTCTCTCCCGGATACGGAATGCGTTCGTGGCCAACGTGTCCCATGAGTTGCGCACGCCGCTGGCGTCGATAGCGGTGTTCGGCGAGTTCCTGCGCTGCGGGCGCGTCACGTCGCCGGAGAAGGTCGTCGAGTACGGCGGCCACATCGAGCACGAGAGCAATCGCCTGCGGCACCTCATCGACAACGTCCTGGACTTCGCGCGCATCGAGTCCGCGGCGGTGGAGTATCGCCCGGACGATGCGGCGATCGAGGACTCGGTCGGCGCCGCCGTCAGCGCGGTGGATGCGCGCCGCGAACGGGACGGCTTCACCATCCTGGTTACCTGCCCCGATTCCCTGCTGCCGGCCGTCCGCATCGACGAGGAAGCCATGACGCGGGTCTTCGTCAATCTGCTCGACAACGCGATGAAGTACTCGGGACGATCGCGGCGGGTCCGCGTCGATCTGTCCTGTCGCGACGACGGCGTCGCCGTGGCCGTCACCGACTTCGGCATCGGGGTCGCGCCCGATGAACAGGAGCGGATCTTCGATCGGTTCTACCGGACCACGGCGCCGGTCGACGACGGTGTCGCCGGAACGGGCCTCGGGCTGGCGATCGTTCGGCAGGTCGTGCACGCGCACGGCGGGAAGGTCGAGGTCGACAGCCGCCCGGGCCGCGGCGCGACGTTCACCGTGGTGATTCCGGCGGCCGAGGCATCGGCGGTCCGCGACGGCGTCGGCGTTTCCAGCACGGAGGAGGGCCCGGGGATGGAAGCCGGGGCCCGGGCCTGAACGCACCGGATAAGGGGCCGTGAGCAGAATCCTGATCGTCGAGGACGATCGATCCCTGGCGACCGCGCTGTCGGAAGGGCTGCAGTACGAAGGCCATGTGACGCTGCTGGCGCGCGACGGCGACGCCGGCCTGCGTCTGGCCGGACAGGGCGACATCGATCTCGTCATTCTCGACGTCATGCTGCCCGGAGTGAACGGCGTCGACGTCTGCCGCAGGCTGCGATCACGCGGGAGCGCGATTCCGATCGTCATGCTCACCTCGAAGAGCCAGGAGCTCGACAAGGTCGTCGGCCTGAAGGCGGGGGCGGATGATTACATCACGAAGCCGTTCAGCTTCATGGAGCTCCTCGCCCGCGTCGAGGCCGTCCTGCGCCGTTCCCGGCGATTCGCGGAGCGGGCCCACACCTATGCGTTCGGAGACGTGACGCTGAACTTCAGGACCCGCGAGGTCACGAAAGGGGAGCGACCCCTGGCGTTGCAGCCGCGCGAGTTCCGGCTGCTGGAGTATTTCATCGAGCATCGCGGCGAGGTGGTGGGCCGGGATCAGCTCCTGGATTCGGTCTGGGGCCACGGCGCGGTTTCGCCGCTGACCCGTACCGTCGACATGCACGTCGCCAAGCTGCGCCAGAAGATAGAAGACGACTCGTCGGATCCCCGCTGGATCGTCACCGTGCACCGCGTCGGCTACAGGTTCACCGGATAGACGCCGGAAACCGCCGGTCCGCTTCCGTTCACGGCCATGCAGGCAAAGGATCGCCTGTGCTCGCGTGGCGCGGTGTACGCAATGGCGTCGCGTCGACTGCCGTGACAAGTTGACGCATGTCATCGATGCGGCTGACCGGATGCAATGTCCTTCTGCGGGCGCGACGCCAGAATACGACCTGTCCGGCGGCGCCGCCGCCATATCCGGCATGAGGAGGAAGAATGACTGCACCGCGTAACGGCCACCGGCGGAAGAAGACGTACGTCACACCGCGAGTCGTCGATTTCGGGGCCATCGACGCCATGACCGGGGATTGCTTCGGACTCTGCCTCGACGGCATGAACGGCGGATTGTTCTGGGGCCCCTGATTCCATTCCTTCGGACCCGGGTCGTCGGGCGGACCGGTCGGCGTGCCGCCCGCCCGACGATTCGGATCGCGGTCTTCATTTAGCGGGTCCGGGCAAAAATCCGCGTGTCGGGGGTAAAGGTCTTGCTGCGCGGTGCCGATAGAAGACGGGCGTGGGCCTGCTGCGCCGCATACGCGCCATCCTGGAGCAATCCCCATCCGAGCAGGACCCTCGCGACGTTGTCATCGAGCAACAGGACGGGGAGATCGGGCGACTGCGAGACGATCTGGCGCGCCACAAGGGCGTGCACCGTGAGAATGGCCGCCTGCAGCGCCGGAACCACGGCTTGCAGCGCGAGATCGAGCGGCTGGAGCGCGAGAACGAGCACCTGAAACAGCAGTTGGGAGCCGAGCGCCGCGCGGGACGCCGGCAAGCCGCACCTTTCGCCAAGAAGCGGCCACAGGGTCGCGGCGGCCGTCCCGGCCGGCGGCCCGGTGCGCGCTATGGCCGGCAGGGGCGCCGCCCGTGTCCGGCGCGGGTCGACGAGACCATCGCGGCGCCGGCGGCGACGAGCTGTCCGGACTGCGGCGGCGCGG